>OJUS01000009.1_pt1 | contig 169633 bp, 179 predicted proteins | sample 1600011 | NCBI WGS metagenome assembly OJUS01 (sample SAMN04436717, study PRJEB24849) | human gut metagenome | biome: human gut; feature: NICU; material: stool | host: Homo sapiens | place: USA: Saint Louis, MO | collected 2010-10-02
TTACAGGCGATGGAGAGGTAATAGGCAAACACGTTCTGCTGCCAGACGCCGTTGTCCTCCTGCCAGTCGCCGCCGGCATACTCATAGATCCGGCGGAAGCTGACCTCCGGAGTCAGGTTCTTGTAGTCCTTACAGGCCAGCTCGCAGGTTTTGCATCCGGTACAGCGAGCGGAGTCGATAAAGAATCCATATTGCGTGCTCATGGTTTACTCCTTAAACCTTCTCGATATCGACCAGGTTGGTATGCTGTGGATTCCCCTTCGCCAGCGGCGACGGGCGGTGGGTGGTCAGGGTATTCATGCAGGCGCCATGGTCGATCCGATCTCCGGTCATATTGGCGTCGTGCCAGGCGCCCTGGCCCATCGCCGAGACCCCCGGCATGATGCGTGGCGTCACTTTCGCCGGAAGACGGACTTCGCCGCGCTGATTAAAAACGCGCACCATATCGCCGTTTTTAATCCCGCGTTTTTCCGCGTCAAGCGGATTGATCCATACTTCCTGGCGACAGGCCGCTTGTAATACATCAACGTTGCCGTAGCTGGAATGGGGGCGCGCTTTATAGTGGAAACCAAACAGCTGCAGCGGATACTGGCTGCGCAGCGGATCGTCCCAGCCTTCAAATGTGGAGGCGTAGACCGGCAGCGGGCTGATAACTTCGTCTTTCTCCAGCTGCCAGCGGGCGGCAATCTCTGCGAGTCGGCTGGAGTAGATTTCAATTTTGCCGGACGGGGTTTTGAGCGGATGCGCTTCAGGATCGCGCCGGAAGTCGCGATAGGCGACGAAGTGGCCGTTCGGGTCTTTGCGCTTGTAGATGCCCATTCGCTTCAGATCCTCGTAGGCCGGCAGCGCCGGATCTTTCGCCACCATTTTGGCGTACAGATACTGCAGCCACTGTTCCTGGGTACGTCCCTCGGTAAAACGTTGATGCACGTCGTCGCCGAGTCGTTTCGCCACTTCGCTTAGGATCCAGTAAATCGGTTTGCGTTCGAACTTCGCTGAGGTGGCGGGCTGAATAAAAATCAGATAGCCCATATTGCCGGCGTAATCGTTAGGAATGATATCCTCCTGCTCAACGGTCATCAGGTCGGGCAGCAGCAGGTCGGCGTATTTCGCCGACGAGGTCATAAAGTTGTCGATAACCACAATGGTTTCGCACTTGCTTTCATCCTGCAGAATTTCGTGGGTCTTATTGATGTCGGAGTGCTGGTTGATGATGGTGTTGCCCGCGTAGTTCCACAGGAACTTGATCGGCACATCCAGCTTCTCTTTTCCGCGTACGCCATCGCGGCTGGCGGTCATCTCTGGACCGCGCGCGATGGCGTCGGTCCAGGTAAAGCAGGAGATGGCGGTCTTCACCGGGTTTTCCAGCACCGGCAGGCGCTCAATGGTGATGGTGTAGGTTGATTCGCGGGCGCCGCTATTGCCGCCGTTGATGCCGACGTTGCCGGTTAAGATCGGCAGCATGGCGATCGCCCGGGCGGTGAGTTCGCCGTTGGCCTGGCGCTGGGGCCCCCAGCCCTGGCAAATGTAGGCCGGCTTGCTCATGCCGATTTCGCGCGCCAGCTTAATGATGCGCTCGGTGGGGATACCGGTAATACGCGAGGCCCACTGCGGCGTTTTAGCGATCCCGTCGTCGCCCTCGCCGAGGATATAGGCTTTGTAGTGACCATTCGCCGGCGCCCCGGCCGGGAGCGTTTTCTCGTCGTAGCCAACGCAGTATTTATCAAGGAAAGGCTGGTCCACCAGATCTTCGTTAATCAACACCCAGGCGATACCGGCCACCAGCGCGGCGTCGGTGCCGGGGCGAATGGGGATCCACTCATCTTCCCGACCGGCGGCGGTATCGGTGTAGCGCGGATCGATGACGATCATTCGCGCGTTAGAGCGCTCGCGGGCCTGCTCCAGATACCAGGTAATGCCGCCGCCGCTCATCCGGGTCTCCGCCGGATTGTTGCCGAACATCACCACCAGCTTGCTGTTTTCAATATCCGAGGTGCTGTTGCCGTCGTTACTGCCGTAGGTGTAGGGCATGGCGCAGGCAATCTGCGCAGTACTGTAGGTACCGTACTGGTTAAGCGAGCCGCCGTAGCAGTTCATTAAACGCGCCACCGGCGACGCGGAAGGCGACGAACGGGTGATGTTGCCGCCGACGATCCCTGAAGAGTAGTTAATGTATACGGCTTCGTTGCCATACTGCGCAACCACGCTCTTCAGGCGGTCGGCGAGGGTATCCAGCGCCTCCTGCCAGCTGATGCGGACAAATTTGCCTTCTCCGCGCTTGCCGACGCGCTTCATGGGATAGTTAAGGCGATCCGGATGATTGATGCGCCGGCGAATCGAACGCCCGCGCAGGCAGGCGCGGACCTGATGGTCGCCGTAGCGGTCGTCGCCGGTGTTATCCGTTTCGACGTAAACCACTTCATCATCACGCACGTGCAGCCGCAGGGCGCAGCGGCTGCCGCAGTTAACCGAGCAGGCGCCCCAGACAATGCGGGTTGTGTCGCCTGTAGCCTGCTGAACTGCCGCCGCGGCGCGGCGCAGCGTAAAGGGCAGGGTCAGCCCGCCGGCGGCCAGCGCCAGGGAGCCGAGGGCTGTAGATTTTAGTAGCGCGCGTCGGCTGACGCCGCCGGGAGATTCCTGATTCGACATTGCTCACTCCATGATAGTTATGCTGTGCGGAGAAGGACCGCCACGTCATTAACAGACGCAGGGGTGAGCGATAATACGTTATGGGTAGCCAGTAGACCTTATCCCTGGTCAATGCAGGGATAAGATCTTTCATTTGAAACCGAAGAGGGCTTACTGAGCGTCGTTTTCGGCGGGACTGTCGCTGTTACGCGTATAGGTGATTTTGAAGGTGTCGTTGGCGCAATGACCGACCACCTGAACCCCGGGCTGGTCTGCCTGATCGTTTGGCACAATGGCCAGGCTGAAGGCGGTTTCCGGTACGCCATTGTTGATGATCTTCTGCTGGATGTCGCTTTTGACCCGTTCACAGGAGTCGGGAGCCGCCAGTACGGCCGTGGAGCACAGCAGTAGCGCAGCGCCGGTGCAGAGGGATAGTTTCATCTTACGCTCCTTATCGATGTTATCCAGATTTAAGCATAGCAGAACTGGTGTAAACAATTGTATTTGCTAATATGATCGGATGTACACAAAAGGAATCGTCTGTGAAAAGATTGTATTGGCTGATCCCGGCAGCGCTGCTGCTGACGGCATGCGACCGTAAAAGCGCCCCGGACGCCTTCACCCCGGAAATGGCGAGTTTTTCCAATGAGTTTGAGTTTGATCCCCTGCGCGGGCCGGTGAAAGATTTTAGCCAGACGCTGCTGGATGAACACGATGTGGTGGTCAAGAAGGTTAGCGTTCAGCTCTCAAGGGAAGGGTGTTTCGATCTGCTGACCCTGGAAGATGTGGAGAACAAAACCGGCGCCACGCTGCTGCTGGACGCCAACTATTACGTCGACGGGCGCACCCACGAGAAGCGGCTGCGCCTGCAGGGCAAGTGTCAGCTGGCGGAGATGCCTGCCGCCGGGGTGAGTTGGGAGACGGATGATAACGGTTTTATTATCAGCGCACGCGGCAAAGAGACCACCGCCACCTACCGCTATGACAGCGATGGCTATCCGCTGGGAAAAACCACCACCGCCAAAGAGGAGCGATTTACCGTCGCCTCAACGCCGTCAAAGGATCCGCGTAAGAAATTGGACTATACCGCCATCAGCACCTTCAACGATCGCACGCTGGGGACGGTGCGTCAGACCTGCGACTACGACGATCACGACAATCCGCTGAGCTGTGAGCTGCAGGTGGTCGATGAAAGCGTCCAGCCGCCGCTGACCCGCCACTACACCATTAAAAACCGTATCGATTATTACTGAGCCGTCGGCTTCAGCAGGGACGGCCCGGGCGTTTTGTGCTCGGCCAGATACTGGTGCTGGAACAGGCACATGCGGATGGTGTTGCGGTACTCGCCGTTAATGAAAAACTCATGGATCAGTTCACCCTCGACCATAAAGCCGAGCTTACGGTAAATATGGATCGCTTTTTCATTCTCTTTATCAACGATTAAATACAGCTTATACAGATTGAGCACGGTAAAGCCATAGTCCATCGCCAGGCGTGCGGCGCGGGTGGCGAGACCTTTTCCCTGGAAGTCGGGGGAGATGATGATCTGGAACTCGGCTCGGCGGTGCACATGGTTGATTTCAACCAGCTCCACCAGTCCGGCTTTATCGCCATTGCATTCGATGACAAAGCGGCGCTCGCTTTGATCGTGAATATGTTTGTCGTACAGATCGGAGAGCTCAACGAAGGCCTCGTACGGCTCTTCAAACCAGTAGCGCATGACGCTGGCGTTGTTATCGAGCTGGTGGACGAAGCGCAAATCTTCGCGCTCAAGCGGGCGGAGTTTGACGTGTAGCGCGTCGGTCATGGAGATTCCTGTGGTCAAAACGGAAAAGGGATTACAGAAAGGCGGCGCCCGCAGGCGCCAGCGTGGTCAGGGAGCGGCTCAGGGATTGATCGCGCGGCCGGTGCGACGGTCAAGACAGCGCAGGGTGTTTGGCTCCCAGTAGGCATTGACGTTGGCGCTCTTCTGGCAGTTATCCTGCGCGTCGAAAGCGACATCGGCTTTATCCCACTCTTTTTCCGCCCGTTTGTTCACCTTCTGGCGCAGGCTGCGGGTGTCGTTCCATTGCTCTTTTTCCATCGACGCCTGCTGACGGCTCTGCGCGCTGTCGCCAGATTCAATCACCAGCCGGTCGGTGGCGGCATAGGAGCTGGAGGTGTAGACCACAGCGCTTAACGCCAGAATGGCGGTCAGGCACCAGCGTTTGTTCAGTGTCATGTTCATCACGATTTCCTTTAAGTGATGGGTTAACCCTCAGATTCAGTTTACTACAGCTCTTTTGTCGGGCATAGCCGGCAAAACAGCGTGGGGCAGAAGCTATTATCGCGTAGAATAGTTCAACGCTTTGTCTCTTTTACGAATCTTTTAATGCTCAAAACAACGCTGCTGTTCTTTGCTACCGCTCTGTGTGAAATCGTCGGCTGTTATCTACCGTGGCTATGGCTTAAGCGCGGGGCAACGCCGCTACTGCTGATCCCCACCGCCCTGGCGCTGGCGCTATTCGTCTGGCTCCTGACGCTCCATCCGGCCGCCAGCGGGCGGGTATATGCCGCCTACGGTGGGGTGTACGTTTGTACCGCATTGCTCTGGCTGCGGGTCGTTGATGGGGTCAAATTAACCCATTATGACTGGGCGGGCGCGGCCATCGCCCTGTGCGGCATGCTAATCATCGTGGCGGGGTGGGGACGGGCCTAAGCCCGTCATGTGTGATCCCTGCCGCTTTTTTCAACCCTAATTCTTGTATGGTAGTCGACCTGTTGCCTTACTTATCAGACATCCTATTTCATATGACTCTGTAAGGAACAACGATGGCTATCGAGACTCTTGCCGCCCGGACCGGGGCGACGCCGTTACGCATCCGTCGGGTGCAGAAGATCACCCTGACGCTGCTGTTTATCGCCGGTATCGTCAACTTTCTTGACCGCTCTTCGCTGAGCGTCGCCGGGGAGGCGATACGCGCCGACCTGGGCCTTAGCGCCACCGAGTTTGGGGTTCTGCTCTCCGCCTTTTCGCTCTCCTACGGCTTCGCGCAACTGCCCTCCGGTATTTTGTTGGATCGCCTGGGACCACGGATTGTGCTGGGCGCCGGGCTGATTTTCTGGTCCGCGATGCAGGCCCTGACCGGGATGGTCAATTCGTTCTCGCATTTTATTCTGCTGCGCATTGGCCTCGGGATCGGCGAAGCGCCGTTTATGCCTGCCGGCGTGAAATCGATCAACGACTGGTATGCGCAAAGAGAGTGCGGCACGGCGGTGGGAATATTCAACTCCTCGACGGTGCTGGGCCAGGCTATCGCCCCGCCGGCCCTGGTCATCATGCAGTTGGCCTGGGGTTGGCGAACGATGTTTGTGGTGATTGGTTTAGCCGGGATCGTGGTCGGCCTGTGCTGGTATGTGGGCTACCGTAACCGTCGGCAGTTTACCCTGCAGGAGGAGGAGCAGCAGTATCTGGCCAGTGAGGAGGCGGCCCGCCCGGCGCTGAAGTTTAGCGAATGGCTGGCTCTGTTTAAACGGCGGACTACCTGGGGGATGATCCTCGGCTTTTCCGGTGTGAACTACACCGGCTGGCTGTATATCGCCTGGTTGCCCGGCTATTTGCAGGCGCAGCAGGGGTTAAGCCTGGCCCGTACCGGCTGGGTGGCGGCGATCCCGTTTCTTGCCGCGGCGGTGGGGATGTGGGTCAACGGCCTGGTGGTCGATGCCCTGGCGCGCAGAGGCTACGATCAGGCGAAAACCCGCAAAACGGCGATTGTTATCGGTCTGGTGCTGTCGGCGCTGGGCACCTTGCTGGTGGTGCAATCGTCCACGCCAGCCCAGGCGGTGGCTTTTATCTCCATGGCGCTGTTTTGCGTTCATTTTGCCGGGACGTCCGCCTGGGGGCTGGTGCAGGTAATGGTGGCGGAGCATAAAGTGGCTTCGGTGGCGGCAATCCAGAACTTCGGCAGCTTTGTGTTTGCCTCCTTCGCGCCGATCGTGACCGGCTGGGTAGTGGATACGACTCACTCTTTCAATCTGGCGCTGGTGATCGCCGCCGGGGTGACCTTTGCCGGGGCGCTGTGCTACTTCTTTATCGTCAAAACTCGCATCGATTAGCAACGCTCGGCGATTCGTCAACAGCAGGCCCGCAGGGACGCGCGGCCGCCATGTTCTTCTCCTCCCGTTACCTGCGCTATCCTGTCACTGCGGCGATTGCAGCCTCGTGCCCCGTGCTTTATCAGGCAAGATCTTCTTGTATGGTAGTTGACAGAAATCAAAGATGTTATACCAATTGCGTGAGATGGTTGAGGCACAAAGGCATTCTCCTCGAGAGTTCTCCCCGAGAATGGTTGATGGGCTACATAACAACGAGAGTCATCATGGAAAACACCCTCTTAACCGCTAACGCCACGCTGCCGACCTACGATCGCAGCGCACTGATCCCCCGTATCGTTCATCTTGGTTTTGGCGCGTTTCATCGCGCTCATCAGGCTGTGTATGCCGATATACTGGCCAGCGAGCACGGCAGCGACTGGGGCTACACCGAAGTTAATCTGATTGGCGGCGAGCAGCAGATCGCCGATCTCCAGCAGCAGGATCTGCTGTATACCGTCGCCGAAATGTCCGCCGACGCCTGGACCGCGCGCGTGGTTGGTGTGGTGACGCAGGCGCTGCACGCCGGGGTTGATGGTCTCGAAGCGGTGCTGGCGGCGATGTGTCAGCCACAGGTGGCCATTGTCTCCCTGACGATTACTGAGAAAGGCTATTGCCATTCGCCAGCCAGCGGCGAACTGCAGCTCGATCACCCGCTGATCGCCGCCGATCTGCATAACCCGCACCAGCCAAAATCGGCGGCGGGGGTAGTGGTGGAGGCCTTATCTCGCCGCCGGGCGGCCGGCCTGCCTGCTTTTACCGTGATGTCCTGCGATAACATGCCGGAAAATGGTCACGTGATGCGCAACGTCGTCTGCGCCTACGCCCGGGCTCTGGACGAGGATCTTGCCGCTTGGATAGAGCAGAATGTCACCTTTCCGTCGACGATGGTGGACCGGATTGTCCCGGCGGTGACTGCCGAAACCCTCGATAAAATTACCCAGCTGACCGGGGTGCGCGACCCGGCCGGGGTGGCCTGCGAACCTTTCCGTCAGTGGGTGATTGAGGATAACTTTGTTGCCGGACGTCCGCAGTGGGAGAAAGCGGGAGCGGAACTGGTCGCCGACGTGGTGCCTTTCGAAGAGATGAAGCTGAGAATGCTCAATGGTAGCCATTCGTTCCTCGCTTATCTCGGCTATCTGGCCGGTTATCAGCATATCAACGACTGTATGCAGGACGATAACTACCGTCGCGCGGCGCTGTCGTTGATGCTGGACGAACAGGCACCAACGCTGAAGGTGCAGGGGGTGGATCTGTCACGCTATGCCAGTTTGCTGATTGACCGTTACTGCAATCCGGCGCTGAAGCACCGCACCTGGCAGATAGCCATGGACGGCAGCCAGAAGTTGCCCCAGCGCATGCTGGACTCAATACGCTGGCATCTGGTGCATCAGCGTGATTTTACACTGCTGGCGCTGGGCGTGGCTGGGTGGATGCGCTACGTTGGCGGCGTTGACGATGCGGGCCAGGCAATCGAGATATGCGACCCGTTGTTGCCGGTTATCCAGCAAGCGGTGGCTGCCAGCGCCGATGGCGAAGCGCGAGTCAAAGCGCTGCTGGGTATTGAGGCGATTTTCGGCGTCGAACTGCCGCAGGAGTCACGCTTTGTCACGGCGGTGACCCGCGCCTACTTAGCGCTGCAGCGGCAGGGGGCTAAAGCTACCGTCGCCGCGTGGGCCGCCGCGCAATAATCTTTTTCCGGTGTCGGTCCCGGGGTCGACACCGGCTCTTCAGTTATTTCTACGATACTCCGCTGATGTCTATTTTTTGCTAGCGATCGGTTTTAGCAGACGCAGAATATGATCGAACGCAATGTCTATACATAACTCTATATTTCCCTGATTTACTAAAGATAATTAGCTGTTATTTTTCCGAACAATGGCTGGTATTTCACCGCAATAATGGCATAGTTAAGTTATTGAAAAAGAACTTTCTCTGCAAAAGGAGTACGGGCCATGTATAAAAAAATTTTATTGCCTGTTGATGTCTTTGAAATGGATTTAAGCGATAAAGCGGTGCGTCACGCGGAATTTCTCGCTTCGGCCGAAAATGGCGAGATCACCTTGCTCAACGTTCTGCCGAACAGCAGCCGTTCGCTATTGCGCGGTTTTACGGCGGATATTCGTAAGTTTGAAGCCTATATGGAAGAAGAGTCGGAGAAAAAAATGCGCGAGGTGGCGCGACTGTTCGCCATCCCCATGACGCGGATCCATACCCGCGTAGTCTTTGGCAACGTGCGTGACGAAATTCTGGCTATCAGTAACAACGAAGAGTTCGATGTCATTGTGATTGGTTCCCGCAAACCGGGGATCTCCACCCATCTGCTGGGCTCCAACGCCGAGTCAATTCTGCGCTACGCCAAAACGCCGGTATTGGTCGTTAGATAATCCCTTCAATGACAACGGCTGCGTCGGCCATGCCGGCAGCCGTCTGACTCTTATTCTTCACTAAACCAGTCGCGGTTCTCCTGGCGAATCAGCAGTACGGATTCGCTGATTTCATGCAAATGGATACTCATGGCTTTTTCTACCGCCTCGGCATCGCGTTTTTCCAGCGCGGTGAAAATCTCATGATGCTGGCGCAGAAGCATCTCAGGAGAGGTGACATGGTCCAGACTCATATAGCGGACGCGATCGATGGCGGCTTTAATATTTTCCACTGTCTCCCAGGCCAGCTGACAGTCGGCGATAATCGACAGCTTCTGGTGAAATTCATCATCGAGCAGGAAAAAGTCGTTTAACTGCTGCCGATCAACGGCAATACGCTGCTGGTGAAGATTCTGTTCCAGCTGATAAAGTTGCTCTTCGTTAATCATGCCGGCGGCACGGCGAACCACCGCGCACTCAATCGCCTGGCGGACGAAGCAACCATTACGCACCTGCGACAATGAGATTTTATTGACGTAGCTACCGCGCTGGGGACGAATCTGGATAAGTCCGTTTTCCGCCAGCTTAATGAAGGCTTCGCGCACCGGCTGACGAGACACCGCAAAACGCACGGAGACTTCTTTCTCCGACAGCGGTGTACCAGGCGGGATCAGGCAGTGAACGATATCCCGGCGGAGGATGCGATAAATTTGCTGATTGACGGGTTGCGTCGGATTCAGTTGCGATTCTGCGGCCATTGATGGTTACTTTTTAGGGAGTTATGCGCACTATTTTACGCGTTTTTTGCGTTTCCGCCCATACCCGGCCCGCAGGCCGGGTGGCTGACGGTTAGCCCTGACGGTGAACGCTGAGTCCGGCAAAGCTCTGACTCACCGGCATCATCTCCAGGGTGTTGATGTTGACATGTTTCGGCAGGGTGGCGACCCACCAGACCGCCTCGGTCACATCTTCCGGCGTTAGCGCTTGGGTATTTTCGTAAGCTTTTTCGGCTTTAGCGTCATCGCCCTTAAAGCGGACGTTAGAAAACTCGGTGCCGCCCACCAGACCCGGCTCGATGTCGGTCACGCGCACCGCGGTGCCGTGCAGGTCGGTACGAAGATTGAGGCTAAACTGACGGACAAAGGCTTTGGTCGCCCCATAGACGTTTCCGCCGGCGTAAGGCCAGCTGCCTGCCGTAGAGCCGATATTGATGATATGGCCGCGATTGCGCTCCACCATCCCCGGCAGCACGGCGCGGGTCATGTACACCAGCCCTTTATTATTGGTGTCGATCATATCTTCCCAGTCTTCCACACTGGCGCGGTGCGCCGGCTCCAGACCAAGCGCCAGGCCGGCGTTGTTCACCAGCACATCGATAGCCTGCCACTCGGCCGGCAGGTCAGCAATCAGCGTCTCAATGGCGGCGCGGTTGCGGACGTCAAGTTGCGCGATATAAAGGTTATCGCCCAGCTCGTCTTTCAGCGTCTTCAGGCGCTCTTCACGACGACCGGTGGCAATCACTTTATGACCGTTAGCGATAAAACGGCGAGTAATACTTTCACCAAAACCGGCGGTGGCGCCGGTGACCATGATAATCATCTTACTGTTCCTCAACGCTTTTTGTGTTTTCATACCATAGCACGCACAGGCGGCGACCGGTAACGGAAATCATTGCGACCCCTTAAGGAGAGGCCTAATCTTACAGCATTAGCCTGTACAGGAGAGAAAGATGTCCGAACGAACCCCCTTTTTTAGCGTCAGTACGTTGCCTTACCAGGCGCCGCCGTTCGATGTGATTGACGACAGCCACTATCGCCCGGCGTTTGATGAGGGCGTCCGGCAGCAGCGGGCCGAAATTCGCGCTATTATCGACAATCCGCAGCCGGCCAGTTTCGCCAACACGCTCGAGGCGCTGGAGCAGAGTGGTCAGCTGCTGGCGCGGGTGACGCGGGTCTTTTTCGCCATGGCTGGCGCCCATACCAATCCTTATATTCAATCACTGGATGAACAATTTTCCGCCGAACTCGCCGAGCTGGGGAATGACATCTGGCTTAATGCGGCCTTGTTTCAGCGCGTGAACAGCGTCTACGAGCAGCGCGACGCGCTGGCGCTGGACAGCGAGTCCTATCGTCTCCTGACCCTGACGTGGCAACGTTTTGTTCACGCCGGGGCGACGCTGGCTCCCGAGCAGCAGGCGGCGCTGCGCGCACTGAACACCGAAGCGGCTACGCTGCAAAGTCAGTTCCAGCAGCGACTGCTGGGAGCGGCAAAAAGCGGCGGCCTGGTGGTTGATTACCGGCATCAACTGGCTGGCCTGAGCGATGAGGAGATAGCGGCGGCGGCTGACGCAGCGCGTGAAAGAGGGCTTAGCGACCGCTGGTTGCTGACGCTGACCAATACCACCCAGCAGCCGCAGCTGCTTGCGCTGCGCGACCGGCAAACGCGGGAGAATCTCTTCGCCGCCGGCTGGACCCGCAATCAGCAGGGCGATGAGCATGATACGCGCGACCTGGTACTGCGGCTGGCGGCGATCCGCGCGCAGCAGGCTGAGCTGTTGGGAGCCGCTGATTACGCCAGCTGGGCGCTGACCGATCAAATGGCGGCTTCCCCGGCGGAGGCATTGGGCTTTATGCGCCGGATAGCGCCGGCGGCGCGGGCGCGGGCGGAACGAGAGCTGGCGGACATCCAGCAGGTGATCGACAACGAAGGCGGGGGTTTTCGCGCGACGGCATGGGACTGGCTTTACTACAGCGAGCAGGTGCGGCGGGCTGCCTATGCCATTGACGACGCGCAGCTCAAACCCTATTTTGCCCTCGAGCGGGTGCTGCACGACGGCGTCTTCTGGACGGCAACGCAGCTCTTTGGGCTGCGCTTTGTTGAGCGCTTCGATATACCGGTCTATCACCCGGATGTGCGGGTCTGGGAGATCTTCGATCACAACGGCGAAGGGATGGCGCTGTTTTACGGTGACTACTACGCTCGTGACTCAAAGAGCGGCGGCGCATGGATGGATGTGTTTGTCGAACAGTCGACTCTGCGCGCGCAGCGCCCGGTTATCTACAATGTCTGCAACTACGTCCGCCCGCAGGCAGGGCAAAGCGCGCTGCTGTCGTGGGATGAGGTGATCACCCTGTTTCATGAGTTCGGCCATACCCTGCATGGGCTGTTCGCCAGCCAGCGCTACGCCAGTCTCTCAGGGACCAATACGCCGCGCGATTTTGTCGAATTTCCTTCGCAGATCTTCGAACACTGGGCCAGCCAGCCGCAGGTGTTTGCCCACTACGCGAAGCACTACCAGTCCGGGGAGCCGATGCCGCAGGCGCTACGCGACAATATGTTGCGTGCGGCAACCTTCAATAAAGGGTACGACATGAGCGAGCTGTTGGCTGCTGCGTTACTCGATATGCGGTGGCATAGCCTGTCGACCTCGGCATTACCGGAGGAGGTGGACGCGTTTGAGCAGCTGGTGCTTCGGGAAGAGAACCTGGATCTGGCGGCGGTCCCCCCGCGCTATCGCAGCAGCTATTTCTCCCATATCTTCGGCGGCGGCTATGCGGCAGGCTATTACGCCTATCTGTGGACCCAGATGCTGGCCGACGACGGCTATCAATGGTTCGTGGAGCAGGGCGGTTTGACCCGTGAGAACGGTCAGCGTTTCCGTGAGGCGATTTTATCACGCGGGAACAGCACTGATTTAGCTGAACTGTATCGCCAGTGGCGCGGACACGATCCGCAGATTGAGCCGATGCTGAAAAATCGCGGGTTGAGTGCGTAGGGCAATTTTAGTCTGACAAGATAACCGGGCGCGCTGCCCGGTTTTTTGTCTGATCTAGTCGTAACCTTATATTTCTTTTACCTCACGCTGCCTAAATCTCTATCGCTCTCTCTCCCTTTAAGCATTAACGTGGCTTCTTCGATACGGATGAAGCGCCCGGAATCATCTATTTCAGCGAACATATAAACTTCCATGTCCACCTCTTCTCCGCTGCGCCTGGTGCACAGAACGCGATGCCTTGTGGCATAAAGATTCCCGTTACGAAGTTCGTCATGTAACTCAATTTTAGCGAAGGCAATAATTTCCCGGAGTCTACGCGCATGCTGAGCAAAGCCATCTAATCCTTCCCACTTGTTATCAGTACGCTGCCGATAACCGGGACTAAAATAGCGACTGAGTATCCGATCCAGTGGTATCTGTTGGTGGTTGATAATGTCATCCAATACCCTAGTAATAGTAATCATTTTGATGGTTAGTCCTCTGTGAAAGCGATGAATACTTTACAATCGACTAACTGGCTTCAGTACGGTATAAAAGACATTAAACACCTCAAACACGCCAATATGCACGATCCATTGATTCCATTCGAACCGGTGTTTTCCCCCCAGGGACCCACTTTACTCGTCGCGGTACGTCAGGCTGAGGTAATACGGGAGACTCCACGCCACCATCACAGCTGTGGGCAGTTAATCGGTGCCATACGTGGGCTACTTACGGTCGATGGCGGTGATTGTCGCTGGGTGGTACCGGCAACACATGCCGTCTGGATACCGCCAGGTGTTCCGCACGGCCTGCGCTCGCACGGTCCATATTCAGGATGGAGTGTTTATGTTTCTGCCAAAGCCTGTGGCGAGCTAACTGATAAGCCATCTGTTCTCTCAATGACAAATCTGCTGCGTGAAGCGATAACGCGAGCGGCTGCATGGCAAGGTGTAGAGCTTAATGCGTCCCAAAAACGTTTAGCTGGCGTTATTCTTGATGAAATTGGTTCCCTTCCCAGGGTTAATCTTGGGCTTCCAATGCCGCAAGATAGCCGATTGCTCAGAATCGCGCAGGCGCTGTCAGCAAACCCGGACGACGGGCGCAGGTTGGAAGAATGGGCAGCCTGGGCCGGCATGTCATCACGCACGCTCACGCGACGATTCCGAGCCGAAACGGGTTTTAGCTTCAATGAATGGCGACAGCGGATACGCTTACTCAGGGCTCTTGAGCTTCTGGCTGCCGGCAAGCCAGTGACGGCGATAGCGCTGGATCTGGGATATGACAATGTGAGTGCCTTCATAGCCTTGTTCCGTCGGATGTTCGGCACTACTCCAGGGCGGTATAAAATTTAATTATCTCTTCGCTGAACATGATGCGTTATCCGCCGCTTTGATTACGTTTGTCATGGGCTGAGAGGGGCAAGTAATTCGGGCCCCTGATTTTTCACATTGCCGACCGCCCGCGTTACCGAGTGCCAGGTAAAATCGTCGGCGGAAACGGCTCCGTCGCTGGCTATCTCCGCCGCTTCCGCGCCGGTGACATCCTGCCTCATCCATTCCCGGGCGGCTTCAGGCGCCAGGACCAACGGCCGACGGTCATTAATATCGACAAGACCGCGATCGGCGGCGGCCGTCACGATCAAGAATCCTTCGGCATGGTCCCCAAGTTCGAACGGAGTCCGACCAATCGCGGCCATAAAAATTGGCTGGCCATCCTTACGCTGGATAAAGTATGGCTGCTTTGTATTTCCTTCCTTTTTCCACTCAAACCAGCCGTCGGCGAAGCAGATCGCCCGTCCGTGCTCCCACAGCGGCTTGAACATCCTGCTGGAGGCTGCAGTCTCAACCCGGGCATTAATCAGCGGCGGTTTATCCCACCATCCTGGCGCATAGCCCCAGTAAACGGCATCGAGATGGAGTTGCTCATCGCGTTCATTGAGGAGTAAAACTTTTGTCCCGGGCGCGACGTTATAGCGCCCGATAGGCGCCGGGTCCCAGGCAATATCTCGTTCGGCCGCTTCCACGAGATGCGCCAGGTATTCCTCCCGGCTTTGCGCTTGCGCAAAACGTCCGCACATAGCCACCTCCAGCGTGATGTCTGACTAACAGTATAGATCAGCTGCAAAACGGTGTTTTCACCTGCCCAAATACCACGCTCCTTCCACGTTAGTAGACCATTATTTCAGGCCATCATCTTGCCTGACGTCGCGACAGTACACGCTGGGCGTTAGGCCTGGCATTGTCCGTTTATGCTTCATCGTTATTACCCTAACGCCTGTCTGATAAAGGAAATCGTTTTTACTCTTTTTATTATCTTTCAGAATTATCGCACAGAGTTCTACCTTTGTTTGAAATGGTTGTCGCTGGGTTGTATTTGAAAATATCCACCCCTTATTATTTAAAAAGTCATCTTTATCTTTTAAAAGGTTGTTGTGAGTAACTTACTATTATTAGTCCTGGTGGTGGTGTTATTGTTTACATCTTTGTTTTTTGGCCTGTCCTATGTTAGAGAAAGAAGAAAAATGAAGATGCGCTTTAATAAATTCCGACGTTAACCGATCCTTCCTGCGGAAAGCGCAAGAGCAACAGATGAGAATCTCGTTAACTCTTGTTTGGTAGCTATTTGGAATTTTTTCATAATATTGATTTTGTGAGAGAAGATCGTCTTATGACTGATGCCCAGTTTTTGCGCTATCTGCTGATTGTTCATTCCCGTTCTGATCGCATCGATAATATAAAGTTGTGATTTGGTCAAGGTTAACCGAGGGCATTTGACACAGCGTCTGCTGTCTTTTTCCAGCCCACCGCAACTAGATGTTGTCGACTCCGTCAGACGTTTTGCAATCTGATTTTTTACGCGGCGCAAGTCGCTGTTCATGCTGATAAAAGTGGCATCGCGTAGACAAAGTGGTAACTGTTCAACCTGCAAAGCGCTGTCGGTGGCGACGAAAATAAAAATAGACGTGTGCGGAGGAAGTTTTTTGAAAAACGGGTGGCATAGATAATGTTCACCAGCGGCCATTTCTGTGAACAGCATATCAATCGGACCTAATATATCTGTGGAACAGTCCACAACGGAATACGGTTCACGGATGTGTTCTTCTTTCGCGATCTCGCTAAGCAGTTCGCAAATTCCGCGATTAAGAAATATGTTTTCAGTGTTAATTAAAATATCAGGCATAGTCATGGCGATCGTGAAAGTTGTCATGCATTTAAAGTGGAGAACATTAAATGCGTATGCCTTTAGGATATTTCTAATAATCAACAAATGCAATAAGTCTAATTTTGGACTTTGAGCTGGCGAGTAAAATTAATGGTATATTAATCAATGACTTATTTTTTAGCGTTGCGCAGGCATGACCGCTAATTTGGCACAAACTGCTTAAATTGCTTATATTGCATGCGTTAATTCTGGTCTCAAATATATTAATCAGAATGACTTATTCACTGTATGAATTGCTTTTTCAAAAATACCTTTTGCAGGCGTGGGTCCTTGAGGAGATTGCGCCTGAGCGAAACCTGGGGTGGTCATTGATAAAAAGGGGCGGGGTAGACCCGCCGCTGCGGAGGGTGAACAGCAACGGCGTACAACAGAATCAGTTATCAGGATTGTTGGAAATGCTTTTCCACACCATTCCCAGGCCGATCAACATCGACGCGAAGAGGGCGAACAGGGTGGTTGAGATAAAAATGCTGGCCATGGCGGTGCCTCAGAAAGTGCGTATGCAGATCATTAGGCACGGTGTCGGATGAAAGGTTCCTTACTCGGCCGGGTATATTTTCACCAGCGGCGTCCGGTTGACGGCAACAAGGCGAATGCCACGTCGAAGCGCCGCTGTTGGCAAGGGGACCCTGAGAGGCAGCCGTGTTGCTAAACGCGCTGTTCATGGGGAGAATACACGACGGCAAAGGGGGAGCGATTCGGACGTTGACATCCCCTTAAACAAGTTATATATACATGTCGCTTCTGTTTATTGAATGTTAAACAGCATCAGTTATGGGACTCAGAAGCGCCACAGCCCCCGCCGTCGGGCGGGGGTAACTTCGCCACCGGCATGCTTATTTTTCACTGAGGCTGGCGAAGAAAAATTTTTTATTTCGGGTCTTGAAAAACGCGCCTTAGATATTATTTTATATAGCGGACAAGCAATGCTTGCCTTTATGTTGAGCTTTTGAATGGATATTCAGGAGGTTAATTATGGCACTCAAAACCTTGTCAGCACTCCCGGTATTTGCTGATTCTCTTTTTGCCGATCGCTTTAATCGTATTGACCGTCTTTTCAGCCAGTTAACGGGCGATACGCCGGTGGGCACTTTACCGGCTTATGATTTACAGAAAGTCGACGACAGCAATTTCCTACTCAGCGTCAGCGTGCCTGGCTGGAAAGATGATGAGCTGGAAATAGAAACCGTAGGGGGGAATCTGCATATTTCCGGGAAACGCCAGGAAACCGATTCCTCGACAGACAGCGGTGAACGCTGGATTTATAAAGGTATCCGCCGCGCTAATTTCCAGCTCAGTTTCTCTCTTCCTGAACACGCCCAAATTAATCAGGCGCAGCTGGATAGCGGCATCTTAAAAATAGCCATCCACCAGGAAATCCCGGAGAGCGAAAAACCGCGTAAAATTGCGATCGAGAATCAGGGACGCGTGATAGAACATAAAGTTTGATTCACCGTTGTTCCGACGATGTTACCTTAAAGGCCCGCCCTGCGGGCCTTTATCCTTTCCCCCTGAAAATATAAATGGCCCCCCGACGACAAAGAAATCGATATGCTATTCTGTTAACAGACGCAGTGAGTCTGCTATTTCTTTCAATTTCGGCGAGGAGGAAGAATGACTGACGAGATCGATAGCGACGCAAACAATACGCATGAACTAACCGCTGAAGTGGCTCGGGCGCTGATCGCGCGCGGTTGGCGACTGACCACGGCGGAGTCCTGCACCGGAGGGAATCTGGCGGCAGCGCTCTGTGCCCAGGCGGATACCGCGGCATTTTATGATACCGGCGTAGTGACCTTCAGCGATGAAGCCAAGCGCAACGTGCTGCAGGTTCGCGCGGAAACCCTGGCGGTACACAGCGCCGTCAGCGAAGCCTGCGTTCAGGAGATGTCCTCTGGTATTCTGGCGCTCGCCGGGGCCGATATCGCCATCGCCGTCAGCGGCTACGCCGGACCGGAGGGCGGGGAAGATGGTACCCCCGCCGGCACGGTATGGTTTGCCTGGAATTTTCGCGGCCAGACTGAAACCAAACGGATGTGCTTTGCCGGCGACTGTGAGACCGTGGTGGCGAAAGCGGTACGATATGCCCTGGCGGCGCTGAGCGAAAAGCTTGCCCACTGGCAGTGACGATGCCCGGGTGCGCGGCCTTACAGGTCCATTGCCTGGCGCGCTACCGGCCAGCAGATCTCCCCGATGCCGTTAAGGCAGGGTCGGGAAAAGAGAAAGCCCTGAAACAGGCGAATGCCCACCGACTGCAGCCAGCACCACTCCTCCAGGGTTTCGACACCTTCAGCCACCACCGTAATGCCAAGATCCTCGCAGCAGCGGACGACCGAGGCGACAATCGCCTGTTTGGTGCCGCTAATATGGATATCGCGCACCAGTTCCGCATCCACTTTGATTTTATCAGGCTGAAAACGGGTCAGTAACGACAGGCCGGAATAACCTGCGCCAAAGTCGTCGATGGCCAGCTTCATGCCCGCGACGCGCAGGGCTTTGAGCACCTTGCGGAACTGGTCAAAGCAGGTGATCACCTCTGTCTCGGTCACCTCGATCAGTACCTGATCCGGTCTGAGGCCGGCCGCCAGCAGGCTGTCCATCAGCCAGCCTACGGCGTCAGGGTGGTGATACAGCGATCCGGGCAACAGGTTAATCGCCAGCTGATGTTTCCCGAGCGGCAGCTGGCCGGCGAGAGCGAATGCATACGCTTTGCTTTCAAGATCAAAACGGTAGCGATCCTCCGCCGCAATGGCAGCAAACATTTCCACGGGAGAGCCGCCGGTTGGGCTGCGGATCAGAGCCTCAAAGGAAGAAACTCGCTTTTTAGCCGGCTCGACAATAGCCTGCAGAGCAAACTGGCAAGGTTGACCGGGCAGGTGCTGCGGCGCGGCCGTACCTGACGCGGGCATCATCATCCAGCGAGAGGGCTGCAGCGGCTCGGGCAGGCAATAGCGGCCGCCGTCGGCAATGAAGGCGCTAAGCAGCCGGAACATCCGGTCGTTGACCGGTTCGGTGACCCCAAACGTGCTAAAGCGCAGAATTTCCTCCAGCGCGCCATCGGTTTCAAACAGCCGGAGATCCAGTATGCGCATTCCGGTGCCGTGAAAACGTCGGTAGGCTGAGTAATCGCGCATCAGCTCCACTACGTCGCGATGACGCGGGTCGCTTTGGATTTCGCTGAACAGCGACTCAAGTGCCTCCTCAGTCCCTTCCAGGACCTGGAAAAACTGCAGGCCGTTAAACAGCAGAATGCCGGTGATGCCAAGGGGCAAATTTTTACTGCTGGCGCGATGGACTAAAGCGTCGAGATCGACGGGCGGGCGGTCAGGATGAACCTGGCTGCGGTAAATCAGGGTGGTTAGCATAGTTGTTACGATCGCTCCCGCGGCGTAAGAACATCCGCGCTCAGCATGCAAGATGAGTATGGCCTGACCCTAAAGGAGGGCGAGGCTGATATGTACAAACATTCAACCAACCGTGATGTCCGCTACGCGGAACGCGAGCTTCACTTTGTGATTCCCTCCACTGTACAGGGAATTACACATTTGGCTATCTTTTTCTCATCCTCAATGCAAAAAGACGCTAACAGGCCTCTCATTCCCTCCTCAGACACTGGCGCTGCGTCTTATTTTACCTGTTAATATTCGCTACCAGGAATTATCCTACCATTCTATTTCCCACTCTCAAAAATGAGGCGCTGGTCTTGCCTGAATATAATCGAGTGAATATTATCACTCTAAATTAAATTCTTTTGTCAGGTTTGATATGAGCGACTTCTTTATTATTTTGTGTCTGATTTTATGTCCCATCATTTCTTTATGGAGTGGCTTTTCCTATATTCAGGAAAGGCGCAAGAGACGGTATGTTTTCCGTTCCAGAAGATGATTGTTTGACAGAATAAAATGACGAGTTGTATCAGCGTTTGGCGAGCAGTTGCACAAGGTTGTTAAACTGCTGGCGGCTATTCAAATTAAATTTACTCATAATATTCTTTTTATGTGAATGGATCGTTTTGGGACTAATATTTAGCGCAGCGGCGACTTCATGCGGGCTCAGGCCAATACTGAACGCGTAAATGACTTTGGTTTGCGCGTCGCTGACCGACCTGCAGGCGCAATTAATGCAACGCCGCAGACGATTGAACGGCGGGTCTTGCCGCGGTAGCAGCGGACGCTCAATGGCGTTAGCTATCTCATCTTTCAGCCGCTGAACGCGAGCGTGAGGCGGCATAAATACCGCATGCTGCAGACAATTCGGTAAACCCTCATCTACGGTAGCGTGTTCATTGTCCGGGAAAATAAAAAGCGTATATTGTTCCGGGGCATGCTGAAAAAGATCCTGGCACAAGTACCACTCCCCCGCGACCATTTCCGTGAATATCACATCAGCTTGCGCCATCGATCCTGCATCCCATTGTTGAGAAAACTGATAGTGTGGCCGCCCGGCGGCCTTCATCGCTTCATCAACCAGTTCAGCAATAGCGACTCGCAAATAGTGATTTTTTATATTGAACAAAAAATTAGTCATATAACTTCCCTGTGGGCATTAAAGAACATATCTGGATAAATTAAAGAATATAATGATGATGCGGGTACTATTTTTAGCCGTGGTAATCTAAGGGATGTTTTCCATTAATGCAATATCTGGTGGGGAAAGTGAGATAACGGTATATTGACATGCGAAAGTTCCTAATAAACAAAACCTTAAGCATATGTTTTTCACTATTTAAAGCCGTTTGCTGTTTTTTTATTTTTGCGATGCATAAAAAGCTTAGTGATAGCCGCGCTCTCTTGTTAAAATTAGCGGAGGACAAGAATACAGGATGTATGCCGTACTTATGAAGCAGATGCTCTATTTGAAAATGCTGGCGTGGCTGGACGATAATATCTATTGTAACCCGGCGATCGATGACCTGGCGCAGTATATGGGCTATTCGCGTCGGTTTGTGTACGACGTGTTTTACCAGTATGGCCAGTTACCCATCGGGCAGTATATTCGTCTGCGGCGGTTGACCATCGCAGCGGTCAGTCTGCGCTTAACACGGCAACCGATCGCCGCTATTGCCTGGCAGTTAAGCTATGACTCGCCGCAGACCTTTTCCCGGGAGTTTAAGAAGCGCTTTTCGCTCTCGCCACGTGAATACCGTTGCGCGGCGCACTGGGACACGGCAAAGCTGTTGAAAAAGTTTCACCCGGACGGAGAGAGCCTACCTCTGGCTCGTTTTTTTTCTCTGCCGGAACAGGTCTATTACGGCTATCCGATGAAGTATGAACTGCGCCTGTCGGATTTGGTGTTGCAAAGCACCGCTAAGACGAGCATCAGACAAAAGGTTGACCGTTTTTTCACCGCTGGCGGAGGCTCGCTTTCCGTACTTTCCGACTACGCCGCGGCGAGCAAAAATGAGCTTAACGTCGAGGTTAACGCTTTTGTCGGCTGTCATGAGGCGGGAAAGCTGCCCCCCGCGCTGGCCATGAACAGCTCGCTGACCACCCGGTCAGGGCTTTATGTCGGGGTTGAATTCTACGGCAGTTGGTCACGTTATGCTCGTTTATCCAGCGATCTGTATATGGAGCTGCTGCCATCCCTGGGGGTAAGTCGTCGGGACGGCTATGACATTGAATGTTTTATAACCCGCCATGCGGAAGGCGAAGAGGCAGGGGACAGGCGCTATCGCGTACGCTATTTTATCCCGGTGACGCTGTCGGCAGCGGGTCTGCGGTCTGACAGCGGTAGTGGGTCAGGGCCTTTGCCGGGGCGAAGTTAAGGTGGCCGGAGCCACCCAGGTTAACATCAAAGCGCAAACCACAGCAGCCAGGTGATGAGAAAGCCCGTCCCCCCCATGATGGTTGTCAAGACGGTCCAGGTTTTGAGTCCATCCGGCACCGAGAGTCCGAGATAGCGCGTGACGACCCAGAACCCGGCGTCGTTGACGTGCGACAGCCCGAGCGAGCCGAAGCAGGTCGCCAGCGTCACCAGCACCAGCTGCAGCGGCTCCAGACCGACAACCGCCTGCGACAGCAGACCGGAGGTGGTGAGGATCGCCACGGTGGCCGAACCCTGCGAGGCTCTGAGCACCAGCGATAGCAGAAAAGCGGCGGGCATCAGCGGCAGATGTATTGTCTCCAGCGCCTCGGCTAAGGCATTACCGATGCCGGAAGCGACCAGTACGCCGCCAAAGGCGCCGCCGGCGCCGGCGACGAGGATCACGTCCGCCGACGAGGGGATCGCGCTGCCGGTGACTTCGCCCAGCTTTTTCAGGCTCATCCGCCGACGGATGCCCAGCGTCCAGCTGGCCAGGCCCAGGGAGATCAGCAGGGCGACCGGCGGGGTACCAATGACGGTCATCAGCTGGCGAACCGCGTTTTCCGGCAGCAGAAGCGCCTGACACAGCGTCCCGGAAACAATCAGCATGATGGGCACCACGATCAGCCCACCGATAACCAGCGCATTCGGCGGCGGCAGACGGGTCTGCTGCGCGTTAACCGAGAGATCCGGTACTTCCGCCGTTTGTTGCTGCTCCAGCACGTTAATCGACAGATGATAATGGCGCCGATTGTTAAACCGGGCGACAAAATAGCCCACGATACCGACGACCACCGACACCCCAATCCCCGCCAGCATCAGCCAACCGACATCGCTATGCAGAATGCCTGCCGCAGCCGCTGCGCCAGGATGGGTGGGCAGCGCCACGTGGACGGTTAACATCACGCCGGCCATCGGCAGGCCAAACTTCAGCGGCGACACGTGGGCGACTTTGCTGAAGCCGTAGATTAACGGAATGATGATGATAAAGCCGACTTCAAAAAAGACCGGGGTGCCGAGAATAAAAGCCACAATGGTTAAGGCGGCAATGGTTCGTTTTGCACCCAGTACGCCGGTCAACGTTTTCGCCAGCGATTCGGCGCCGCCGGACATTTCAATCAGCACCCCCAGCATTGAGCCCAGAATAATAATGCTGGCGATGTGGCCAAGCAGGCCGCCCATGCCTTTTTCAATGGTGGTTATAATTTTATCTGCCGGAATGCCGGTGGCGAATGCCACCAGCAGGCTGACGATCAGGAGCGCCACAAAAGGATGTGCTTTCGCTTTGATCACTAACAGGAGCAACAGCACTACGCTGGCTAACGCAATAAGTAACAGCGCCGATGTCGACATAGGTTTGCCTCGGGTATTAACAGGTGTACAGAGAGTTATTTTTTTAGAAAACGGCGTTTATTTTTTCCGGTAGGGCGAGAACCACCCCAGCCCGGAAAGCGTGTCTGTCCGGGGGATATATTCGCAGCCGATCCAGCCGTCATAACCGGTTTTATCCAGTAGCGCATAGAGCCACGGATAGTTTATTTCGCCCTCATCCGGTTCATGACGGTCGGGCAGGGAGGCAATCTGAATATGGCGATACTGGCCGGCATATTCGGTAATAAGATGGCTTAAATTGCCGTCCACCTTCTGCGCGTGAAACAGATCTAACTGCACCGCCAGGTTCGGCCTGTCGACCCGTTTCACCATCGCCAGCGTCTGATATTGACTGTGGTAGAGATAGCCCGGTTTGGTCTGCGGATTCAGCGCTTCGATGAGTATCCGCTTGTCGTGGCGGGCAAAGCACTCCGCGGCGTAGCGCAGATTATCGATAAGCACGGCCTCGCAGGCTGCGCGATCCGCTCCCGGCGGCACCACGCCGGCCATGATATGCACCTGCGGGCAACCGAGCTGGCAGGCATACTCCAGCGCCAGCTCAATATCGCGTCGGGCCTCCGCGCTTCTCCCGGGGATGGCGGCGAGCCCCCATTCTCCGGCGTTGACGTCGCCGGGTGGGGTATTGAACAGCACCAGCTGCAGCTGGTTCTCCTGCAGGCGCTGTCTGATTTCCCCGGCGGCATACTCATAGGGAAACAGAAACTCAACAGCTTCAAATCCCGCCCGGGCAGCGGCGGCAAAGCGTTCCAGGAACGGCAGTTCGGTAAACAGCATGGATAAATTTGCAGCGAATTTTGGCATGGTTTTATCTCAGTTCTTTCACTTCGTCAGCGGTCAGGTAGCGGATCTCGCGGTTGCCGAGGGTAAATATCAGCCGTGCGGTCTCTTCCAGTTCCTCGGTATTGTTGGTGGCTTCGCGCAGCGATGAGCCAGTAACCACCGGTCCGTGGTTGGCCAGTAAAAAGGCGTTATAGCGGGGCGCCAGCCCGGCCAGCGCCTGGGCAATACGGTCATCGCCCGGCCGGTAGTAGGGAACCACCGGGACGTCGCCGACGCGCATCACCACATAGGGGGTAAAGGGGCGGATACAGTTGTGCGGGTCGAGCCCCTGCAGGCAGGAGAGCGCGGTCAGATAGTGGCTGTGCAAGTGGACGATCGCCTTGCAGGCCGGGTTGTGCAAATAGACCGTCCGGTGAAAAGTGACCTCTTTCGACGGTTTGTCGCCGGAGATCCATTCCCCTTGCAGCGTCACCACCGACAACCGCTGAGCCTGCAGTTCGCCGAGGCAGGCGCCGGTCGGCGTCGCCAGCAGGTTGCCGTCCGGCAGCAGCAGCGACAGATTGCCAGCGGAGCCGGTGGCATAGCCGCGGCTAAACAACGAGGCGCCAATCTGCACCATTTCCTCTCGCAGTTGTTGCTCAGTCATGACGAAACTCCTGCTGGGCACGGGCAAAGAACTGGATATCGCCGAAGTTACCTGACTTCAGCGCCAGGGAGAGCGGCTGGCGGGTGTCACGCACCCAGGGCACGCCAGGGGAGATGGTCGGCCCAATATGGAACGCCTCAACCCCCAGGGTCTGCGCCACAATGCTCGACGTTTCCCCTCCGGCCACAATAAAGCGGGTAAATCCTTTCGCCTTCAGGGCGGCGGCAAGAGCTGCAAACAGCTGTTCCACCCGTTCGCTGCTGGCCTTGTCGCCATACTGCGCCTGGATCCGCTGCAGCGTTTGCGGCTCGGTGGTGGCATAGATCATCGGCGCCAGCGGCGCATCGCGCTGCGCGTCCACCCAGTCAGTCAGCGTCCTGACGTAGCTCTCCAGATCGGTAAAGCAGGCGCTTAAGTCGACGGCGCGGGCGGGGGCCTGTTGACGATAGGCCGCCACCTGGCTGTTGGTCATCACCGAGCAGGAGCCCGAGAGCACCACCGCCGGGCCGGCCAGCGGCATGCCGGCCTGAGCGCTTTCACCCCGGGCGCCATGGCGCTGCGCCCAGTCGCGGGCGAGGCCGATGGCGAGGCCGGAACCGCCGGAGACCAGCTTCATCTCCCGCAGCGCCACGCCCTGGGTGAGCAGATCCTGTTCGCTGAGGGCGTCGAGCACCACATAGCGCACCGCCGGATCGTTGACTGCCGCCAGCGCGGCGGCGACCGCCTCCGGCCCCCGGGCGACAATCGGCCAGGCAATCAGCGCGGCTTTTCCGCGCCCCTGGCGCTCAATTAAGCGGCCCAGGTGCGCATCCTCCATCGGCGTCACCGGATGGTGGCGCATCCCGGACTCATTCAGCAGTTGCTCACCGACGAACAGATATCCCTGATAGACCGTGCGGCCGTTAACCGGCAGCGCCGGGGAAATCACCGTCCGCGTCTCACCCAGCTCGGCCAGCAGGGCATCCAGCACCGGGCCAATGTTGCCCTGCGCGGTGCTGTCGAAAGTGGAACAGTACTTGAAATAAAACTGCTGACAGCCCTGGGCCTGCAGCCAGCGCAGGGCCGCCAGCGACTGGCTGACGGCCATTTCCGCCGGGCAGGAGCGAGTTTTCAGGCTGATGACCACCGCCTCGCTGGTCAGCGGAAGATCGCGGGTCGGCACGCCATTCAGTTGCACCGTCGGCATGCCGTTGCGCACGAGGAAGCTGGCAATATCCGTGGCGCCGGTGAAGTCATCGGCAATGACACCAAGCTGCATGTTGTCTCTCCTCACTGTTTATGGCCCGGCAGGGTGATGCCGTTGAAAATCTTGATCACCGCGCTGTCATCTTCCCGACCGAATCCGGCATTACTGGCGGAGGTGAACATATTCAGCGCGGTAGTGGCGAGCGGCAGCGGGAAGGTCAGCGCCCGGGCAGTGTCATTCACCAGCCCGAGATCTTTGACAAAAATATCGACAGCGGATTTTGGCGAGTAATCGCCATCCAGGACGTGCTGCATGCGATTCTCAAACATCCAGGAATTACCCGCCGCGTGGGTGACCACGTCATACATCGTCTCCAGTGGGATCCCGGCGCGGGCGGCAAGCGCCATCGCTTCGGCGGCAACGGCGATGTGCACCCCGGCCAGCAGCTGATGGATAATTTTTACCGTCGAGCCAAGACCAATGTCGCTCCCGATGCGGTAGACTTTGCCGGCCACGGCGTCCAGCACCGGCGCGAGGCGGGCAAAGGCGGCATCGCTCCCGGAGGCCATCACCGTCATGTCGCCGGCGGCCGCTTTCACGGCGCCGCCCGATACCGGCGCGTCGAGCATCAATAGCTGGTACTCCGCCAGCGCCTCGGCAATGGCCTGAGCATCGGCGGAGGCGATGGTGGACGACACCATCACGACGGTGCCCGGCTTCAGATGGGCGGCGAGGCCGCTCTCGCCGAACAGGATCCCCCGCACCTGGGCGGCATTGACCACCAGCAGCACAACTGCATCCAGTTCCGCGGCGAACGGCACCGCGCTGGGGCCCGCGCCTTTGGCGCCCGCCGCCAGCAGTGCGCGACAGTTGTCGGGATTGATGTCAACGCCCCAGGTGTTCAGGCCCGCCTGCAGGCAGGCGCGGGCGGCGCCCATGCCCATTGAACCCAGTCCAATAACGCAGACATTAGTGTGTGCAGCCATGCTGGTCTCCTTGTGAATATTAGTTAATTAATGTGATTTAATGATAGAATAAAGCGTTATCATGTGAAAATATGTGAGAGTTATCACGAATAACCCACATGAATATAAAAAATTCACAGGTGGAAAGAGGCTGCACAACGGCGATTCTTGCCCTAAAATAGCGTAAAAACAGCGGCAAAGCGCGATAACAACACCGGGTGTCGCCAGGGCCGTAGCCTGGGTGGTGACGCCTGGTGTGAAAAAATGGTAAGGGGAGAGCGGTGATTCCAATAGAACGACATCAGCGTATTTTAGCCCTGGTGGAGCAGCGTGGGGCGGTAAGCATTAACGAGCTGACGGAGATCCTCGGCGTGTCCCATATGACCATCCGTCGGGACGTTAGTAAACTGGAGGAGCAGGGGCTGCTGGTCAGCGTCTCGGGCGGCGTGCGCGCCGTCAGCCGGCTGGCTGCGGAACCCAGTCATCTGGTGAAAAGCACGCTGCAGAGTGAGGAGAAACAGGCGATCGGCGCGCTGGCGGCGAGTCATATCGCTAAAAACAGTTGCATCTATCTGGATGCCGGGACTACCACCCTGGCGCTGGCGCGGGCGATCCTCGACCGGAACGATCTCCAGGTGGTCACCAATGATTTTGAGATAACCCAGCTGCTGATCGATGCCAGCCAGTGCGGCGTGATCCACACCGGCGGCACTCTGTGCCGGGAGAACCGCTCCTGCGTGGGCGAATCGGCGGCGCGTACGTTACGCCACCTGGCTATCGATACGGCCTTTATCTCCGCCAGCGGCTGGGACAGTCGCGGGATATTCACCCCTGATGAGAACAAGGTTACCGTCAAGGAGACCGTCAGCCAGGTCAGCGCGAGAAGCATCCTGCTGTGCGACAGTTCGAAATACAATCAGGTGGCCACGTTTATGGCGTTACCTTTGACCCGGTTCACCACCATCATTACCGACCGGCATCTTTCCGATGCCGCCGCCAGTCATATCGCCCGGCACGCCTGCGAGGTGCTGCGGGCCGGATAACGCGCGCGGCCACCGCGGGGTTAGCGTTGCCAGTGCTCGATCAGCGCCGCGCCGATCCCGGCGATTTGCTGATTTCGCTCGGCCATGCTCGCCGGCGTATCCCGCAGATAAATCACCACGATGCGCTCTGCTTTGTTATTCGGGCCAAGCAGGGCGACAATCCCGCGCGCACCCCGTTCGCCAGCTCCGGTCTTATCGGCGATAAACCAGCCCGCCGGCAGCACGGAGCGGATCAACGGTCCGGCGACCCGATCGTCCACCATCCACTGCAGCAGCTGCCGTTGCGAACGGGCGCTCAGACGCTGGCTGGTCAGCAGCTTGCGCAGGGTCGCGGCCATGCTGGCCGGGGTAGTGGTGTCGCGGGCGTCGCCGGGAAGCGCCTCATTCAGTTCCGTTTCCCAGCGGTCAAGGCGGGTGACGTTGTCGCCGATCTGGCGCAAAAAGGCAGTCAATCCTGCGGGGCCGCCGACGGTGGCCAGCAGCAGATTGGCGGCGCTGTTATCGCTCATGGTAATGGCGGCGGCACAGAGTTCGCCGACCGTCATGCCGTCGGCAAGGTGTTTTTCGCTGACCGGCGAGTAGTCCACCAGATCCTGCTGGCGATAGTGGATCTTTCGCTCCAGCTGTTCGTCACCGGCATCCACCCGCGCCAGCACTGCGCCGCAGAGCACTACTTTAAAGGTGCTCATCATGGGAAAGCGTTCATCGGCGCGCCAGGCGGTCAGCGTGCGGCCGCTGGCCAGATCCATTTCTATCATGCCTACGCGGCCCGACAGCTGGCTTTCGCTTTGTTTAATTTGCTCAAGCGGCTGCGGGCTGGCGTGTACCGCCAGCGGCAGGGTGGCTAACAGGGAGATAATACACAGGCGAATATAACGCATAACCACAATACATCCTTGAGTGAGGGCCGATAAAGGCGAGTAAAGAAGCGACAAATAAGAATAACCCGGCGTTTTGCTGATTCACAATTCCTCTTTTTTCCTTCATCATTTGTCATCTTTTATTTCGAATAATCAATATCTAGCCCTGCCTAAGCACGCTATTTTTTGACTCAAGGCCGTGATGAACTATAAGAAAGTACTAAATACCGCACTCTGTCGGGCGTCGCTGTTTGCCGATCACCACGCCCGCCGGTCCCTGCGGTTCGCCAACGCTATATGCCATCCCGGGAGGAACTGGTGCACCCGATAATTAAGGTCATGCTGGTGGGCGGTAAGGCGGACGGGCTGTTGGTCAGCGTCGCCGATGACGCGACCGAGGTCTCGGTGACGCCTGCGCAGTACGGTGCGCTATCCGGGCAACCGTTGAGCTACCGAATTGTTAGCCAAACCATTGACGATGAACGCTATTTTTTTGGCGTTTTCAGCGACGCCCATCAGGATAGCGATAAGCTGACGCGGGTTGCCCTGACCCGTGGAATGAAAAAAATGTTCTGTTAAACCCTGCCCGAAAGGGGGCGTAAGAGGGTATGCCGGGCGCCGCTGTGCTACTGTGGCAGCCTTCTATTTCCAGGGCCGGACGCATAATGATTCAGTACATTCGTATTCAAAATTTTCGCTCAGTGAAGGATATCGCGCTGGAGCTCGGGCCGCTGAACATTGTCTTCGGCCCTAACGGCTGCGGTAAATCCAATATTTATAACGCCATCCACCTGCTGACCGCTGCCGCTGAGGGCAGGCTTTCGGGGTTTATCAGCGAAGAGGGCGGTCTGGAGAATATGATGTGGTCCGGGGAGCGTTCGCCCCTCGATCGTCACCCCCGCCGGCTGCAAATCGCCTGCCGGACCGACAGCTTCGATTATGAGCTGCAGATAGGCTTCCCTGAAAAATTGCCCTATCCGACGCAATTCATGCTCGATCCTATCGTTAAAGAAGAGAATATCTGGCTGGCCGGCTACTCCCGCCGGCCTTCCTCCCGCGTACTGCAGCGCAAGAATCAGGCGGCGTTTCTCGTCGATGTCACCGGGGAGAAAAGTACTTTCACCGAGAGTATTTATGAAAATGAGTCGGTGTTCGGTCAGCTTGGCGAGCCGCACCGTTTTCCCGAAGTGTCGCGAGTGCGGGAGACCCTGCGCCGTTGGCGGTTTTATCATGAATTCGCGATTGGCCGTCATTCGCCGCTGCGTCAGCCGGCCGTGGGTTACCGTTCGCCAGTCCTCGACAGCGATGGCCAGAATCTCGCCGCCGCCTTTCAGACCATTGTCGAGATCGGCGCGGAGGAGATTTTGCATGAAATCCTTGCCGACGCCTTTCCCGGCTGCCAGTTTTATTGTGAAAACGAGCACTCGCGTTTCGCTCTGAAAATGCGTCGCGAAGGGATCCGCCGCCCGCTGCTGGCGGCGGAGATGTCCGACGGTACGCTGCGCTTTTTGTGCCTCGCCGTCGCGCTGCTCAGTCCGCGCCCGCCGGCGTTTCTGGCGATCAATGAACCGGAGAACAGCCTGCATCGCGACATGTTGCCCGCGCTGGCCCGGCTGATTATCGAGGCCTCGCGCTACAGCCAGATCTGGCTGACCAGCCACTCGGCGGAGCTGGCAGAGCTTATCGCCGCCGGGGCGCCTTGTCAGCGCTATGCGCTGGAGAATCGCGGCGGTGAGACGCGGATTGTCGAGTGAAGCCCGTCATCCCTGACGGGGGCGCTGGAGTCAGGCGGGGCTCTGCGTCTCTGCGGTCGGCAGCAGACGGTTGCCGCCGCGTAGGGTGACGAACGAGAGCAGGGTGAAGCTCAGGGTTATGCAGCCGAGGATCAGATAGGCCTGATGGAAGCCGACGGTGTCGTACATCCGGCCCACCCAGGCGGAAAGCACCACCCCGGACAGCTGTTTTGACAGATTAAAACCGATCAGGAACAGGGTGGCCGAGAGGCGCGGGTTAAAGGCGGAAGAGATATATTTAAAAGTTCCCACCAGCAGGAAGGGGATCTCAAACATATGCAGCATCTTGAGGATCACCACCTCGACTGCCGATGAGGCGAAGGACGACCCGAGAATACGCACCGACATGATCATCCCCGCGGTCAGCAGGGCGTTTTTGGCGCCGATGCGGTTAACGATGGCCGGCGCGCAGAACATGATCAGCGCGTTGAGCAACTCGCCGCCGGTGGTGACGAAGCCAAACACTTCGGTACCGCGCTGCGGACTGGCGAAAAAGCTTTTGAAAAAGTTGGCGAACTGCTGGTCAAACACGTCGTAGACGCTGGCGACACCCACCACATAGACGATAAAGCCCCAGAAGCGCGGCATACGCAGCAGCTCTGCCGCCGTACGCAGCGAAAAGGCCTGGCGATTGGCGCCCAGTGCCTCGATAACCTGGGCGCTGTTGCTGCTTTCCGGCCGCGACAGCCAGAGCAGCAGACCGAGCACCAGCGCAAAGCCGGAGGCGATCCAGAAGGTGATATTGGGATCGATGCCGAACAGCACGCCGGTTATCGAGGCGCATAGCGCCCAGCCGACGCAGCCTGCGACCCGCACTTTGCCATATTCAAAGCGGTTGGCCCGGCTGACGCGTTCGATATAAGCTTCCACCGCCCCGGAGCCGCTGGAGAAAACAATCCCCAGGTAGATCCCGCCTACCAGCGAACCAGCGATAATATTCATCTTCAGCAGCGGAGAGAAAACGAAAATAAAGAATGGCGCGAACAGAATTAACAATACCGTAATGGTCCACAGCAGATGTTTGCGCAGGCCGAGCTTATCCGACATCAGGCCGAACACCGGCTGAAAAATAATGGCGAATAACGAGATAGACGAGAAAACGATCCCGGTTTCCGTTTTAGTTAAATGGTTAACGTCCGCCAGCCACACCGGAAAAAACGGGAAGTAGGCCGACATAATGAAATAGTAAAAGAAAAAGAACAGCAGGAAATAGACGAAATTATGCCGTTCTCGTGGCGCCAGTTCTGAGAATTTCATCACCATGATCCCTTGTTATTCTGTTTGTGGGGTGGGGGCTGTCGCCCCCACGGATTAAAAGCAACGCAATGAGACCTCGTACTGCCAGCGCGTTTGGCTCAGGAGCCACTGCGGCAGCACGCTGGGGGTCCAGGAGTCATCGCCTCCCACCCCCATATGCAGGCCGTCGAGGGTGATCCACACGCCGTCTTCGGCCTGCATCTTGTGCCAGTGGTCGGTCTCCATCAGCTGACGGGTGCTCCATGGCTGAACGGAGAAGTGGAAATGACCGCTGATGTGCCAGCGCCCCCAGTCCAGCGCCTGGGTATCACAGCGCAGGCCGTTTTCCGTCGGGAAGATATAGGGGGTGGTCATCGCCGCCAGCGGCTGCTCCCAGCGGGCGAAGCAGGCGCTGCTCCGCCGGTCGGGGTAGTTCTCATGCGGCCCCAGACCCAGCCAGCTCACCGGCGCCTGCTGATCCGCCACCTGGAAGTGCAGCCCGACCCGCGGCAGCGGCGGCAGGGTTTCCGCCCGTTCGCCGTCCACCGCCAACCGCAGGGTTCCGTCAGCAGTGAAGTGCATGCGCCAGTGGCTGACAATCACTACCTCTTCGCCGCGCAGGTAGTGCCAGCGGCAGTCGACGAGGGTTTCATTTGCCAGGCGCTGCGCATCGCACTGGACGCAGTGCGCCTCAAGATCGTACAGGCCGGCGCTTCTCCAGCGCTCCACCCAGGCGTTGGGGTCGATACGCTCTACTTCGCTGACCCCGATGTCGTTGTCGAGCGGCGCGCGAATAAACTGGTCACGCAGGGGGGTCAACAGCTGCTCCTGACCGCCAACCGACCAGCGGCTCAGCAGACCCGTCCGGCGATCGATGGTCCAGCATTGCGAACCGGCGCGGATCTGCCAGACCTCATCGCTGACGATAAGATCCGGAGCGCCGGCAGACACGGTGGGCGCCGGCAGCGCCAGCGGGGCGGGCAGGGGAAACTGTTGCCAGGCGACGCGGTGCTCCGCTTCTGACCAGGCGGTCGCCTGGGGCTGGGCCACCTCTACCGTCAGCCACACCGCGCGGGCGCCTGCCGGCAGGGTCAGGCTGTCGAGCAGCGTTATCTCGTCGCTGCCCTCCGGCGGCAGCGCCAGGGTCTGGTTGCCGTGATACAGGGTTTCACCGGCCGACTGCACCTGCCAGCGCAATACTTCGTTGTCGGTTTCACGGAACAGGTATTCGCTGGTGATGCGTACCCGCAGCGGCGAGGTCGACAGCAGCGTGAACTGAAAATACTGCTGGGCGTGCTTTGCCTCCACCAGCGACGGATGCGGCGTGCGATCGGGGAACACCAGACCGTTCATACAGAACTGACGATCGTTAGGCTTATCGCCAAAGTCACCGCCATAGGCCCAGCCGACGCTGCCGTCGGCAAAGGTTTTGCGGATCGCCTGGTCAGCCCAGTCCCAGATAAACCCGCCCTGCAGCCGCGGGTACTCGCGGAAGGCCTGCCAGTAATCGGCGAAGTTACCGAGGCTGTTGCCCATCGCGTGGGCATATTCGCAAAGGATTAGCGGCCGCTGCTCGCCGGGCAGGCTGATCCATTTTTTGATCCCCCATTTGGGTACCGCCGGGATCGGCTGGTCGCGTTCGACGCGGGCGTACATCGGACAGATAATATCGGTGGCGGTGGTATCCGCGCCGCCGCCCTCGTACTGCACCGGACGGCTCGGGTCGTTGCGTTTCAGCCAGTGGTACAGCGCTTCATGGTTACCGCCGCCGCCGGATTCGTTGCCCAGCGACCAGATGATAATGCACGGATGGTTGCGGTTGCTCTGTACCATCCGGGTGACGCGGGCGCTAAAGGCTGGCAGCCACGCCGGATCGTCGGACAACCGATTCATCGGCACCATCCCGTGGGTTTCAATATTGGCCTCATCGACCACGTACAGACCGTAGCGGTTGCAGAGTTCATACCAGCGCGGGGCGTTGGGATAGTGCGAGCAGCGCACGGCGTTAAAGTTGTTCTGCTTCATCAGCAGAATGTCCTGCACCATATCCGCCTCGGTGACCACCTGACCGCGCAAATGATGGTGTTCATGGCGGTTAACGCCGCGGATCAGCAGCGGTTTGCCGTTGAGGCGCAGCAGGCCGTCGGCTATCTCGATGCGGCGAAAGCCGATGTCCCACGCTTCGGCCTCCAGCAGTTCATCGCCGCGCCACAGGGTGACGACGGCGCGGTAACAGTTCGGGGTTTCCGCGCTCCAGTGCGCCGGCGCCGCCACCGCCAGGGAGAAATCGACCCGTTCCGCGTAGTGGCCGCGCTCATCCACCGTCGGGGTGCCTAACGGCTGCCGCCCGGCGGCGACCTGCTCCTCGCCGCGCCACAGGCTAACCCCGACGCTGAGCCCGGCAAGCGCCGTCTCTGTCGCGTCGACGGTGGCCCGCACCTGCAGAGTGCCGTCACGGTAGAGGGCGTCGAGGGTCGGCATCAGCTGCACGTCGGTCAGTCGCTGGTGGGGCTTATTCAGCAGCCATACCGAGCGGAAAATACCGCTCATCCGCCACATATCCTGGTCTTCCAGCCAGCTGCCGGCGCTCCAGCGCATGACCATCACGCACAGGCGGTTGTCACCCGGGCGCAGGAAGGGGCTGAGATCGAACGCTGCCGGCAGGCGACTGTCCTGCGAATAGCCGACCCACACGCCATTGCACCACAGATGAAACGCTGAGTTGACGCCATCGAAAATAATCTGCGTTTGCCCGTTCTCGCACCACGTGTCCTCAACCGTAACGTGCAGGGAGTAGCAGCCGGTCGGGTTCTCCTCCGGCACCCGCGGCGGGGTGGTGTCGATGGGATAGCGGACGTTGGTGTAGATCGGCGCGTCATAGCCCTCCATCTGCCAGTTGGAAGGCACAGGCGTGCCGCGGCAGTCCGGTAGATCCTGCGTCAACAACTGCGCATCGACGGCAAACGGGCTACGGGCGTAAGAGAACTGCCACTCGCCGTCCAGTTGACGGCGGCGGGATGAAGGTAGGTTATTGCGGGCGGCAAGCTCATCTCGCCAGCTGGCGAAAGCGGGATGCGCAGGCAGGCGGTTGAGGTGGGTGATGGTCTGGTTCTGCCAGTCTTCACGGGCGAGGACGGCGTGAAAGTCAAGAATGTGGCTGCGGCCGGTATCGCTAATTTGCATATTAAACCCCGGTAAGTCAGAAATTGTCGTTCGCTAAACAGGATGGTTAACGTTATCGGGTAATTTGTTTTGTCCAGCAATCTTGGGGGAATCGAAATTAACAGACGATCACGAAAGCGGGGGCGAAGCGCTGTTTTTTGTCGCGCGTTAAACATAAAATGTTAGCGCACGACATTGTTATTGCTAAGGAGAAAAGATGCCGCGTCGTACCGCAACCCTGGAGGATGTCGCCCGCGCCGCGGGCGTGTCCCAGCAGACGGTCTCCCGGGTGCTGAACCGTCCTGAGGTGGTGTCAGCCCGCACCCGCGAGCAGGTGATCCGCGCGATGCAGGCGCTGCACTATGTACCTAACCGCTCGGCGCAGCTGCTTGCCGGCAAAGCGGCGCCCTCCATCGGGCTGATTACCGCCTCGCTGACGCTGCACGCCCCCTCGCAGATCGCCGCCGCGATAAAGAGCCATGCCAGCCTGCATCAGCTGGAAGTGGCGATAGCGATGCCGGCGCAGGCCGATTTTGTCGCGCTGCAGGCCCGGCTGGACGAACTGCGCGCCCAGCATATTCGCGGGGTGATCGTCAGTCTGCCGCTGGAGAGCGCCACTGCCGAGCGGCTGGTGCAAGACAATCCGGATATGGCCTGCCTGTTTCTCGATGTCTCCCCGGAGGCCGATGTCTGCTGCGTGCGCTTCGACCACCGCGACGGCCGCGGGGCCTGCGTGCGCCACCTGTGGGAGCTGGGGCATCGCGAATTTGGTCTGCTGGCGGGACCGGAAAGTTCGGTTTCCGCCCGTCTGCGTCTCGCCAGCTGGCGCGAGGCGTTGCACAGTCTGAATATTGCCCGCTCTACTACGGTATTTGGCGACTGGAGCGCCGCCAGCGGTTGGCAGAAAACTTTCGAGCTCCTCCATCTGCAGCCGCGGATCAGCGCCATAGTGGTGGCAAACGATCAGATGGCGCTCGGCGTGCTCAGCGCGCTGGCCCAGCTCAATCGCAGCGGCAGCCGGGCAGTATCGGTGACCGGCTACGATGACACCGCCGACAGCCTTTACTTCCAGCCGCCGCTCACCACGGTGGCACAGGACTTCGATCTGTTGGGCAAAAGGGCGGTGGAGCGGCTGATTGCCCTGATGGCGGCCCCGCAGCTGCGGATCCGCGAGCTGCTGCCGACCCGGCTCATCGTGCGCCAGTCGGCCTGGCCTGTCGCCGCCGCGGAGGACCGGCAGCAGACTCTGGCGCAGCTGAAAGCGCTGGTGGAGAAGCTTTAGCTGCTGGTCGTTGAGGCTTTATTGAAGTTGAGCATGCTAACTTCGGCAGCAAACGTAGAGAGGTAAAGCTTATCTGTCTGCGAAAAATGCAAAACACAATCTATCCATGCAAGCATTGATTTACCGCCAGTCATATGGCGGTTTTTTTTGCCCCTTCCGCCCTGTACCGACTGCTTCAGTCCGGCTTTCCATCTGGCATATCCTGCCGCGGCATGCTAGATCTTGCTTCCGGGAGACGACGGGAGACAAGGTCATGATGGTGATTGAGGGTAAAGAGGCGATCGCGCGGGTGGACTGGCAGCGAGTGCGAACGATCATCGCCGAGGCCGGGCTGAATGAGCGTGATGTTCAGCAACTGGAGCAGGCGTTCCGCCAGAGCACCTTCTGCTGGTTTGGCTATGAGAACGGTCAGCTGATTGCCGTGGCGCGAGCCATCAGCGACTGCACCTGGAGCAGCTATCTGGCGGATGTGGCGATCGTCCCCGCTCGTCAGGGACAGGGCTACGGGCAACAGCTGATGCTGGCCATCCGGGAGCAACTCCTGCCCTTTGGCAAAATATTTATCTATGCGGTGGCCGATAAAATTACGTTTTATCAGCGCTTTGGCTTTGCCATGTTGACTACCGGCATGGTCTGCGCCAGCGAGGAAGGCATGCAGAAAATGCAGGCGCAGGGCTATATCCGTCAGCCCTGAAAGCTGACGCTTAGAAACGCCTGGCTTAAACGTGTAAACCAGGCGCAGGCTATCAGAGGGGGCGTTCGAGCACGAAAAGATACGCTTCCCGCGACCAGAACAGGGCGGTACGGCGGCGCTCCACCGACATGGTTTTCACTTCCCATCCCTCACGGGTATAGCTGCTGAGAAACTGGCTCATTTTGTCAGGGTCGGCCTTGGCTTCGCCAAAAAACAGACTGCCCAGCAGCCCCTCTTTATAGATCACTACCCGACACTCTTTCTTCATCATCGACCCTCCTGGCGACCGGTTTACCGTGGCCGTCTATTGTCCGTGGCTGCGACGATTTTGCAATCGGAGAAGGCGTAAACTGTTTACGGTACTGCAGCGGGCTGAGCGCGAAGTGCTGGCGAAAATGGTGGCGCAGGGTGCCGGCGCTGGCAAACCCGCAGCGCTCAGCGATCTGATCGATGCCCATCGTGCTCTCCGTCAGGTGCTGGCGGGCGCGCAGCAGTCGTTCCTCCAGCAGCCAGCGGGCGGGCGTTTTACCGGTGGCCTCCTCAAAGCGGCGCAAAAAGGTGCGCGTCCCCATGCCGGCGCGCTGGGCGAGGGAAGCGACGGTATGGCTGGCGGCAAGATGCTGGTGCAGATAGTCAAACAGCTGACCGAGGCGCAGGCTCTCCCGGCTGCGGGCTACCGGGCGCAGGACCTGCTGCGCCTGACCGCCGTCGCGATGGGGAGAGACGACCAGGCGGCGGGCGACGACGTTGGCGGCTTCGCTGCCGAAATCTTCGCGCACCAGATGCAGACAAAGGTCGATCCCCGCCGCGCTGCCGGCGGAAGTCATCAGCAAAGCATCGCCCACGTAAAGGACGTCCTCCACCACCTGGATCTGCGGAAAACGGGACTGCAGCGCCGCGGTGTAGCGCCAGTGGGTTGTCGCCTGGCGGCCATTGAGCAGCCCGGCGGCGGCGAGAACGAACACCCCGGAACAGATAGAAATAATCCGACATCCGCGGGCGTGGGCGGAAGCCAGCGCGGCGCACAGCGCCTCGGGGACCGGGGCGTCGACGCCGCGCCAGCCGGGGACCACGATCGTATCCGCCTGGGCGAGAAGTTCAGGACCGCCGTCGGTCATCAGGCGGATGCCGCCGGTAGCGCACAGCGGCCCTTCATCGACGGCGGCGACGGCGAACTGGTACCAGTTGTCGCCCATTTCCGGGCGCGGCAGGCCGAAGATCTCCACGGCTACGCCAAACTCAAAGGTGCACAGGCCATCGTAGGCGAGGGCGACCACCTGATGATGTGACGGTGTCACAGAAGGGGTTGTCAGGATGTTAGCGTTTTCTGTCATGGTTGTCGGCAGATCAGGGTGATGGGCGTCAGTAAAGTAGTGTTATCACAGACAAGGAGAAGACGCCATGAGTGTAGTAACCCAATTTCCCCCTGCCACCTCCGCTGAGGCTATCCGCTGGTTCCGCCATAAGCTGCATCTTGAGACCGACTGCGCCGATGTGCACAGCGCCCAGCGTGCCGGCGAGGTCGACTTTGTCCTGCTGCACGTGGTCGGCAGCGAGGAAGCTTTCGCCAGACGTCACCTGCCAGGCGCGCAGCATCTCCCGCACAGCCAGATCACCGCCGAGCGAATGGCGGCCTGGCCGGCGGATACCCTCTTTGTGGTCTACTGCGCCGGGCCGCACTGCAACGGCGCTGACGTTGCCGCGCTGAAGCTGGCCGAGCTGGGGCGGCCGGTGAAAATGATGCTCGGCGGACTCACCGGCTGGGAAGATGAGGGCTATGCGTTTGCTTCCGGTGATTGAAAATTTTTCATGTACCATGAAATATTCTCGTTTGCGACCCACCACTCTGCATGCCAGTATCTGGACATATAGCCATCCAGAAGTCTAAAAATTCAAGTAATGAACTATCACGGTGGGCAACTAACGCGCCCACCGCTAAGGAGACAGCATGCAACGTCAACAGGCCCCGTTCCGCGCAGACATCGTCGGCAGTTTTTTGCGCCCGGACAGCATTAAACAGGCGCGTCAGCAGCTGGCTGAGGGGATTATCGACGCCGCTCAGCTACGCGAGATTGAGAATAACGCGATCCGTCATCTGGTTCAGCAGCAATGCGACTGCGGCCTGCATGTGGTCACCGACGGTGAGTTTCGTCGCGCATGGTGGCATTTCGATTTCTTCGATGGCCTGCAGGGCGTTGAACGTTACGATGCCGAGCAGGGGATCCAGTTCAACGGCGTGCAGACCAAAGCGCACGGCGTTCGCGTCACCGGCAAGCTGGCGTTTGGCGACCACCCGATGCTGGAGGATTTCCGCTATCTGAAAAGCATCAGCGGCGACGCGCAGCCGAAGATGACCATTCCCAGCCCGAGCGTGCTGCACTTCCGCGGCGGGCGGAAAGATATCGATGCCACGGTCTACCCGGATCTGAGCGACTACTTCGACGATCTGGCCACCACCTGGCGCGACGCCATCCGCGCGTTTTATGACGCCGGCTGCCGCTATCTGCAGCTGGACGATACCGTGTGGGCCTATCTGTGCTCCGATGCCCAGCGCCAGCAGGTACGTGAGCGCGGCGAGGATCCGGATGCGCTGGCGCGTATTTATGCCCGGGTGCTGAACCAGGCGCTGGAGGGTAAACCAGCCGATCTGACGGTGGGCCTGCACGTCTGCCGGGGTAACTTCCGTTCAACCTGGATCTCGGAAGGGGGTTACGAGCCAGTGGCCGAGGTGCTGTTTGGCGGCGTCAATGTCGATGCCTTCTTCCTCGAGTACGACAACGACCGCTCCGGGGATTTCGCGCCGCTGCGCTTTATTCGTCCCGGCCATCAGCAGGTGGTTCTCGGACTGATCACCACCAAAAACGGTGAGCTGGAAAATCCGCAGGGGGTCAAAGCGCGTCTCGCCGAGGCAGCGCAGTACGTACCGCTCGAGCAGATCTGCCTCAGCCCGCAGTGCGGTTTCGCCTCCACGGAAGAGGGCAATGCCCTCAGCGAAGACCAGCAGTGGCAGAAAGTTCGCCTGGTGACCTCCATCGCCGCCGACGTCTGGTAATTGCTTTCTTAGCGCAGCGTTGCACCGTGATGAGGCAACGCTGCCATTCTCCTCGCCTCCATCGCCCATCCGCCCCGCATCCCACTGTTTTCTCAACCTGGCACCGTTTTTGCCTTATCACCTCTGGTTAGCTGTTAATTCTTTATTTTTGCGCTACTCAGGAGTGAAACATGCAACGAAGAACGTTATTAAAAGCTTTTGCACTCTCCGCCTCTGTGATGGCTATGGGTCTCTCATTCCAGGCCTACGCCGCCGATACCATTAAAGTCGGGATCATGCATTCGCTCTCCGGGACGATGGCGATTTCCGAAACGCCGCTGAAGGACGTCGCGCTGATGGCCATCGACGACATCAACGCCAAAGGCGGGGTACTGGGCAAGAAGCTGGAGCCGGTGGTGGTCGACCCGGCCTCCAACTGGCCGCTGTTTGCCGAGAAGGCGCGCCAGCTGCTGGCCCAGGATAAAGTGGCGGTGGTGTTTGGCTGCTGGACGTCGGTCTCACGTAAATCGGTGCTGCCGGTGTTTGAGGAGCTGAACGGCCTGCTGTTCTACCCGGTGCAGTACGAAGGGGAAGAGATGTCCCCCAACGTCTTCTATACCGGCGCGGCGCCTAACCAGCAGGCCATCCCGGCGGTGGAATACCTGCTGAGCGAGGATGGCGGCGGCGCTAAACGTTTCTTCCTGCTGGGGACGGACTACGTCTATCCGCGCACCACCAACAAGATCCTCCGCGCCTTCCTGCATGCCAAAGGGATCCAGGACAAAGATATTGAGGAGGTCTACACCCCGTTCGGCTACAGCGATTACCAGACCATCGTCGCCAATATCAAAAAATTCGCCGCCGGCGGCAAAACGGCGGTGGTCTCCACCATCAATGGCGATTCCAACGTGCCGTTCTACAAAGAGCTGGCTAACCAGGGGCTGAAAGCGACCGATGTGCCGGTGGTGGCCTTCTCGGTGGGGGAAGAGGAGCTGCGCGGCATCGATACCAAACCGCTGGTCGGCAACCTCGCGGCATGGAACTACTTTGAGTCTGTCGATAACCCGACCAACAAAGCCTTCGTCGCCGATTATCGCGCGTATGCCAAAGCGCACAAGCTGCCGAATGCCGATACGGTGGTGACCAACGATCCGATGGAGGCGACCTGGGTGGGTCTGCATATGTGGGCGCAGGCGGTGACCAAAGCGGGCACCACCGATGTCGACAAAGTGCGCGAGGCGATGGCCGGGCAGACCTTCAACGCGCCGTCCGGCTTTACCCTGACCATGGACGCCACTAACCATCATCTGCATAAGCCGGTGATGATCGGTGAAATTGAAAGCAACGGTCAGTTCAACGTGGTCTGGCAGACCGATAAACCCGTCCGCGCGCAGCCGTGGAGCCCGTGGATCCCCGGTAACGATAAGAAACCTGACCATCCGGTGAAAACCGTCAGCCAGTAAGCGCCAGGGCCGGCGGGGCTGAAGCATAGGGACCGTCGGCCGCTGACCAGAGGAGAACGACATGAACGCATTGCGTCTCATGAGTGTGTTGGCGCTACTGCTGACCTTGCTGCCATGGCGGGCGCAGGCCGCGGAGGCGGACGACTTCGTGGCCGCCAGCCGCAGCCAGCAGGCGCAGCTGTTGACTGAGTGGGCGGCAGCGCCGCAGGCGGATCGCCTGCCGCTGCTGCGGGCATTGACCAGCGAGAGCCTGGTGATGGACGACGGAAAACATGCTTTCCGCACCCGACAGGGCGGATTACAGCCACTGGGCGCTGCCGCCGCGCCGCAGGGCGAAACCCGACCGGTCCGTCTGACCAACCGGCTGCGCAATCTGGCTGCCGGCGCGCTGGCCAGCCACCTTATTTTAAGTGACAACGTCACGGAGAGGGCTTCTGCCGCGCGTACGCTACAGCGGGAAGCGACCCCGGCCATGGCCGCGCTGCTGCAACAGCGGCTGAAGGCGGAAACCGATGATAATGTGCGCGGCCTGCTGGAGGTGGCGCTGGCGCGCCTGCAGCTCACTCAGCCTGAGGCCAGCGCGCGGCTGGCCGCCGTGACGCTGCTCGGCCATTCGGCGGACCCGGAGACCCAGGCGCTGCTGATCCCCTTTACCGATGCCCAGCATGAGCCGGATGCGGCGGTACGAGAGGCGGCCAGCGACAGCCTGCAGAAGATCAAACATCGTCTGCTGCTCGGCGATCTGCTGGGCCAGGCCTTTATGGGGCTGTCGCTGGGCTCGGTGCTGCTGCTGGCGGCGCTGGGGCTGGCGATCACCTACGGCCTGCTGGGGGTGATTAACATGGCCCACGGCGAGATGTTAATGATCGGCGCCTACAGCTGCTGGCTGGTCCAGCAGGCGCTGGCACAGCTCGCGCCGCAGTGGCTGGCCTTTTATCCGCTGGTCGCGCTACCGGTGGCGTTTCTGGTGACCGCCGGGATCGGTATGGCGCTGGAGCGCACCATTATTCGTCATCTGTATGGTCGGCCGCTGGAAACGCTGCTCGCCACCTGGGGGATCAGCCTGATGCTTATCCAGCTGGTGCGGATGATGTTTGGCGCGCAGAACGTCGAGGTGGCGAATCCCGCCTGGCTCTCCGGCGGCGTGCAGGTCCTGCCGAACCTGATCCTGCCGTGGAACCGGCTGGCGGTGCTGGCGTTCGTCCTGCTGGTGCTGTGCTTTACCTGGCTCATCCTGAACCGCACCCGTCTGGGGATGAACGTCCGCGCCGTGACGCAGAACCGGGCAATGGCCGCCTGCTGCGGCGTGCCTACCGGGCGGGTGGATATGCTGGCCTTTGGCCTCGGCTCCGGTATTGCCGGGCTGGGCGGCGTGGCGCTGTCGCAGCTTGGCAACGTCGGGCCGGAGCTGGGTCAGGGCTACATCATTGACTCGTTTCTGGTGGTGGTGCTGGGCGGCGTTGGCCAGCTGGCCGGCAGCGTGGCGGCGGCCTTTGGGCTGGGCATTTTTAACAAAATTCTCGAACCGCAAATGGGCGCGGTGCTGGGCAAGATCCTGATCCTGGTGATGATTATTCTGTTTATTCAGAAACGCCCGCAGGGTCTGTTCGCGCTGAAAGGGAGGGTTATTGACTAATGAGCCAACCAATCACCTTAACGCTGGCGCAGCGCGCGCCGCGGCCTCTGCGCTGGCTGGGGATCCTGCTGGTGCTGGGGCTGCTGAGTATGCCATTCCTGGCGCTGCTGCCGGCCTCCCATCCGCTGGCGGTGCCGAGCTGGCTGCTGACGCTGAGCGGCAAAATCCTCTGCTACGCCATTGTGGCGGTGGCGCTGGATCTGGTCTGGGGCTACGCGGGTATGCTGTCGCTGGGGCACGGGATTTTCTTTGCCCTCGGCGGGTACGCTATGGGCATGTACCTGATGCGCCAGGCGGCGGGCGACGGTCTGCCGGCGTTTATGTCTTTTCTCTCCTGGAGCGAGCTGCCCTGGTTCTGGTGGGGCACGCAGCATTTCGCCTGGGCGATGGCGCTGGTGGTGCTGGTTCCCGGTCTGCTGGCCCTGGTTTTCGGCTGGTTTGCCTTTCGCTCGAAGATCAAAGGGGTCTATTTCTCGATCATGACCCAGGCCCTAACCTATGCCGGTATGCTGCTGTTCTTTCGCAACGAGACCGGGTTTGGCGGGAATAACGGCTTCACCGGTTTTACCACGTTGCTGGGTTTTCCGATCACCGCCACCGGCACCCGCGCCAGCCTGTTTATGGCCACGGTTTTGCTGCTGTTGCTGACGCTGTGGCTGGGCGCGGCGCTGGCGCAGAGTAAGTTTGGCCGGATCCTCACCGCGGTGCGTGACGCTGAAAACCGGCTGATGTTCTGCGGGTACGACCCGCGCGGCTTCAAGCTGCTGGTGTGGACGCTGTCGGCGGTGCTCTGCGGTCTGGCGGGGGCGTTATATGTCCCGCAGGTGGGGATCATCAACCCCAGCGAAATGTCGCCGACCAACTCCATCGAGGCCGCCATCTGGGTAGCGCTCGGCGGGCGCGGTACCCTGATTGGCCCGGTGCTTGGCGCCGGATTGGTCAACGGTGCGAAAAGCATTTTCACCGTAGCGATGCCAGAGTACTGGCAGCTGTTTCTCGGCCTCATCTTCATCATTGTGACCCTGTTTTTACCCCGCGGGGTGATGGGCCTGCTGCGTCGAGGAGACCGCTAATGCAACCGGATGAAGGACTATTTACCCGCCAGCTGCCCGGCGATCGCTTTCGCGAACAAACCGATCCGGTGCTGCAGCTGGAGAACATCAACGTCAGCTTTGACGGTTTCCGGGCGCTGACGGATCTGTCGCTGGCGATAGGCGTCGGCGAACTGCGCTGTGTGATCGGCCCCAACGGGGCGGGCAAGACCACCCTGATGGACGTGATCACCGGCAAGACCCGGCCGCAAAGCGGCAAAGCGCTCTATGACCAGTCGGTGGATCTGACCACTCTTGACCCGGTGGCCATCGCCCGCCAGGGCATCGGGCGCAAGTTTCAGAAGCCGACGGTCTTCGAAGCGCTGACGGTGGCGGAAAATCTCGCCCTGGCGATGAAGGGGGATAAATCGGTGTGGGCCAGCCTGCGCGCCCGGATGAGCAGCGAACAGGACGATCGGCTGAATGAGGTGCTGCGCTTGCTGCGTCTTGACGGCGAGCGCTACCGACAGGCCGGTCTGCTGTCCCATGGTCAGAAACAGTTTCTTGAGATCGGCATGCTGCTGGTGCAGGAGCCGCATCTGCTGCTGCTTGATGAGCCGGCGGCCGGCATGACCGATGCGGAAACGGAGTATACGGCGGAGCTGTTTCGTACCCTGGCTGGACAGCACTCCCTGATGGTGGTGGAGCACGACATGGGATTTGTCGAGACCATCGCCGACCGGGTGACGGTCCTGCATCAGGGCCAGGTGCTGGCGGAGGGATCGCTGCGGGAGGTGCAGGCCAATGAGCAGGTCATTGAAGTTTATCTGGGACGTTAAGGAGCGCCAATGTTACAGGTGAGTCAGCTACATCAATACTACGGCGGCAGCCATATTTTACGCGGGGTGGATTTTTCCGCCCGCCAGGGCGAAGTCACCTGCCTGCTGGGGCGCAATGGCGTCGGTAAGACCACACTGCTGAAATGCCTGATGGGGCTGATCCCGGCGCGCAGCGGTGAGGTACGCTGGCAGGATCAGAACATCACCCATCGCAAACCGCACCAGCGGGTGCAGGCCGGGGTCGCCTACGTCCCCCAGGGGCGCGAGATATTTCCGCGCCTGACGGTGGAAGAAAACCTGCTGATGGGGCTGTCGCGCTTTCCCGCCCGCGAAGCGCAGCAGGTGCCGGAGGAGATCTACCAGCTTTTCCCGGTGCTCAGGACCATGAAGCAGCGGCGAGGCGGTGACTTATCCGGCGGCCAGCAGCAGCAGCTGGCGATTGGCCGCGCGCTGGCCAGCCGCCCACAGCTGCTGATCCTTGATGAACCCACCGAGGGGATCCAGCCCTCGGTCATCAAAGAGATTGGCGAGGTGATCCGCCAGCTGGCGAGCCGCGGAGACATGGCGATCCTGCTGGTGGAGCAGTTCTATGACTTTGCCGCCGGGCTGGCGGACCACTACCTGGTGATGTCGCGCGGCGCCATCGTCCAGCAAGGCAAGGGTGGTGATATGGAGAGCGACGGCGTGCGCGCCATGGTGACCATCTGACCAGGCCGGCGGCGGTCGCGCCGCCGGTTTGCGGCCTATTTGCGCAGCAGCCGCTGCAGGCGCGCCTGGCGCCAGTTTTTAATCCATTCGCCGAACACGAACAGGCGTAATCCTCTCACCACCAGCAGGGCGCCCCAGATCAGGGCGACCCAGCCGGACCAGTAGTACTGTGGATTAGTGAAGCGGTTAAGCACCGCCAGCAGCACGCAAACCACCAGCGCCACCGACAGCGAACGGAAAAAGCGGCTCTCCTGATGCACCCGCGCTTTGGCTTCCTCTATGCGCAAATCCAGTGAGGCTTCCTGGCCCGGCGCGTCTTCCCGCCGGGCTTCGCCGCCGATCTCGGCCACCGTCACCTCAAAGACCGCGGCGAGGGCGCTGAGGGTCTCCAGCCCCGGGCGTTCGCCATTCTCAATGCGCTGGATCGTACGGACGCTGAGACCCGCCATTTCGGCCAGCTGCTCCTGGGACCAGGCGCGCTGCAGCCGTAATTGTTTGACCTGATTGTTGCTGTTCATATTCGTATGCTCCATAACGTTCTGCGGATGTAAACCTGTGATGGAGTATGGTGAACCGGGCCGCCAGCCACCACGACAGCGACCCGACAACGGCCCGACAGCAACCTGACAGCCGCATGCCAGCTGGCGTCAGGCGTTGGCCAGCGGAGAATCCGGTTGCCAGGGGCGGGCATTGATCCCGCGGAAAATCATCAGCCAGGCGGCGACAATCGCCACGATAAGAATGACAAAAAGCGACCAGTGCGGCAGATGGGTGAGGATCAACCCCGTCAGCATCGGGTTGAATGCCGCCCCCAGCCACCCCAGCGACTGGGCGGAGAAGTAGCTGGCCTTCATCCCCGGCGGGGCAATATGGTCAATCAGCATATACTCCCCGGGGGCATAAATCACTTCCCCGAGGGTGAAGATCGCCGCCGAGATCCCCCACGCCCACAGGCTGGCGCCAGAGAACATAAAGCCCACAAGGCCGATCACAAAGCAGACGGTGCCGAAGGTCATCAGCGGGCGGATATTTCTCGCGCTCAGCCGCCGGCCAACCGCGTACTGCAGAGCAACCACCACCGCGGCGTTGACCGGCAGCACCACGGCCACCACTTTCTCGGCGAAATCGCTGCTGGCGACCACCAGCACATACTGCGAGAGACAGGAGGCGAAGGCGCCGCCGACGAAGGAGGCCAGCAGCCCGGAGCAGGTAAACCACAGCAGCGCCCGGTCGCGCAGCAACACCGAAGGCGACCAGGGCGCGGCGCCCGGCTGGGCCGCGGCGGCGCCATCCCGCTGAAGAAACAGCTGAATAAACACCAGCGGAAAGGCGGCGCAGGCGGCCGCCAGCCAGAACGGCAAATTGATACTGTGCATTACCAGCAGGGTGCCGATGGGCGGCCCAACGGTCCAGCCGATGTTGAGGATGGTGTAGTTCAGCGAGAAGATGCGCGCTTTTTTCTCTGCCGTCAGCCGATCGGCGAACCAGGCTTTCAGGACGGTGGAAAAGACCGAGTAGGCGCAGTTGATCAGCGCAAAGAAGATCACCACCAGGAGGGCGTTATTGACCAGCGGTATTGCGCTGAAGCCGAGAATAAACACCAGCACTGACCACACCATATAGCGCTTTTTATCGAACCTGTCAGCGAGGATGCCAAAACCCATGCTGAACAACACCCCAACCACCAGCGCCAGCGACAGGGCATAGCCAATCACATCCACCTCCAGCTGAAAGCGTCGGGTGAGATAGATGGTCATAAACGGCAGTGTGGCCCCGCGGCCGATAGTCAACAGTAACGACGATGCCAGCAGCGCGATGGTGGAGCGCCGGAGAGTGGTGATCATGATTTCCTTGCCTGTCATGTTGTTATAATTTTATGTCTTCGATCACAAATAACACGGCCATTACGCCTTGTACAGGTCATCGCGGTCGACGGGCGCACTTCCGGGCCTGCCAAAAATAATGATCTATCCCGGCGGCCGCTTTTTCGCTACTTTGATTTTGTTCACAAAAATTCCAATAACGACAGAGGCAGGGGTATGACGAGGAAAGATGGACTACTGGCGCTGCTGGTAGTGGTGGTGTGGGGGCTTAACTTTGTGGTGATTAAGCTGGGGTTGCACAATATGCCGCCGCTGATGCTGGCGGGGCTGCGCTTTATGCTGGTCGCCTTCCCGGCGCTGCTGTTTGTCGCCCGGCCAGCTATTCCGCTGCGCCTGCTGCTGGGCTATGGCCTGACCATAAGTTTCGGTCAGTTCGCCTTTCTGTTCTGCGCTATCGGTCTGGGTATGCCGGCCGGGCTGGCCTCCCTTGTGCTGCAGGCGCAAGCCTTCTTCACCATCATCCTTGGCGCCTTCGTCTTTGGCGAACGTCTGCAGGGCAAGCAGCTGGCGGGGATCGCCCTGGCGATCTTTGGCGTGCTGGTGCTGGTGGAGGGCAGCCTTGGCGGGGAGCATGTGCCGTTGGTGGGCTTTATGCTGACCCTCGCGGCGGCGCTCAGCTGGGCCTGCGGCAATATTTTCAACAAGAAAATCATGTCCCAGGCGAGCCGGCCGCCAATCATGTCGCTGGTGGTCTGGAGCGCGCTGATCCCGGTGCTGCCGTTTATGCTGGCCTCATTGTTGATCGATGGCCCGCAGACCATGCTGGCGAGTCTGCAACACATCGATCTGCTAACGATACTGTCGCTGCTTTATCTGGCGTTTATCGCCACTATCGTCGGCTATGGCATCTGGGGATCGCTGCTGGGGCGGTATGAAACCTGGCGGGTGGCGCCGCTGTCGCTGCTGGTGCCGGTGGTGGGAATGGCCAGCGCTGCGCTGCTGCTCGGGGAGACGCTGAGCGGACTGCAGCTCACCGGGGCGGTGCTGATTATGGCCGGGCTCTACATTAATGTCTTTGGCTTACGTTTGGTGCGGCCTGGCATGGCGCGCGGATAAAAAAAAGCCCCGGAGACGGGGCTATACACAATTATGCGTGTAATGGCATCACAGGTCGTGCTGCTGGTAGTACGGCACGCCAAGTTCGTCAGATTTATCATTACCAGCCGCCATATGATTGAAATCAAACGGCGAATCATTATGTTCGGAAGGGATAATCATTGTATCACGCTGGTTTTGACGCACCGGCGTGGTGTTTTGCTCCGCATAGCTGAGGCTGGAGGCCAGCGACAAGAGTACGATAGCTGCGGCAGCGAATAGTTTCATGATTTCCTCAATACGTCTTTTATAGTGCAGGCGATTAACATCAGTTATTTAGCGGATGTAGATAGCGGGATTCGCCAGGTACATTCGTTATGCGATACTTGTGGGGCGGAACATCGAAATAGTTCTTGAACGTTCGCGTCAGGGTCTGCTGCGACTCGAAACCATACCGTTCCGCCAGGTACAGGATTGGCTCATTACTCTGCTTGAGCTTCTGCGCAATCTCCGTCAGCTTGCGGCTGCGGATGTACTGGCCGAGGGAATGGCCGGTCTCTTTCTTAAACATACGTTGCAGGTGCCACTTAGAGTAACCGGAGCGCTCAGACACTTTTTCCAGCGACAGGGGCGATTCCAGGTTATCCTCGATCCACGACAAAATACTATGGATAGTGATGGCGTCATTATTACGTCTGGACATCATCTTACCTCTTCTTATTTTTACGGCAGGACCTTCTTGAGCAGTTGCTCAAGCATGGCGACTTCGTCCGCCGACAGATTTTTCGTTAACTCCTGGTGTAACTTCTGACCCACAACCTGATGACACTGCTCGCAAAGGGCTGCGCCGTCCGGCGTCAACTGCACCAGCACGCCGCGCTTGTCAGCGGGGTTGGGTAACCGTTCAATCCAGCCTTTGCACGCCAGGCGGTCGAGCATGCGCGTCATCGCGCCCGGGTCGACGGAAAGCACGGTTTTCAGCTCAACGGGGGTAATACATACTTCGCAACGAATGGAGCAGAGCACGCGAAACTGGGTCGCGGTAATATCCATAGGTGAGAGGTAGTCATTGAGCAGGCGATCTTTTTTCTGGTTAACCATCTGGATCAAGCGGCCCAGCGGGATCATTTCATTAAACAGGTCGCTGGTACTTTTCATAATGGTTGCCCAGGCAAGTAATTAGTTGCAAGTGATACTATTGCCCAGGCAATCATAAGTCAACATTATGAATTGGCCGATGCCACGATTTGCTAAAATGGAAAAGTACGATGTGGGTCACTCTTTATGATTTTTCTAACGCTTGTTATTTTTTTGCAGAAGTGATTTATCAGCAGGCTGGCGTCAAATTTGTTGAAGCCGATATACTCACGGAATGAAACCATTCTTAAAAAATGAATATTAACGGGACTTTAATTAACTATGTTCGATTTGTTTAAAGCAATAGGGCTCGGCCTGGCGGTGCTTTTACCGCTGGCGAATCCACTCACAACCGTGGCGCTGTTCCTTGGCCTGGCCGGTAATATGAACAACGCCGAGCGTAATAAACAGGCGTTAATGGCATCGGTGTATGTCTTCGCCATCCTGATGGTGTCGTGGTATGCCGGTCAGGTGGTGATGAATACATTCGGCATATCAATACCTGGGCTGCGTATCGCCGGCGGATTGATTGTGGCCTTTATCGGTTTCCGCATGCTGTTTCCCCAGCAAAAAGCCCACGATTCGATGGAAGCGAAGATCAAATCGGAAGAACTGCAGGATGAACCGACCGCCAATATCGCCTTTGTGCCGCTGGCGATGCCAAGCACCGCCGGTCCGGGCACCATCGCGATGATTATTAGCTCCGCCTCGACCGTTAAGCACGGCGTGGACTTCCCGGAGTGGGTGGTGCTGGCGGCGCCGCCGATCATCTTTTTGCTGTTAGGGGTGATTCTGTGGGCTTGTCTGCGCAGTTCCGGCGCGATTATGCGTCTGGTTGGCAAAGGCGGCATCGAGGCCATCTCGCGACTGATGGGCTTTCTGCTGGTCTGCATGGGCGTGCAGTTTATTATTAACGGCGTGCTGGAGATCATTTCGACCTGGCATCCCTGACCGCCCGCGATGCGCAGAGAAAAAAAGCCCGCCGGCGCGATACCGGCGGGCTTTTTTGTGCGACGGAATCAGGAGTGGTGCGGCTGATGGTCTTCCAGCGATACCGGCCAGCGACGGAATATCATCAGCGACCAGACCAGCGCGACCAGCGCCGGAATGGCGCCGACGTAGCCGACGGAGGCCATGGAAAGATGCAGACTCACCTGGCTGCCGACCAGCGCCCCGGCGCCTATGCCGATATTAAAGATGCCCGAGAACAGAGACATGGCGACGTCGGTGGCATCCGGAGCGGAGGCCAGCACTTTCACCTGCATGCCGAGACCGATAATCATGATCGCCACCCCCCAGAAGATGCTGAGCAGCATCAGGTGCTGCGGGTTATGCGAGGCCGGCAGCAGCAGCAGCAGGCAGGCGAGCAGCAGGGCAATCGCCAGGCTTATCAGCCCCGACGCGTGCTGGTTACCGAGCTTACCGAACAGAATGCTGCCGATAATACCGGCCCCGCCAAGGATCAGCAGCAGTACGGTGGCAAAGTTGCCGCTCAGGCCCGCTACCGTCTGGACAAAGGGCTCGATATAGCTGTAGGCGGTATAATGAGCGGTCACCACCACCACGGTCAGAATGTACACGCTGACCAGCGCCGGGCGGCGGAACAGCACCGGCAGGCTTTTCAGCGAGCCAGAATGTTCGCTCGGCAGGGTCGGCAGCAGTTTTACGAGGCAGGCCAGGGTGGCTAACGCGCCGAGGCCGATCGCCAGGAAGGTCATCCGCCAGCCAAAATACTGGCCGATAATGCGCCCGATCGGAATACCAAACACCATCGCCAGCGCGGTACCGGTGGCGATCAGGCTCAGCGCCTGCGCCCGTTTGCCCGGCGGGGCCATGCGGATGGCCAGTGCCGACGTTATCGACCAGAACACTGCATGCGCAAAGGCGATACCAATGCGGCTGATCACCAGCACGTCAAAATTCCAGGCAAAAAACGACAGGACGTGGCTGGCGATAAACAGAATAAACAGGCCGATAAGCAGGCGCCGGCGCTCCACTTTGCTGGTCAGCAGCATAAACGGCAGCGACATTAACGCCACCACCCATGCGTAGATGGTCAGCATCATGCCCACCTGGGCGGTTTCCATGCCGAAGCTGTCGGCAATATCCGACAACAGACCGACCGGGGCAAACTCTGTGGTGTTAAAAATAAACGCGGCGATGGCCAACGTCACGACACGTAGCCACGCTACCTTGCGTGAGACCGTATTCGTAGTCATAAGCTCTGGACTGGTGATTCAGGGAAAGATGTGACGCTGATCTTAAAACGATTGTTGGCGAAAAGACAATCATTTTGTGATCTGCGTCTCATTTCATCGCAAGGGGCTGACCGCGGTTAAGCGATTAATTTTGCTATGGATAGTGTCAAGGGGGCGCTTTTATGTCATGTTGAAGGAAAGAAAAAAAGTAAGGACAGGGTATGCAGGAAATTCAATTTTATCTGGTAGATGCTTTCAGCGATAAAAACTTTGGCGGCAATGCCGCGGCCGTCTGCCCGCTCAGCGAGTGGTTAGCCGACGATGTGCTCCTGAAAATGGCCCAGCAGCATAATCAATCCGAAACGGCTTTCTTTGTCCGTACCGACGAGGGCTATGAGCTGCGCTGGTTTACCACACTCGCTGAGATCAATCTCTGCGGCCACGCGACCCTCGCCGCTGCGCACGTGATTTTCGAATATCTCGACCATCCTTCGGCGACGATTCTCTTTAGCACCCGTTTTGTTGGTGAGCTGCGGGTCACCCGTAATGGCGACTGGCTGACGCTCGATTTTCCGGCGTGGTCGACCTCCCCGGTGGAAAACCCGCCGGCGGATCTGCTGACCGGCTTGGGACTCGAGGCCGCCGTTGAAGTTCGGGAAGGGCGCGATTATCTGGTGGTGCTGGCGGATCGCCAGCAGGTTGAAGCGGTGCGACCGGATATGGCGCGGCTGCGAACGCTTGGCAAAATGATCTGCGTCAGCGCGCCGGATGAAGAGTATGACTTTGTCAGCCGCTTCTTCTGCCCGGGAGAAGGGGTGCCGGAAGATCCGGTCACCGGCTCCGCCCATAGCATGCTGATCCCCTGGTGGGGCGAAAAGCTGGGGAAAACCACCATGATGGCGCGCCAGGTCTCCGCTCGCGGCGGCGACCTGCGCTGCCAGTGGCAGGGCGACCGTGTGCTGATTAGCGGCCAGGCCACCACCTATATGCGCGGAACGGTTTACCTGCGTTAATCATGGCCCCCGCGTCGCCCCGGAGAGCGGCAATCTACTTCCGCTCCCCGGGGCGACATAGCATTAGCCCAGCGATGCGCCGCCACACATCACCAGCTCCTGTCCGGTCATCGCCGATGCGCCCTCGCTCAGCAACCAGCTCACCAGAGAGACCACTTCCTGCGGAGTAATCAGTCGCCCAAGCGGCGGAAGCCGCGGCGGGGAACTTTCTCTGCCTGGCTGATGAAGCATCGGCGTATCGGTTGCCCCGGGAGCCACGACGTTGACCGATATCGTCACCGACGCCCACCTGCCGGATAAAACCCGCGAGGCGCTGGAGACCCTTTCCCCGCAGCTGATCATTGCCGACTGACTCGCAGGCTGCCGTCAGGGCAGACGGGCGATATTGGCCTTGATCACCGCGATCGACTGGCTGAACTTCGCCTGCTCTTCGCCGGCCAGCTGCAGTTCAATGATCTGCTTTACGCCACCCTGGGCCAGCACCGCCGGTACCCCAGCCGCCGCGCCGCTGACCCCGTACTCGCCGTCAAGAATGCAGGAGACCGCCAGCGCGCGGTGGCTGCCGGTGAAGATATTGCGGCAGATCTCGGCGATGGTCCCTGCCACGCCATATTCGGTGCAGCCTTTACCCGCGTAGATCTCAAATCCCAGTTTGCGCACTTTGTCAGCCATCGCCTCGCGATCGAGCGGCAGGCCGGTGCGCTGCTGGTAGAGGTCGGCGATTGGCGTGCCATATACCGAGGAGTGCGACCACACCGGAAACTGGGTATCGCCATGCTCGCCGAGGATAAAGGCGTCGATGCTCTGGGCGCCAATCTCCAGTTCCTGCGCCAGCAGGCGACGCAGGCGGGTGGTATCCAGCCAGACGCCGGTGCCCAGCACCTGGCTGCGCGGCAGGCCGGAAAGCTGCCATACCTGCCAGGTGATGATGTCGCAGGGGTTGGTGGCCACCAGAAAGATGCCGTTAAATCCGTTGGCCATCATCGTCGGCACAATGCTCTTCACAATCTTCGCGGTGGAGGTTAGTTCATCCAGCCGGCTCTGGCCGGGGCGCAGCGCGCCGCCGGAGACGGTGATCACCGCGATATCGACATCGGCGCAGTCGCTGGCCTCGCGGGTGGAGATGGTCATCATCCCCGGCAGGTAGGCCGCGGCGTCGCTCAGGTCCTGAGCGTGGGCCTCAGCGCGCTGTTGGTTAAGGTCGACGAGGATCAGCTCCTCGCAAATGCTCTGGTTGAGCAGGGCGTAGGCCGCCGACGCGCCGACATTGCCGGCGCCAATAATCATCACTTTACGGGCTTTGGTGTGCATATTCAGATCTCAAGTACGAACGGCAGGGGATAAAATTACTGTGTTTCAGTGGGTTAGCGCAATAGGCGGGCGGCAATATAAGTTAATGCTATGTCGGGAAAAGCCGCCGGCCGCGCTACAGTGGGGTAAAAAAGGAGCTCACCTATGTACACCATCACCGACATCGCCCCTACCGACGCCGAATTTATCGCCCTGATTGCCGCCCTCGACGCCTGGCAGGAGACTCTCTACCCGGCGGAGAGCAACCACCTGCTGGACCTTAGCCAGCTGCCGCCGCAGACGGTCATCGCCCTGGCGATCCGCAGCCCGCAGGGCGAGGCCGTTGGCTGCGGGGCTATTGTCCTCAGTGAGGAAGGCTTTGGCGAGATGAAGCGGGTCTATATCGATCCCCAGCACCGCGGCCAGCAGCTGGGAGAAAAGCTGCTGGCGGCGCTGGAAGCGAAAGCGCGTCAGCGCGACTGCCATACCCTGCGCCTGGAGACCGGTATCCATCAGCATGCGGCCATCGCCCTCTACACGCGCAACGGCTATCAGACCCGCTGCGCGTTTGCGCCGTATCAACCCGATCCGCTCAGTGTGTTTATGGAGAAACCACTGTTTGCCGATCTTCGTTCAGCAGCGCTATAAACGCCTCCAGCTGGCGGGTTTTGGCGCCCCGGCGCCACACCAGCCAGGTGGTGAGCCAGCGCCACTCTTCGGCCAGCGGCCAGGCGGAAACCTGCTGATGGCCGGGCATACTCTCCAGCATGCTGCGCGGGATCAACGCCAGGCCGGCGCCGGCGATGACGCAGGCCAGCATCCCGTGGTAAGACTCCATCTCGTGGATCCTGCCCGGGGTCGCTCTGTCGGCATGAAACCAGCTCTCAAAATGCCGGCGATAGGAACAGTTGGCGCGAAAGGCGTAGACGTTGGCCCCGTTCACTTCGCTGGCGCGGGTGATGGGTGCGTGGCCGTAGGGGGCGACGATCATCATCTCTTCAGGGAACACCGGCAGCCCCTCCAGGCCCGGATGCACCAGCGGGCCGTCGACAAACGCGGCGCTCAGGGCGCCTTCCAGTACGCCGTCGATCATCGTCCCGGAAGGGCCGGTTGAGAGCGCCAGATGAATTTTCGGGTAGCGCTGATTAAAGTGGGCCAGAGTGCTGGGGATCCGTACCGCCGCGGTGCTCTCCAGCGAACCAAGAGAAAACAGCCCCTGGGGTTCGTCGCCCGCCACCACCATTCGCGCCTCGTCCACCAGGGCGAGGATCTGCTGGCTATAGCGCAAAAAACTGTGTCCCGCAGGCGACAGGCGCAGGCGCTGGTTCTCGCGGATAAACAGCTCAACGCCGAGGTCGGCCTCCAGCTGGCGGATGCGGGTGGTGAGGTTGGACGGCACGCGATGCACTCTCTGCGCCGCCTGGGTAATGCTGCCGGTGCTGGCGACAGCGTTAAACATCTCTAGCTGAGTCAGGTCCATGATATTCTTCTTTTGTGAATGTGTTGCTTAATATTATTCATTTTCAATGAATGGAAAGGTAAGCCAGAATACGGACACTTCGCAAGCAACGAGAGAGAATAATGATGAATTTATCTGCAACGCACGCCGTCTCCGTCAATCCGACTACCGGTGAGGTGGTCTCCTCGCTGCCGTGGGCCAGCGAACGCGAGGTCGACGCGGCCATCGCGCTCGCCGCGGCGGGCTATCGCCAGTGGCGTCAGACGCCGCTTGCCGACCGCGCCGACGCCCTGCGCCGCATCGGGGCCGCGCTGCGCGCCCGTGGCGAAGAGGTGGCCCAGATGATCACCCTTGAGATGGGCAAGCCGATCGCTCAGGCGCGCGGCGAGGTGGCGAAATCGGCCAACCTCTGCGACTGGTATGCTGAACACGGCCCGGCGATGCTGGCGACGGAAGCTACCCTGGTGGAAAATAACCAGGCGGTAATAGAGTATCGTCCACTGGGCGCCATACTGGCGGTGATGCCGTGGAACTTCCCGGTCTGGCAGGTGATGCGCGGCGCGGTGCCGATCCTGCTGGCCGGCAACAGCTATCTGCTGAAGCATGCCCCGAACGTGATGGGCAGCGCCCGTCTGCTGGGCGAAATTTTTGCCGCCGCCGGCCTGCCGGATGGTGTATTTGGTTGGGTGAACGCCACTAATGACGGCGTTTCGCAGATTATCAATGACGACCGCATCGCGGCGGTGACCGTCACCGGCAGCGTCCGCGCCGGGAAGGCGATTGGCGCCCAGGCGGGCGCGGCGCTGAAGAAATGCGTGCTTGAGCTGGGGGGATCCGATCCCTTTATCGTGCTCAACGATGCCGATCTCGATGAAGCGGTAAAAGCCGCCGTCACCGGCCGCTATCAGAACAGCGGCCAGGTGTGTGCGGCGTCGAAACGCTTTATTCTCGAAGCCGGCATTGCCGAGGCCTTCACCCGCAAATTTGTCGACGCCGTGGCAGCGCTGAAGATGGGCGACCCGCGCGATGAGCAAAACTACGTCGGACCGATGGCGCGGTTCGATTTACGCGATGAACTGCACCAGCAGGTAACGGCGACCCTTGATGAAGGAGCGACTCTGCTGCTGGGCGCGGAAAAAATCGAAGGGGCGGGCAACTACTATGCGCCAACGGTGCTGGGCAACGTCACCGCCGGGATGACCGGCTTTCGTCAGGAGCTGTTTGGTCCGGTAGCAACCCTGACCACCGCTCGCGACGCTGACCATGCACTGGCCCTCGCCAACGACAGCGAGTTTGGCCTGTCCGCCACGGTCTATACCACCGACGAGGCGCAGGCCCAGCGCTTTGCCCGCGAGCTGGAGTGCGGCGGCGTCTTCCTCAATGGCTACTGCGCCAGCGACGCCCGCGTGGCCTTCGGCGGCGTGAAGAAGAGCGGTTTTGGCCGCGAGCTGTCGCATTTTGGCCTGCACGAGTTCTGTAATGCGCAGACCGTCTGGAAAGACCGTCGCTAATCAACGTTAGCCCCTGACGACCGTCGTCCACGTCTGCTATACTCGCACACCGAATTTTGATGGTGGGCAAGGAGCCGCGTGTGGCGACGGTTATCAATAATGCAATGCTGGAAGCCATTCTGGCAGAAATCAGGCCGCTGATTGGCCGCGGAAAAGTGGCGGATTATATTCCGGCGCTGGCCAGCGTCAGCGGCGACAAGCTTGGTATCGCGATCAGTACGGTGGACGGTCAGCACTTTGCCGCTGGCGATGCCCATGAACGTTTTTCCATCCAGTCAATCTCCAAGGTATTGAGCCTGGTGGTGGCCATGAACCACTATCAGGAGGAGGAGATCTGGCAGCGGGTGGGGAAAGATCCTTCCGGCCAGCCCTTTAACTCGCTTCTGCAGCTGGAGATCGAGCAGGGCAAACCGCGCAACCCGTTTATCAACGCCGGGGCACTGGTCGTCTGCGACATGCTGCAGAGCCGGCTCAGCGCCCCGCGTCAGCGGATGCTGGAGATTGTCCGCCGTCTGAGCGGCGTGGCCGATATCGCCTACGATCCGGTGGTGGCTCGCTCAGAGTTTGAGCATTCGGCGCGCAACGCCGCCATCGCCTGGCTGATGAAATCCTTTGGTAACTTCCATAACGACGTCGCCACCGTGCTGCAGAACTATTTCCACTACTGTTCGCTGGAGATGAGCTGCGTTGAGCTGGCGCGAACCTTTCTGTTTCTCGCCGACCGCGGCATTGCCCCGCATCTCGACGCGCCGGTTATTGCGCCCATCCAGTCCCGCCAGGTTAATGCCCTGATGATGACCAGCGGCATGTACCAGAACGCCGGTGAATTCGCCTGGCGCGTTGGCCTGCCGGCGAAATCGGGCGTCGGCGGCGGGATCGTGGCGATTGTCCCGCAGGAGATGGCGATCGCCGTGTGGAGCCCGGAGCTTGACGACGCCGGGAACTCGCTGGCCGGCGTGGCGATGCTGGAAAAACTGACTCAGCGGATGGGGAGGTCGGTGTTCTGATGGTCGATCAGGATCGCTTGTTTGCGCGCCTGGCGCGCTCGACGTTTCGCTCACGCTTCCGTCTGGGGGGGAAAGAGCGGCAATATTGTCTCGATAAGGGACCGGAGGTCATCGATCGGCATGCCGCAGACTTTATTCGCCAGCGGCTGGCGCCCGCTGCGCCGATCAATGATGGCAAGCAGACGCCGATGCGCGGTCACCCGGTGTTTATCGCCCAGCACGCGACCGCTACCTGCTGTCGCGGCTGCCTGGAAAAATGGCATGCCATTCCCCACGGCCGCGCGCTGAGTGAGCCGGAGCAGGACTATATCGTGCAGGTCATCCACCGCTGGCTGGTGCTACAAATGAATGCGCCGTCTGTGCGCTAATTTGCATTTGATCGGCGCCGGAGTATGCCTGATAAATATTCTCATGTTATGATAATCCGCTAACTAACTATTAACATAATAATTTCCTGAAACAATTAGACGGATAATTACTGAATGTCTTCACTGTCGATTCGGTCATTTACGCTGTTTCGTGAAGAACAACCCGTGCGCGATGCATTGGTCTTATTTACGTTAACGCTACTGCTGCATTTTCTTGGCGCTATGCTGCGTCTGGTGCAGGAGCTCTCTTTCTTCTGGCCGCTCAATGCAGTGATGGCCGGGATTTTTGCACGCTATGTATGGCTTAACCGCAGCTATTTTTATGCCGTCTGTTTTGCGGCAATGCTGGTCTATGACGGATTAACCTCGCGCTGGGGAATGGGCTTTGCCTCATTGCTGATTAACTTTTCCAATATTGTCTTTATTGTGACGCTGGCGCAGCTGGTGCTGTGGGATAAACGTCGCGCCGACTCCATGCCGGGTCCGATAAACGCGCTTAATTTATTCTGTTTCTGCCTGTTAGCCGCCTTACTGTGCGCAGCGGTCGGCGCGCTGGGGTCGGTGGATGTTGAACGCGCCACCTTCGTTCCCCAGCTGGCGGACTGGTTTAGCGAACAGTTCTCAACGGCGGTATTAATCCTGCCCTTTATTCTGACCCTGACGCTGCCTTCGGCATTAAGCGGTTTTCGCTTTCGCCAGCTGCTGCCGGTGCTGGCGCTGGTCCTGTCAATTGCGCTTGGCGTGGCGGTAGGCGGCGCGGGCAGCATTACCTTCCCGTTGCCGGCTTTGATCTGGTGCGCTGTACGCTATCCGCTGCCGCTGACCTGTCTGCTGACTTTTCTCACTGGCATCGGCGAAATACTGCTGGTCGCTAATTCGTTAATTCACTTTTCGCCAGATGCGCGAATGCAGCCGTGGCAGCTGTTCTCCACCCGCCTCGGAATTGCCGCCATGCTGATTAGCCCGGTGATTGTCGCATCCAGTGTCGAAGCGATTAACACGCTGGTGAAGCAGCTGGCCCTGCGCGCCGATTTTGACTTTCAGACCCGCGTCTATTCCCGTTCCGGACTGAGCGAAGCGTTGAAGCGTCAGACGCTGCCGGCGGATAAGCTGCTGACGGTGATGGTGCTGGATATCGATGGCTTCAAACAGGTGAATGATGCTCTGGGCCATGAAGGCGGCGATTGCGTGCTGACCCAGTTTGCCCAGCAGGTTCGACAGCTGGTGGGTGAGCAGGGGATGGTGGCCCGTATCGGCGGCGAAGAGTTTGCGGTGGCCGCCGTCGTCGACAGCGCCCAGCAGGGCTATTTGCTGGCGGAAAAGATCCGTCACGGGGTGGAGTCGCAGCCTTTCGGCCTGGGCCAGAACCCGATCCACCTGACCATCAGTCTGGGACTGGAGACGCGCGAGGTAGGCCACGCCCGCATCACCGAGCTGTTTAACCAGCTGCTGTTGGCGGCGGACGATGAGATGGTGAAAGCCAAACAGAGCGGTCGTAACCAAATTTGTATGCCGACGCTGACCGAAAGCGCGCCATAAGAAAATCCTATCGGGATCCTACTTGTGCTAATTTTTGGTTAAAAACATAGTGATGTGGTCGATAACAGGGAGCTTTTATGACCACATCCTTTTCACTGCGCACGCTCTCGCGTGACGATATTCTCCATCACCTCCCGGCATTAAGCGAGATCCTGGCAAGCTGCGTCAACGGCGGCGCCTCGGTGAGCTTTATGCTGCCTTTCGCGCCGCAAACGGCGATAACGTTCTGGCAACGCACTGCCGACAGCGTGGCGGCCGGGGAGCGCATTGTGCTGGCCGCCTTCGACGCGGAGGAACGTCCCGTTGGCACCGTGCAACTTATCACCAGTCAACCGGAAAACCAGCCCCATCGAGCGGATGTCGCCAAATTATTGGTTCACCAAAATGTCCGCCGCAAGGGGATCGCCCAGGCGTTGATGAGCGAGCTGGAGCGCATTGCCCGGCGGGAAAGGAAGACGGTGCTGGTGCTGGACACGGCGACCGGCAGCGGGGCGGAACAGTTCTATGCCCGCTGCGGCTGGGAAAAAGTGGGGGAAATTCCGCGCTATGCGCTGATGCCCGACGGCGAAATGACTGCCACCTCACTATTCTATAAGTTTCTGCCCTGACGGCCGCTATTGCAGATTGCTTTGATCAAAACAGGGTTTCACTGGTAGAAAAACCTGATAACTTATTGGACCAATTACTCAGGTTGTATGACTACTATTAGAGGGAACCCATTGTGAAAACTTTAAACCGTCGTGATTTCCCCGGCGCGCAGTACCCTGACCGTATCATCCAGTTTGGGGAAGGTAACTTCCTGCGCGCATTCGTTGACTGGCAGATCGACCTGCTCAACGAGCATACCGACCTGAATGCGGGCATCGTGGTCGTGCGGCCTATCGCCACAGATTTTCCGCCTTCGCTGAACACCCAGGATGGCCTGTACACGACTATTATTCGCGGCCTGAACGAGCAGGGCGAAGCGGTCAGCGATGCGCGTCTTATCCGCTCGGTCAACCGGGAGATCAGCGCTTACGCAGACTTCGACGCTTTTTTACGCCTGGCGCATAACCCGGAGATGCGGTTTGTCTTCTCCAACACCACCGAGGCGGGCATCAGCTACCATGCCGGGGATCGGTTTGACGACGCGCCGCCGGTCAGTTATCCGGCGAAACTGACCCGTCTGTTGTTTGAGCGTTACCAGCATTTCGCCGGTGCGGCCGACAAGGGATGGGTGATTATTCCCTGCGAGCTGATCGATTATAACGGCGAGGCGCTGCAGGCGCTGGTGCTGCGCTATGCTAGCGAATGGGAACTGCCGCAGGCATTTATCACCTGGCTGACCTCAGCGAATACCTTCTGTTCGACGCTGGTGGATCGCATTGTGACCGGCTATCCGCGTGATGAAGTGGAGGCTCTCGAGGCGCAGACCGGCTATAAAGATGCTTTCCTTGATACCGCTGAGCATTTCTACCTGTTCGTTATCCAGGGACCTGCCTCGCTGGAGGCCGAGCTGCGTCTCGATAAACTGCCGCTGAATGTGCGCATTGTGGACGATATCAAGCCGTATAAAGAACGCAAAGTGGCGATCCTTAACGGGGCGCACACCGCGCTGGTGCCGGTGGCCTTCCAGGCCGGGATCGACACCGTGGGTGAGGCGATGAACGATGCGGAGATTTGCGCGTTTGTCGAAAAAGCGATTTATGACGAAATTATTCCGGTGCTGGATCTGCCGCGCGATGAGCTGGTGTCATTCGCCAGCGCCGTGACAGGGCGCTTCCGTAATCCCTATATTAAACATCAGCTGCTCTCGATTGCGCTCAACGGCATGACCAAGTACCGCACCCGTATTCTGCCGCAGCTGCTGGCGGGGCAGAAAGCGCATGGCGCGCTGCCGCCGCGTCTGACCTTTGCCCTGGCGGCGCTGATCGCCTTTTACCGGGGAGAGCGGGATGGTGAGAGCTATCCAGTACAGGATGACGCCGACTGGATATCGCGCTATCAAACGCTGTGGGCCCGCCATCGCGATGGCCAGATGAGCACTCGCGAGCTGGTCACCGCCGTGCTCAGCGTGGCGGATCACTGGCAGCAGGATCTGAGCCAGATCCCGGGGCTGGTGGAGCTGGTGACTGCCGACCTGGACGCTATCCTGACCTGCGGTATGCGCGACGCCGTCAAACCTCTTTGCTGATAGTCCATCTATACACCCGGCTGCGGCCGGGTTGTGCAGGATTTTTATTAGTTACAACATACTATTATACTAACCTGTAACAGCCGGTCAGTGGCTCCTCTGCATACGGCTTTTTAGTGCCAAATCGTTCCGAACAGCAGGAGAATTATGGCCGAAGCGCTTGAACAAATATCTGCGCAGGAAAATAATGACCTCAACTCATATCTCCTGCCAATATTCGCAGGCTAATGCATTCATCTGTAAGGAAACTCTCATGGTCATCGATATCCGGGAAGTACGGCCCCACGACAAAGCCGAATGGCTTCAGCTTTGGCAAGGCTACACTCGTTTTTACGGTAGCCCGCAGCCGGAAGAGGTGACCGAATGCACCTGGCAGCGGATGCTGGATGTAAACTCGTCTGTATTGGGTAGAGTCGCGGTGGTGGATGATGCGGTGGTCGGCTTCGCTATCTGTGTTCTTCATGAGGGAACCTGGGTTACCACGCCGATCTGCTATCTGGAGGATCTGTTTGTCGATCCCGCCTTCCGTGGACAGGGTATTGCCAGAACCATGATTAAGTCGCTGCAAAGCGAAGGGGCGGACAAAGGCTGGTCGCGGCTGTACTGGCATACGCGCCGTGATAATCCCGCCCGTCATCTGTATGATGAGTTTACCCCGGCTGACGATTACGTACGCTACAGGATCACGCTTGAGTCCTGAAGCGGTAAGAGGTTGTTAAGCTTTTCCCGCTATAACAGGGGAAACAGGCTCAGGAGAAGCAACGATGGAAAAACGTCTTGAAACAGTGGTCAATGTGATTATGTTTCTTTCGCTATTGGCAACGGCCTGGGATCTCTCGCTGGTGCATCATCTCGCGTGGTAGTAAATTATATCATCTGAAACGCGGCGCCTCTTGCGGCGCCGCCTGTCTCATTCATCCGCCATCTTCCCTGCGCTAAAACTCCAGTCCTCCAGTTGGTTAAACTGGATAACCACCATCACGTCCTGCGGGCTGACCGCCATCTCATCGTCTAACCGCGCGCAGAGCCGACGATAGAGTCCCTGTTTCTGCGCCCGGCTGCGCGGTTTTCCAGCGAAAATATGAAACAGCACGAAGCGGGCGCTGCGTCCTTCGCTGAGGTAGTGCGGGTCGTAAATGCGCTGCTCATCGGCGGCCCGTTCGATAAACTGAAATCTGTCTGCTGACGGAACGTCGAACTCCGCCACCAGACACTCATGAAAGAGCGCCGACAATTGAGCAAACTCCGCGGGATGCCAGGCGGTGCCAAGCGAAATTCGGGTCAGGGGCATGACGCCTCCTGCGCGTTCAGACAGGTCAGGGCGCTGGCCGCCGCCGGCCAACCGGCATAGACGCCAGATGGGTAAACAATTCGACAATTTCTTCCCGGCTCAGGCCATTCTGATAGCCGAGCGCGATGTGCCACGGCAGCTGTTCAGTTTTGCCCTGCGCCGTCAGGGCGGAAAGGGTGATCAGGCTGCGTTCGCGGGGCGACAGCTCGCTCCGCGCCCAGATATCGCCAAACAGCACCGTTTCGGTCAGCTCGGCTAGCTTTGGCGCGATAGCAGCCAGCGTTCGGCGATCGACAGGAGGAGTACTCATAGTGATTCTCTTTGCAGGTTAAAGGAGTCATCACTGTCGCACGCTGACTAAGATATTGAATATCGCAACGTTCGGGATTATCAATCCTGAAAATCAGGATGGTATAGCCGATCCTTTACACCTTTCATCACTCCGCTTTTCTGCCCACCTATCCCAACGGTCAGGCGGCGATCTTTCGCGCCACGATAAACAGCCGTGGGAAACGCAGGAGCACCTTCCCGTTACACTGTAACGGATAGTGTGCGGCCAGCAATGCGAGATAGCGTGTGAGAAACGCGCTTCCGGCCTGCTCGTCCAGGCCTGCCAGATAGGGGCGTAACCCGGTGCCCTGCAGCCAGTCGACAATCGCCTGATGAGAAGCAAGGGGATGAAAATAGGTGGTGCGCCAGATATCAACTTCGCAACCCTGGCGGCTGAGCAGATCGTACCAGGCGGCGGGCGGGAGTAACGGCTGGCGTCCACGGTCCGGCAACCCCATCTCGCTAGCAACCTGACGCATCAGGGTATGGGAAGGTTCCTGCCAGTTATCCGGCATCTGCACTGCCAGCGTTCCGTTGTCCGCCAGCTGGTTTACCAGATGGGGGAAAAGCGTCTCATGATCCGTCAGCCACTGCAGAGAGGCGTTGGCATAGATCACATCTGGCGGTTGCGCAGGCCGCCAGCGGGCAATATCGGCATCAATGAATTCGCAGTCGGGTAAGGCCTGCGCCGCCTGGACCAGCATGGCCGGGGAGTTATCGATACTGACGATCGTCGCCAACGGCCAGGCGGCGCGTAGCAGGCGGGTGCTGTTTCCCGGCCCGCAGCCGAGGTCGACGGCGTGCTCGACCTGCAGATGGGCAATACGCGAGAGCAGGTCGGCCGCGGGGCGGGTACGTTCAGCGTCAAATTGCAGATACAACGAAGGATTCCAGTCGGCCATCGGGTGCAGTTCCTGTGTGAGGAGGGAGACAGGGTAAAGCATAGAACGCGTCAGGCGGCATGTCAGCGGTTAATGAACCTCAGCGGTCACCTTTGTGCGTGACAGTGTCACAAAATAGAACGTGGCTGGATTGCGCCTGCGCTGTTGGCCGAACCTGGGATTGAGACATGGCAGGGAACGTCTCTGCGCCCGTGGCGGGCGCAGGAGCCTATTCGGCGTTTTTGAGCGCCTCGGCGCGGCTGGCGGTGGCGTAGACAAAATCCAGCATCGGCTCGAGATCGGTGTCATAGCCAGCCTGAATAATTTTTCCTCGCAGCCATTCGATTTCACTGGTGATATCGGGAGGAAAAATGTTGTTATCCTGCGCCCGGCGCAGCCATTTCAGCAGAAAGTTATTCTTTCCCCTGATACCACCTGCTTTTTTCGATTTTCCGTGCATCTTCAGCGCGACCAGGACGCAGTAATAGAAATGAACGCGCTGATTAAAACTTTGGTGCATGTCTGTGTTTCCCGCCAGAATCAGGAATTCACCGTGTGGGTCAGTGATTCGGATTGGACTACGGTACCGGGCTGGATCGTTGCGCGAACTCTGTTGTCTACCAGTACCGTCCATGCATCTGTTGCCAGACGCTGACGGGATGTTGGCACGGAAGCCGAATCGTCGTCAATTGCCGATTCATTTTTTGCCGGCGTCATCGGACCGCGGCGGCCCGCGAGCCGGGCCACACAACTCTCTGGCGACAAGCCGCTGTTGCCGATGGACGCGGAAAATCAGCAGGAATGCGAGCGCCACCACGATCGCCGCCAGCAGATACAGCGTGGCGAGATCGTAGAACCCGGCGACCCAGCCGGCCAGCGGCCCGGTCAGGCCCAGCGCCAGATCAAGAAACGCCGAGTAGGTGCCGAGGGCGGTTCCCTGATTTTGCTCTTCCACCTGTTTTACCGCCTCAACTCCTAAAGCCGGAAAGACCAGCGAGAAACCCGAACCGGTGAGAAAGGCGCCGACGCCGGCCATCCATGCTGATGGCGCCAGCCAGATAAGCAGCAGGCCGAGACTTTCGATGATGAAGCAGGCCAGGGAGACCGGGACTCCGCCAAAGCGGGTAATGGTATTTCCCAGCACCAGGCGAACGCAGATAAAGCCGACGCTGAACAGCGAAAGGGTAAACGCGGCGCCCTGCCAGCTGTGCGCGGCGAAGTAGAGGGTGATAAAGGTGGCGATAACGCCGAAACCGACGGTGCCAAAGGCCAGCCCCAGGCCGTAAGGCCAGATTTTTCGCACCACCGCGTGAAAGGGCGCTCTGGCGCCGGCGGTCACCTTGACGTCCTGGCGGGTACGAGCGAACAGCAGACCGATGGCCGCGACCAGCACTACCACCGTAGCAAAGCCGCTGATGCCAAAATAGTGATTGAGGGTAACTCCCAGCGGCGCCCCGACCGCCATCGCCACATAGGTCGCCACGCCGTTCCAGGAGATAACCCGTGACGTGTGGATCGCGCCGACGGTTTTGATCCCCCACAGGGTGGCGCCGGTGGCGGTAAAGCTCTCGCCGACGCCGAGAAACACCCGGCCCGCCAGCAGCGCGGCAATGGCCAGCATCGGCGTTGCCTGCAGGACTACCGCCAGTAGCGTGAAGGCGCCACTGAGCAGGCAGCAGACGATCCCAAGGCTGACCACTTTTTTCGGCCCCCAGATATCGGTATAGCGCCCGGCGTGCGGCCGGCTTATCAGCGTCGATATGTACTGCAGACTGATCACAATTCCGGCCACAAAGGTGCTGTAGCCCAGCTGATAGTGAATATAGCCCGGCAGTACGGCCAGCGGCAGACCAATGGAGAGATAGCAGATACAGGTAAAAACAACGATCGAAATAATGCGCAAATTGAGTTGTGTAGTGCTGACGGAAGTGCTCATAGGGATAAGAGGTTAATACAACGGGATGTGTAGCATAGCGCGCCGTGAGGGCGCTGGCGAGGCGCGACAGCGTTTTATCGGTAACCGACGGGAACGATATTTGTACGAATGTAAATAACTGCTTTTACAGCGCTTAACGCCCGCCTCGCTCAGCGTCAGCTCGCCGCCATACCCGACGAATCACACACCATGCCCCAGGCGCGGTTTTGCAATACCGTGCGGTAGCCGTCCCGGTCGACGAAAGTGACGCCATTGACCTCCCAGTAAGGGTTAAACGCCGTAACGCGCAGAAATCCGGCGGCGTCCATGGCTGCGCACTGTGCCTCCCATGCCGCCTGCTGCGGATAGTACAGCACCAGCAGATCTTCATCGCCTGCCGAGGGGGTGACGGGATGGTGGCGGCAGTGGGTGAATTCCAGATGCCAGCCCGCTTCGGGCGCGCCGAGCATTATCCCGCTGAATCCTTCATGATCGGTAAAGCTGCCGAGCAGCTCGAGTCCCAGCCCGGCGCAATACATGCTGGCGGTGGTGTCCAGTTCGCTGACCGGCCTGGCAATGCGCATATGACAGAACGACATAATGACTCCCGTGAGCATAAGTTGAGTTGATACTGTACCGGTAAATCGGCCCGGCGTGTGTTAAGCCGTGCCCAGGCGCCACCTTCTCTCTGTAAATACCATAGCGGATTAACATCCGCCTTGCGCCAACAATACCTCTTCATCATAATAAAAAAAGAATTATACAATATTATTGTTCTTAAATTGAGAATCATTGTGGGGTGGTGGATGAATAACCAATCGCGCCAGGCCTTATGGCTGGCACTGGCTGGATCGATAGTACTGATGATCGGCATGGGCTATGGGCGCTTTGCCTTCACCGGCGTGCTGCCGCTTATGCTTAATGAAGGTCTGTTAACCCTGCACGAGGGCAATCTCGCCGCGTCGGCCAATTACGCTGGCTATCTGGTCGGTGCGTTGCTGCTGGCGCGGGTGCAGCCTGGGGCCGCCACCCGACTGAGCATTATCTCCGCCGGGTTGACCATCGCCAGCCTGGCGCTGCTGGCCTGGGTGAGCTCGCCGTGGACCATTATTACGCTGCGCGCCGTCGCCGGCGCGCTGAGCGCGATAACGCTGATTGCAGGTTCGCTGTGGCTGCTGGAACATATGGGGCATCATCACGGGGCGCCGTTGCTGTATGCCGGGGTGGGGCTGGGGATATTTATCTCCGCGGAGGGGATCGCCCTTGGACATGCCCTGAGCCTCACCAGCCAGCAGATCTGGCTGCTCTGCGCATTATGCGCCGGTCTGCTGCTGGCGCTGGCGATCCGTTGGCTGCTGACTCCGTCGGCTGCACTGGTGCGGGTTTCCCATGTTGAAACCTCCTCGCCTGCGTCCGGGAGCGATACCCGTCGCGCGGCGTGGCGACTCTTGATGGTTTACGGTCTGGCGGGCTTCGGCTATATCATCACCGCCACTTATCTGCCGTTGTTTCTGTCCGGTTCGCTGCAGAGCGTTGACCCGGTCCATCTGTGGGCGCTGTTTGGTCTGGCGGCCGCGCCGTCCTGCCTCATCTGGCATAAGCTGGTGCTAAAGTGGGGATACCGGCAAGCGCTGACCCGCAACCTGCTCGTCCAGGCGCTTGGCGTGATCCTTCCAGCCTGCAGCGCTTCATTGCTGTTTTGCGTGCTAAGCGCGCTTTTGGTGGGCTTTACCTTTATGGGCACCGTAACCATTGCGCTACCGAAGGCGAAAAGTCTCAGCCATCAGGTGAGCTTCAATATGATTGCCGCGATGACTGCACTGTACGGTGTGGGACAGATTGCCGGGCCGCTTATCGCCGGCGCGCTGTATCAGATCGCGGCTTCATTTAACCCGGCGCTCTATGCCGCGGCGCTGGCGCTGCTGATTGCCGCAGGGCTGGTCTTTACCGAACGCCAGGCTTAGCCAATCGCCACGCTTTGCAGCAGCTTGCGCCACTCGCTCAGGGCGGGGGCGCTCAAGCCGCTGCGCCAGATAAGCTGGGTGGTCGCCTCGCACAGCGGTTCGCTAAGGCAGTTTTCGGGAAGCGTCATCAGCGACAGCACGCTCTCCGGCAGCAGGCAGGCGTAGCGCCCGGACGCCACGCAGGCAAGCATGCTGTGATAGGAATTGACCTCATGCACCTCGACGGCCGCCTGCTGTTCCGCCAGCCAGCGTTCTCCCAGCGCGCGGTAGCTGCAGCCGCTGGCAAATGCCGCGAACCGCAGCGGACCCGGGGTCTGCGGACGGACCAGCATCAGGGTTTCATAAAACACCGGGGTGAATGCCAGTTCGGCGGGACAGGCAGGTTGCCCATCGGCCCCTGGCGGCAGGCAGACCAGCGCGGCATCAAGGGCGGCGGTTAACACCCCCTCGGTTAACTGGCGGGTCGGTTGGGTGATGAGGGTGATATCCACCTGTGGGCACTGCTGTTGGTAGCGGGTAAGCAGCGGCGGCAGCCGGCTGGCGGCGGTCGCCTCCATCGCGCCCAGACGCAGACTGCCGCCTGGGGTTGTCGGATGCAGAGCCTGCTTTGCCTCTTCCGCCAGGCTCAGGATCCGCCGGGCATAGCTGAGAAACTGCACGCCTGCCGGGGACAACACCATTTTTTTGTTGCCGCGAACGAAGAGCTCAACGGCAAGCTCCTCTTCCAACTGCTGAATGCGGGTCGTGATATTGGACTGTGCGCGGCCCAGCCGTTTTGCTGCCTGGGTGACGCTCTGCGTTTCTGCCACCTGAATGAAGATCTCGAGTGTGCTGTGGTTCATATTTTTCTTCTCAATACGATAATAATGTTGATCTTACCATCTTTAAAGGAGATGGTAAGCCTCCGGCATCGTTAATGCATGAGGAAACCATGAGCAACCCGCTGCTTTCGCTTCTTGATATTAATTATCCCCTGATTCAGGCCCCGATGGCGGGCGTCTCCACCCCCGCGCTGGCTGCCGCGGTAAGTAATGCCGGCGCGCTGGGCTCGCTGGGGCTGGGCGCTTCAACCGTTGCCCAGGCGGAAGCGATGATAGTCGCCACCCGCCAGCTGACGGACCGTCCGTTCAATGTCAATCTGTTCTGCCATGCGCCGCCCCGGCGCGACGCCCGGCGGGAAGCCGACTGGGCAACAACATTACGTCCCCATTTTGCCCGCTATGGCAGTACGCCACCGGATTCGTTAAGCGAGATATACCAGACATTTGTCGGTCATGCGCCGATGCTGGAGCTGCTTCTCGACATCTCGCCGGCGGTGGTGAGCTTTCATTTTGGTCTTCCTGAAGGTGAGACGATCCAGCGTCTGCGGCGGCAGGGGATCGTTACCCTGGCGACGGCAACCTCGCTCCAGGAGGCGCTGCTGATTGAACAGCAGGGGATCGACGTGGTGGTCGCTCAGGGCTATGAGGCGGGCGGGCACCGGGGGATCTTTGCTCCGCAGGCGCCTGACGCGCAGCTGAGCACCTTCACCCTGGTGCAACTTCTGCGGCGTCGGCTAACCATCCCGGTGGTGGCTGCCGGGGGCATCATGGACGGAGCGGGGATCGCCAGCGTGATGCAGTTGGGGTCGCAGGGCGTACAGCTCGGTACGGCGTTTTTACTGTGTCCGGAATCGGCCGCCGACGCCGGCTATCGCGCGGCGATCCACAACAGCCTTGACGGGCGTACGGTGCTGACCTCCGCGATATCCGGGCGTCCGGCACGCTGTCTGGCGAATGCCTTCTGTGCGCTGGGGGAAGGCTATCCGGCGAGCGCCGTGCCGGATTATCCGCTGGCGTATGATATCGGCAAAGCACTGGCCGCCGCCGCGAAAGCCCAGGGTGTCCATGAGTATGGCGCCCACTGGGCCGGGCAGGGGGTGGGGTTGATCCGCGAGTGTGACGCCGCCACTCTGGTCCGCCAGCTGGCGGCAGAGAGCGGCTGGAACTAATGACTGACGGCTAGCGGCGGTGGGCCAGGCTACGCACCAGCCGATCGCCGGCCATTTGCACCCCCTGGACCATCGCCACCAGGATCAGCACTGTGCCAAACATGACTTCATTATTAAACCGCTGATAGCCGTAGCGGATGGCGAGGTCGCCGAGTCCACCGCCGCCGATCACACCGGCCATGGAGGAGAAACCAATCAGCATCACGATGGTCAGCGTGATCCCGGCCAGCAGCGTTGGCAGGGCTTCCGGCAGCAGGGATTTAAAAATGACGTGCCAGACGTTGCCGCCCATCGACAGAATGGCTTCAATTCTCCCGTAGTCCACCTCGTCGAGCGCGTTTTCCGTCAGACGGGCAAAGAACGGAAAGGCGCCGATGGTTACCGGCACGATGGCGGCGGTGCTGCCCAGCGTGGTGCCGACGATCAGCCGGGTAAAGGGGATCAGGGCGATCAGCAGTACGATAAACGGCAGCGACCTGCCGATGTTGATCACCGCGCCTAACAGCGCGTTCAGTTTCGGCATCGGCGCCAGCCCGTTGGCGCGGGAAATAAACAACAGCACGCCGGTGGGCAGCCCGATCAGCACGGTAAACAGGGCCGCCAGGCCCACCATATAGAGCGTATCCAGCGTGCCGTCGAGTAATAACGGCCACAAATCTTCCCAGCTCATGCTACTCCGCATAATGGCCTCCCCTGAACGCCGTGGCGGGTAAGAAATTCCTGTTCAGCCTGCGGGTCGTGCAGCAGCGACTGGCGCAGCCGCGACCATGGGGTCACCAGCAGGTCGGCGAGTTTACCGCTTTCGACAATCTCGCCCTGTTCCAGCAGCGCCGCGTGGTCACAGATGGTTTTCACCACCTCCAGCTGGTGCGTAATCAGCACAATGGTCAGATTGAGGCGCTGGTTAATATCCGCCAGCAGGGCCAGCACCGAGGCGGTGGTCTCGGGATCCAGCGCACTGGTCGCCTCATCGCACAGCAGCACTTCCGGCCGGGCGGCCAGCGCCCGGGCGATGCCGACGCGCTGCTTTTGCCCGCCGGAAAGCTGCGACGGGAAAGCAGCGGCCTTTTCGCTGAGATCCACCAGCGCCAGCAGTTCGCGCACCCGGGCCTCGCGAGCGGCCCTCGGCACTCCGGCAATCTCCAGCGGCACCGCGACGTTGTCAGCGACGGTGCGGGCATGCAGCAGATTGAAGTGCTGGAAAATCATCCCGGTGCGCAGGCGATAATCCCGCAGCGCCGCCTTGTTCAACTGGGTAATATCCTGTCCGTTCACCAGAATGCGGCCCGAGGTGGGCCGCTCCAGTAAATTGAGACAGCGGATGAGCGTACTTTTGCCGGCGCCACTGCGCCCGAGAATGCCGTATATTGCCCCTTTCGGTATCTGCAACGCGATATCGTTCAGCGCCGGTCGGCCGGTTCCGGCGTAGGTTTTGCTCAGCCCTTCGATGGTTATCATGACTGAGGGGCCACCGGGATCACCGAGCCGTTGTAGGTTTTACGGATAAACTCCGCCACCTGCGGTGACGTCAGATCTTTCGCCAGCGCCTTAATGCGCGGGTCATTCGCCAGGGCTGGGGTGGTCACCAGAATATTGGCGTACGGGTTATGCTCGGCGCTTTCCAGCCCCAGGGCATCTTTCGCTGGCACCAGGCCGGCTTCCAGCGCGTAGTTACCGTTAATCACCGCCAGGTCGACATCGTCGAGGGAGCGCGGGATCTGCGGCGATTCAATCTCGAGAATCTTCAGGTGTTTCGGGTTCTCGACAATATCCTTCGGCGTCGCCAGGGTGGTGGCCGGGTCGGTAAATTTAGGGTCCAGCTTGATAAGCTTCTGCGCCTGCAGCAGGAACAGCGCCCGGCTCAGGTTGGTGGTGTTATTCGGCACCGCCACCGTGGCGTTTTCCGGCAATGATGAGAAATCTTTATGCTTATGCGAGTAAATTCCCAGCGGCTCAATATGCACGGTGGCCGCGACGGCAAAGGTTTTACCCAGCGCTTTTTCCTGATCCTTCAGATAGGGAACATGCTGGAAGTAGTTGGCATCCACATCGCCACTGGCCAGCAGTTCATTGGCGTTGACCCCGCTGGTCAGCTCCACCACCTTCAGATCGAGGCTGGGATCGATTTTTTTGATGTAGTTGAGGATCTCCGCGTGGGGAACCGGGTCCGCGGCGACGCGCAGCGCGGCAGCCTGGGCAGACGTCCATACCAGAGAAAGAGACAGTGCGACCCCTGCCAGTTTAAAAGCGGCATATTTCATGGTGTGTTCCTTTTTAGTTATGGTTAAACGATCAATTGCTCGGCGCGTTCGCGAAACACGTCCTGATAGTAGCGTTCCGCCACGTCCGGATGGGAACGCAGACGGCCCTTGAGATAATTCCAGCCGACATCGCGCAGCAGCGGATTGTGCGGGTCGCTGTCCGGCCCTCGCGCTTCACGCGCCAGCTCGGGCGGCAGGGTGTAAACCGGCACCACCGCGTCAAGCTGGGCGCCGAGGAAGAAGGCGATGGAGAGGCGCTGCTGCTGCGCCGGCGGCGACACCACGCGATGGACGGTAGCGCGCAAATACCCGTTGGTCGCCAGCTCCAGCAGTTCGCCAATATTGACCACAAAGCTGCCGGCCAGCGGCACGGCGTCGTTCCATTCTCCAGGCGCGACCTCTACCTGCAGTCCTTTCTGCTCGTCCTGCAGCAGGAAGCTGAGAAACCCCGAATCTTTATGGGCGCCGACGCCCTGGCTGCTTTGGGTCTCCTGCTGGCCGGGGTAGCGGATCAGTTTGATATGCTCGTTGGGTTTGTCGCCGTAGAGCTGATCGAAAGCATTCTCCGGGAGCTGCAGGGCTTCGGCAAAGGCGCGCAGCAGGCGGATGCCCACCTGGGTCATTTGCTGTTGCCAGTGAAGTAATACCGGTTTAAGCGACGGCAGGGCGGCAGGCCACAGATTCGGACCCTGCAGGCGCTGCCAGCGCGGGGCGTCGTCGCTGAGGGTCAGCGCCGGACGTTCGGCGCCGATATCAAACTGTTCTCGCCAGTCAGGCTGGCCGCGCGTCAGCTCAGAGGCCGCGCGGTTATAGCCGCGAAAATGGGGGGAGTGGATCATCGCCACCTGCTGTTTTTGCGCCTCATCGAGAGCAAAAAAGCGCTGGGACTGGCGCTGAACTTCATATTGAAGCGCGTCGTCGACACCGTGGTTGATCAAATAGAAGAAGCCGATGTCGCGGGCGGCATGACGCAGGTCGGCCAGGAAGGCCGCTTTATCCGCGGGGTCCGCGTAGCGGGCCAGGTCGAGAATCGGCAGGGTGGTCGCGTTCATTGTGTTCTCCGAAAACGGGGTAATAAGTTATGGGTAGATTCAGGTTCTGGGTTCGGGCACAACAGCAGCGCATGGTGATTTCCTCTGTCCGGGGCTGAACACAGCTTGCCTCAAGGCCAAATAAGCAACCAATAACGTTATTTTCTAATTTATGACCGCGCGGGGTTCAGTGCTTTTGCGTTAAATAGATATAGGCGCGAAGCGCGTAATGAAGCCTGTTGCGCCCGTCGGTGAGAGCCAGTAAGGTAGGCGCACTTTTTAATGCGGAACGGACGTATCGTAATGCACAGCTCGAAAGATCCCCTGCACGGCGTGACGCTGGAAGCGCTGCTCAATGCCCTGGTGGCGCGCTATGGTTGGGCGGAAATGGCCCGCCAGGTCAACATTAACTGCTTTAAAAGCGATCCCAGCATTAAGTCCAGCCTCAAATTTCTCCGCCGGACGCCGTGGGCGCGCAAAGAGGTGGAGGCTATGTATCTCGCCTCCCTTGATGATGACGCGCCGGTGGAGAAAGCGGATCCCTGGGCAAACTGGCAGAAAAAATAACCCTTACCACAGGACACCATCATGCAGAGCTGGAGCAGTAAAGATTTCACCGCCGACCGCGCGTGGGGCGCGCTGGATATTGTCAATTTTTCCGGCACCACCGTGCGTCTGCACTGGACCGACCAACCCTATATCTGGCACATCAATGATGGTCAGGAGGTGTTTGCCGTGATGGATGGTCAGGTGGCGATGCATGTGAAAGTCGACGGCGAGGAGCAGGTTATCATGCTAAACGCCGGCGATATCTTCTACGCCGGGGTGGGATGCGAGCATGTCGCCCACCCGCAGGGGGCGGCACGTATTCTGGTGATTGAGAAAGAAGGGTCGGTCTGACCCCGCGGCGGGCGGTTCTTTGCCCGCCGTTTCATCGCCTGTCAGATGCGACATACCGCGTTGATATAAATCACTTATCCAGCTTTCGATATATTTAATTCTTGTTTGCCATTCCCTTCACCCCAGCACTATCTTTTGCCGCAGGCGCCTGACCAGGCACAATCGCGGGAGAGATCATGGCAACCTTGCAGTGGGACCACGCAGTACAGTTTGTGAATCAGCCGGAAGCGGCGATTGAAATCTTTGCCGGGCAGCAGATGCGGGCGGTGGCCGGAGGGCGGCATCCGGGGTGGGGAACCCGCAATGCGCTGAGCTATTTTGGCCTGACGTATATCGAATTCCTCGCCATTGCCGACCCGGACGAACTGCGCGCCGCGATGGACAAATTCCTCCTTTCGCGCGACGCCGCACGGCTGCTGCCGGAGAATGAGGCGCTGTTTCGGGTGGCGCTGCGCAGCGACGACATCGACGCCACCTATGACCAGTTGCGTCGTACAGGGGTGACAGTGTCACCGATTGTCGATGGCCAGCGCAACGATCCGCAGGGCTATATCATCCGCTGGCGGATCTTCACCATCGATGGCGACACTGACGGGCTGGTCTATCCCTTTGTGCTGCAGTGGGAAGAAGACGACGCCACCCGGCTGACGCGGCTGCGCGCCCAGAGGCTGGACGCGCCGCATCCGCTGGGCGACATTACGCTTGAGCAGGCGGTGTTCGAGGTGGTCAATCCCCAGGCGGTGCGCGATCGCTGGCAGGCGCTGCTGGGCTTTCCGCCACTGGGGGAGCAGGGACTGGACGTGGGCGGCCGGCAATTTATCTTCCGTGAAGGGGCTGCCAACCAGCTGACCGAACTGGTGTTCCGCGTCGCCAACCCGGCGCTTAAGGGGCATCGCTTTCGTGTCGGCAACGGCGTGTATCGCTTTACATAAAGGCTGACTCTAGCGTGCCGTGGCGCGCAGGGCTCCCGGCGGCTGGCCGGTGATGCGTTTGAAAGCCCGGCTGAAGGCCGCCAGCGACTGATACCCGAGGCTGAAGGCGACTTTTTCCAGCGCCTGGCCTTCATGGGTGATGTACTGCACCGCCAGCCGCATACGCAGCTCGGTGAGATAGCGGGCGGGGGTGGTGCCGGTGGCGGCGAGAAAACGTTCCGCGAACAGCGAGCGTGAAAGACCCGCCTCCCGCGCCAGATCTTCCACTTTCCAGTTGACCCCCGGGCGCTGATGCATGGCGTAGATCGCTTTCGCCAGCCGGGGATCGCGCAGGACCTGTACCCAGCCGGTGGCGTTGCCGCACCCGCACGCTACCCAGCCGCGGACAATCAGCGCGGCCACCACGTCCGCCAGCCGGGCGAGGATCCCGGCATAGCCTGCCTGGCGGGTGAGGGATTCCCGCTCCATCGCCGCCAGCAGCGGCTGGATCTCCGGCCAGGTATTAAGCAGGCTGCTGACCCGCATCACCTCGGGCATGGCCTTGACCAGCGGCTGCATGCCGCCGAGCTCAAAGTCCATACAACCGCTGAAAATGACGGCGCGCTCCGGGCAGTCAGGCTGGTCGCCAGCGTTGATACAACTTACCGTGCTGCACACCGTTTCGCTGGGCAGCTGCGCCACATTGACCACCGTGGCCTGCGGATCCGAGAGCAGGGCGTGCCCGTCGCCGTTGGGAATAAACAGCGCATCGCCGCTCTCGAGGGTGAACTGTTCCCCGCGGGCCATGCGCAGCAGCACCGGCCCGCGGCTGATGAAATGGAACTGGGCTTTACCCGCCACGGCGCTAAAGCCGACGCCGAACGGGCGTGCGGTTTCGATGCGCCGGTAGTTAACGCCGGAGAGGCGCATACCGCGCAACAGTTCGCTGGTCAGGTCGATGGCAGGCTGGCTCATGGCAATTCCGGACGAATAATCAATAACTGAAGAGTATGCATCATATATCGTCCGAAAGTAAGTCCCTAAGATGACCAGGATGTTAATAAACCTGGAGAGTTGTATATGAGTTCCTGCATAGCTGCTGACGCGAGCCTGTCACCCGCCAAACCTGCCTGGCGCGCCGTCTATGCCCTGGCCCTCGGGGTGTTCGGCCTGATCGTGGCCGAGTTTCTGCCCGCCAGCCTGTTAACGCCGATGGCCAGCAGCCTCGGCGTCAGTGAAGGGATGGCCGGACAGGCGGTCACCGCGACGGCGCTGGTGGCGTTAGTTACCGGCCTGCTGATCGCCACCGCCACCCGCAATATCGATCGCCGCTGGGTGCTGATGTTCTTTTCCGTACTGCAGATAGTCTCCAGCCTGATGGTCGCTTTTGCCGATTCGCTGGCGTTTCTCCTGCTGGGCCGTCTGCTGTTGGGGATCGCCATCGGCGGCTTCTGGGCGATGTCCACCGCCACGGCGATGCGTCTGGTGCCGGCGGCCCATGTGCCAAAGGCGCTGGCGATCATTTTTTCCGCGGTGTCTGTCGCCACGGTGGTGGCCGCGCCGCTCGGCAGCTACCTCGGGGAGCTGATCGGCTGGCGCAACGTGTTTATTCTCTGTGCGATACCCAGCCTGCTGGCGCTGCTCTGGCAGTTGTGGGTGCTGCCCTCCATGCGCCCGGAGAGCGTCGGGACCTTCTCCACGCTGTTCAGGGTGCTGCGCCGTCCCGGTATGCTGGGCGGCATGCTGGCGACGATCCTGATTTTCAGCGGCCATTTCGCCTTCTTTACCTACCTGCGGCCGTTCCTTGAGACCGTCGCGCAGGCCAGTGTCGAAGGGGTTTCGCTGATATTGCTCGGCTTCGGTATCGCTAACTTTATCGGCACTTCGGTGGCGAGCTATCTGCTGAGCCGTAGCCTGCGTCTCACCCTGGCGCTGGTGCCGTTGATGATGAGCGTTCTGGCGCTGCTGATGGTGACGTTTGGCCATCTGACCGTGCTGGCCGGGCTGCTGGTCGCCCTGTGGGGATTTGCCTTCGGCCTGGTGCCGGTGGCCTGGTCCACCTGGCTTGCCACCACCGTGCCGGATGAAGCAGAAAGCGCGGGAGGTCTGCTGGTCGCCTCTATTCAGCTGGCCATCAGCGCCGGGGCCGCCGGCGGCGGGGCGGTGTTTGATTTGCACGGCGCCAGCGGCGTCTTCACCGGCAGCGGTCTGCTGCTGTTGAGCGCGATGGTGATTGTCTTCGCCGCCGTACGGGTGAAACCGGTCGCCCGCGCCGACCAGCCGGTGACGGGCCGCTTATCCCGCGAGATCGATAACTAAATTGGCCGACAGGCTGCGGGAGCAGCACAGCGCAATATGCTGTTCTGCGGCCTGTTTTTCCGCCTCCGACTGCACGGTATCCCGGTGGTCGACGGTTCCCTCGCGTACCGGCGTCAGGCAGGCGCCGCAGATCCCCATCTCGCAGGAGAGCGGCACCGCGACGCCATGCTCCTGCAGCACCTGGGCGATGGTTTTGTCCCCCGGCACCGGCCAGCGCTCCCCGGTGGAGGTGAGGGTGATGGTGAAGGTTCCGTCCGCCGCCGACGCCGCCGTCGGGGCGGGCGGCTGGAACGCTTCGCTGTGCAATTGCGCCTCCTCCCATCCGGCCGCCCGTGCGGTATCGCGAACCCGGGCCATAAATCCGGGCGGACCGCAAAAGTAGACCCGGGTGTCGGCGTCCGGAGCCCCCAGATCCTGCGCCAGCCGCTGGCGCGGACTCTGCCCCTCGTCTGAGCAGTGGATCTGGCAGATTCCACCCGCTAGCTGGCGGGCGATCTCGGTGGCGAAGGCGGCCTCCTGCGCACGGCTAACGTAATAGTGCAGCGTAAAGCTGGCGCCGGACGCCGCCCGGGCGTGGGCCATCGCCAGCAGCGGCGTAATCCCGATCCCGGCGGCGAGAAGCACCACATGGCCGCCCTCGTGCAGCGGAAAGTGGTTGCGCGGGGCAGAGATCATCAATGGCTGTCCCGGGCGCAGGGTGTCATGAATATAACGGGAGCCACCGCGAGACTGCGACTCGCGGGCGATGCAGAGCAGATAGCGATCCCGTTCGGCCGGGCTGCCGGTCAGGGAGTACTGACGGATCAGCCCGCAGGGAAGATGGAGATCGATATGGGCGCCGGGCGTCCACGCCGGCAGCGGTTGCCCCTCGGCGCTCACCAGACTAACGGCCAGATTTTTAGCGCCCTGGCGCCACAGGCCATCGACCACCACCGGGAGTATGTCGCGCATATGACCTCCACTCATACCAGAAAGAAATCGCCAAAGCCCATCTTCTTCAGCCCGCGCCGGTAGGCGATAGAGCTGCGGTCCGCCGGAATATGCGCCTCCAGGGTCAGATCCAGCGGCAACCGTTCCGGACGCTGGGTCTCGACCATCAGGCGGTCCTCTTCAAATACCCGCAGGTTGAACGCATGTACGTCTTCCACCGGCACGTGCAGATCGAAGTTGCGGGCAATAGGGGCAAACATCCGCGTCACCCGGGACGACACCGGCGAGGCGGCGTTCATGATCACCAGCCTGGCGTCGGCGGGAAAATGGATGGTCAGCGTAGCGGTGAACGGCAGATGCATTTCAAAGTGACGCAGCCACTGGAACCCTTCCGGCGCGCGGAAATCAGAGCTGGCCGGGTAATTGCCCACCGAGCTCCAGTAGTCGGCAACAAAGCCGAACGGCGTCTCCTGCGGGGTATAGTCCGGCACCTGCTGGTTGTCCGGATCGGCGAAGGTGTCGGTGTGGATCCACGCGAAGTGGGCGACATCGAGAAAGCCTTCGACCTGGCGGCCGGCAAATCCCTTTACCTCGAAGGCCGGGCAGTTGATTTGCTGAAAGCCGGCGTCGTCCCAGTGCGGCATGGTCGGTAACGGCGGCGGATTGTCCGGATCGCAGGCCAGGCAGGTCCAGATCAGCCCGTAGCGCTCCTCCACGGCGAAGCTGGTGAGATGCAGTTTGGCCGGAATGGGTTGCCCCGGACTGGAGGGGATACGGTTGCAGCGGCCATCCTCGCCAAAACGCAGGCCATGATAGGGGCAGACGATACCTTCCTCTTCATGAAATCCCAGGGTCAGCGGCACCCCGCGGTGCGGGCAGACGTCGCGGGCGACTACCACCTGGCCTTTAATACGATAGATAACCAGCTGTTCGTCCAACAAGGTGGCTTTCACCGGGGCGCCGGCAATATCGCAGGCGCGGGCCACCGGGTGCCAGCAGCGGGCCAGCCGCAGCCAGTCTTCCGGGTCAAAGGTGCAATGGGCGGGGGGCGTGGGGGTGGTTGTCTTCATGATTTCTCTTCCTGCTCACATCGGTGATTGTTTTATTGTTGTGAGATTATTGTTGTCATATTAGGGTGTTCACATCCATCACCATTAATTCACTCTGCTGTTGCAAAAAAGAGTACAGGGGCGCCATGAGTCCATTTTCCCGTTTCGCGCACTATTTCATCGCCGTGGCCCGCTGCGGCAGTCTGCGCCGGGCCGCCGAGCAGCTGCATATCTCCGCCTCGGCAATTAACCGCCAGATCCTGCAGGCCGAGGAGGCCTTCGGTACCCCGCTGTTCGAGCGCCTGCCGGAGGGACTGCGGATGACCACCGCCGGTGAACTGCTGTATGACAATCTGCTGCGCTGGCAGAAGGAATTTCGTCAGACCCGACAGAAATTTGATGAGCTGCAGGGGATGAAGCGCGGAAGCGTTAGCGTTGGCATGGTGCAGGCGCTGGCGGAAGGGGGCTTCGCCGCCGCGCTGGCGGAGATCATCGCCAGCTGGCCGTGGCTGGAGCTGGATCTGCAGGTGGCTGACAGCCACACCGTCAGCCAGAAAGTGCGTCAGGCGGACCTGGACGTCGGCCTGATCCTCGATCCGCAGGGGCAGGCTGGACTCAGCGTGCTGGCCTTTGCCGAACTGGAGGTGGGGATTGTGATGCGTCCGGACCATCCCCTGGCGGGGGCGAAGGCGCTGTCTTTGGGCGAGCTCAGCCTGGAGCGGCATATCGTGCCCGGCGCGCCGCTGATCGTCCATGAGCGGGTGGCGCTCCTCTATCGCCACCATGACTTTGCGCCGGAGAATACCATCAGCTGCAATGATATCCGGCTTATCAAGTCGTTGGTGCTACGCGGCAGCGGCGTGACGCTCCTTAGCCTGCTCGACGTGCTGGACGAGGTCCAGCGTGGACAGCTGGCCTTTGTCCCGCTGCGCAGTACGCTGTTGCGACCGCTGACCCTGGCGCTGTGTACTGCGCCCTCGCGTCAGCTTTCGCGGCCCGCGCAAATGGCCATTCAGACGCTGAGTGCGGTGATCGAATCCATGGCGACGGTCAGCCCAGCGGCCCGCTGAGGATGGTGTCGCACATGCCGTTGATAATGCGCTCCCCGGTCTCCTCACGCAGCTCCTGGTACCAGGCTTCGGTGAGCTGCATATCCTTCCCGTGGGTAATATCGCACCGCTTGCGCGCCTTCAGCACCAGGTCACGAACCCGGTCGCAGCGCTGGGCTTCATACTCGCGCAGGGCGGCCGCAATATCTCGGGTCTGGCGGAAAACGGCGCCCAGCACCACTGCATCTTCCATCGCCGCGCAGCCTCCCTGGCCAATATCCGGGGTGGTGCTGTGTCCGGCATCGCCGAGCAGCGCGACGCGGCCGCGCACCAGGCGGCTGAAAGGTTCGATATCATGGATTTCAATGCGGTTGGTAGTCTGCGGGTCGAGGGCGGCGATCAGCTTCTGCACCGGCGGCGCCCAGCCGGCAAAGTAGCGGCTGAGGTCAGCGCGCAGGGTGTCACGATCCTCCGCCAGACCCGCCGGAAGCGGCACATCAAAGAAAAAGTAGAACCGGCCGGCGGAGACCGGCATCAGCGAGACGCGCTTGCCTTCGCCGACAAAGGTGGTCCACTGATCGCCGGGCGCCAGCGCTTCATCTATCTCCACCAGACCGTTCCAGTTGACGTAGCCGGCGTAGCGGCGCTGCGGGGTAAAGCCCAGCACCCACGGACGCAGTGCGGAATGGCTGCCGTCGGCGGCAATCAGCAGATCGCCGCTGGCGCTGCTGCCGTCGGTAAACCATACCGTCACGCCGTCGGCGTCTTCTTCACAGCGGGTGACGCGTTTGCCGAACTGCACGCTGTCCCGTCCCCAGTAATCCAGCATTTCCCGCTGCAGTTCTGCCCGGGAGATCGGGCAGGGGCGGCTGCCGGTGCGTTCGATCAGCGGGGCGAGACTGAACTGGGTCATGTTCTCGCCGCTGCGGAAATCACGATACGCCATCCGGCGCAGCGGCCCGCCGAAGGTCTCCATGATGTCGCCCATGCCGAGGTGGGCCATGCACTTCACGCCGTTGGGCCACACGGAAATCGCTGCGCCGACCGGTTTGATCTCTTTCACCGCTTCATAGACGTCGCAGTCGATCCCCGACTGTTTGAGCGCCACTGCCGCGCTTAAACCGCCGATGCCGGCGCCAATCACGATTGCTTTCATTTTTTTCTCCTTCTCCCGATGTTGTGACTGACTACAGCAATTTGCGTACCAGTTCGCCGGAGGGAGGAAAACCGCCTGCCTGAGGCACAGCGATGGCTCATGACGCACCGCATCGGTGCAATATGAGCTATTGGTTGCCTTTTTATGAATCAAAAGTTTCTTTATGTTGCATTAAGAATCTATCGTTTCAGACGCCTGGTTCAGCAGCGGAGAGGGGTGATGCATCACGAGCGTAATCTAAGTTGATGATTTTGGAGTGATAATAAATTTATTGGTGCCCTTTTGTCGTCTCTGGCCTGCTTTGTGCACTAGCCCATGCACTTCTCTTTGCTACGGGATATCACTATGTCTGACGAACATCACAGTGGCCTGCTTTACGGCCTTGAACAGCGGATCCCACCGCTTCCGGCCTTTTTCAGCGCTCTCCAGCATGTGCTGGCGGGCCTGGTGGGGATCATCACGCCGCCGCTGATCATCGGCGCTACCCTCGGGCTTGGCGACTGGCTGCCGTATCTCATCAGTATGTCGCTGCTGGCCTCGGGCATTGGCACTTTTCTGCAGTCCAATCGGGTATGGGGCATCGGCGCCGGGATGATCTGCATGCAGGGCACCAGTTTTGCCTTCCTCGGCGTGACGGTGGCCGGAGGGATGTGGGTAAAAGCGCAGGGCGGCGGGCCGCAGGATATGATGGCGATGCTGTTTGGCGTTAACTTTGTCGCCGCTCTGGTGCCGGTGATTGTCAGCCGCTTTATCGAACCGCTGAAGAAAATCTTTACTCCCATCATTACCGGCAGCGTGATTGCGCTGATCGGCATCAGCCTGATCAAGGTCAGCGTCATCAACTGGTGCGGTGGGGAAAAGGCCGAGGATTTCGCCAGCATGAGCAACATCGCGCTCGGGGCGGGCACCCTCGGGGTTATCGTCCTGCTGAGCTGCTCCAAAAACCGCTGGCTGCGGCTCTCCTCGGTGGTGGTGGGCATTGCCGTGGGCTGCATCGCAGCGGGGCTGAGCGGTCAGTTCCATCTCCACAGCCTGGGCGACACTCTGTTTCGCCTGCCGACGCTGTTTCCGTTCGGCTTTCAGTTTAACAGCGCGATATTTCTGCCGGTCGCCCTGGTGTCGCTGGTCTGTATTCTGGAGGCGGTGGGCGATCTGACGGCCAACTCGCTGATTTCACAACAGTCTGTTGACGATCGCGCTTTCCGTAACCGGCTGAAGGGCGGTATCCTGGCGGATGGCGTCAGCTGTATGGTGGCGGCCATGCTCTGTGCTTTTCCGAACACCACCTTCGCGCAGAACAACGGCGTGATCCAGATGACCGGGGTGGCCAGCCGCTATGTCGGACGCTACATTGGCGTGATTCTGATCCTGCTCGGGCTGTTCCCCCCGGTGGGCGAACTGCTGCGGCAGATCCCGGCGCCGGTGCTGGGGGGCGCCACGATGGTGATGTTTGGCTGCGTGGTGGCGGCCGGGATCCGGATTATTACCCAGACCCCGCTGAGCCGTCGCGATGTGCTGATCGTGGGGCTGGCGTTTGGCGCGGGTCTTGGCGTGGAGTCGGTGCCGGCGTTTCTCAGCCATTTTCCGCCGATGGTCGGCGATCTGTTCGGTTCGGCGGCCACCAGCGGTGGGCTGGTAGCGATAGCGCTGAACCTTATTCTGCCGCAGGAGCAGGCGGCGACGAAATCGTTAAGGAGTCAGGATGATCGCGCTGAGTCAGTTTAACAGCCTGAGCAAAGATGAGGCGGCGGGGCTGCTGGCCCCTTGCGTGGCGATCCCGGCCTGGGGCGAGACGCTGGTGAGCTTGCGACCTTTCGCCAGCCGCCATGCGCTGCTGCAGGCCGCCCGTAAGGCGATGGCTAACTGGGGAGAGGATGAGCTGAACGCGGCGCTCAGCGCCCATCCGCGGATCGGTGAAAAGCCGACCGGCGGCCAGGCGCATGCGGCGCTGTCGCGCCAGGAGCAGTCGGCGGTGGACAGCGAGAATGAGCGGCTCGCGCAGGCCCTGCGGGAGGGGAATGCCCGCTACGAAGCCCGCTTTGGCCGGGTGTTTTTAATCCGCGCCAAAGGGCGCAGCGGCGATGAGATGTTGCAGGCGCTGACGCGCCGGCTGCAGCATACCGCCGACGAAGAAGTGGCCGAGGCGCTTGCCCAGCTGCGAGAGATTACGATGTTAAGACTGGAAGGAGTGATTGGCGAATGAGCACCCTGAGCACCCATATTCTGGATATTTCCACCGGTACGCCGGCAGAAGGCGTAACGGTCAGCCTGAGCCGGGAGGGCGAGACGCTGGCGAACCTGGTGACCAACGCCCAGGGGCGTATCGCCACCTTTAGCGCCGAGCCGCTGCCGGCGGGGCGCTATTGCTTAACAGCGGAAACCGGGGCGTGGTTTGCCCGCGCCGGGCGCGAGAGCGTCTTTACCCGGGCGCAGATTGATTTTGTTATCGGCGAGGCGGCAGAGGACCATTTCCATCTGCCGTTTCTCATCGCCCCGGGCGGGTGGTCGACCTACCGCGGCAGCTAAGCCGGCTGCTCGCTGCCGGGCGGCGCTGCGCTTGCCCGGTCTGGAGCGTTACGGAGCGGGCAGAGACAGCCCCGTAGGCCCGGTAAGGCGCAGCCGCCACCGGGCATTAAACCGGCAACAGAGCTGGCTGCCCGCTGCCGGGCGGCGCTGCGCTTGCCCGGCCTGGATCGTTACGGAGCGGGCAGAGACAGCCCGTAGGCCCGGTAAGGCGCAGCCGCCACCGGGCATGTACAGATGGCTCCGGCGATCATCCTTCCTGTTTTATCCCCACACAAGGATAATTATTCTCTATCCCCACTAGGGGATATCCTTGACATTATCCCCTATAGGGTATAAAACCAATTTTATCCCGACAGGGGGATAAATGATGGTGAGGAACAAGGCGATGAATTCCCCGCAGATATACAGTCCCGTGCAGCTGGCCAATTACCTGAAGCTGCTGCGCCAGCAGAACCACTGGACCCAGGATGCGCTGGCCAGGCGGATCGGCATTAAGCAGGCCACGCTGTCCAATTTTGAAAATCACCCCGACAAAACCACCTTAACCACGCTGTTTAAGATCCTCCAGTCGCTGGGGGTGGTGATGATGCTGAACGCCAAAGCTGCTGAGACGGCGCCGGCTCCCGATAACAACACGGACCTTGACTGGTAATGGCGACGCTTACCACCTGGATGAACAATGTGCGCGTGGGAACCTTAACCCGCCAGGCTAACGGGGCGCACAGTTTTCGCTATGACGAAGAGTGGCTGCGCAGCCCGCGCGCCAGACCGCTCTCCCTCTCACTGCCGCTGCAGTATGGCAATATCACTGCCGACGCGGTGTATCACTATTTTGATAACCTGCTGCCCGATAGCCCGCAGGTCCGCGACCGGATCGTCAGGCGCTATCAGGCGCGCTCGAAGCAGCCGTTCGATCTGCTGGCCGAAGTCGGGCGGGATAGCGTAGGGGCGGTGACCCTCCTGCCGCCGGGGGAAGAGGCGCACCTGGAAGGATTACGCTGGCAGACGCTGGACGAGGCGCAGCTCACCGCTTTGCTGACCGCTTACCAGTCGGATATCCCCCTCGGGATGATTACCAGCCAGGACGATTTCCGTATCTCGGTGGCCGGCGCCCAGGAGAAAACGGCGCTGCTGCGGATGGGCGAGCAGTGGTGTATTCCGCAGGGCGCCACGCCGACCACGCATATCATTAAGCTGCCCATCGGCGAGATAAAGCAGCCCAATGCGACGCTAGATCTGCGTGAAAGCGTGGATAATGAGTATCTGTGCCTGGCGCTGGCCAGAGAACTGGGCCTGGCGGTGCCGGAAGCGGAGATCATCGCCACCCCGCGGATCCGCGCCCTGGCGGTAACCCGCTTCGACCGGCGCTGGGCGCAGGAGGGACGGGTGCTGCTGCGTCTGCCGCAGGAGGATCTGTGTCAGGCTTTTGGCCTTCCTTCAGCGATGAAATATGAGTCTGACGGCGGGCCGGATATCGCCGCGATCATGACCTTTCTGCTGGGCTCGAGTGAAGCGCTGAAAGATCGCTATGACTTTATGAAGTTCATGGTCTTCCAGTGGCTGACGGGGGCGACGGACGGTCACGCAAAAAACTTCTCAATTTACCTGTTGCCCGGCGGCAGCTACCGCTTAACACCGTTCTACGACATTATTTCGGCGTTTCCGGTGCTGGGCGGCACGGGACTGCATCTGCGCGATCTGAAGCTGTCGATGGGGCTCAATGCCACAAAAGGGCGTAAAACAGAGATTAACGCCATCTATCCGCGTCATTTTCTGGCGACGGCCAAAGCGGTGAACTTTCCCCGGGAGCAGATGCTGGCGATCCTCCAGGAGTTTGCCGGGCATGTGCCGCAGGCAATCGAAAGCGCTCGCCGGACGCTGCCGGCGGACTTTTCCAGCCACGTCTGGCAGGCCATTACAGAGAACATGCTGAAGCTGCACGCCCGCCTGCAGCAAGGGCTGCAGGCGCTATAGCAGAGCCGGCTGGCGGCTAGCTCTGCGGCTGCCCCCAGCGGCTGCGCAAATAGTTAACCGCCTGCCGGGTTTGCGGCTGATTGAGGTTGTTTTCGCGGAACAGGATGGTGCCCTGGATCTGCGGCAGAGTCTCATTGAGATCGAGCTGCTTTTTCAGCTCCGGCACGCCGCCATCCACCGTCCAGTCAGGCTCGTTTTTGGACGGTTCACCCACCTTGTACAGCGCCACGCCGATATACAGCCGGGTATGGGTCGGTTTAACCACCTCGGCCCACCAGTTGGCCAGCACATCATAGCGCGCGGCATCGCGGGCAAACGGCCAGTAGATCTGCGGCGCGATGTAGTCGAGCAGTCCCTGCTGCACCCAGCTGCGGGTATCGGCATAGGATTCATCATAGGCGGCCGCGCCCCGGGTATCCGACCCCGCCGGATCGTGCGAGCGGTTGCGCCACACCCCGGCCGGGCTCACGCCAAACTCGACGTTCGGATTGAGCTTTTTGATGGTGGTGGAAACCTGGGCTATGAGCTGCTGGGTGTTATGCCGCCGCCAGTCGCCCTTCGAGGCATAGCCCTGCCCGTAACGGCGGAAAGTCTCGTTGTCGTTAAGCGGGGAAGAGGCGGTTTCGGTATAGAAATAGTCATCGAACTGCACGCCGTCAATCGGGTAGTTCTGCACCACTTCAGCGACGATGCTGGTGATCCAGTCCCGTGCTTCGGGAATGCCCGGATCGAGGACAAAGCGATCGCTGGCGGTGCGGATCCAGTTACGGTGCAGGACGAACACGCTGGCCGGTACCTGGGTGAGGGTGTTGTTCAGCTCGGCAATCGTCGACGGTTTGGTGTTGACCGAGACGCGGTAGGGGTTAAACCACGCGTGAACCTTCATGCCGCGCTTGTGCGCTTCATCCAGCATAAACTGCAGCGGATCGTAGCCAGGGTATTCGCCGATTTTGCCGGTCAGCATATCGGACCACGGCAGAATATCCGACCGCCAGAGCGCCGTACCGTCCGGTTTCACCTGGAAAAAGACGGTGTTGATCCCCAGGCGCTGCAGGTTATCGAGTTTAGCGATCAGCGCCAGCTTCTGCTGCGTGATGCGGCTCTGCGGCGTGCTGGCGATAATCGACCCGACCGGCGGCCAGTCAAGGCGCGAAACGGTGGTGAGCCACACGCCGCGCACCGGCTCCCGGTGCGCCTGCCCGGCTTTGACGGCGGCAGCGTTCGGCGGCGTGACAAGGGATTTAGGGGCTTTACTGGTGCAGCTGAACAGCATGCCAGCGGCGATGAGCGCCGCGCCTGCCAGCGCCACTTTGCTGGCTAAGGGGAATCGACGAGAATGGCTGATGATGAACTCCCGTGTACTCAGATCGTCGCGTGTAGGCGCTATTCTCTTACGATTCGCCGGTCAGAGCAATTCCTTCATCCGCTTCATCCGTCGGTTCGCCATCGCCTAGTCATAATGCAAGGTATAGGTCGCGACGGCCGACACCTGACCGGCGGTGATCCGGGAACGTGTCTGGTAGTAGCGGGCAGTGAGCGGCAGGGTAAACCGGCCCGCGCTCGCGCTGCCCAGCGTCATCTCATGATTCAGTACGACCGGCTGACGATGGTAAAGCAACTGCACGCCAATACCCTGCGCCCGATCGTCGGTGGCGTCATTGCGCAGAACGCCATGCCCCCGGGCGGAGAAGGGCTCCGCGCCGTCAACTCGCAGGGAAACCGTGACCGCGCTGTTGCAATCCAGCTGCAGCGCGAAAGGGGTGTCGCCGGTGGTTTTGCCGACGCCGCCGAAGTGGTCAAGCATCGCCGCAGGGAGCTTGATCAGGGCTGGCGTGGCGTCATTCACTGAACATCCCGCGGTGCTGATCCTGCCGGTTAAGTCTAACGCGGCCAGCGGGGTATGCTCCGCCATTAAAAAGCGCTCGCTGTGATACTCAAGCTCGCCCGGCGTCGCCGCGGGACCGGTTTTAATGAGCTCAATCGTCAGGCGGAAATAGCCCAGTTTCCACACCGCATCGGGCAAGGCGGCGGGATTGTCCACCCGCTGGCTAAACGGCGAGGGCGTCGGCCGGTCAGGAAAGCCGCCATAGCCGCCGATAGCGCGCAGCGATACGCGAACGCCAATGCCGGCGAGGTTAGTTTGATAAACCGTCGGTCGCGTCACTCCCCCGGACAGCAGACTGTCCAGCAGCAGCGGTGACAGCCCGTGCGGATCGTCCGCGCAGCGGATCCACTGTTCGCCGCCGTCGCTAAGGCGGTTCCAGGCGAAACTTTTATGATACAGCGGGGTGCCGGGTCTGGCGTCAGCCGGAACCGTGAGCTGCCCCACGTTCAGCCGAAGGGTGGAGGCCTGGCCGCGGACAAACACTGGCGTACAGGCCCATCCGCTGGCGGCCGGTAACAGAATAAATAACAGCGTCATGGCGACGCGACGCAGGAGAGTTAAAAAGGACATGATAACGTCTGCTGTAAAATGAGTGGATGGGGGGTCTGCGCCAGCGTCGGGGTGAGATCGTAGCGGGCGCTACAGCGCTGCTGAGGGCCCGTCCCCCATTGCGCATACAGGGTGCCTTTTGGCGCCAGGCCGGCCAGGTACACCTGACCCTCGCTGGCAACGATGCTGTTGGTGTCTTTGGCGCGTACTTCGCTGCCAAAGGGCAGCGGTTGTCCCCGCGACAGCAGCGTAAACAGCGCCTTATAGCCAACGTGGGTGTGAAAGCGCGCCAGAACCACCGCGTCTTTGGTAGGGACCAGCGTCACGGTGCTGTTGGCCAGATCCACATTCTCCGGCAGCGAATGGCTGTCGAGAGAGACGTCGTTGCGGTGATAGGCGGTGGCGAAGGGCAGCACGGCGTACCCGTCACCATTGGTGGCGATGGTTTTCTGGTTGGCGAGGGTCACACCCCCGGCGCCACCGGCGTCAATCAGGACGACAGCGCCATTCATTTCCGGCGTAAAGACTACCCCGTGGCGGTGAATCAGAATGCCCCCGCTGGCGCCGTAGTTCAGACGAGCGGACTGCGAATCGTGGCTGTAGCCGAGATTCAGATCGCCCCTTCCACTGCTGTACCCGGCAGTCAGGCTGCCGCTGGACCCGTTTTTCCGATCGCGGGTTTGGCTGACGGCGTAGCTAAGCGCATGATTGTCCAGCAATGTGCCGTTGAGGCTGACCATCTGACTGCCAACGCTGTGGCGGGAGGAGGTCAGGGTATAGCCGGCATAGCTCCCCGGCAGCAGGTGGCTCAACGGCACAGAAAGTGACAACGTCACCACTTTGTCGGAATGCGGCTCGTCATCCTCCTCGTCACCGTGGCTGCTGCGGGAGTCGCTGTAGCTGAGCGACCACGCGATACCGTGAACCTGGCTGCTGATCCCCATATTGGCGGTACGCTGTGTGGCGCCCCCTGACCAGTAGCTGTCCTGGTCGAGACTCAGATAGAGGGTGATATCGTACGGCAGGCTCTGGCTGGCGGTGATTTGCAGGGTTGCTTTTTTGTTGTCGCTATCCTGCAGGTCGTCGTCGCTACCCGGGCTGGAAAACGCCTCGCTCAGCGTGGCATAGCGCTGATGCGAATAACGCCAGCCGGTGAAAGTCAACTGCGTGCCAAGACGATCAAAACCTTTGCTGTACTGGAGCTGCCAGGCCCGGCCATCTATCGGATCCTGCTGGTGCCGGTCGCGGGCGTTTAACAGCTGCAGCGAGAGCGCCCCGGCTTCTCCCAACCCCTGTCCTGCGCCGAGCGAGAGGTTATGGTATTGCGCCGCGCTCTGCAGTCCGCCAAACAGCGTCAGGTTGTGGGCGAACCCGCGCATCAGCGACAGCTGCATCATCAACGGCCGCTGGCTGGCATCGTCGCTATGGTAGCGCCCGGCGACCAGGTTGTATTTCAGGCTGCCTTCGCGCTGCATGCTGGTCACCGAAGCATACGGCTGGGTGAAGCGGCGGATTTCGCCATCCGACTCTTTGACGGCAACCTCAAGATTGCCGCTGCTGGCGGTGGGATAAAGATCGTCAATCACGAACGCGCCGGGGGTGACGTAGGTTTGATACAGCACGTAGCCATTTTGCCGAACCGTGACCTGGGCGTTGGTTCTGGCAATCCCGCGGATGGTCGGGGCAAAACCTTTCTGCGAGTCCGGGAGCATTGCATCGCTGGAGGCGAGGGATATTCCCTGAAACTGTACCGCGTCAAACACATCGCCCGACGTGAAGGTATCCCCGAGGGTCAGTTCACTCTGCCAGCGCGTCAGGTCGCGCTCAAGCCAGGCGCCGCTGGTGGTCCAGTGGGGCTTATCATCGCTGTTGGCGGTCAGGCTATTGCTGGCGCGCAGGCGCCAGGCGCCGACGTTCACGCCGCTTTTCAACATCAGATAGTTATCGCGCTCGGTGCTGCCCTCGCGGGTACGCTGGCTGGCGCCTGAATAACGATAGTTACTCTGAAAGGCGCTAATACCTTCGTCCCACAGCGCAGAGGGAACATTATCCCTCGCCCGGTGCGTCATCAGCGCCTGAGGAATGGTCATTACCAGCCGCTGATGAGCAAAATCGAAATTGACCGTGCTGCCCGGCAGCAGCGCGTTGAGTTCGGGACATGAGCGGGACGTTGCGCCGGTCGCCTGGGACAGCACGGCCGGGTTAACTCCGGCCTGCAGCAGATCTTCCGGCTTAAGGCAGGGCGTGAGCTGTCCGCGATCGTTCTGGCGAAACGTGACGGTCTTACGGGCGTCCAGCGTGACGCCGTTGACCTGCCAGCTCACCGGATAGTCGCCTGGCGGCTGGCCCGCCTGCTGATTGAAGCGTTGCAGATCCACTGCCGGCAAATGGTCGTTTTTCTCCAGCAGATCCATATTAAAGGTCGCCTGGGCGTGCAAGAGCGCGCTCTGTCCGCCCAGCAGGATGGAGAGGCTGACGACGGTAACGGTATGAGCCGGGCCGTGGCGCATCGCGACATCAGACGCTTAGTGCGCCGAAACGGGGGCGCTAAACGTCTGCACAGCGCCAAAGTCATCCAGAATGCGCCAGCTCACCTCGCGGGCGCAGGCCTCGCCGGGGAGGGAATACTCTTCACGGCTGTGAGGAGCAATCACGCTGCGCTCAAGCGGCGTTTTCTGGTTCTGGCCCGCGCAGCTGAGCGTGGTGATAGTCACATAATAGGGGGAGGCATTCTCCGCCTGCAGATGGTTGCCGCTGACCCGCCAGCGCAGGTGCTGCGCCGCGTTGAGCGCCGAGCCAGGGAGCCCTGCCGGGCGATAAATGAGCTTCAGTTGATTCTTAATAGCAAATTGCAGAATGTTCTCGCCAGCCGGCGCGGTATTGGCGGGAATCACTTTGATATTCAGGGTGAACAAACTTTCCCGATCGTTTGGCAGTTGCGCCGAGGTTAATAACACGCGCAGATCGTTGCTGTCTCCGGCATCCAGACGGAACAATGGCGGGGTGACGATAAACGGTGATTTATTATTATCAGCCAGATCGTCTACCCAGCTCTGAATAAGCACCGGATCGTGAGGATTGGTGTTTTTTACCGTGATGTCTGCCTCATGGCTTTGTTCATTATAAATGACACGTGTGCCGGCAATGGCAACCCCGGCGGCAGACGCCAGGAACGGGCAAAAGAGAAGGCTCAGGATAAAAGCCGCTTTATAACACTGCATAATTGAGGATCCGGTCACGAGGAAGAGAATAAGGGCAGGAGGACGCTGCCCTTGGAAAAGTGGCAATCAGGACATTCTATTCGTACCCAATATCAATATTGGCCGTGGCATTAATATTGCCGGCAGTGACATCCTGTGAGGAATCGCTCTTCAGATCGGCAATAAAGTTAAATGCAATATCACCGTTTTCGTCGGCTTGCGAAACCGCCGTTTTGCTCTGCTTGTCAAAGGTCAGCTGAGTGCCTTCCGTTGAGCCGTCAGGGGAAGAGAAGACTTCAATGCCCACCACTTTGGCGGTATCCGCGGCGTCGGAGAGCGCCAGCACGGCGGCGCTGGTGCCGTTAGCGTTGGTGTCCGGAGTACCTTCCAGGCTGATACTGATGTTCTGCGCCAGTGGGCAACCGGTGAGGTTGATGGTGAACGGCGTTTCTGCGGTTTTCGCTTCATGGGATTTCAGCGCCGACATATCGACGTTGCCAAAATCGACATTAACATCGCCACCGTTATTGGCGATCTGGCAGGACTCGTTAATAATTTTACCGGTGAAATTCAGTGTACCCGCCGCGCGGGCGGTGGTCACAGTAGCCAGACTTAAGGCCAGCAGTGAACCAACAACCAGCAGGGTGCCTTTTTCTTTCATACTCAAACCTTATTAAATAATCACAAGTTAACAAAAGCATTTAACATTTTTAAAGCATGTTTTTTATTTCTGTTCACAAAAAAACGGTAAGCATCGCTAATGTATATTACCGTCGGGGGCGGGATTATACGGAGAACATCGTAAAGGCCCATTGATAAGATGTGTTAAGCTGTAACATTATTTATTTTTTGGTGTAAGTATAATCTCATTAAATATTAAAAAGAGTCCCATACGTATAATGCATTATTTCCGGGAGATAACTGTTCTGAGCAAATTTTACGAAAAAGTTGCTGTTATTCCCGGCAGTTGACCGGGTGACCCGGAATAATCATTTACGCTGCCGCTATTTTGCAGTAGCGTGGAGTGACGGCAGGAAGCCGCAGGTTGTAGGGCACAGAAACGATGCTGTGCCGCGCAGTGTCACCCGTTATCAAGGAAGATTGCTATGTCTCCATTCCGTCTCGCTCTGCTATGTCTGTGCCTGGCGCCGCTGGCGTCGTCTGCTGCGCTTTCCGGCCAGGCTCATTTTTCAGGACGGGTCATCAATCCGGCCTGTGTTATCGCCCCCCGGCACGATCGTATCGATGTCTCGTGCCAGCACCATTCACCGGAACAGGTCGCCTTGACAAACAACCGTCCTCGCTACGCCATGCCGGACAATCGTGGTGAGGTCAGTATTCACTGGCGAAATGCGCAGCATAGTGAAGCGGATGTCATTATTCGCTATCGCTAAGGCGGGATAAAGGCAATGAAGAGTAAGCTGATGCAAGGAGGTAAAGGATAAACCGTTGTGCGGTTTATGCGCGCATCAGCCATAACCAGCGGGCAGGCGCGCGCGCAGAAATCATTCATGAAAACAATTATTGCCGCCGCCCGGCGGCAGAATCAGGTGTCGTCTGGCGCCCAAGCGAGCTCCGGGGTCGGAAAGCGGCCCACCGTCATAGAGAAAGGGAAGCAACTCAGCGGATCCGCGACTGTTCATCGTCGCGTAACGTCAGCACCTCAAAACCGTTGGCGGTGACGGCCACGGTGTGCTCCCATTGCGCGGAGAGTTTTTTATCGCGGGTAACCACCGTCCAGCCATCTTTTTTGGTTTTGATACGGCTGTCGCCCTGGTTGACCATCGGCTCAATGGTGAACACCATGCCTTCCTGCAGCACGGCGCCTTCTCCGGGGCGGCCGTAATGCAGCACCTGCGGTTCCTCATGCATTTCCTGACCGACGCCGTGACCGCAATATTCTCTGACCACGCTATAGCCATGTTCCTCCACCCAGCGCTGAATAGCGTGGCCAATATCGCCCAGCGTCGCGCCAGGCTTCACCACCTCAATGCCTTTCCACATCGCTTCATAGGTAGTCTTTACCAGCCGGCGGGCCAGCGGGGAGACATCGCCTATCAGGTACATCTTACTGGAGTCGGCAATCATGCCCGCTTTCTCGAGGGTGATATCGACGTTAACAATCATCCCGGAGCGCAGATGTTCGGTCGCTTTGGGGATCCCGTGGCACACCACATCGTTAATGGAAGTGTTCAACACATAGGGAAAATCGTATTGCCCCTTGCTGGCCGGGCGGGCGTGCAGCTGGTTGACGATAAAATCTTCCACTCGATCGTTAATCGCCATCGTCGTTACGCCGGGAACGATAAAAGTATCCAGCATATCAAACACTGACGCCAGCAGCTGGCCGGCATGGCGCTGCCGGGCGAGTTCGTCGGCGGTTTTAATGATTATTGATGGCATTGATCACCTCCAGCAGACGGTCAGAGCCGGATTTCAGCATCAGCAGTTTGATCTGCTGGTGGTTAAGCTCAGGGTAGAGTTCGCTCATCATGCCCAGACGGATCCAGTATTCCGCCTGGGCATTGACGGAGCGGGACATGGCTTTGCTGGCATCACGAATATCATCGTGCAGCAGATCGGAGATTTTGACGATTCCCATAGATATATACCGTAACGATTCGTATATACATCGTATACAATACAGCGCGGGATGTCCTTGGCATTTTGTGGCGTAGATGGCGAGCACCATGCAAAAAAGCCCGACCAGCGGGCTTATATTCAGCATTTTTTCGGGTTAAAAATTCGCGCTGTGCACCATGGCGAAAATTACTCATTAGATTATCGGTATGCAGAAAGAAAATAACATGATGGCGACGCATCAATATATTTTATGCAGGTGTTAATTTTGCGTATTAATATTCTCCCGTCAGGCCGGGAATCCGAAGGATTTACAGCGCGTCAGTGAGTTTATCCACCACCACTTTACCCGCATTATCGAACTGCGTAATGCGGAAACTGTCGCTCCAGGAGCGGCGGGTGGTGAAGCGGTCGAACAGGGATACCCGGCCTTTGCGCTGGCCATCTTTACTTAAAATAACCCATTCGGTCACCGAAGAATAATGCTGGCTATTGTCATGCCGACTCTGTTGTTCAACAAGCTGGTCTTCTTTTTCCACTTTTAAATAATCACGCAACATATTTAACCTCCATAGAAAGTATTATTAACATTACTCCTTTTATTTATTCTTTCAATCAAACTTTTTAATCAATAAAAGTAACTATTAGTGGGCGACCTAAGTGCAAAAATCGCGGGGAATATCACTCCTTCGGACGGCCTGGTCCACTACGCTTAACGAGAGCGTCCGCCGCGACTACTGCGGTGTCCGGGTCAGAAAGAGGCCAACAAAAGGCCATATCCTTGTATTCTTAATAGGCGTAATTCTGCTATATCTAATGCGTTTTGCCACGACCAAGCCACAGAGAGCGCTGTACCATGAGTAACGATCACCTGACGGATATTGCCTATCGCCACTTTATTGAAAGCGTTAAAGATTATGCCATCTATATGCTGAGCGCCGACGGCACGGTCATTAGCTGGAATGAGGGCGCCCGCCGGGCAAAAGGGTACCTGAGCGACGAGATCATCGGTCGCTACTTCGGTCTCTTCTATAGCGAAGCTGAGCAACTATCCGGTGTACCCGCAAAAAACCTGGAAATCGCCCTGCGTAGCGGGCAGTTTGAAGGGGAAGGCTGGCGGTATCGCAAAGACGGGTCCCGATTCTGGGCGCATGTCATGATCGATACCATCCGCGATGAGCAGAACACCCTGCTGGGTTTTGCCAAAATTACCCGCGACATTAGTGAACAGAAGGCGATTAACGACCGCATCGCCTGGATGGCGCGCTACGATGCGTTAACCGGTTTACCCAATCGGGTGGAGTTTTTTGAACGGGTGGAGAAGCTGATCACTGGAAATGATGCCCGCCGCTTTGCCATTTTCACGATCGATTTAGACAAATTTAAAGAGATTAACGATCTGCAGGGACACCTGATTGGTGACCAGCTGCTGCAGCGCGTGGCGGGCGCCGTTCTCAAAACGCTGCAGAAGGAGGAGATGGTCGCCCGCTTCGGCGGCGATGAGTTTGTGGCCGTTAAACCTTTTTCCGATGAGGGGGAAGTGGATGCCTTTGCTGCGCGCCTGTGGCACTGCTTCAGCGGTAAGCAGACGTTTGCCGCGACGGAAGTGGTTCTCTCCGCCAGCATTGGCATCTCAGTCTACCCGGAGGACGGCACGGATATTAATACGATACTGAGCAATTCCGATCTGGCTATGTATCGGGCAAAAAGCAGCCTCGACCATAAGATTTGCTGGTATGAACGTGAAATGGATGACAAGACGCGGCAGCGCAATATGATGGCCGCCGATATCCGGCGCGGTATTCACGCCGGGGAGTTTTCGCTCCACTATCAGGCTATCCGCAACATCAAAGATCGTAGCATCACCGGTTACGAGGCGCTGCTGCGCTGGCAGCATCCGCAGCTGGGGACGATCCCGCCGGACGTGTTTATTCCCATCGCCGAAGAGAGCGGCGCTATCGTGCCCTTAGGTTACTGGGTGCTCGAGCAGGTGTGTAACGAATCGCTGGAAAATGGTTTGAACAGAAAAGTTTCGGTCAATATCTCTCCGGTGCAGTTGCGCCATCGTAGCTTTATCGAAAAAGTCCGCGAGATCCTGATGCGTACCGCCTACCCGGTCAGTCTGCTGGAGTTTGAGGTCACCGAAACGGCGTTTGTGATCAATAAACAGCTGGCGTTCAGCGTTCTGCATCATCTGCAAAAAATGGGGATCAGTATTGCGCTGGATGACTTTGGCACCGGTTACTCCTCCCTGAGCATGCTGCGCGATTTTCATTTCGACGTCATCAAACTCGACCGCAGCTTTATGACAGATGTGGAGAGCAACCCTCAGGTACGCTCATTCGTGCGAGCCATTATTTCGCTGGGCAATTCGATCAATACGCCGCTTATCGCCGAGGGGGTGGAAACGGCTGGACAACTGCAGATCCTCGAAGAGGAGGGATGTTACGAGATGCAGGGATTTCTGTTTGGCGAGCCGGTCGATATCAAACACCTGCCCGACCGGCGCTGATGCGCCCACCCTCCGCTGGTGGGCGTAAGGGCGTTATTGATGCGCAAGCGCTGCCTGCCCGGAAAGATGCAGCAGCGCCGAGCGCAGCGAGACCTCGAACATCTGACCGTGCGTCAGGCCGGGGTAGCGCCAGAAGGCTACGGTCAACCCTTTACTGGCAAGCTGCTGTTGGGTTTGACGCAACACCTCAAGCGAGGCCTCGTGCCCGGACGGCTCTCCACGGGCTTTACCGTCACCCTCGAGTAGGTACAGCGATTTCCCGCGAAAGCGGACGGCATCAAGACTTTGGCTTGCCTGCAAAGGCGATTGCAGGGCCTGACCTAGCGACGGGCTGGCGGAATAGTAGATCCCAAACGGCGAAGCCTTCCTCCACGCGTCGAGCACAAACAATCCGCCGTAGGAGTGGCCCCAGATAGCGCGCTGGTGGGGATCTATTTTCAGGTTAGCTTCCGTCTGGGGAACCATCGTTTCGGTCAGCAGCTGGCGAAAAACATCATTGCCGCCGGTTTTACGCGGCGGTAGCGCGGGTTTCCCGGCGCGAGGCTCATGCGTCTTTAGCGGTGGGGTGTAATCCCAGGCGCGGGCTGCGGTATCAAAGGGCAGCGCGGTCTGGTAGCCGATAGCGACGATCACCGGCGGGGAGCCGGCGAAGAGCTGCTGCAGAAACGCGTCGTCGAGTTTATCCATCACCGCGTTGCCATCCAACATATACAGTACCGGATAGCCGGCGGCGGGCGGGGCTTTGTCCGGCACTGCGGTCCATACCCGGTAGTGACGTTCGCCATCGGCAGAGTCATACTGGCGTTGCGTAAAGTGGTAAAACGCCGACCCTTTATCCGCAATGTTCGGCCCCAGCGGCTGAAGATCCGGCCGGGCAATACTGCCGCTGCTGTAGAAGAGTGCGCCAATCGCCAGCGTCAGCAGCCCGCTCGTACGACCTGTTGTGATGCTCCCTGAACTCAACTTCACCTCGTCTGTCCCCCTGTTTTGTTGCTTCTGGCGTTATTGTGGGCTGACACGTTAGCACAGCTTTTATGATAATGGTTCTCATTTCTTTTTCTGGCGTTGCCACAAACTGTATGCTGGGGGAGCGGGTGACGGGATAAACGGAGATGACGAAGAGAAGGCCCCTGTAGGCGGTCATAAAAGAAAATTCAGGAACGATCGTGAAGGTGACTCAACAGTTTTTTGACCAGCGGAGTGAGCGCAATAAACAGCAGCGCAATAATTACGATCAGCAAGAGCGTCAGCCCTTTATGGTGGCTGATAAGCACCAACAGCATCGCCAGCGTCATGGTATGATCCTTTAATAGATGGCGTTAACCACCGCCAAGGTGAATAAAATTCAACAGAATGGTCATGACCACCCAGGCCAGCAGCAGATAGCGTCGTTTATCGCGTCGAGCTTCCAGCGCAGCAAAATAGTTAGCGCTGTACCAGGTCGATATGATAATAGCCAGCGTGATGATGACCTGCCAGATCGCCTCGCTGAAACCGGTGACGCTGCTTATGCCACGAAAGCAGAGGACAATCGCAATACCGTTAAACGCATTACACATCAGCCATCCCCACAGACTTGCGGGTCGGCTAAATAAATATCCCAATCGTAAAACCAATGTCGTATTCACCCTGCTAAAATAATCGCGCTGTAAAATGCATTTTAACGATCGAACAGGTATTGATATAAATCAAAACTAATGGAATACCGCAGGAATCACTGGCGTACGGTGCTAACAGCGCGAGCAATAAACCTGAGGGCCAGTAGCTCTGAAGAATATTTAACTCATTGTTTTAATGGGATTTTAGTTATGAAATGCCTGCGCTAATGCGCGTACTTCAAGCAAGTAGCAATACGTTGGTTTCTCTGGTTATTATTGCCATTGAGGTTATAACGGGGAGAATCAGATTATTCGCCATGTTTGCTGGGCGAGGGGTGAAAATCCGACCGGGGCCAGAGCTCCGGTCGGTGTCATACTTAATGGGGCAAGGCGTTATGCTGCAGAATTTTCAGGAAATCATGTTTGTCGGAGATTAATGACAGTGCATTAGCGATCAGCTCATCGCTAAATATCGAGGCAATTTCCTTGAGTACGTCAATATGCTCTTTCTCTTTCGCGATCACGCCGATGGCAATAAACATTACATTGCTCCGATCCCAGATTACGCCATCAGGAAACTGATAGATCTCAATCCCGGTTTTAAGGATGATATCCGTCGCGGATTTCGGCAAATGCGGCAGGGTGATGCCATTGCCTAAAAAGGTCGAGACCTGATGTTCACGCTCCAGCAGAAAGTGGACACATTCCTGATTGACATAGCCTTTGGCTTTAAACTCCGCGCCGATCATGGCGATGACTTCCGCTTTATTACTGGCTTTGCAGCCAATATGCAGATTATCCAGCGTGATGTTATCGATCATAACCAACCTCCCTGGTGAGACGAGTGGATTTTTTATCTTCATGGTTTGCTGACAGCTCTGCTTCTAACTGCTCAAGCGATTTATTGGAGGTCTCGGGCAGGGCAAAGACCACGAAAAGAATGGCTAAATAGTTAATGGCGGCGAAGATAAAGAAGACCGGCCCAAGGCCCAGTTTTGCCTGCAGCAGCGGGAACAGATAGCTGACCACCGCGTTCATGATCCACATGAAAAATACCGAGATCCCCATCGACAGCCCGCGGAATTTCAGCGGGAACAGTTCGGCTAATACCACCCAGGTAATAAAGCCCATGGAGCCCTGCATCACGCCGACGAACAGCGCGCCCAGCAGCCAGATGGCGGTAGCTTTCAGGTCACCCACCAGGGTGTAATCGACAGCGGCGATAATCAGATGCAGGGTTGCCATAATGGCGAAACCGTAGATGATGATTGTCTTACGTTTGAAGCGGTCGACAAGGAACAGCACACCGATCAGCATACCGCCCACGGAGAAAACACCGTTCAGCACGTTGCAGATCAGCGAGGTTCGTTCGGAAAAACCGGCGGCACTCAGGATTTCCGTACCGTAATACATAATGACGTTAACGCCGGTGGTTTGCTGCAGTGCGGCCCAGGTAATGCCGACCAGCAAAATTTTGAGGATCCAGGGTGTTTTGACAATCGTCGCAAAGGTGCTCTGGGCGCTGTACTTATTACCAGCTTCAATTTTGATCAGGGTAGAGATGTCATCGTACTCCTTCTGCGCGCGTTCCGCCGGGCGGATTTGTTTGAGGATATGCAGCGCTTCATCATGACGATTTTTGCTGATCAGCCAGCGCGGGCTTTCCGGCGCGCGCCACATGCCAACGAACAGGCAGATGGCCGGAATCGCTTGTACCAGCAGCATATAGCGCCAGACGTCCGGCAGATGGCCCCAGATGATGCCAATGATCGCGTTGATGGCAAACGCCGCCAGCTGGCCAATGACGATGGCGACTTCATTCAGGCCGGTCAGCTTGCCGCGCATCTCGGTAGGCGCCACTTCTGAAATAAAAGTGGGGGCGGTGACCGAAGCGCCGCCGACGGCATAGCCCAGCAGGGCGCGGGCAATCAGCAGGGTAGTGATATCGGGGGCCGCGGCGGAAAGCAACGCGCCGATGAGAAAAACAAAGGAGAGAAAGAGTAAATATTTACGCCGGCCGAAGTAATCGGCAAATTTGCCGCCAAACACGCTGCCCAGCGCGGCGCCGACCAGCAGAACGCTCATTACCAGCCCTTCGGTGGTTGGGGTCAGCGCCATGTACTGCTTCAGTGAGGAAAAGGCGCCGTTGATAACGCCGGTGTCGTAACCGAAAAGCAGGCCGCCGAAGGTGGCCACTAAGGTGATCTGATGAAGTCGTTTTCTCTGTTGCTGGTTCAGGTTTGTTATAAATGACATGGTAGTCCCTTTATTTTGTTGAACGACACAAGATAAAAATACATCTCCCCAGTCAGGATTTATCACGCCTGTGTTGTCGTATCTAACTGAATTAAATGATTTTCTTCTTTGTGTAATTGCTCAGCACAAGGCAGGGTACGCTAAGCAATGGCGGTCAAAGAGGTTTACGGCTTGGTGTTGACATGGATGTAGTCGATATCCGTTCTCCTTTGCGGGTTAGCGGTCTTTAGTGCGTCAGTCGCGACGACATTTGCCGATGAACAGCGCTCTGGTGTGGCACGTTGCTGTCGCTCCGGCGATTTACCGTGGTAAGAATATGGCACAAAGAAATGGAATGAACATGCAACAAGATCACATTATGAAAATTTAATTTCAAATCAGTGTTGCAGAATGGTAAATGCATGAAGCCAATCACAAAGGCTAAAGGGAGTATATCCCCATGAAAAGCAGGTTAAATTTACAGTGAGGTAATAACGATGTTGTTTTCAGTGGGTTAATGTAAATCGGAGAATACTACGCAGATCACATTTTTACGCCATAACATTGAAGAATAGAATTTATATTTCATTGTCACGATCGGGGCAAAATGAAGATAGAGGCCTTTTACCACCGGTCTGAAGGGGGAAATGAGCGGTTCGCTTTGCCCACGGGGGCGGAGGTTAAGGATGAATGCATCACCGGGGGAAACACCGGGTAAAAATGCAGAGAAGGGGGATTCTCTGCATCTTACCCATCACGAAAAAGATCAGTGCAGTGCGGGCCAGTAGCCTTCGTTGGCGACGATCAGTTCATCGAGGATGGCTTTCGCCACCGAAGCGCTGGGCACCGTTTTCGACAGGGCGATGGCCTGCCACAGTTTCTGGTAACTGCCCTCAATCCAGGCGTCAACCACCAGTTTCTCAACTGCCACCTGCTGCTCCATCAACCCTTTCTGGAATGACGGGATTTTCCCCATCGCCAGCGGTTCCGGACCATTAACGCCCACCAGGCAGGGGACTTCCACCATCGCCGTCTCATCGAAGTTGGCGATGGCCCCGTTGTTCTCGACGATCAACAGCATCCGCTCCTGGGTGTTAAAGGCGATGGCGCAGGCGAGGTCGACGATAAAGGTGGCATGGGCCCCGGCATGGAAATGCGCGCCTTCCGCCGTGCCGCGACGGGTGATCTCCCGGGCCATATCAAAGACCTCTTTTTCGCGTCCGGCCATCACCTCGTTGGCCCGCGTAAACTCCGGGTCGGAATGCGCCACTTCATAGTCCGGGTAGAGATAGTATTTCAGATAGGTGTTAGGCAGCGTCGACGGATCGAGGGCAAACACATCCTTCACCTTTTTAAAGGTCTCGATCCAACTCGGCGCCTTATGCTGAAAGTCTTCTTTTGGGCCGCAGTATCCCTGCTCCGCCACGTGACGCTTCAGCGCCGGCATCAAATCGTTACCGGCTTTATCGGTGATGCTGGTCCACCAGCCGAAGTGGTTCAGGCCATAGTAACGAACGTTCAGCGCTTTGCGCGACGGCAGGCCGAGGATGTCGGCGAACAGACCCTCGATAGCCACCGGCATATCGCAAATGTTGATGATGCGCGCGTCGGGCCGCAGGCGACGGGTCGCTTCCGCGACGATAGCCGCCGGGTTGGAGTAGTTGAGCATCCAGGCCCCTGGTGCGTACTGCTGCATATAATCGACCAGCTCCAGCACCCCGGCAATCGAGCGCATACCGTAGGCAATCCCACCCGGACCACAGGTCTCCTGGCCCGGCACGCCATATTTCAGCGGGATCTTTTCATCCTTTTCCCGCATCTCATACAGGCCAACGCGAATATGCGCCATCACGAAATCGACGTCGGTAAAGGCCGCCTGCGGATCGGTGGTATAGCTGAACTTCACCTGTGGGAAGCGTTCAGCCACCAGGATGGCGCAGGCGTCGCCGATAGTCTTCTGACGCTGGTGGTGGTTGTCATACAGACGGATCTCCCGCAGGGGAAAGCGCGACATATTTTCCAGTAACATCATCACAATCCCAGGGGTATAAGTACTGCCGCCGCCGGCAATGGTGACCACAAAATTATCTTTCATTTACCACCTCGTTATTCAATAACACCCAGACTGGCGTTGACCGCCGTTCGAATTTTGTTAACTCCCAGGCCATAGATAACCTGGACATGGTTTCCTTTAATCAGCACGCTGCTCCCGCCGCTCTCTTTCAACAGCGTCTGCTGGATAAGGGCGGGGTCCCGCACATCAACCCGCAGACGGGTAAAACAGTTGCCCACCGCACAGACATTCTCTTTCCCTCCCAGCCCGGCAATCACCAGCGCGCCTTTATCCGGATGCTCGCTATTAGCCTGTTGCGAATGCTCATCTTCGGCTGCGGTTTCGCGGCCCGGGGTGAGCAGCCGCAGACGGGTAATACAGAAGGTGCCGACCAGGTACATGGTCGCGGTTTCCAGCAGACCGAGGGCGACAAACACCGGCCAGCGCGTCGCGCTGACTCCCGCCGGGAGGTTATAGACGACGAAATCGATGAGACCGTTAGTGGCGCAGACCCTGACGTGAAGCAGCCAGGCCAGCATCTGGAAAAAACCGTCCAGCAGGGAGTAGATAAGCCACAGCAATGGGGCGGTGAAGATAAAGAGAAACTCAAAAGGTTCGGTGATCCCCACCAGGACGGAGGTAACAATCAAGGGGATCAGCGTGACTTTCAACCGCTGCTTATTCTCCGGTTTCGCCGTACGGTAGAAGGCGAGCGCCATGCCGGCGGTGCCAAAAATCTTCACCATCCCATAGGTGAGGAAACGGGCGGAATCACTGAGCGCGTCAACGGGGTGGCGGGCGATTTCGGCCAGGAAAATAGGCTTAGCGCCAATGACGGTCTGACCATCGATCAGCAGCTGACCGCCGATAGAGGTAAAAACGAACGGCGACCAGATCAGATGATGCAGCCCGGTGGGGATCAGGAACCGGTTGAGAAAGCCGTACAGGAAGACCCCGATGGCGCCAAAGGATTTCATAAAGCCGGTCAGCGCCGAGATGCCCAGCTCCACTACCGGCCAGAGATAGACGGTGGCGATGGCGAACATGCCAACCAGCGGCAGCATCACGATCAGCACCAGCTTACTGTTGCCGTAGATCGACAGCGCGCCGCGAAACTCAATCCCAACCACGCGATTATGGACAAAGGCGACAGCGCAGCCAAGGATAATCCCAAGGAATACGCCCATATCGATAACCTGAAAACCGAAGATAAAGGTTTGTCCGCTGCCGTACAGTTGCGCGTTGGTGGCTCCGGTCGCCAGGCGATGGGTGAGGGTTAGCCAGCTATTATTCGCCGCCAGGTACATCAGCCAGGTCATGGCCGCCACGAAGGCCGCTTCGGCCTTGCGGGTTTTCGCCAGACCGCTGGCCAGCCCAAGGCAGAACAGAAACCCAAGATGGTTCATCAGCGCCCAGAGCATACTGGAGACAAATTTCCCCATCAGGTAGAGCCCGCTGCTTTCATCCACCCACAGCCGGTTGGTCGTCATGCTGAACAGGGCGATCAACAGGCCGATAGCTGGCAGATACAGTACCGGCCCGATCATCGCCTTGGAAAAGTCCTGAAGCTTTTTCACTCCAATCATGGTTGTCCTCTCGTCTTTGCAGACCGCTGTCATCACCTGATGAATAGGCTTATCAGACTAGGAGCAGACCACCGGGATCCCGAGCAGGAAAAGGGCCATCTGTGACGAAAGTCATATATATTGTTGCTGGACAGATATATAAATATGGCGTGATTTATAGATGTGTCATTGTTGATTTTTTCGCTGCAAGATAAAAATAATCATCTAATTACATGAAGTTATTCATGGTTACCGTTGACTGGCGCCACTCCATCGAGACATCTAAAAGTGATTTATAAAAAGATTGCCACTGAACTGCGGACCCGCATCAACAGCGACGACTATGCCGTCGGCGATATGCTGCCCAGCGAAAAAGCGCTCGCCGCGGAGCTGAAGGTCTCGGTGATGACGCTGCGCAAAGCGCTGGCGCTACTGGAGGAAGAAAAGCTGATCGCGCGGCGGCACGGCAGCGGAACCTGCATTGTGCGTAAAAGTAACTATCATGGCGGGGAACTGGAGGGCTTTAACTACCAGATGCAGGTGGTGGGCGTCACCAACTACCGTAACAAAGTTATTGAATTTACGCTGCTTGATGCCCCGCCAGCCATTGCCCAGCAGTTAAAGATCCAGCCGGGGGAGAAAGTGTATTACGTCAGACGGCTGCGGCTGATCGATGAGGTCCCAATCCTGGTGGAAAACAGCTACATCCCATTCGCCACCTTCCCCTGGCTCAGCGTGGGTAACCTCGAGCAGTCTAAGTTCAACTATTTCAAAAAAGAGTGCCATATCACCATTATCGAGAGCCACCGCAGCTATACCCCGGTGCTGGCGACCCGTGAGCAGGCGGAGCTGCTGCAGGTGGCGCCAAACAGCCTCCTGCTGCGGGTGCAGTCGATCAGCTACGCCCAGAACCGGGCGATCGTCGATTTCTCAGAGATCTACCAGAACACCAGTAAGTACAATGTGAAGCACATTACCCGCCGCTAGAGGATTCAGACCAGCCATCCCCGGGCGATCAGCTCTATCCCCAGCGCCAGCAGGAACAACAGAAAGCCCTGACGAAAGCGCTGCGGGCTGAGACGCGAGCGGATCCGCTGTCCCAGCCACATGCCGAGCAGCGCCGGCAACAGCGCCAGCGCCGACAATAGCCATGCATCATCATGCCAGCCATCGTGCAGGGCGAGGCCAGCCGCCAACGCCAGAGTGGAAAGGGTGAACGACAACCCCAGGGCCTGCACCAGCTCGTCGCGACGAAAGCCCAGCGCCTGTAGCCAGGGAACGGCCGGAATAACAAATACCCCGGTCGCCCCGGTGATAACGCCGGTCAGCCCGCCCATGAGCGGCGACAGCCACTTCTCCACGCGGCCGGAAACCTGAAACAGCGGACTGCAGAGCGCATACCCGGCATAGACTATCAATGCGGCGCCAAGCCCCAGCGCCGACCACCGAGGATTGAGGCCGATCAGCAGTGAGGACCCGGCCAACGTGCCAATAATAATCCCGGTCATCATAAGCCAGAGACGGCGTACAATCTGCGCCAGCGCCGGGCCTGCCAGTAACTGCCAGAGATTGGTGAGCAGCGAGGGAAGCACCAGCAGCGCCGCTGCGGCCTGCGGCGGCATCAGCAGGCCAAGCAGGCCCATCGCCACGGTGGGCAATCCCATGCCGGTCACCCCTTTGACCAGCCCGGCGGCAATAAAGATCAACAGGAAAGAGATCGAGTGTAAATCGAACATTATGGCTCACTTTTCAGGGTAGAAAGGGGCATTGAAACAGCTGGTCGTGAGGGCCACAATGCGGTATGTTGGCCATAGACTACGGAAAAACCGAAGGGAAAGGAGGGCCTGATGCGACTGGATCTGGCCGATCTGCGGCTATTTATCGCCATCGTGGATACCGGTAGTATCACCGGCGGAGCGGCGAATGCCCATCTGGCCCTGGCGTCCGCCAGCGAGAGGCTGCGCAAGATGGAGGCCGAGATCGGCGTGCCGCTGTTGCACCGTCATGCCCGCGGGGTGACGATGACAGAGGCCGGGGAGGTACTGGCGCGCCATGCCCGCCCGCTTCTTGCGCAGCAGCAGCGTCTGCGCCAGGCGATGCACGCCTTCGCCTGCGGTCAGCGGGGGACGCTGCGCCTGTTCGCCAACACCTCGGCGATGTCGGCTTTTCTGCCGGGGAAGCTCGCCGCCTGGATGGCAGCGCACCCGGCGGTGCAGATCGAAACCGAAGAACGCACCAGCGCGGATATCGTCAGCTGTATCCTGGCGGGCGTGGCGCAGGCCGGAGTGGTGTCCGATGCGGTCGACCCCGGGCCGCTGCGCCTCGATCCCGTCGCTGACGACCCGCTGGTGCTGATCGTGCCGCCAGCTCGCCCTCTGGCCGAAAAACAGGAAGTGGCGTTTGCGGCGGTGCTCAACGAGCCGTTGGTCGCCCTCTATCAGACCAGTGCGCTACAGCAGCATATCGAACAGCACGCAGCTGAACTCGGCCAGGCGCTAAACGTTCGGGTCAGGATGAGCCATTTTGCAGGGCTTTGCGAGATGGTGGCGCACGGCGCCGGCGGGGCGATCCTGCCGCGCGTTATTGCCGAGCGTTACCGGCAGCGCTATTCGTTTGCCGTCATCGGGTTACAGGACCGCTGGGCGCAGCGCCGTTTGTGCCTGTGCTATCAGGATGACGCCAGCCTGTCGCCAGCGATGCGCCGCTTACTGGAATGGCTTCGTCAGCCTTGAGAACATCAGTGACAGTGTCACTTTTCATGCCCGTTATTGCTACTGACATCCGTGCCAGAGATGCGATAGTAGAGGTCCGCTTTTATTAAGACGCGAATCAGGACAGACAAGATGAGTACATTACCAAAGGTCGCGGTGCTAGGACTCGGCGCCATGGGACACGCTTTTGCCAGTAACCTGCTGAAAAACGGCTTTACCGTTGCCGGCTGGAACCGTTCGCCAGCCCGCGGCGAAGATTTACAGGCGCATGGGTTATCTCTGCACGCCACGCCGCAGCAGGCGGTGGCCGATGCCGAGGTGATCATCAGTATGCTCGCCGACGGCGAGGCCACCCTCGAGGTACTGGCGCAAATCGCGCCTGCCTGTCAGCCGCAGGCGATCTATTGCCAGATGGGCACCATTGGCCTGCCGGAGACCCGGCAGGCCATCGCGTTGTTGCGGGAACTTCAGCCAGCGATGACCTATATCGATGCCCCGGTGTCGGGGACCAAAGCCCCCGCGGAGAAGGCACAGATCCTGGTGCTCGCCAGCGGAGATAGGGAAAAGGGCGCCGCTGCCGAACCGGTGTTTGCGGCTATCTCCCGCGGGACGCAGTGGTTTGGCGAGGCGGGCAACAGCCAGAAAATGAAGCTGGTCCTCAATGCCTGGCTGATTTCGATGATGCAGGGCATCGCGGAAAGCGCCCAGCTGGCGAAGACGCTGGGCTTCACCCCCGACCAGCTGTGGAGCGCCCTGGAAGGCGGCCCGCTGGCGGCGCCCTATGTCAAAGTGAAACTGGACGCCATCGCCAGCGAGCAGTTTACCCCGCAGATGCAGCTGGCGCATGCCCTGAAAGATGCCCGGCTGGCGCTTTCCCTGGCCGAGCCGCACACCATGCCGGGGCTGGAAAACATCGCCGAACTGTGGCAGCAGGCGGCGGACGCGGGATATGCCGGAGAGGATTTGTCTGCGGTATATCAGTGGCTGTCGCCGTCGTCAAAAGCGTAGTTTCCTACCCACGCCAGGAAAGAAGTGGCCATGGTGGCCACTTATCCTGGCGGATGGGGCATCAATTCGAATCTACCGTACGTTAGCTTAAGCTATCAATCCATTCGCTCTGGCGCGGATTCAGCCGGCGATAACAGTGTACCGACACCGCCAGCTGCGTCAGGTCGGTGAAGACCATCGGATCGAGCTGTATATGCTTTTTAATTTGCTGCAGCCGATAGGTGAGCGTATTACGATGAATCCCCAACAGCAGCGACGTTTTGCCCGGTTCGGCATTATTGGCAATAAAGCTGCTCAGGGTATCCAGCAGTATTTCGCCGGAATCATGCTCAAGCAGCTGGCGTACGTTATTGATAAAAAAATTGACCATATAGCTGTCTTCCAGCACCCTGAACAGGCAGAGCATTGCCATTTCGCGAAAGTAGTAGATCTGCCGCTGCGGCTGCACTTTGCTACCCACTTCGATCACCGAGCGGGCGAACCGAATGGCCTCGCGAATGTCCGGGGCGCTGTCCGCCTGCACGCCAATCCCGATATGGTAATGGCTTATCTGATTACTCAGTACAAACTCAATGCCCCGCAGCAGGGTTTCCTGGGCTTCGCTTAGCGCGTTGAGGATCAATATTTCATGGCTGCCCAGCAAAATAACGTCACTTACGCCGGAGAGCTGCGAGAATTCCCGCAACAGCGTACTCAGTATGTCGCTTAACTGATGCTGTTCGACCTGCACGGTCACTACGATCGGAACCCGCGGTGTATCAAAATCGAAACCAAGTTCCAGCAGGCGATGAAGCGCTTCTTGCCCGGCGGGCGTAGCCCCTTGTTCAAGATACTGACAAAACAAGGTGTCACGCAGACGTTGCCGCCAGTTGGTTTCCCGCATCTCTATGGCCTGGCGGACCAGCAGTTCGGCGGTGAGCACCGCCAGTTCAGCATAGCGGCTTATCGCCGCGGGATCGCCGCTGATGCCTACCACCATCACCACGCGATCGTCATAGATAATGGGATGATTAATACCAGGATGCACGTTGTGAAAACGCGCGGCTTCCGCGGCGTTGTTAATACAAATGCGTTTCCCGGTGCGTATTACCTCCCGGGCGACTTCATGCTGTTCGCCGATACGATGCCGTTCACCTGAGGCAATGATCTGTCCATGATGGTCAATCACATTCACGTTATGATGAATTATCGCCATTGCCCGGGCGACAATTTCATTAGCCAGCGCTGTTGTAATAATCATACAGTTATCCGCTTATGTGCCTCTCCGCGCCACCCGCTCAGAAAGGTTCGTAGAACATTCTCCGCGGCGTCGGCGAGGAGCGGTTCGCATGTGTTCATCGACTCTGCCAGCGCCATAGGGCGCTGGCAAATAGACCACATTGCGTCAATATGGTGTTGATATAATTGCCGGCTGCTCTCATCACGCCCGCCGCAAAGGGCCACAACCGGCACGCCATGGCGTGCGGCTTTGCCTGCCACGCCCACCGGCGCCTTACCAAAGGCGCTCTGCCGATCGAGCCAGCCTTCACCCACGATCGTCAGCGCGGCATCGCGAAGATGGCCGTCGGCGTTAAGCAGCTCCAGCACCAGGTCAATGCCCGGACGCAGCGTGGCGCCGGTATAGGCGATAAGCGCAGCCCCCATACCGCCCGCGGCCCCGGCGCCGGGCCGTCCGCTGACGTCGAATCCGAGGGTTTGCGTAAGCAGCTGGCTATAATGCGCCATTCCCGCCTCCAGCTCGCTGAGCGCCGCCTCGTCCGCGCCTTTCTGCGCCCCATACACCCAGGTGGCGCCATGCTCGCCAAGCAGAGGGTTAGTGACATCGCAGGAGGCCTGTATTTCGCTTTGCTGTAGACGCGGGTCCAGACCGCTCAAATCGATGCGCTGAATATGCGCCAGGTCCTGACCTGCCGCGGGAGCCGGCAGCAGGGTGCCGTCCTTACGCCAGAAGCGCGCGCCGAGCGCCTGGGCAAAACCGATGCCGCCATCGTTGGTCGCGCTGCCGCCCAGGCCGATAATCAAGTGCCGACACCCGGCGTCCAGCGCCGCCTTTACCTGTTCGCCCAGCCCGTAGCTGCTGGCCTGACGCACATCCCGCTGCGCTGGCGGCGTGAGTTCGAGCCCACAGCTTTGCGCCATCTCGATAATGGCCCGCTCGCCGGGCAGGATCAGGAAATCCGCCTGCAGGGAGAGGCCATAAGGCGAGGTACAGCGCTGCTGTTGCCACACCGCCCCCTCAAGCAACGGACTATCCGCCAGAGTCGACAGCAGTCCCTCTCCGCCGTCGGACACGGGCATTTCGACCAGCTCCAGCGTCTGGTCAACCCGGCGCAATCCCTGGGCTACCGCTGCGCAAGCGGCCTGCGCGCTGCAGCTACCTTTAAACGAATCCAGCGCGATAACAATCTTCATACGTTCTCCTGCGTTAATGCGCTTTGCGCGGCGTTTTATCGGTGGTCATGAGCTGTAATAACATCCCCAGCAGCGCACATCCCGCCATGGTAAAGAAGGCGTAGATATAACCCGCTGGATTTTCCCAGCCGCCGCCAAACTGAATGAGCCAGCCCATAAGCAATGGCGAAATGCCGCCGCCGATAAACATCGCCGTGGTGATAATTCCGTTAGCGGTAGAGGTGGCGCGTTCTTCGGCGGAGTCCGACGCCATGGCGTAGTAGATAGGCCACACGGCGTTGGCCACCAGGCCAAAAAATAGCTGAATGGCGATAAGGCGCGGCATATTGGTGGCGAAATAGAACAGCGCAATGCCGATACTCATCCACAGACCGCAGACGATCAGGGTTCGTTTACGGCCAAAGCTATCCGACAGCCAGGGCCAGATTACCTGACCCAGGGTACCGGTAAGCGTGAAGATAATACTCAGCCCGGCGGACGCCGCCAGCGACAGGCCGGAGACGTGATAAAGATACGGGGGCAGTACAACGTTAATGCCCATATAGACGATTTGCGTCAGCAGGGTATTGCCCGCCGTCAGCGAAATATTGCGGTTGCGCAGGGTGCGTAAAAAGGTCTTCATCCCTTCGCCTTTGGCGACATGGCTGCTTTCCTGCGTCGCCGGGCGCGTCAACCCCTGGCTGTCGATATGCTGATAAAGCGTGTTGATGCGGTCGGCGGTAGAATATTTTGCCCAGAAGATCATTAGCGGGATGGCGACGAGCAGCGCCAGCAGGAAGCAGTAGCGCCAGCTGCCTTCGCCAAACGTGGCAAGCACCAGGCTTGCCACCACGCCGCTCAGCAGCGCGCCAATCGGATAGCCGGTATGATGCACCCCCAGCGCAAAACCACGCTTCTCTTTCGGCCACCACTCCGCGGTGTTGCTGACGCCGACGGGTTCGCCCCAGCCGGCCCCAAGGTTGACGCCCACGCGCAGCAGCACAAAGGTCGTCAGCCCGTGGCTGATCGCTTTAATCCCGGAAATAAAAGACAGCGCGGTATAGCCCAGCACCAGCGGTACCTGAAAGCGCGCTCGTTTCCAGCCAGACCCGTAGCGATCGCTCCAGATGGAGCCGGGAATATCCAGCACCGCAAGGGCTACCATGATCAGGGCGACGATATTGCCCCACTGTTCCGGCGAGAGCGAGAACTCCTTAGAGATGACCGGGCCAAGGCGCAGGATCATCTCGCGATCGTAGGCGTTAAGCACCCAGATTAGCCAGCAAACCAGTAGCGAAACCCAGGAAAAGCGATGTATCAGCCGCTTTTTGCCACGTTGTTCGCCGGCAGGTGTGTGATTGATTGTTGTCATAGTCGTGTTTACTCCGCGGCGTCGCGACAGCATGATGCGCGCCGCCTGGTGTCAGGGTCAGAGTCAGTTCGCCGGGTATTATTGTTATCGCGGCGAGCCGGTGGTTCGTTTAGCCGGCGAAGCGCCGTTCCGCTACGCCGGTCACGCCCAGGTCGTAAATGGCGAACAGGCTGCCGCGCAGCTGATTATCTTCCGGGAAGCGCGGCAGGGGCGGCTGCGCCATGGAGGTGACGTACAGCACATCAAGGTTTTCGCCGCCGAACATCACGCTGGTCACTTTTTTCACCGGCATCTCAATGATGCGATCGACCTTGCCCTCCGGGGTATAGCGCACCAGCTTGCCCGCGTAGACCAGCGCGTTCCACAGATAGCCTTCGCTGTCCACGGTGGCGCCGTCCGCCGCGCCGCCTTCGCTGCGATCGACATGGCAAAAGACCCGTTCGCCGGAAAGATCGCCGGTCGCGGTGTTGTAGTCCCAGGCGCAGATTTCGCCCGTCCAGGTATCGGCAAAATAGAAGGTCTCGCCGGAGGGGCTCCAGCAGGGGGCGTTAGAGACGATAATGTCTTTCTTCAGCACGTGCAGGGACAGATCGGGGTCCAGGCGATATAGCGCGCCGCTCGGTTCCTCTTCGCGCATATCCATTGACCCGAACAGAAAGCGTCCCTGACGATCGACTTTGCCGTCGTTGAGCCGGTTAAAGGGTCGGTCCGCTTCCGGATGGTGCAACAGCGTCAGCTCGCCGCTGGCGAAGTCGAGCAGATGAACGCCATTCTGCAGCGCCACCACCGCGCCTTCGCCGTTCTGGCGCAGGGCGAAAGAGCCAATTTTCTGTCGCACGTCCCAGCTCTTAATCGCGCCGCCCTGCGCGTTGCAGGCGAACAGGCGCCCGTCGAGGCTGTCCACCCACCAAAGACGCTGCTGTTCGACATCCCAGACCGGGCTTTCGCCGAGTCGGGTTTTTAAATCCAGTAACACTTCAATGCGCATAATGGCCTCCTGATTACACTTTTTCACCGTGGGCCTGTTTCGCCGATACGGAGCCTGGGGATGAGGAACTTTTGAGAAACAGGGACACCAGCGCGCCGATAATCAGTAGCGCGACAGCGAACCATAAGCCGGACGTTGCCGCACCGGTGCGGTCCTCAAACGCGCCGAGAATAAACGGCCCGAGAAAACCCCCGCACAGCCCGAGGCAGTTGAGCAGGCCGAAGCTGCCCGCCAGCATATGCCCGCTCATGATGGACGGGAGCCAGTTAAAGATGATGGATTGCATAGCGAAGAACATGAAAGCGGCCAGCGAGAAGCCAAGCAGCGCCACACCGTGGCCGGCAATGGCGCCAATCGCCATGCCGGTCGCCATGACCAGATATCCGGCCATCAGCATGCTGCGGGAACGCTGTTCCGTGCGGGCGAATCGCGGCAGCAGGATCCCACCCGCGGCGGCGGCAATCCACGGGATGGCGGTCAGCAGACCAACCTGCAGCGGAGTAAGCTGGCCCCAGCTACCGATGATCCCCGGCAGGAAATAACTCAGGCCGTAAACCGAAAACTGGTGGGTAAAGTAAATCAGCACCAGCAACAAAAACACTCGGGTTGACAGCGCGGTTTTCAGGGAGAAACGGCTCGGCGTATGGCGCGTTTCCTCGGCTTCTTTCGCCAGTACCGCGTTAATGGCTTGCACATCGTCGCTGTCCAGCCAGCGGGCGTCGGCTGGTTTATCCGGCAGTCTGCGCCAGACGACGAACGCCAGCGCTATCGCAGGCAGCCCTTCGATAAAGAACATCCACTGCCAGCCGTGCCAGCCGGACATGCCATCAAGGCTTAATAACAATCCGCCCAAAGGCGCGCCGATAATATTGGCCAGACAGACCCCCAGCAGGAACAGGCCGGTGGCTTTTGCGCGCTCTTCGCGGCCAAACCAGAGGGTGAGGTAGTAAATAATGCCCGGATAGAGTCCCGCTTCGGCGGCGCCGAGCAGAAGGCGCATCACGTAAAAGGACGTAGGCCCGGTGACAAACGCCATACCGCAGGAGAGGATGCCCCAGGTAATCATGATGCGAGCTATCCAGCGCCGTGCGCCAATCCGGGTGAGAAACAGGTTACTGGGGATCTCCAGCACTGCGTAGGTGAGAAAAAACAACCCGGCCCCGAGGCCGAATGCGGTTGCGGAAAGGCCGATATCCACCGACATGGTCGCTTTCGCCATGCCAATATTGGTACGATCAATAAAGCTGATGATGTACGCCACGATAAGCAGCGGCATCAAATGGCGGTAGATTTTTTTATGGGTGCGTTGCAGCTGCGTCCCGTTTACCGCCTTTTCATTTATTGCGGACATGGTTATTATTTCCCCGTATTCGTGGTCAGAAGCCTTGCCGGGATCGAGACGATCCCGTTCGTCAGCTCACAGGTTGTCGCCGGGTGCTGACCCGAACGACGCCCGGCCCGAAGCCCCACTTCGGGCCGTCTTTTGCTAAGCGCCTTCGCGCTCGAACAGCATAGAAATCCCCTGGCCGCCGCCGATGCACATGGTGACCAGACCAGTGCGTGCGCCGCTGCGCGCCATTTCATACATCAGTTTGACCGGCAGAATCGCACCGCTGGCGCCTACCGGGTGGCCGAGGGCGATCGCCCCGCCGTTGACGTTAACGCGGGCCGGGTCGAGACGCAGATCGTTCATCACCGCCAGCGCCTGAGCGGCGAAGGCCTCGTTGAGTTCAATTAAATCAATGGACTGCACATCTATATTGAGACGGTCCATCAGGCGTCGGGTAGCGGGAGAGGGACCAAACCCCATAATCTCCGCTCCGCAGCCGGCGACCGCCCAGCCGCGAATGCGCATGCGCGGGGTTAAGCCGCGTTTTTCCGCCTGCTGGCGGGTCATCATCACCAGCGCCGCCGCGCCGTCGTTAATGCCCGATGAGTTGGCCGCCGTCACCACGCCGTCGGCTTTAAACGCCGGACGCAGCGTGGCGAGCTTTTCACGCGGGGTGTCGCGCGGGTGTTCATCGGTCGCAAACAGGCGGGTCGCTTTTTTGCCGTCCGGCACCTCAAGGGCCAGGATCTGCTCGCGAAAGCGACCCTCCGCGATCGCCTTCAGCGCCTTCTGCTGGCTCGACCAGGCAAAATCGTCCATCGCTTCGCGGGTAATACCGAAGCGTTGCGCGACGTTTTCCGCGGTGATGCCGTTGTGATAAGGGCCTTCCGGCCAGGTGAGAATGGAGATCAGGCCATCTTCCAGCTCGCCATGGCCCATGCGATAGCCATCGCGCGCTTTACGCAGGTAGTAGGGCAGCTGGGTCATATTTTCAGTGCCGCAGGCGACGACCACCTCGGCCTGGCCGCTTTGCAGCTGCATCATGCCGTCCGCCAGGGCCTGAAGTCCGGAACCACACTGGCGGTTAACGGAATAGGCGGTGCTCTCCTGCGGGATCCCCGCGCGCAGTTGGCAGATGCGGGCGATAAAACCGCTTTCGGCGATTTGCCCGACGTTGCCGACGATCGTTTCGTCGATATCCTGCGGCGCAATCCCGGCGCGGGCGATCGCTTCGCGAATGACGGCGGCCCCAAGGTCATGCTGATGGGTATGTTTAAGACTGCCGTTAAACGTGCCAATAGCGGTACGGACGCCGCTGACAATCACAATATCATTAGCCTGGGTCATTGTTTTTCTCCTTACAGCACCATGCCGCCGCCGACGTTAATCACTTCACCATTGATATAGCGCGCGCCATCGGACGCCAGAAACGCCACACACTCGCCGACGTCTTTCGCCTCGCCGGCGTAACCCGCGGGAATTTTGCTGATCATGATTTGCCAGACGTTTTCCGGTACGCCGCGCGTCATGTCGGTGTCGATAATGCCCGGGCAGATGGCATTCACCGTGACACCTTTTTTCGCCAGTTCGCGGCAGGCGGTTTTGGTCATTCCCACCACGCCGGCTTTTGACGCCGAATAGTTGGTTTGCCCGACGTTGCCAAGCCAGCTGGCGGAAGCGATATTGATAATGCGGCCCGCGCCGCGCTCGCGCATGCGGATAGCGGCCTGCTGCATACAGAGGAAAGTGCCTTTCAGGTTAACGTCGATAACCGTGTCCCAGTCCGCTTCCGTTAATTTATGCAGCATGGCGTCGCGGTTGATTCCGGCGTTATTCACCAGAATGTCTACCGGGCCAAACGCCTCTTCGGCCTGGGAAAACAGGGCTTCGACCTGCGTTTTTTCAGCGATATTGCAGCTGATAAACAGCGCCTGTGCACCCGATTCGCGCAGGGAAGCGGCGGCGGCTTCGCCGTGTGCATCACGATCGGCGATAATCACTCGCGCGCCTTCCCGCGCAAGCACTTGGGCAATGCCAAAGCCGATACCGCGTGCGGCGCCGGTGACAATGGCGGTTTTACTGGCAAGTTTCATAGCAACGTTCCTTATGAGTCAGAGGATGAATTCCGGGACAGATGTTCCGCGAGACCGCAGGGCGGCGGGGCGAACAATCGGCTGTCCATAACCTGAAGATCCGCGGCGATCGCCGGATGAAAATCCATATGCGCCAGGATGTCGCGCTCAAGATCGATGCCGGGGGCGATTTCCGTCAGCACCGGTCCTTCCGGGCGCAGTTCGAAAACCGCCCGTTCGGTGACGTAATGCATGGTTTGTCCTTTGGCGCGGGCCAGTTCGCCGTTGTAAGAAATCTGGTTTACCCCGGCGACGAATTTACGCACTTCGCCTTCGCGGCGGATATGCAGCGCCCCGTGTTCACAGGCGATCTCCAGCCCCTTGGCGGTAAAAGAGGAGCAGAACACGACGTGGCGGGCATTCTGGGTGATATCGATAAAACCGCCCGCGCCGGGGCAGGATGCGCCGAGCCGTGTGGCATTGACGTGCCCGTGCGGGTCCATCTCGCCGGCGCCCATAAAGGTGATGTCGACCCCTGCGCCGTTGTAGTAGAGCATTTGATCCTGGTGGCTAATCATCGCGCTCAGATTACGGCCGATACCAAAATCCACGCCACCCGCCTGCTGCCCACCGTAGATCCCTGACTCGACGGTGATGGTGACCTGCTCGCCGAGCTGTTCCTCGTGAATGATGGCGCCAATCACGTCATTGGGAATACCGGTGCCGAGATTGATGACGCAGCCGGGGGTCAGATAGCGGCAAGCAATCCGCCCGATAAGCTTGCGCAGGTCCAGCGGCAGCGGCGCATTTTGCGCGGCGGGCAGCTGGATATCGCCGCACAGCGCTGGGTCGAAGGCCCAGCTTGAAGTCTGGCGGTGATCCGTCTGCGGCTCTTCGCATACCACAATGGCGTCGATCAGGTTGCCGGGAACGGTGATGCTTTTCGGATGCAGCGAGCCTTTCGCTACGCGATATTTCACCTGCGCCAGCACCTTCGCCCCGTAGCGTCTGGCGGCGAGAACGGCGTGCAGGACTTCCAGCTTCATCACCTCTTCATCGGTCGTGAGGTTGCCGTCTTCATCAGCATGGGTGCCGCGCACAATGACCACGTCCAGAGGAAGAGCCGGATAAAACAGATATTCGTCGCCGCGAAACGTGACGTGCTCGATCAGATTGGGTCGTTCGCGGGTGCGGGCGTTCATCCTTCCGCCCTCTATGCGCGGATCGACAAAGGTACCGAGACCGACGGGAGAAAGCCGCCCCGGCAGTCCGGCGGCCATCGCGCTATAGAGATGAACGTTCTGCCCCTGCGGCAGGCACCAGGCTTCCACTTCGTTGTTGTTGATCATCGCCATCCAGCGCGGCGCCAGGCCCCAGTGCGAACCGATAAGGCGGGTCACCATACCCGGATGGGCAAAGTGCTGGATACCGCGCTGGCGATCGCTTTGCCCCGCGGCATGCAGTAGCGTCAGGTCACGCGGTTCGCCCGCGGTCAGAAAGCGCGCTTCGATGGCGCTTAAAATGGACTCCGCCGCGCCGATAAGCGTCATCCCGACGGTGCAGACGGTGTCGCCGCTGGCGACCCACCGCGCCGCCTCATGGGCGTCGATAAATTTGCTGCTCACTTTTTATCCTCCGTTGATAGCGTGATGATGGATTCTGCGAGACGCGTTTTGAGCTGCTGTTTACTCACTTTGCCGTTGTGGGTACGCGGTAAAGCACGGGTGAAAATAATGCGCGCCGGTAGCTTAAAACGGGCGATTTTGACCTTCAGCCAGTCGAGGATCTCTTCGCTGGTCAGGTGATGCTGGCCATCCGGCACGATAAACGCCACGGGCTCTTCGCCGTAGACCGGGCTGGGGGTCGGGATGACGGCAACTTCCCGTACTCCCCGATAGGTAGAGAGAATGTTTTCCAGCTCCAGTGAGTAAATTTTCTCGCCGCCGCGATTGATCATGTCCTTGCTGCGGTCTTTGATGTACAGCCAGCCTTCGTCGTCGAGATAGCCCAGATCGCCGGTACAAAACCAGCCCTGCGCATCGCAGCTCGGGCGTCGCTCGCTGTGCTGCCAGTATTCGCGGATCACCACATCGCCTTTTAGCCAGATATGGCCGATTTGCCCGGCGGGGAGGGGCTGCTGGCGATCGTTGCGGATGGTAATGGCGAGACCCGGGATCGCCTGACCTGAACTGCCGCATTTATCGCTGCCCCAGACGTCGCCCGGAAAAATCGTCGCAGGCGAGGTCGTTTCGGTGAGGCCGTAGATCGGCTGAATCGCGGTATGCGGGAACAGGGTTTTTAACTCCTTGATCAGTCCATCGCTCAGGTGGCCCGCGCCGCAGGCAATCGTGCGCAATGCCGGAAAATCGCCGGGATGGCTGGCGCTCTGCTCACGCGCAGCCTGACAAAGAAGGATAAAAATGGTGGGCGAGCCGTGCAGAAAGGTAATGTTCTGCTCGCGCAGGGTGGTGATCACCTGCGGGGCATTGAACCGATGCTGCAGCCAGATGCTCGCGCCGAGGCTAATAAACAGCGCCAGCAGCGCCGACAGGCCGGTGATGTGATAGATAGGCACCGCCAGAATGGTGCTATCCGCGGCGGTGAGATTCAGTCTTTGCGTATAGGCGTCAATCGCGCAGAGCAGGTTATTGTGGGTGATAATCGCCCCTTTAGGCTCTCCGGTGGTGCCGGAGGTGAACATCATCACCGCCGTATCGTCGCGGTTAACCGGGACCGGCGGGCGGGTCAGCGGTTCGGGCAGGCAGAGCGCCTGCCAATCGCTGAGTGAAACCGCACGCGCGTCAGGGGTGTTTTTCAGCCAGTCCTGCACGGTCGCATCGAACAGGACAACCCGGGGAGCGATATGGCCTACCAGCGCCTCGCTTTCGGCCTGCTTAAGCTTGGTGCTGAAAGGCACCACTTCGATGCCCAAACCCAGCGCGGCAAAAAGGACTTCGCAAAAAGCGGGGTGATTGCCCCAGGCCAGCAGAATACGGTCGCCTTTGCGCAGCGACCAGCCGCGATCAAGCTGCGCCATCGCCCGCTGTACCCGCAGATGAAAATCGCGGTACAGATAGCGCCGATCCTCAAACGCCAGCGCCAGGGCATCCGGGCTGCGGGCGGCGCTGTGGCTCAGGGCCTGGTACAGATTCTGGAAGTCGGCGGAGGTGCTGTTCATGTGTCTCTCCTGATATCGCGTATTGAGTAGGAGTAGTCTGGGGAAATTCAGGAGAGGAAATTGCCGAATGGCTCACAATAGAAAATCAACAAAACAGAAGCAATTTTGTAACATTGCACAATGGGCAGGAGAGACCGGGTGGGGGAGAGATATCAGCGAATCAAACCGACGTGAATAATGCCAGAGGACGCTATCTTTTAGACCCGTATTAACCGGGCCTAAAAGAGTGAAGGGGTCAGCCCTGCCGCTTAGCGTTTACAGGCATCGAACTCGAGCCGTTCGCCATCGGGGCCGCGAATAAGCAGGAAGCGCACGTTGTCTTCTTCTATCGGCCCTTCATCGAGCGGATAACCGAGCGCCGCCAGCCGCTGCTGCACCGCATCCAGGTCGCTGACTTCCAGCGCCAGATGATCGATACCGCAGCGAGGGGCGTCAAAGGGCGTTCCAGCGGGAAGCTGATACAGCTCGAGGACGGCGCCCGCCATTTCCAGGAACGCAACTTCAATAGTGCCCTGTGGCGATGGCTTGCTAAACCGCTGCTGGCGCTGAAAGCCCAGCGGTTCATAGAAGGCAAGCGAACGCGTTAAGTCACTGACCTGATAGCCAATATGAGCAATCGTGTTGATAAGTTCGCGCATGTTATACCCCCTTACGCACGCACCAGAAGCCGTAGAAAGCGACATACACAAAGCACAGGAGCGGAGCGATAAAGGCGATTTGCATATTGCCGCCGTTCATATCCGAGATAATGCCCATCACCAGAGGAATTACGGCCCCGCCGATAATCGACATCACCACGATCGAGCCTGCGGTCTGGGTATCTTTCCCCATCCCTTTGATCACCAGACCAAAGTTCGTCGGCCAGCATGGCGCCATACAGAAGCTGACCAGAATGAGCGCATAGACCGCCAGCATTGAACCGCTGAAAACGGCAATAAGTAACAGGGCGGTGGCGGCCAGGGCAAACGTTCCGAGCAGCATCGCCGGATTCAGACGGTTCATCAACCAGGTGGCCACGGTTTTTCCCACGGCGTAAATCACCAGAGAAGCCAGCAGCCAGTAAGTCGCGGAGTGCTCGCTGGTGCCTTGCTGCACGAGCTGCACAAAGCGAATCGTGAAGCTCCATACGCCAACCTGGGCGCCGACGTACAAAAACTGCGACAGGATCCCGAGGCGAAAGCGCGGGATAGCAAACAGGCGTTTCAGCGTTGGCCCCATGCTTTCCGTCGGGAGTTGTTGCTGTTGAGCGGGCGCGCCCTTGCACGACGGGAATTTAATAAACACGAACACCAGCGCCAGCACCACCAGTACGGAGCCGATAATCAGATAGGGCCTGACCACCTGACCAACCATCTGATGGCGTGCAACGTCTGCAGCGGCGGCGGGCATCGCCAGCAGTTGTTCATGACTCGGATCGTTTTCGCCAAAGACCATCAGCTGGCCAATTAATACGCCGGAGATCACGCCCAGCGAGTTGAAGATCTGCGAAAAGTTAATACGCTGGGTGGAGGATTGAATCGGACCCAGCAGGCTGGAGTAGGTGTTTGCCGACGTTTCCAGAAAAGAGAGTCCGCAGGCGATCACTCCGAGGCAGGCGAGGAATGCGCCGTAGGTCATGATCTGTGCGGCCGGAACGAACAGGAAGCAGCCGAGGGCGTACAGGCACAGCCCAATAATAATCGCCGCTTTATAGGAAAAACGCTTAATCAGCGCCGCCGCGGGCAGGGCGACAAAAAAGTAGCCGAGGAAAAAAATCGACTGCACCAGCGCTGTCTGGGTATCCGTTAAATCGAAGCCCTTTTTAAACTGGGCGATCAAAATATCATTCAGGTTGCCCGCCATCCCCCATAGCGCAAACAGGCAACAGACCAGTAAAAATTGCAGCCAGGGGGTATGGGGTAAATACGCACTGGTGTCCAGTTTTTCTTTTTGGACCGCTGCGTTATCGACCTTATCCGTGATTAGCGTACTCATTGAGCTATCCTCTTCATGTTTTTTATACAGTAGGGTTTATGCCATTTCATAATCAGCGGCGGCACGGAGAAGCCGTTCCTGTGCCTCCAGGTACTCAGGTAAAGATGAGGCGCCTTGCTTTTCGACACTGACGGCGGCATAGGCCGCCGCGAATCGGGCTGCGGCCTGTAGCGGTTCCCCGCAGGCCAGCCGCGCCGCCAGCGCGCCGTTGAAGGCATCGCCCGCACCGGTGGTGTCGCGGGGGTGAGAAGGAAAGCAGGGAACACGAGATTTCACTCCCTGCTCGCTCAGCAGGGCGCCGCTGGCGCCGAGAGTGATAATGACGTTGCGCGCGCCCTGAGCATGCAACACGTCGGCGGCCTCAGCCGCGGCCGCCAGACTGTCAACCCGGCGTCCGGTCATTAACCCGGCCTCCGTGGCGTTCGGTGTAAGTAAATCCACTTTGCTAAGAAGGGCGCGCTCAACGGGCTGCCAGGGCGCGGGATTGAGCATCACCAGGGCCCCGGCTTGTTTGCCGGCGTCTACGACCTGTTCAATGGCGGAAAGATTGTTCTCCAGCTGAACCAGAACCACATCCGCGCAGCCGATAGCGGGAATGCAGCCGGCGATTTCATCATCGGTCACCGTCATATTCGCGCCGGGATCGACGGCAATCATGTTTTCGGCATCGTTACCGGCGACATAAATCAGCGCATTGCCGGTGGGGATCTCTTCGGCGACCAGCAGCGTCACAGCATTGAAGCCCACGCCTTTCAGATGACGGCGGGCAAAATGGCCGAAGGTGTCATTGCCAATCTTGCCGATATAGTGGACGTTTGCTCCCGCTTTTAGCGCGGCGGTGGCCTGGTTCGCCCCTTTACCTCCGGCGCTGGTCATACTTCCGCAGGCCACTAACGACTCACCTGGTACCGGAAAGCGATCCACCCTGGCGACCATGTCGAAATTGAATGAACCAAAAACACAGACTTTTCCTGACATCATTCGCTCCTCTATACCAGCTCGGGGGAGTGCAGCGCGGCGGACAGTTCGCGGGACATGGTTTCCCAGGCCAGCTCGAGCGGCATATCAGCGCGGAATAAACCGCTACTGCCCATCACCAATATCTGCGCCCCGGCGCCCAGCAGCGCGCGGTAGGTGTTGCGGTTACAGGAGCCGTCGACTTCCAGCAAGAAGCGGAGGCTGCCGGTCTCTTTGAGCTGATGAAGCTGCGTGATTTTGGCGAGCATTTCAGGAATAAACGGCTGACCGGCATAGCCTGGGTCGACGGTCATCACCGTCACCTTATCGAGCAGATGCAGATAGTGCTGGATGCTCTCAACCGGTGTGGCGGGATTGAGCACCATTCCCACCTCTTTCCCCGCCTGACGAAGCGTATTGATAACCCGGAACGCTTCGCGGCAGATGGTCTCCGGATGCAGTGAGAAGGCGTCTGCGCCGGCGTCTAACAGCGCCGGTATAAACGAAGCGGGCGCTTCGACCATCAGATGGACATCGATAGGAAGCGAGGTGTAGGGACGGATCTGCGCCACAAAGCTGGCCGACAACGCCAGATTTTTGACATAGTGGCCGTCCATGATGTCGACATGCAGCCTGTCGGCTTTGCTGTTTAGAAAGCGCAGCTGTTCCGTCAGCTTCATCATGTCCATACACATCAGCGAGGGAGAAAGGTAATAACGCATAAGGCCTCATTTATTCCGGTGGTGGCTGAATTCAGGCAAAGTCTGGCCCTGCCGCGGTAAGCAGCGTTTCGACATTGCGCGTATTAACCGTCACGTCATGACGGCGTACTCAGGCGATTTGCAGGCTGACGTTATGCCAGGTCATCTCTTTTTCCAGCAGCGGATCGACAAACCTTTCAGTCACCAGACAGTCCAGCTCGCCCAGTCCGCCGATACGCGCGACGCCTGTTCGCCCCAGCTTGCTGCCGTCGACCAAAGCCACAGTCTGACGGGCGGCCAGCAGCATCTGTTTCAGCAGGGCGGCGTGGGCTTGCGTACCCGCATACAAGCCGCTATCGCGCTCCAGCCCCTGGCAGGAGAAAAAGAGCGTATCAATGGCATATTCGCGCAGCGTTCGTGAGGCGGTTTCCCCGAAGAACGACTCTTCGGTCGGGGAGAAATCACCCCCCAGCCCGACGAGATGCAACGAGCGTCGGCTCATCAGAGTTTGTAAGATGCGAATGGAGGGCGTAATCACCGTCAACGCCATCTCCGGCATCTGCCGGGCCAAAAACCAGCTGGTGCTACTCCCGTCCAGGACAATGGTCTGTCCCGGTTGGAGAAACTGCAGTGCTTTACGGGCCACGCGCATTTTGCCTTCGCTGTGCAGCAGCGTTCTGTGCTGAAAGCTTCCCTGGCTATCTTCAACTGGCAGGGCGGATGCCGCCGCCCGGGTCGCCGGCAGCGGATTTTCCGCCGCCAGCGCTCCACCGTGGCTTCGGGTTAAGATCCCTTTGCGTTCCAGCTCGCTCAGATCGCGGCGAATCGTTTCCCTGGAGACCCGAGTCGCTTGCGCAATCTCATTCACCCGCATGACGCCGTGTTGGCCCAGCAGTTCAACAATCAAACGATGACGTTCCAGCGGCAACATAGCTCTCTCCTGAAGTACATAATCAGATTACCTTTCCCTTGCGCAGAGCGTTGAGACCTCGGGAATGTCCCACGAAGACAAGCTATCCGCAGCCGAACACTGTGATAGCGCACGCATTTCGCTTCACTTCCGTCAGCGGTTTGCGCTATTTCGCCCGTGATTCAGGCATAAACAAAAACAAACAAAAATAAATGCAAGATTGCTTTTGCGCCCATTTATGCCCGATTACGCCTGCTCTGCAAGGTTAACGCTTATTTCCTGCTGCTAATTAAAAACAAATGAAAATAAAAAAATGCTAATTTGATCACGTTATTTTCATTTAATGCGTTTTTAAATGGATTTAAGCCAAATATCAGCATTAAATGAAAGCAATTAAAAACAAAGGACAGGATAAGACCATGAATGAAACAACCCGTCGTTTTGCACGTTTAGTTGATCTGAGCGCAGTTCAGGCCACCAGTACCGAAGCGGATGTTCGCGCCTGCGCCGAGCTGGCTACCCGATACAACATTATTTCCGTCCACGTTCTACCTTGCTGGACGCGTTTTCTGAGTACGCTGCTACCGCAGCAGGGGACGGGAGAGGTGATGATTGGCGGGCCGGTCGGCTTTCCCGGCGGCGGGCATGCCACCGATACCAAGGTACAGGAAGTGCGGCAGCTGATTGCCGACGGCGCCCGTGAAGTAGATATGGTGGTGAATATCGGCAAAGTGCTCTCCGGCGATTATGACTATGTCCGCGAAGATTTGCGCCGCGTGGTGGAAGCCGCCGCGCCGGTTCCGGCCAAAGTGATCCTTGAAACGCACTATCTCAATGAGGAGCAGATTCGCCGCGTGTGTGATATTGCCGTAGAGGTGGGGATGAAGTGGGTCAAAACCTCTACCGGCTGGGCGCCCACCGGCGCCACGGTAGAAAAAGTCAGGATCATCGCCGACCAGCTTAAAGGCCGAATCGATATCAAAGGCGCCGGGGGCATTCGCGATCTGGCCACGGTGCGTGCGCTGTACCAGCTTGGCGTGCGCCGCTTTGGCATGAGCCATGGCGCGGTAACCAAGGTGCTGGCTGAACTGGAGCAGCACCCGGAACGTTTTCCCGAGCTGAACGCCGATTAAACTGAGAGACCGCGGGCCTGGTGGCCCGCCTTAAGACGTCACCGGAGTTAGTGATGAAAGATAAAATACTCACGATTGATGTTGGCACTGGCAGTACCCGCGCCGCTATTGTGCGCATTGACGGCGCGATGATCGGCTTTGCGCAAAGAGAGTATGAGCAAACCACGCCGCGTGCAGGTTGGTCAGAACAGGCCCCGTCTTTATGGTGGCAGGCCGCCTGCGACTGTATACGCGAGGTGCTTTACCGCTATCCTGAAACGGCAGCGCAAATTGCGGTTATTGGTGCTTGCGGACAGATGCATGGCACCGTCCTTCTGGACGACCGTGGCGAGCTGGTGGAGGATAGGGCGTTGCTGTGGAATGATAAGCGCAGCCAGCCGCAAGTTGACGCCTTTAACGCGCGCGAAGGTTGGGAAAAGTGGCTGGCGCATTTGAATAATCCGCCTGCGGCAGCATGGCCCGCTTTCAAGTTAGCCTGGTGGCGCGAAAATCATCCGGATCGCTGGTCGCAGCTCGCCAAAGTATTAATGCCGAAGGACTATATTAATTTCATGCTGACCGGTGCCATGGCGACCGATTATAGCGAAGCGTCGTGCTATTTCCTGATGGACAGCGAAACCCGTAGCTGGTCTTCGCAAGCCTGCGAAACGTTTGGTCTGCGGGTCGATCAGCTCCCGGAGCTTAAACTTTCCAGCGACATAATCGGCCAGGTGACGCCGCGCGCAGCCGACCTGACGGGCCTGCCGGCGGGTATCCCGGTGGTTGCCGGGACGTCAGATATGGCGGCCTCTCTGCTGGGCTCGGGTGTGTATGAACCGGGGATGGCGTCTGATTCAACCGGCACGTCGACGCTGATGACGGTGGTGTCGCCGCGGCCGTTACACCATCCGCTGGTTAATAATCTACATCTTGCCAACGCGGCCTGGGGCGGATTTACGATCCTCGACGCCGGCGGCGATGCCGTCCGCTGGGCGCGGCTGGCACTTGCCGATAACCAGATTACGCATCCACAGCTTTTACAGGAAGCGGCGGCGGTGCCGGCGGGGGCAGAAGGGCTGCTGTTTCTTCCCTATCTGACGGGAGAACGTCTGGCCGAACACACGAACTCGCGGGCACAGTTTTTTGGCCTGCAGCGCAAGCATCGCCGCGGTCATTTATTCCGCGCAGTTCTGGAAGGGGTGGCCTTTGCATCCTGGCGCAATCTTCGGCAGCTGCAGAAGTGCGGGCAGTATCCGCAACAAATGATCGCTTCCGGCGGCGGCGCGCGCAGCTCGCTGTGGCTTGAAATCAAAGCCGCAGCGTACAATCTGCCGATATTATCTACGCGTAATCAGGAGAATGGCGTCACCGGATGCGGTATTATCGCCGGGGTTGGCGTAGGCTTGTACGCCGATTTTGCCAGCGGCGTGCGGCAAACGGTGCAGTTCGACAAACTGATCTCACCGGATCCCCGTCTGCGGGATTATTACCACGCCTGCAGCGAGCTTTTTGATACGCTGTACCGGCAATCCGCCGCCTTATACGACAGGCTGGATGCGCTCAGCGTGGGGCCCGACTGATACGCAAAGGTAAGCCGTAACGTGCCGTAAAAAAGAGAGAGGCAGAATGTTTGCAGAAGAAAGACAGGAGAAGTTACTCGGTATTCTCAGGGAAAAACGCAAAGTTGCTGTTTCTGAGATGTGTGACGTCTTTAATGTATCGGGCGCCACCATTCGTGCCGATCTCCGCCAGCTGGAAGAGGAGGGGCTGCTGACCCGAACCCACGGCGGAGCCGTTCTTCGTACCCGGGCAAGCTTTGAACAGGCGTCGGACGATCGCGAAATTGTCAATCTCAGCGCGAAAGAGCGGATCGGCCAGCGCGCGGCGGCGCTGGTTGAGGATGGCGACATTATCGTGCTGGATACCGGTACCACGACGCTGCATATTGCGCGCAATATTCGTGACAGACAGAACGTCACGGTGGTTACCAATGATTACCAAATCGCCCGGGAGCTTGAGGCCAGCGCCTCGATTCAAACGATTCTGCTGGGTGGGATCGTCAAGAAGGGATACCACTGCGTGGTGGCAATTAACGGGCGTTCCATACTCGACACGCTGAACGTCGATAAAGCATTTATGGGCACCAATTCGCTGTCGCTGAAACACGGCGCCTGCGTGGCCGATATCATGCTGGCAGAAACGAAACGCGGCATGGTGGAACACGCCAGTCAGGTGATTATTGTCTGCGACTATAGCAAGCTGAATAACACCTCGCTTGCCCAATTTACCGCAGCAGATCGCATTGACACCGTAGTGGTGGATCGTCTGCCTGATGACGTTCAGGCGTATCGTAATGCTGGCATTCAGGTGATCTCTCTGGATGAAGAGGAGCATCTTTAGTGCGCTGCTGTGACGTTGTCACTAATCAGCGCGTCGTAAAACCCCGTCCCTCAGGACGGGGATAAAGTTCCGGGTATTCGACTCACGTGCCGGGGGATATCGAAGACCAGGCATGGTACAGGCGGTCCAGAATTGATTAAAGCTTACCCGCTGACTTTCTCAGTTCAGTAATATCCCTCTTGGGCGATTCCCCGAACATCCGCGTATATTCCCGGCTGAAATGGGACAGGCTTTCGTAACCGACCGCATAGGCTGCTGTGGTGACATCGTAATGTTCATTCAGCATCAGTCGCCTGGCTTCATTGAGGCGCAGCCATTTCTGATACCGTAGCGGGCTCATCCCCGCAAGCTGCCTGAAATGGTGGTGGAAAGAGGGCGTGCTCATTTGCACCCGACTTGCCAGTTCCTCGACGCGTAAAGGTGATGCAATATTGGTCTTTAACCAGTCGATAGCTTTACCGATACGGTAGCCATGGCCGTCGACTGCTGCAATCTGTCTGAGATGATCGGACTGATCGCTCATCAAAAGCCGGTAGTGTATCTCTCTTTGGATCAGCGGCCCGAGAACAGGAATGGCTTCAGGTTCGTCAAGCAAAGAAAGCAGACGGCAGAAAGGCTCCAGCAAAGCATCGGTAATAGTACCTATCCCGACACTCGTTCCCGCGTCTCGTTTTTTGACCGGCGGCAGGCTTCCCTGGGCAATTAATTCCATTAGCACGCGCTGGTCAAGCTTATAGGCTACGCCGACGCAGGGCTGGGATGTCGAAGCCTGCAATATTTCCGAACTGGCCGGCAGGTCAAGAGAGGTAATCAGGAATTTTTCCGCATTATATTCATAAGGTTCACCCCCAACCCACATGATCTTCGCGCCATCGGCCACCAGAACGATACTGGGAGGGACCAGGCAGCTTACCGGGGGAGCGGGTTCGTTTCGGCGAAACAATTCGAGCCCTTCTACGGCGGTAGGGAAATCGCCGGTGCCGGGTGTGCGCTGTGCAATATCCCTCGATAGCTCACCCAGCAGTATTTCAACCGATTTGTCAGGAATCATTCTGTAATGCCCCACACTTTTGACCTCTTTTGAGGTTATCAACTTAGCAGCTATGAAAACTGAAATACACGCTTTGTGATTAGGTTCAGAGGATCAGGCAAATAATGCAGAGTATTTTAATAACACCTTTTATTAAAGACATTCAAAATAATAACTCTGAAATGAGGCAGTGTCCTGAAATCAGGGTTCACCGCGAGCAAATTTAACCCGTTCAGGTTTAAGCCATTTTTTAACTGCCACGACGGCATCGCTGCGCTTGAGAAGTGGTTTGAAGAAATTGGTACGCCAACACGTCTTGAACAGCTGAACATCAAGGAAGCAGATCTGCCCGCTATCGTTGAGAACGTCCAGATCAATGTCAAAGCGTTTGGTATCGCCAGTGATTACCGGCCGAAAGTTGTAACTGAAATACTCATGCATGTTGTCTGAAATAGGTCCCTCAATATCCAATGAAAGGTTTTAATATCATGACGCTAATATCTTCGACGCGCTTTTTTAATGGCGCACTCCTTGCCGGGGCGATGGCTCTGATTTCAACAGAAGTTGCGGTGGCCCAGCCTGCACCAGGCACAGCAGATTCTTCAGGCCGTCTGGTTCAGACGTGGGATAAAACTTTCCCAAGGAGCGAAAAAGTGGATCATCAAAAAGTTACTTTTAAAAACCGTTACGGCATTACGCTGGCCGCAGATGTGTATCTTCCAAAAGATCGCGGGAACAAGAAGCTTGCTGCGCTTGTTATTTCCGGGCCTTTTGGCGCGGTAAAAGAGCAGGCCTCGGGTCTCTATGCTCAGACTTTAGCAGAGCGCGGATTCGTGACGCTGGCATTTGATCCGTCTTATACCGGTGAAAGCAGTGGTGAACCCCGCAATATTGCTTCACCCGATATCAATACCGAAGACTTTATGGCTGCAGTCGATTTTATGGGACTACAACCTTATGTGGATCGTGAACGTATCGGTGTCATCGGTATCTGCGGCATGGGGGGGATTGCCCTGAACGCTGTTGCCGTGGATAAGCGCGTAAAAGCGGTCGTTGCCAGCACCATGTATGATATGAGCCGCGTAATGTCAAAAGGCTACAATGACAGCGTAACACCGGAGCAACGCGAGCAGGCGCTGGAGAAGATGAGTCTTCAACGCTGGGAAGATGCAGCAAACGGCAAACCGGCATACCAGCCAGCCTATAATAAACTGAAGGGCGGTGAAGCACAGTTCCTCGTGGACTATGCGGACTACTACATGACTAAACGCGGCTATCATCCCCGAGCCGTCAACTCTGGCAATTCATGGTCCGTGACAACGCCGATGGCCTTTATGAATTTCCCGCTCATGACCTATATTAAGGAAATTTCTCCGCGCCCGATCCTGTTCATCCATGGTGAATAGGCGCATTCGCTTTACTTCTCCAAAACGGCTTATGAAGCGGCAAATCAGCCAAAAGAGCTGCTGATTGTAAAAAATGCTACCCATGTTGATTTATATGATCGTATGGACAAGATCCCGTTCGATAACATCACTGCATTTTTCAACAAAAATCTTAATAAATAAGCCATAGCACCGTCCGGTGTTTTCAGATGCAGTGTCTGTGGGACAAACGACAGATACTGTTCTCTTAGCATGGGGTGTTGGGTATTCTATTGTTACTGATAAAGCTGGCACTAATTCCTGATGCGATATTAATTTCCGAATATTATCGAGTTAATCCTGCGACAGAAAAAAGCAACCGCATATGAAAGAGGAGAGGTATATGTACTGGAACCCTGAAGTATTAACAAGAATAGATGCGGCCGACGACCTGAAAATCGCACCGTATCATCCCGATATGAATACGACCGGTACGCCGACATGGATATGGGAAGTGAAGGTGGACAACCGACTTTTCGTCCGAGCCTATAGTGGTATCCGTTCAAAATGGTATCAGGCTGCATTGTCCCAGCAGGCAGGTAAGATACTGGCTATCGGACAGGAATTCGACGTACTGTTCGCAAAACCCTCGGACCCTGAGCTTGAAAGTAAAATTGATCAGGCTTACCTGAAAAAGTACTCCGGCAGCAGCTATGTTTCCGCAATGACAGGGATACGCGCCAGGGCAGCCACGATTGAGATTCTACCTTCGTGATGTCCTGTCAAAGTGATGCTGCCTGTACTGTGAGGCAAAATCTACCTGTTTAACGTTCATCTCCCTGAAACTGAAGGCACGTATGAAACCACTCTTTCCGAGCCTTCAGGTTTTTACATCCTTTTGTTGACTTATTCTGTAAAAAGATTACTTTTCAGGACATGAAAAAGATACTTATTATTGTACCCGATGGCGGCATGCTGTTTGAATCCGCCGGTATTGCTGACATTCTGATGCAGGCCAACCGCCTGCACCCGGAAGGTGCCCGGGAAATCTGCTACCAGGTCAAGCTAGCGACAACTCAACCGCATCAGGTTATCCATGGTCAGTCAGGTTTAAATCTGCTGGCCGACCATCGTCTGCATGAGATTGACCCTCGCGAGCCCCTCGATACCATCATGATTACCGGCAGAGGTCAAAACCCGCAGGAGGGGATGGCGGTGGTTGACTGGTTGCGTCTTGCCGCTCCCCATGCCCGCCGCATAGTCTCCATTTGCGGCGGTGCGATGCTGCTGGCGCAAACCGGACTGCTGGACGGCAGACGGGCCACTACCCACTGGAAGCTGCTGGAAACCATGCAGGCGGAATTCCCGCAGATCCGCGTCGAGGGCGGGCCGCTCTATATTCAGGACGAACATATCTGGACCTCTGGCGGGGTCAGTTCCGGCTTTGATCTTACGCTGGCGCTGGTTGAAGAAGACTATGGCTTCAGCCTGGCGCGCGATATCGCCCAGGACTTCGTCATGTATCTGCGTCGCCCGGGAGGCCAGCTGCAGTTTAGCCGCTATAACCTTCAGCAGACCGCCACCCAGGGCCCGATTAACGATCTGCTGGCGTGGTTGCTCGAAAACCTCACCGCCGACCTCAGCGTAGATAAGCTGGCGGAAAAAGTCGCCATGAGTCCGCGAAATTTCACCCGCGTCTTTACCCGGGAAACCGGCGCTTCGCCAGCGCGGTACGTCGCGGAAGCCCGCCTGGCCGCCGCGCGGCAGCGTTTGGAGCAGACTCACGAGACGCTGGATCGTATCGCCGAGCAAACGGGATTTGGCAGCAGTATTAACCTGCGACGCTTGTTTGAGAAACAGCTTAACCTCACTCCAGGTGAATATCGTCAACGATTTCACTGTCGCAAAATGGCGTAAAGTGATCCTTTTTTGTCATTTACGCCATAACCCGTCCGTCCTACTCTGACTCCAGCGATAATCGATAAGGAGTTAATTATGGTAAAGGTCGGTATTAACGGTTTTGGCCGGATCGGACGCAATGTACTGCGCGCAGCACTGAATAATCCGGATATTCGAATTGTGGCAATCAACGATTTGACGGACAGCAAAACGCTGGCGCATCTGCTGAAATACGACTCGCTTCTCGGTAAGCTGGATGCAGAGGTCACCGCGGGTGAAGGGGGGCTTGTTGTTGATGGTAAACCCATTACCGTATTCAGTGAACGCAACCCGGCCAGTATTCCGTGGCGTCAGTGTGAAGTCGACATCGTTATTGAGGCTACAGGATTATTCACGGACCGTGAAAAGGCTGCTGTACATATCCACAGCGGTGGCGCCAAGCGCGTGATTATCTCTGCCCCGGGTAAAAACGATGATTTAACCATTGTGATGGGCGTTAATGAGAGCCTTTACTCCCCGGATAAACACTACGTGATCAGCAACGGAAGCTGCACCACCAATGGTCTTGCACCTGCTGCACAGGTCCTGCACCAGCATTTCGGTATTAAGCATGGTCTGATGAACACCACCCATGCCTACACCAACAGCCAGGCGCTGCACGATCAGCCGGAAAAAGATCTGCGCGGGGCTCGCGCCGCCGCATTGTCGATTGTGCCTTACTCCAGCGGCGCAGCGAAGGCTCTGGGTAAAGTTATTCCTGAGCTGGATGGGCGTTTAACGGGATACTCGCTACGCGTCCCTGTGCCAGTGGTGTCCATTGTTGACCTCACCGTCACGCTTGAGCGAGATGTGACGGTCGAAGAGGTGAACAATGCTTTTCGCGAAGCCGCCGCAGCGGGACCTCTGAAAGGGATCCTGGGTTATAGCGATGAACCGCTCGTCTCCAGCGATTACCAGGGAGACCCACGCTCGTCGATTATCGACGGTCTATCAACGCTGGTGATTGGCGGTAATATGGTCAAAATTCTGGCGTGGTACGACAATGAATGGGGATTCTCTAATCGTCTCGTTGATCTGGCATTGATGATGGCAAAGCGTGAAAGCTAAGCCACTGTCGCTGTATTCATCTGTAAAAGTATAAGCAGTTCAGCTGGATGAATAGTGGCTCGAGTATCATTCATAGATGAAACATAACAAATCTTTCTGACCGCGATATAAAAGCATAAATGCCCGAGAGAGCATTTATGCTTTTTCGGCGATGAACGGAATTGCGATATGTTGTGGCCAGGTACTTCCTGGTGGTAGCTAATCACCAGATACAAGGAAAGGGGGAGGTGAGGCAGAGCCTGTCAACATGGAAGCCGGCTGCGTAGGGCTTCAGTACACCATTCAACTTCAGCTGGCGGTTCTGTTTATGGTCGCGATGGCACTCGCCATTTGAGTGCGGAAAACGAAGCTGGCATCTTTTTGATAATCACGTCTGTGGCTGATCAAGCCCGGTTGATACACACTGCAGGCGGCGCGCTATCAAATGAGCATTTCATCTGGCATCCCGTGACGCGTTCGGTCAGAAAATGCAACAGCAGTAAGATATGCCGGACAGTACAAGCAGCAGGTGTGGCTGAATGAATTTCCCTGGCTTTTACTGTAGGAGAACAGGCTGTAGTGGGCGAAGTGATTGTTAAAAGCCATGCTTGATTTATCACCTCGAACATTTTGCCTTATAGCGCAGCATTCACGTGCATGAAAGGAATGACGGTCATAGTGTTGATGTGGGAAGAGGCAGCTATCAAAGATGACGTTATTGAGTACGACATTGCATTTAACATAATATACATTGCAAAAGGCCATGATTGAGTAACCACAATTTTAGTGGGTAAATATCATGGCTATTTTTGGCGTAAAGTTAACCAAAACCAGCAATACGCAGCATGTTGTTAGTGCTTTACTCCTGATTTGTTACCGATTAGGTGAGGGCGATAACGTCGCTCACCTTTTCGGTGATGAAGTCTCCGCTATTTCCCCGCGTCAAAATGTTCAGGCTCTACCTGAGCGAATCGCAAAAATCCTCTCTGAAATCTCCCGTCGCGGCCTGTTTTTTCACGTAGCGCCGCATGGAGAAAATCACGGCATATTCATTGCCACACATCCGAAAATCCTAACTAAACACGCATAGGGGGCATCATGCGAGATTTTGCTCTGGTATTTCGTCATGCGTGGGAACTGGCAAGAAAGGGCGCTGATACCTTCGGTGGTTCGGCGCGTCAGTATTTCCGCGAATCTCTCATGCTGGCCTATAGCAACCTGAAGCGTAATGTAACCGCTAAAGACCTTGTCAAAATAATGCAGGGTCGCAGGCTGTCTATGAGCCAAATTCGGGAGGAAGTAAACGCCAAATTTAAAAAACAAACAGCAAAGAACATTGCCAGAAGAATTTGGAATATGTTCCGCTCGCCATATGTAGAAATTGAGAAGATCAAATGTCAGGCGACGGGGAAATATTTGTATCATCTGAAAAACGCACAGAAGAATTTTTTTGTAAGCGGGGCTATTACTCGCGCTCTCAAATCGGCAAGGCCTGAGAAGAAAAAGGCTATAAAACCTCGACCAGCAATGACGAAAGAGGAAATAAACGCCTGTCGGTTGGCTAATGCCTTCCATAGTGCATTAAGCACAGGGGTGTATGTAGCACCTCAACTTATTGAGAATTAATAATGAAAAAAAATCAGAAAGTCATTCAGTTTCGTGGTGATGAAGATATGTATCATCGAGCACAGGAAAGAATCACCAGTCAGGAGATTCTTTTTCCTGATGTTATGCGAGCCGCGCTTAGAGCCATTGCTGAGGGTGATGTTGCGCCGTTTGCAGATATCATCAATGAGGCCGGTCACACTGGTGATGAAACTAATCAGGCATGGCTTTATCACAAATGTCATGAGCTTTTCGAATATCGTGATGGTCAGTTATTACGCAAGTCACGCAAAGGAATGGGTGAAAAGGGAACCCCGGCATATATCCGCATCCGGGAAGGTGAAGAACATGTATTAATTCAGGGTAATCATTATCTGTTAAAAGATATCGTCTGGTTAATGGCTAACGGGAGCATTGCCGGAGAAGTTATATATAAAAACCCGCATCGTGTAACCAATAAACACGCAATTGAAAACCTCATTTTAAACCCGGTGGAAATTAGGCAGGTAACGATAACAAAATATTTGAGTGGATCTGAAAAGATCGACATTTGCAGGGGGAAGCAGAGAGCCATAGCTATTAATACCGAAAGCGATATAAGCGCAGCCGGAGCAATTGAGAGACTCATTAACAGAGGGCAAACAATCCCGTTACTTTTGCGCGGTGATGATGGTTGGGTTGCATCACGAACCGCCATTCACGCTTTCAAATTGGGTGATAACCAGTACGTAGTAAGCATTACATAAGGGGCTTTTATGTCGAATGAAACAGTAAAAAAGGTCATGGCAGAAAAGCGCCGTATGACCATCGGACAGTTAACAGACTTGCTTGTTAGCGGTGCTTTACGCCGTGAGTTAGGCATGGATAAAACCGAATTTGCCACGCTGGTTTCAGTTATGCGATCCACTATCCGGCGCATTGAAGGGCTGGAGGCAACGCCACGTATGGGGCTTATTTTCAACACCGCCGCCGTGTTGCGCATTGGTATTGACTTTCCAATCACAGAGGAAAGGGCAAAAAAATGACCATAAAAAATGATATAGCCGAACTTACATCTGAAAAGCTTGAGGAAATCCGCCAGCGCTACCGCCAAACTGAAGTTCCTAAATGCCATATTTGCGGCGCTGAAATGACAATACAGTGTATCTCGGCAAGTCGTATCACTTATGGCTGTGCTGGCGCTATCTACGACGAAACTGGTTGTCATTACTCTGAAGGCCGCAGCCTTGCCGATGACCACTACGCTGAATCGCGCATCACAGTAGTTGATGTAAGCGACCCTGACGTTCTGGATCTGGTAGAGGCGCTGGAGAAGGCGCAGCGTGCCGGGAATATTAACAATCAGTGGAAGCCGGATGCTTGCCCGATTACCGGTCGCAGATTCTTCATGTGGATTGAGCATCCTGAACTTGGCTACGTACCAACATACGGCGGCCCGTATGACAGCTATACCATTCCCACAAGGGATGGCGATGGCGAGTTTTCATGCGAGCGATACGATCATGATGTAGGTGGTTGGGTAGACGGTGAATGCGTTGGTGCTTACCTGATTGATGACGATGAACAGTGTCGCGTTTACGAGCTTGAGCAGCGCATCGCCGAGCTGGAGTCCCGCACCGTGAAGCTGCCGAAGAAAAACATTGGCTGGGACCGAGACGAAGACGATTGCTGGAACAATGCTATTGACGCCTGTGCTGAAGCAATGACCGCCGCTGGCATCAAGGTGGAGGCTGACTAGATGGATAAGCCACTTAACAAGCGCGAACGCGAGTTTTTAAAGCCAGCCATTGTTCACGGTTGGGAAATCGAAATTAGCCCATTCCGTAAAACGGCTTTATGGGATGGCGATTCTCTCCTTCCAGTTAGAGTCGGCACCGTGGCTGGAAGCCTGATAAAGCGCGGCTATCTTGAGCGAATTTCTATGGGATACGGCAGGGACATAATAAGAGCGACGGAAAAGGCTAAAAATTTGCGGTGTTACCGTTGCTCGTATGGCAGGACCATCAAAAACGGTCAGCAAGCTGGCCCATGTCCGCATTGTGACGGCGGAATCAAGCCAGAAGGAGCCAACCAATGACCACAGATGAACTGCTGCAACACATTGATGCCGGTGACTATTACGAGGCCAGTTGCCTGCTGGGTGAAAAATGCCCAACTGCTGAGCGCAGATTTAAGCGCCTCACAAAAGGCCTGGCTGAGTTACTCAAAGACGTAAAGAAAGAGTTTCCTGACGCGAATTATTACACCGCCTCCGGTGGTTTTAATTTGCTTTTGGGTAGCGCAACCGACTGCAGTAGCACTGAGGGTAATCAGTTGATTGCCGTTTCAGCCAGTGAATATCTGAGTGTAGGCGACGGAGATTTCTAAATGACCAGCACATTAACCAGAGAGCACATTGAAGATACTAATTATCGTGGTTTTTGGCGTGTAACCGTGTGGGCCTGTTTGTTCTGTGTAATATTTTTCTGGTTGCCCGCCATTTTAGTAGCTATTTATTACTTTTCCTCGGGGAATTAATGCGCCGTTACATCATTAGCGATAAAGACATTATCGAGGCTTTCCAGAGATGGTCTAGCCCGGAATTAAAAAACCAGAAAATGCATACCAGCTTCATACGTGAGGCGGTATGCCGCATACATCCTGACAAGGTAATTCTTCAGTATGACGTTCGCCAAAAGCTAAAAAATATGGCCTCACGTGGTTTAGTTACTGAGGTGCGTTTAAGTCCTAACGCAACAGCCTGGATGATAATAAAAGGTGATTCAAATGGACAAAATTAAGACCAAAAGAAGCGAGCGCCGTTTGTCGCGTGACCTGATAGAAGAAGGGTTAAGGCTGGTGGCAGAACGTAGTGAGCGGGAGGGAGTGAACAAAGATACCGCTAAACGTCATGCTTCAGCCATCAGGGGCGTGATTCCGGCGCTGGGTGTAGTAAAGAGTAAGGTTGTGAAGCCGGGGGTTTGGGTTTCGCTATATACCCGCAGCGATGCTACATCGACCGTCATCAGCAATATGAAGTTTACCGCCGTCATATTTGAGTGGGCCGGACAGCAGGAATATGAAGATTCGGCATTTTATGCCGCTGTTGCAAATGCCATCCGTACAGCGCTGGCCGTCAGGGGGTAAGGATGCTCAGTGATTTACTGATAATGGTTGACCGCCGTGCTCAGGCGGTCAGCTTGCGTGAGAAAACAATTATTAATGAACGTCACGCCGTACGAATGCTTGAGCCTGTTTTATCTCTTGGGGTTCGCGCTGCAAGCGTGCCTGATACGTGGGTAAGGTATGCCGACCGTTGCATTGATAATGGGCTGGCGGCGTCTACGGTTCGCCAGCGTATAGATTGCGTTGCGGCTGTTGTAGCCTGGGTGATTCATGCTGATATTAAATTCAAGCCAGCCGCGCCGGGCTCTTTGGGTAGGATGCTTGATGCCATGCGTACAGCGGCAAGAGCTATAGGAAAACGGATAAAGCGTCACAGAGCATTGAGCAGGCCAGCCCGCGTAAGTGTTGATGAGTATTCTACGGTTGTGCGTGAGATAGAGTCTTTGCGGGATCCATACAGGGCCGCAGCCCGTATGATGCTGTGTTTTGGGATGAGGGCAACAGAAACGCTTTCACTATCTCCCTCATCAATTATTTCAGGTGGGAAGTTGTTTGTACCTGACCGCGAGACTAAAACTCACTCCGATTTACTTTTGCCTTTGCCAGTTAAATACATACCTTTAATCGAGGGGTGGCTAAGCGTGATAGGTGAGTCAGAAATAAAATACAACACGCTTGTGACGACGATTTCCCGCGCCGGGATTAAATGGCGCTGCCATGACTTAAGAAAATTATTTAGAACCTCCGCTGCTGTGCGTGGCGAGGATTATCTCGCAACAGAGTTGATATTAAATCACGCGGTGAAAGACGTTCCGAGTGTTTACTTGCAATCTCCACCGTTCGCGGCAATGAGGCGAGTTTTAAATAATTCTATTGAAGAGTATTTACAGGTTAAAGGGTAAGAAATGGAAAGTTCCGCGATTAAAGATAATGATATTATGTATCAAAAGAAGTATCCGAGAGGTTGTCAGTTTAAATCGCTTCAGCTACGAACTAATTTAAAAGCGAAGCCTGATATTTACCGCGTGGAAATGATTAATCGCAGTGGCGATAAGATTTTGATGGGAGGACGGCAAACAACACAGGAGGCGATTTCTCTTTATCAGGATATTGCGACACTTAGCCCGTCAGAAGTGGAGGCGGCATTCAGTAGTATGGTCTGACAGCAGACGACAAGAACGAGCCCGGCAAATGCCGGGCTTTTTTATGCCTGAAAATTGCAGCCAATGAATGTAAGTGAAATGTTAAATCTCAATTAACAAAAGCATGACATAATGCATGTTAAATTATGTGACAATAAGGTTAAATAAATGCTATGTGGATAGTTTTGTGTGCATCATGAAATTATGATTATGTAAATGATAAAGGTCGCATTTTCATAAAAATGACAAAAAATAAATTTAATGATTAAAAATCAATTGGTTATATTTTTGTGATTGTTTTTCATTCAAAAGTGGATGGATTTTTGGCGTCAATACCTTGCGTTTTTGCATTCTGGAAATTTAAAAAAGTTTAAGTGAATAATTTATTAATCGAATCATAGCGTTATGGTTGTGAGGCAAACGGATATATAAGGTTGGACATTCAGGGTTAGCATGAGTAAAAGACCAAAAAGAGGGCAATTAAAGCCATTTTATTTAAAAATGTTTCTGTTTGAAATAAAACCGGACATTTGCCACCTTACCTATAGCTATACGAATCAATAAGCTATGTTGTTTTTTATTGGGTTTTACTGTTTTATTCGCCGGAAATGTTTCTGCAATCTCATCTGACCAGCGCATTTAACATCTTGACATGAGTTTGTTATGAGTTGGCGGGAAGAGGGAAAGCATAAGCATGTGGGGGAGTGAAAAATATAAAACCGCGCTCAGGCTTGTTTCCACCAGCGATTGCAGGAATCTATCACTTTTCACTGATGTTTGATAACGGTTAAATATTTGACCGTTCAATTATGTTTGCTCTGTTACATATTCATTGCGTTAAAACTGAGCATAACAAAAGCAACAAATATCAAACATTCATGTTGGCACGTTAAATGTTATCCACATTGAAAGTGAGTAGTGATGCGTGTTTGGGGCGATATTGACCACTAACTTAAATCGTGCAGGTGGTTGGTTTTGTGCTGCTTATCCACAGATTTAGCCTTGTGCATAATATTGACACGCATTACCGCTGGAGCCGTTTCTGTAATTAGTCAGTCCGTTGCCTTTTAATCACCTCTATATAAAGGAGGTGAACTTCATGGCTTACGGGCGTCAGTTCGAAATAACCGTTAACTGTACAGATGGAGAGACGATCCACATTACTGATGTGGACGTTGATTTCTCGTCTGTGCGCGACGATGAAAAAGAGCCAAACGAGGCTGATTTAACGTTGTGGGGTTTAACACCACAGACGCAGAACGCCATTGCTCAGGCTGGGTCAACCGTCAGTGTTGCCGCTGGCTATATAGATGAAGGAATGTTCACCCTGTTTCAGGGCGAACTTATCAGCGCCGTGACCATTAAGCCTAACGAGGTCTACGGCCTGAAAATGAAAATCTACGAAGCGCTGATTCCGTTCCGGGCCAGCGTAACATCGCGCACATTTCGCAAAGGTCAGAGCCTTAAAGATGCTGTTTTACAGGTAGCGTCTGATATGGGGCTGGGTTGTCAGTTCTCTAAATCTGCTTCCTCTCTTACCCTGGCTAAAAGCGTCAGCGCTGCGGCATTGTCCCGCGATGTGCTCACCAGCCTTTGCAAGCCAGTTAATGCCAACTGGTCGCTTCAGTATCAGTCAATCATTGTCACTGCCGGTGATTCAATTCTTACTGGTGCTGCTGTTTTCTCTCCTGAAACAGGCTTGCTTGGCGCACCACTTCTGAAGATTCACTCCCCGAAGCGCACGAAGAAAAAGAACCCTTCCGAAAAAGAGCAGATCCAGAAGAAGCACGACAAAAGCATAACTACCTATGTCTGGCCCCCGAAGGGCTCGCAGGTTGACTACTCAAAAGGTGCTCGCCGCCAGATGGGGGTTATTGAGGCTGTTACATGGGAATCGTTGCTTTATGGCGGGGTTGAGATTGGCGAGCAGGTAGAGCTTTCTTCTCCATCAATGGGCGAAGGCTGGATGGTTATTGTGAAGAAGATTTCCCATCGCTTTAGTACCCGCGACCGTCAGGCGTGGTCATCGTCATGGGAGGGCATCATTGCATGAGAGCCGGTAGCCAGATTCAGGCCATTGTTGAGCAGGCGCTTAATTCAGCGCTTTTTTCGCTTGAGGCAACGATTGTTTCCGTCAGCGGCGGGCGGGCAACCGTCCAGCCATCCCCAAAGCGCATTTTCGGTGACAACTCAGAGTCGATTGCTTATCCGGCTGTGGAAAACGTGCGTCTGGTTTCACTCGTCTGGGATAGCGGTAAATCGGGCGTCAGCGGGCGAGTTTCTCCGGGGGATGAATGTCTCCTTATCGCGCTTTCTCACGGAGACGGCGACGAGCCAGACCATAAGACCATTTCAAGCGCCATCGCTATATGTGGTTTTTCAGACGTTGCCAGTCACCAGATGCCGGATGAGGCAGGGGTAAGAGTTTTCAGCGGTAGCGCTTTTATTGAATGGGATGACGGAACCATTAAGGGCGATACCGGGCAAGGCGCAACTTTCGAGTTTACGGGCAACAAAATGACCGTTAACGCGCCGGGCGGTATCGATATGACAGCGCCAATGACAACCATAAACGGGAATTTGACGATTTCAGGATCCATTAGTCAGGGCGCTGGTGGTGGCGGCAATGCTGACTTTGGCGGCAACGTCACCATAACCGGCGATAGCAAAGCCGCTGACCACATCAGCGGTGGTAAGTCCTTCAATTCTCACACGCATAAAGAAAACGGTGAGGGCAGTCAGACCGACGCCCCGACATAAGGAAAAACCATGAAATTAACTGACCATGCGGCACAAATCGCGCTTTCTAACGGTGGCTTTCTGATGGCGGGTGACTACGGCACAACCATCGGCAAAGGCGAGATTATCAATATCACTGAGCGAGCCGGGCTTGTAGTTGAGCGCGTCGAGTGCATCCCCCTGATTAACGCGCCGCTGAATATGGTCATGGCGACGTGCAGGGAGAACAAAGACCAGTACATGCCATTTTACAGCGATTTGCCGTTTGAATTACCGCATCAAGCGGCGATGGCGCAAATGTTAAATGATGCAGGCGAAGGCTTTGACCTTGATGACCTGCTGGATATTGAGTCGCTGGATTCTGCTGTGACGGTCGTCCACGTTGAAAAATGGATGCACACCGAATGAACATCACAACAACTCAGTATCGACAAGGTTTAAAGGGCTGTTTCATTTCCGCAGAGAGGCCGCAGGCTGGCGACTCTCTGACGCTGGTAATGCCAACATGCAGAGGGCGACGCATTATCCCTGTTGGCGAGGTTCAGCGGGTCGAGGCTGTAGGTACTAGCCGTTGCCTCGTATGGGTTTCAAAGCTGGCATTCGTTGAGGGGATGAATTACTGATGCTGGACATTATGCAGGATGAAAGCGGAGTCATTCTCCGAAACGGCGATTTAGTGCTGGATGGTGGTATTGATGGCATTGCACAGCAGGCAGAAATCCGCGTAGGTACTAATCGCGGCGAATGGTGGCTTGATGAAACTCAGGGATTGCCGTGGTTGCCTGGCATTATGGCGTCACGTCTGCCGGTTTCTATTGTCTCCAACATGATTAACGCAGAGGCACGGCGCACCACTGGCGTGACTGATGCCAGAACTACAACCATCAATGACGTTAAGGGGAATTACACGATCCGCTTTGCGGTTTATGTCGGAGCCGATAGTACGGAGGTAACGAGTGGAATTGATTAATGATGGCGGCTGGCACGGTGCCAGACTGCCAGAGCTACGCGGCGACATTTACCAGAAATTGCGCGACCTTCTGGGGGATATAAGCCCGGACGGTGATTCCCTGATTGGTCAGGTTATGGCGGTTGTCGCTGAAAATGACCTGAATATAGTGGAGGCCATCGGCTGGACGTTTGCTGGTTTCTTCATTTCATCAGGTGAAGGCATCCAGCTTGACGGTATCGGCGAGGGGTTCACGCTTCCTCGCTATGGATTAACCCGGTCATCTGCCGATGTGGTTTACCTGCTGGCTTCAGGGCAGGTAATCGCGTCTGGTGCGACTTTCACTATCTCCGGTATTTCTGGAGACTGGTCGCCGTCAGGCAGTATTCAGGCCAATGGTAAAAATGCTACCGGGTTTGTGCTGGAGGTTAAAGCTGATGCTATCACCACGGGAAATACCTTCACCATATCCATCAACGGTAAACCATATTCGACGCAGCACCAGACAGGCGATACGTCTGATTCGATTTTATCCAGGCTGTATCCCATCATTACCGCCGCTGATACGTCAGTAACCACATATTCAACGGATTACGGGGTGTTGCTTTATGCAGCAGATGGTAAATCGCTCATCCAGTTCTCATTTTCTGATGATGTTTTCTCTATCGTTCGTACCGGAATGCCCGCAACGACATGGTATGACAGCGATACGGAGTTTCCTGATGTTCGATTCGGCTATGTGGCAACAGATGACATTCTGATTCTTGCCAACGGTAGTAAAGGCTTTGAAATAGAAGATGATGAGCAATACAGAGAACGTCTTTTCGAAGCAGCGGAAGCAGGGCGAAAGAATGTCAGCGCATCAAGACCGGGCATAAAAAATGCCGTTTTAGCGGTTGCGGGTGTAAGCCACGTCACTGTTAACACCAACAGAGGCATTGAGACTGATGCTGATGGTCTTCCGGGAAAGTCTGTTCAGGTGTTTGTTGCTGGTGGTGATAGCGACGCGATAGCGCAGGCGATATATGATGCGGCGGCGGCTGAGTGCGGTTTCTACGGCAACACATCGGGTACAGCCACTGACGGTACAACTACCGAAACAGTGTATTTCACTCGCCAGAGCTTCCAGCTTGTCTATGTTTCTGTGTCTGGTGATGCGTGGGACGCAGAGACAACAGGCAAGCCAGACGATTACGAAAGCGTCGCTAAAAGCGTTATTACTGGCTATTTCTCACAGCTTGAAATGGGGCGCGACGTTTTTGCGGGTCAAATATCTGCCCGTTTGGTTACGGCTTTCCCGACGATGACGGATGTTACGGTAACTGTAGGTATTTCCGAATCCCCAACAGGGAAAACAGTCCCCATAAGTAGCGGCGTTGTTGCGGTTACGGATTCTACTTCTGTGGTGGTGTCGTAATGGAACCATCAATTAAAAAACCGGGTCAATTGGCAACTGAACGCCTTACATCAAAGGTCAGATTACAGAAAAATATCGACCTCGTTTCCGGTATCAAGGCTAACCAGCAGGGCATGGTTGATGCGCTGGACTACCTAAAAAAGGGTTTTTCAATTACTGATTCTTCGGGCCTTTTGCTTGATGCATGGGGGGAAAGATTCGCTATACCGCGAGAGGGTCGCGACGATGACAGCTACAGGATAGCCCTGTTGCAGGGGGCCGGAACACAATCTGTTTCGCTTCAATCTCGCCGTGCTGTCGGTGGATTCATCCAGTTAGCCTATAGCCTTACATGGTTACGACTGAACCGCGTAGGGCTGTCTACAGGTGCTATAGGCGCGGCTTTTAACCGCGTACCACTACGCGCTGTTTTCGTCCAGTGTGGCGCGATGGCTCCAGATATCGAACTACCGGAAACACTGGTTGCAGCAACCTTTGCCGGAGATATATACAGCGCTGCAACACCTCCTAACGTCAAGCTAACCCACCACGCGCCAATGTTTCCCGGTAATGCGTTTCCGGCTGTGTGGGGCGGCATCAAGTACGAGAGGACGCAAAAAACAGTGATGGCTACAGCAACTAAAGGGATCCGTGTCACCGCGACAAAGTCCCTGCTGACGAGGATAGAGGGTACGAAAACGGTTAACGGGAATGAACTTCTGGAGCCATTCAACACGCTTGTAACAGTCAAAAAGATGAAGGTGACAAATGGATAGCTGGGCCAATACTGACAAAACTTACACGGGGCAAGGCGGTGCTGATATTCCAAACAAGCAAGAGCCATCAGAAGAAATGCAGGCTACCGGGTTCGCGCCGACCTACTTTGATGTAAATGGCAATCTGGTGTTTGGTGACGGGATAAGCGCTCAGGTAATGAATTACATCCTTAATGACCTGTACAAAAAGTATCAGGAGCTTTTAGCCAGGGTAGAAGCGCCATGAATACATTTTCGACCGTTGCTCGTAATTATCCTGTAAGTGGCGGCATTTATCCGAGCAAGAAACAACCATCGGCAGCGAAACAGGCTGATGGCTTTGCGCCGACTTACATCAATGCAGGCGGAAAATTGATTGAAGGGGATCCGGTTGACGTGGCGGAGCTTAACTTCATTTTTAACGACCTGTACGCGCAGGCGGCACACATTGACCAGCTTCTTACGGCTAAGGGGAAATAATGGCATTAACACCAGATGAGCTAATTGCGATATCAGACCTTGAGAAAGCACAGATTGCAGACTCTTCTGTCGTGCCTGATTGGGTTCTTCCTGCTGAAGTCAGGGGGAGTAGTGCACCGATAAATGGCATTCCGTACCCTCAGCACACCATTGACGTATTTGGCGGGCTGCTGGCTGGCGAATGGTCACTTAAGTTTCAGAATCCGTTACAGCGCGTTGTTTGCGATCTGGAGATATTTCACGGCGAGAATGCACCAGAATCGACGCCCCCGGACTTGTCAGCATTACAGTTAACGGCGTCCGGCTTTGATAAAGCTGTGATTTTTTGCCCGGCAAAAAATATTACGGATACAGCGCCGGTAAACTTTATGGGGCTGGCTGTTTCTGGTGTTACACCTGTGTACAGGCTGGGAGGCAAACGCAGATTTCTGGAACAGTCTGGAATGGTTATCATCCCATTAACAGTGATTCTACTGTCAACGCAGCCGCTGGCCAGTCAGGAGACAAGCAGGGTGCTATCCGTCACACTGAAGCGCAGGAATGAAAATCAGATGACTGTAGCGCCAATTATCAGCGGGATGGTCTACAGTAACCCACTACCATCAGCTCGAGATATCGCTCAGGCGTCGTGACCGCTGAGAAATAGAAAACGCATTTAATGACTTTGTGTCAACATTTCCCCGGTTTGTTATCAACAATTCGGGGATTTGTCTTTTATGAGAGCGACAGCACGTAAAAAACTGGCGTTTAAAGATTTCTACGAAAATGGCATATTTTCGCGAGTTATCGCAACCAGAACAAGCAACAACAGGTGGCAATTGTGCGGAATGCACAGGAACGGCAATGCAGTAATATTCATTGAGGCAGCAAGGGGAGGTGTAAGAGAGTGGTCTAGCCTGGAATATTTATCTGAATTTTGTGACTCTATCGGGGTGAGTGTATGGGAGGTACATAGAAGAAAATGATTTTTTCATTGAGAGGCTAGTGCGCTTAAGTTAAAAGCATATTTGCGCACTTAACCTCTGTGATTAGCTTTAAGTGTGTTTTATTACCATTGCAGAATTGTAAAACCCAGCCAGCCCGACTTCATTACCATCCCGCATCCCTTTCAGTGTGTAATTTTCACCATCATCTGTTTTGGTTAGCACTGGTGCTTCAGTTACAGTGATCTCCATTCCCGGAACGGGGACGATAACGTCCCCGACCTCCAGTTCAATAAATTTTTTAGTAGCCATTATCAACCTCAATCAGTGGGCCGGACGAAGACGTTCAAACGTGATATTCAGGCGACGTGTACCTGATGGCGGAGCGCTGCCAAACGTGACGCCGAAATATGAAGTTCCTTTTGTGTTATCCAGATATCTGACGGTCGTTAGCCAGTCAGGGACCACCGAAACAATACGGTAATTTGCGTCAGCAACCTCCTCTGGCAGTGAAAGCGTAAACTCAACTGTAGTACCATCGCCAGCCAGATTGTACGTCTGCGTTCTGGAGACGATATACCCCATGCTGTTACCTATCTGGCTGTCTGCGAGAGTTGCAGTACCGTAGTATATTTTGCCGTCTCCACCGCTGTCCTTGAATGTGCATCGCCCAAGCTGGAGCTGACCTATTACGCCGCCGCTGCTCACCGTCGCTGTCGCCGTCGCACCACTGCCGCCACCACCTGAAATGGTTACCGTTGGTGCTGATGTATAGCCAAAGCCCTTATACAGCACAGATATTTTTGTCACTGATCCGCCAGAAACGGTAGCTGTCGCTAAAGCCCCGGTTCCGCCACCACCTGAAATGGTGACCGTTGGCGCAGAGGTATAGCCACTCCCTCCGGCCGTAACGGCGATCGACTGGAGCCGGCCACCACCAAAAGCGATGTCATGCCCTGCATTATTCAGGAAAGTCACCCCCTCAATATCAGGCGTGGTACAGGCGGGAAGGCTGGAAATATCAGACTGAATATCAATCCCGATACCAGTGCTCATTTTATTGGGGCTATTTGTATCTTCGTTATCAACGTAGATTCTTTTAACGCAGTTCATAATCTCACCACCGTGTATTTTGAACCCGTTAAAACCAGAGCAGTAAATACCAGCTCCGCAGCCATCAATAGTAGGGTTGATGGCTGTACACATAACCAGAGAGCCAAGACTACCGATACCAGAACGCCGACAGTTTCTCGCGATGCAATTGACGATATGGCAGTTATTTATTCCATTCTCCCCCATATAAAAGCCATCCTGACACCCAACAGATATGCAATGGCTGAAAGTGCAGTTCTGGCATCCGTTCATATCCAGACCGTTATCAACACAGTTTTCGCAGTATGCATAACTGGTCACGTGGTCCTGCACCTTGCCGTGCGCAATTCCAATAAATCCAGCCCGGAATATTTTGTCGTGTGATGAGCTACAGGCTCGCGTCAGCCCTCCGGTATCTGCACGGAACTTAATGCCGTTGCTTCCTGTATCCCGGATGTCGTTACGTTCTGACTCGTGACTAATGCAGTTGGTAATGTACTGACCCGCGGCAGTTTCGACCGCCCCGCCAGTGATATCGCGTATTGTTGAGTATTTGCAAAATGTATCTTCGCAGTTCTCAAAATACGCGCCGTAGCTGTTGAAATCGCGAATATCAACGCCATCGACACCAGCCCCCGTTACCCCAACTGCGCTGATACAGCAACGTATTGATGACTGATTGGCGGAGTTACCCCGCAAACGCCCCTTTTTATTATTTGCCTTGATTACCGAGTCGGAGGATGAAATAAACATGGACGCCGGAGCGTTGTCCGGGTGAGTTACCGTTACGTAGTCGCAAATTCTTACAGTCACACCCTCGGGCACAACTGCTGTCGTCAGAACACAACTCACATCGACAATTACAACGCCAGTAGTTTCTGCGGCTTTAGCAAATGCTTTCGCAAAAGCCAGAGTCGCATCAGCGCCTTTTGTGACTTTGTAATCTGAGATTCTCGGAGAGGAATTATCAATGTAACCCTGTACTGTGATATCGAGCTTTGTATTTACTTGACCTGCACCGGATGTAGAGCTGAAACCGGTATTTGCCAGAAACAAATCAAGATTGCCGTCATCAGCAATATCTTTGCCGGGGTTGTTGCGTGATAGCGGAAGTCGCCATTTACTCCACGTAGAGTCTTCCTGTACATAAGTTGATGAGGCGGTTATTAATGAATCAGATGTAAATGTTCGGCGTCTGGGAAAGCCTGAGTGAATAGTCAGAATCCCACCCGTGGGGGATGGCGAAGATAAATTGTCTTGGGGAACCAAATAAAACCCAGGGAGGATAATGCTATTAATATCATCGCTGGCGCTGAGTGCCGATTTCATCATCAGCGCACCATAATTATTTTCGGACATAAGCACCTCTTAGCTATTAACAGGTGCGATTAGACCGAATACGGGAGAGAGGATACAGAAAGCGGGCGAGCGGTAACGCCGCCATATGGCGCATGGCGGCGTTGCGAGGGTATCAGGCTATCATTTCAAGGCATTGGGCGTATAAATCGTCCTGAATGCCATTTAGGGCCTCAAATGCGGCTTTTCCCCCGCATGTTCCATCAGCATGAACCGGAATCAGCCAGGCATAAACCGCGCGTATTGCTGCTGGCGCTGCGTGCTGGTGGTGATGGTCACACAGTGGCAATACGCGGGCGTGTGCGCCTGCTGCTGTTCTCCCGTCGATATGGTGCAGACTGACCATATCGTTAATAATCCCGTGAACATAACAGGCAATGCAGGGTAGAGCGCCGATTTTATCCATCAGTGACCGTTCAGCGGCGCGGGGCGTTCGTCCCTTCAAACCACGCGCACAAGGTTTATTTTTTGCCCGTTCAATATAGCGGGATTGTCGTTCCCGCTGTTTTTCGTACTGAGCCTGACGCCATTCCGGGGATGCCTGTTTCTCGCGCTGGCGGGCTATGGCCCGCTGCTGATATTCACGCTGCTTTTCAATGTGACGTTGTAACTTTTCCTGTGCGGTTTTCATGTTGAGAACCCCGCATATCAGTAAGGAAGGTCAGATTCAGGGATGTACGCCGGGATTTCATTGTTGAAGCCACCACTTTCAACATGAAGGATTAGGGTTTCGATATAGCCAGCAGTGTATGCATCGCAGCGACGAGAAATTTCATGAAGCTGTTGCAGCTTGATATCGGTGTCAGCGTTACCTTTCGCGATTTCCTGCGCAATATCGACCTTTTGTTGCATCTCATCGACGGTGAGTTGCGCTTGTGCCACAAGAATGGTGGATTCGCTGGCCTCGTTATCGCCGTCAGCGCCGACGATATCCATGATAGTGCGGGCAACTTTCATTTCAGGATTTGCCAGCGCTTCAAAGTGCACATCACCACGCATCAGCGCCAGCGTATAGAACTCACGACAGGCGTTATACCAGTTACGGCGGTGATAGCTCGTATCGCTGTGTACTGAGCGCATATCCAGACCGTGCGACACATGCACTTCCATCTGACGCATAGCGATTTCGATAATTTCCGAATCGTGGCCTGCTTCGACGGCGGCAACAAACGCCTCTTCATCGTCATCAAGCGGGGTACAGTCAGGAATAAATGTCCGGGCCACTGGCGCTGACATATCGCGGGTATCATGCACATCGTTTGAATCCGCGCTTGAAATCGCAACAGATGATAGGGATTCTGCGATATCCATAGCGACTTCAGCGCTGACGTGTGCGCCGGTTCGGGTGTCGATAAGTTCATCACCGTCTACCTGGAAGAATCCGGCCTGTTTGTAGAAACTCTGCCAGTGCTCATCCGTCAGGCCATAGCGCAACACAGTATCGCGGGCCATTGCGTCATCGTCTTTGGCATTGTCGCGGGAATGGATAACATCCTCTGCAACTTCTGACGGAGTACGCAGAAACGGGTTACGGGCTTTAGCCTGGGCGATTACCGCGCTGCCAGTGAACTCACCAGCCGCGACCAGCATATTCAGGATGGATTCCGCTTTAGTGCGTTCTGATTTTGTCGGCTTCCATTTGCGGCTGCTGTTCAGAGCGCGGGCCTTACGGCGTTCGCGTTTACTGTCTGCCTGGTCGATATCGTCATCACCATCAGTGATATCGAGTGCCTGACGCAGGCCATAGCGGCGGTAATAGGTGTATGTCGCCCCAAACTGCTGACAGGCATCCAGGCGCTTATCCTGTTTGATATAAGCAGGCAGGGTGAAAGAGACTTCCGTGCCGGTTGGGTTGTGGTGGAAGGTCGTCACCATGTTGAACGGCAGGCTGTCAGTGGCATTATCGGCAGGCACCAGTTCCTGATTCAGCATCAGACCATGCTGATAAATCGGATCCCGCAGCATATCCAGCAACTGCGCCAACGTGGCATAGGTGAAATCCAGCGTTTCGTTGTAGTTGTTGCGGTCGGGGTTTTTGAGTTCATGAACCATATGCGCCAGCGCATCACGGGCGTTGGCATACTGCTGACCGGGCGCTACGTAGACTTCCGGCGCGGTCACTTCCGTTTTTTCGACTTCATTTGAGACATTTTTATGAACGGGAATCATAGCGGCAGTTGCATAGCCAGCGGCTTTAAGTGCCATCATGGTATGTACTGCAAGTTCTGCGGCGTCAGGGATAGTGAGTAATGTACTCATTGTGGTTGCTCCTTTCGATGAGACTGAATCCCCACTTTTGAGATGGGGCGGGGTGGAGCTCAAAACCGTCGAAAGTCGGCGGACTTATTCACAGACGGAGAGGCCTGCTATTCGTCGCACTCCACCCCATAATTCAGCACTCGCGTAGCCGAAGCCACCAGAGCATAAATTCAGGGTACAAAAAAATCACGCTGACGGGGTGATATACCGCTTTCGATTGGTGTTTTGAGCACCTTTATAGATCTTATTTCAACTACAAATTAGAATCAAGCCAGAATTGCGCAAAGCAAAGGATATTGGTTTGAAAACACCGACATATGCGGTCATCAAGATAAATTCAGCAGGTGAGGCCAAAGTCACAAAGCAGCTAGAGGCTGAAATTAGAGTTACAGCCGCAACGGCAAGCGGAGCGTGGAGAAAAGAACGAAAAAATGCCCGTTTAGCAGGTATGCGGTATTTCCGCCTTAGATGCCTTTCAGTTGATGGTGATATCTGGTGGGTAAACCCTGTACACGCGACTCTTGATGGGACGGCTTTCCACATCAACGAAATTTTCAATTGTCGATGTTGCTTTCCTGAGTGGTTATTTTCTGAAAGTGATGTTGCTAAAGCAAAGGTCGAGGTTGAAAGGCGAAAAGCAACTATTTAATTGCTAAGTATTTTATTGCTATACTTCCGCCCGGTGCTTGAGGCTGTCTGTCTCATGTCACCATGCGGCAGATAGAAGAAAGCCCCGAAGGTCAATTTTCATTAACCAACGAGGCCTCTAATCTTGCGTGACAACATGATTATAGCCTCCCAAAAGCGACGGAGGCAACTTTGTTTTACAAAGGAGTTTTTTTGTTTATCGCGATATTTATCGCGGCGTTACTGGCGTATACCGCCCTTAACCGGACGCTTTGCGAAGCGTCCATAGGTCAGGGAGGTGTGCAGGTAGCGGCAAAGTTTGCCTACGAAGCTAAGGAGAGTCGCTAAATCAGGGCGGGGATCCGTCCCCGCCTTTCTGGTTGTCTGGCATGGCCTGAGCACCTTTAAACGCCGCTCCTTCGGGGGCGGCTTTTCTTTGGCGTTACCTCTCGCATCATCTTTTGAATCCTCCAGGTAAAAAACCATAATGGCACCTGCCACGGACAGGAAGCATTGCCTGTTACCTTTAAGCCTTTGTTATTACCCTTGTGATTTCAGCCATTCCGCCCCCGGAGTGGCTTTTTTTTATTTGTACTACACGCCAGCGGTAACGCTGTTTTTGATCCTCTTCTTTCCTCGCTACGCTGCAAGCCTCACAAGGGGGGAATTGTGACAATAAAAATAAACAGGCGTGATGATGCATTTGCAAAGCTGGTGGCTGAAGCGCGGGAAGCGCCGGGGTTCAGCTATGCAAAGTCGCGCAACCGTGATTACAAGGGCTTTAACGATGATTTTCAGGCTGAAAAGTTACTTAAAAATGACGACATACAGCAGGCCGTCAGCGTTTACAAAAAGCACATTATTGCAGCGGATATCGTGGGGCGTCAGGAGGCGTTAATTGACCTTTCGGCGCGTTTCCGTGCGCCGGATTCAACAGCGGTAATGCTGGAATTGCAGGCGCTGGAGAAAATGAGGCTTGAACCGGAGGTGTTCCGCAGCCGCATGGCGGCAATTGATACCCGTGCAGTTAAAAACATCAAAAGAACAAAGCACGGATGGCAGGTTGAGGGGCTGGATAAGTCACATCTTGCCGCGCGGATCCTTACGCTTGCCGGGGTGGATATCAGCAAGCCAATAACCGACGAAGGTAAGCGCCTCGCGAGAGAAACACTGACCGAAATTTACCGGGATATGGGATTCGATGACGGCGATTGAGATAGCACCTGAGCATGATTTAGAGCGCCGTCGCTACTGGCTGTCAGAGAAAAAGAAAATGGCAGAGTGGCGGCGCGTCATGCGTTCGCTCACGACAAAACCGCACCGCGTTAAATGTCTGCGCGGTGGGCGTGGATCCAGTAAGTCATGGAGGATTGCCGAAGCACTGATTCAGCTCACGGTACGATATGACCTGCGCATTCTGTGCTTGCGCCGGGTGCAGAAATCTATCGACGCATCCTCACATAAGCTACTCAGCGATACGATACGCCGTCTGGGGTATGAATCAGAGTTCACGATAACCCAAAACAGCATCAAGGCTAAATCCGGCGCTGAATTCCGGTTTTTGGGCTTTCAGTCGAACCTAGACAGCATTAAATCCATTGAAGGCGTGGACATTTGCTGGGTGGAGGAAGCTCACGCGATTTCGGCTGAAGCGTGGGAAACGCTGGCCCCGACATTGCGCCGTAACGGTGCTGAACTATGGATTACCTTCAACCCGGCTTTTGCGTGGGATGAAACCTACGTCCGATACGTTCTCAATGCAGAGGATGACTGGTTTATTGAGGAGGTGAACTGGTATCACAACCCATATTTCAATTCGACGTTGGATAAAGAGCGGCTTTATACGCTGAAGTATTACCCCGACAAATACGACAACATCTGGAACGGCGTTCCCGTCAGCGATTTACCCGGCGCTGTTGTTAACCGTGGCCATCTTGAAAAGTTAGTTGTTTCGCCCGATTCGAAGCTGGCGAAAGCGTGCCGAACTGGCGTCAAAACGGCGGTGCTCGATGTTGCTGATGACGGCGATGATGATTCGGTGCTGTCGTTCTTTGACGGGCGTTTTTTGTACCGTATGGAGAGATTGCAGGCGCGTGACACCGTCCAGCTTGCGCAGCAGGCGTTAAAGATGGCGACGGAAGAAGACTGTGCCGTCCTGATTTACGACTCTGTCGGCGTTGGTTCTGGTGTTAAAGGCGAGTTAAACAAGTACGAAGACTCAGAGATTGAGTTTCGTAAATTCGTCGCTCAGGGCGAAGTGTTGCGCAAAAAGTCCAGGTATCGCGGCGGTAGGCCGAACGAAGATACCTTCCACAATCTGCGAGCGCAGGCATGGTGGGCGTATAGGGATGCAGTTAATGACTCTGTGCGCTGGCTTGAGACGGACATTATGCCGCCTGATGGCCTTTTCGCTATTTCTGACCAGATACCGCGTCGCTATCTAGACCGAATCCTTTCTGATTCTACTGGCGTCATGTGGGAAACCACGCCTGACGACAAAATCCTTATTGAAGCGAAGAAAAAAGTTAAAAAACGGCTGGGCGTGTCCACTGACTACGCTGACGCCATATTCCCACATCTGGTACGTATGAAATCAGGAATTATCGAATGACGAACAAAACCAGCTTGATTCCCACTGAGGGGATTTTAACGAAAGAGGGCTTGCAGCCAGCAAATTACAATGTTGACGGCTATGTAAGTATGATGACCAGCGCGGCGGCAAGCTCAAAAGGTGCGGCGGGCATGAGTTCACCGACAGCCAACCGAATGAAAGCTCGCGCCGCCGAAGGGATGATTCCGCTGGTGGCAGCAATGACCGGGGAGCTATCCGGTATAGGCTGGCGCATTATCAGCGAACCGGTTGCTGCCGCAATGCTGAACGGCTTCACTGTGGTTACTGAAAATCCTGATGATTCAAAGCGTATTCAGCAGATTTTTGACGAAATGGAAGCGTGGCAGGTAGTAGAAAGCGCCGCCATTCTAAAGCGTCATCATGGCTGGTCTGTGCTGGTTATGGGGGAAGAGTGGGTGCGTTGCCACGGCTCACACTGGATTACCCCGTCGAACGACTGGTTTGCAGACTACAATTCGCCTTTTTTTGGTCTGCCGGAAGGCTGGCGTATCCAGCTTAAAAGCCCCATCGGTGGCGAAGTGTTTATTGAGCAGGAGGATTCTATCCTCTTTGGCGATAAAAACTATCAGCCGATTTACGCGATGGTCGGTATCGAATTTGGCGAACCATTGTTGTGTAAGCCTTATGCAGCTTTACAGCGGCTGGGTCTTTCGCATGAGCTAATCATCAGCATTCTTTCCCTTTCCGTTCAGGATATCTATAAAAAGAAGGACTTAGCTGAAGACCTGAAAACGGCTAAAGGAGAGGCAGCAGCGGCCCGCAGGCTGGGAGGAATAGCGGCAACCCGCCAGTTAAATGACATGGTAGCGATTGACGATGAAGAGGAAATCACCCGCCTACAGTCCACTATGACCGGAACCGCCGACCTTGTTGATATGGCTATTAAGCTGGTATGCGCAGAAACAGGTTTTCCCATAGCTATGCTGGCAGAGCGTAAAGGTGGTCTTTCCAATAGCGATACCAGCGCCGATGCACAATGGCAAAACCTTGTTTCTCATATCAACACCAATTACATCATCCCGGCCCTGAAAAAGCTGGCTTTTCGCTATACGGGTATCCGCGCTGACTTTGTGCCGAATAAATCTCAGGGGCAGATAGACCGCGAGGTAGACCGGGACAAGAAACGAGCAGAAACAGCCCAGCTTTACTATTCGATGCGAGCCATTACCAGCGAAGAGGCCCGCGCCACGGCGCAGGAAACTGGAGCGGTGGTTATGCTTGCGACCACTCCGCCCGCAACTGGCACCATTGATGACCAGAATGACGATGATTCGAACCAGAACAACGAGAATTTGAACCGGAATAGCACCAAAAAAGACAACAGCGAGGCCAATAATGGCGAAGAGTGAACCACGTTACGACGCCGGGTATCCGCTGGCTATCGAACTGGTTTACGCTCAAAGGCTGGGCGATAACGCCCGGCTTGTTGGTAAATGGGTTCGCGATGCCTGCATAAAGACATACAAGGCAATTGGTAAATCCGGCGCGGTACTCAATACCGATGCCGCCGATGGTAAAGATGTTTCCGTTGATGACCTGCTGGGGGATTTTATCGCCGCCGCAACGGTCAAAAAAGTGCGCGTATATATAAAGAAGAAAGCCGGAAGGAATTATTCACGCATGACGCGTGAGCAGCAGGAAAGGCTTGTCCGGTCTGTTGCTCTGGAACTTTTGCCAGATGCATCAATTTTTCTTAAAGCCATTCCGTCACTGCTAAAAGATGGTGAATTTGGGGCCGTCCCCGCCTACGCATTCAGTGAAGTAAGGCGGCAGGCAGGAATCAGCCTGGCTAAAGATGTTGCCAGAGTGACCGGCTCAAAGCCAGATACCTACCTTCGTGTTATCAACCGCGCCGCTGATGATGTTCAGGCCGCTATTGTAAATGGTCAATTTGGCCTGACTGACGAGTATTACCAGAGCTATTACCAGCGCTTCCGCGTCGATGGTGTGAATCTTATTGACCTGAAAACAGGGCTATCAGCCACACCAGATACAGCGGGAGCAATATCTAAGCCGCTCGCCAGCTTAACGGATCCGATGAGAGGCGCGAGCACGGTTCCATCATTACCGGCTATGGAAGCGGCAAATACCCAACTTGCTAACTCGGCGGTAGACGATTTCCGGCTGATTGTTCGCGCTGCCGCCGATATTGATTTGGCACCGGGTATCAAACTGCCAACCGAAAATATGGCTGACCTGATATCCATTGATATCTATGACGGCGATAAAAAGCTGCTGGAGCAAACAGCAGACTGGCTTACGGAAAGCATGGGGCGCATGGAGAACGTCACCGACGAGGCGCTACAGCGCGGGATTAAGGTCGTCCAGCAGGGATTACGTGAGGGGCGGGGCGTTGACTATATCGCCGATAAACTGGCAACCGAAATGGAGATTCCCTATCGGCGAGCCCGCAACGTCGCCCGCAATGAGATAGGTAATCAGGCCTGGAATCTGGAAGAAGCCAACGCCCGTATTGCCGGGATGAAAATATACCGCTGGCGGGGGATGTTAGACGAACGCGAGCGAAAATTGCATGTTGAGCGCGAAGGTAAGGCATACGAGCCGACCAGACCGCCACAGGACGGGAATCCGGGGCAACCGCATTTATGCCGCTGCTTCCCTGAATGGTTGTTCTCTGCGTCGGACGTTGAAGAAGCGGAGAAAGAAATTGCTGCAAGAAACACAGGTCAACGTTGACGCCATCAAACAATGGGAGATAACCCCGGAAGGTTATCTCCAGATTGATATCCCAATCGCCCGTCCGGGCGTACTGGTTTATGACCGCAAGCGCGGTGATGCATTTACGGCTAAAGAGTACCGCTCAGCCGATGAATTGTTTAACCAGGACTCAATGAATACCTTAATCGGCAAGCCTGTGACGGTGTCACATCCTCGCAACGGTCTGGTGACGTCAAAAAACTACCGGGCCGTTTCTGCGGGTGTTGTTACTGCTGTTATGCGTCAGGGTGATGAACTTATCGCCCGCGCACTGGTTCAGGATGAGAAGTCCATCCGACTGATTCAGCAGGATAAAAGTTTACGGGGTGCTTCGGCGGGGTATCAGTGCGACGAAAAGCCAAAAGAAACAGGACTATCCCCGGACGGGCAAACGTTCGACACGGTGCAAAAGGGTATCAATTACAACCATTTGAGCATTGTGCGTAACCCACGGGTAAAAACTGCAACATTCAATCTGGACGGTGAACCGATGGAATTAGAAGAGGCGTTAGCCGAAATTGAAAGTCTTAAAGCGAAAAATCAAACGCTTACGACTGATTTAAGCAAAACTCAGGGCGACCTGCTGAAAGCAAATACCCGCCTGATAAATATGGACTCAGCCAGCAACGAAGCCTATGAGCGTGGTGTTGCTGATGGTCGTCAGGAAAATGACCTGAAAGCAGCAGCTAAACGCCTGAACATCAACACCGACAGCCTGGGCGATATCAATCTGGTCAAACAGGCCATCATCCGTAAGGCAAACCCTGAAGTAAACATGGATAGCTGGACGGATGAGCAGGTGGATGTTGCGCTGTCTATGGCGCTGGTTGCCTGCGGTAAGAAATTTGAACAAACCCCGCGAAATCACCGCGCAGCAGTTAACACCGATGAGCAGGGCGCTCAGAAGTCAGCCCATCAGGATTATCTGGCTCGCACCTTTGGCAAAAAAGAGGCAGGCAAATAATGCAGACAACGATTAAAGACGATTTTGACGCGGGCTTGCCGGGTGATTTGGCGGTGCTGCCGTCTTTCCGTTCCTCCGCTCGCGTGGCCTCCCGTCGCGCTGGTGGTGAAGTTGCGCCGGGCGATGCGGTGAAACTTACCTCAGGTAATGATTCAACCTGCGTTGCGTTGCCTGATGATGGTGATGTTACTGATGCCATCGGCATTGCTGTGACCGCGCATTCCAATATGCCCGCCACGCCGGGATTTGGTAGCAACACGCGCATTGGCGTGGTCACTATCAATTGCCCGATTGGTATTGTCGAAAATGGCCCGATCCGCGTGGCGGTCAAAACGGGGGAATCCCCGAAAGTGGGTGATTTAGCCGTGCCGAAAGGTCGCAACGCCACTACCGGTTATATGGAGTGGGGTGTTGCGGCATCCGGCGATAAAAGCCGCTTCCGCTTTGAAACGCCACCTCAGCGCGGTGGTACGGCAATTGTGATGGTCATTGATGGCGAACTACTCAGCGCCGGATATCCCCGCGAAGTCGCTGTAACTGGCGTTGCGCTGTCGCCTAAAACAGCATCTAAAGCCGCTGGCGCGACTCAGCAGTTTACGCCGACAGTTTCTCCGTCAGGTGCGACCAATAAAGACGTTACCTATGCATCCAGCAATGCGAACGTAGCAACAGTAGACGCATCCGGCCTTGCCACGGTGAAAAGCGGGGCAACAACCGGACAGACGGCAACCATTACGGTCCGTACTGAAGACGGTGGTTTCACTGACACCGCTGTAATCACCGTTAGCTAACAGGGAAACCCCAAAAGATGAATGAGAAATATTTAGCCGCGCTTATGGCGCAGCTTTTTACCGAAGCTCAGGTAGCTGGCGCGGTGCCGGGTATCAACGTTGACGAGCAAGGGCTAATTTTTGCCCGTGACCTTATTTCCATGTCAAACGATGTTTACATGGAAGAAATGCCCGCGCCGGTCGCGTTGACCATGTTCCAGCAGGAACCGGGAATCAACGAGGGCGCTAAGTGGGCGGGTTATCGCATGTATTCCGCGCAGGGCATGGCTAAAATCATGGCGGCATTTGGTACAGATATGCCAATGATGAGCGCCAAAGGCCGGGAATACTTCGCGCTGATGTACGATATCGGGCTGGGCTATGGTTACACCTACAGTGACGTTATGGCGGCGGCAATGTCCGGTACTCCGCTCGATAACATTCTGGCGCTCAATACCCGCGAAGCGCATGAGCGCACTGTTTCTAATCTGCTATGGCGCGGTAATAAGGAACATCAGATTATCGGCTTTATCGAACATCCGAATATTCCGCTGGTGGCGCTACAGGGTGCCTGGGCGACTTCTGACGGCGATAAGATTTGCGACGATTGCTCGGCGCTCATCGCTGCGGTAAACACCACAAAAATCTACGAGGTGAATGAATTCCACATGCCATCTAAGGCGTGGGCTCGAATTCAGGGCTTGCGCCTGAGTGGTACGCTCGGCACGGTACTGTCATTCCTGCGTAGCTCTTACCCGGAAGTAACTTTCCGCAAAAATTCCGATCTGGATGATGACGGTATCTGTATCGCGCTGGCAAACAATCGTCGCCACTTCGCCCAGGCTACTCCTGTGCTGTTCCGTCAGTTGCCGGTTCAGCGTAGCGGGCTAGACCTGTCTATTCCGTGCCTGTCGCGCTCTGCTGGCGTTATCGTCCGTGCGCCGCTGGCTGCTGCCAAATCCTCAAAGGTGATTTAACTCATGGCTGAGAAAGATAAAGTTTTTCTGACTAACACCACTCAGGCACCGATTCACATTGGTGCAAAAAACAGTGAAGGAACCGTTATTACTATCTCAATCGCTCCGCTGGCGGCGGTCGAGGTGGACGGCGCAACACTGACCATCGGCGGCGTTAAGCAGTTTCTTGACGAAGGCAAGTTAAAAGAAGTTTCAGCCGCTGAAGCCAAAAAGCTCAATAAAGAGCATGACGGCGTAGTTGAGTCCGACGACGAGTAAGGGCATAGCATGACGGTAAACGACTGGCTCGCCATTCTGCTACCGGGGGTAACACTTGATGAGGGCGCTATTAGCGCCCTTTCTTCTCAATGTGAGCGGCTTTACAACCTGCGAGCCGCTGCGGAGTATGGTTACGACATTGAGCGTCTGAAAGCGCTGTATGTTGCTGCCAATCTCGCCCCAATAGCAGTAGAAGGCATAAGCGCAAGTGTTCGCGGTGTTGCAAGTCGCCGTGAAGGGAAAGTAGCGGTGACATTCACAGAAGCCGCGCAAAAGTCTGGCTGGCAGGGTACGCAGTGGGGGCAGGAATTTTTAGACGCAATGGGGGATTTGACAGGCGGTTGTATCCTTATCGGTCACGCATCATAGAAAAAATATTTTCATTAAATCAATATGTTAGTTATTAACCACAATCAAAAGGATAAATAAATGACAGTAGTTCTTACAGCTAAACAGATTGAAGACCTCGCCGACTTTGCGAAAAAGGATGGTCAGCCACAATACACCATCACTACTGGCACAATCCCTGAGTTTGAAGCTGAAGACGGTAGCACTATCCCGGAGTATCACGGGTTGATTGCATACTCAGATTCGCTTGAACATGGGGTTTTGCAGCTCGACGACTGAGAAGCCATTACAAAGCCCATCTGCGGGTGGGCTTGATAATGGTGCTCTTGATGGAGGAAGTATGCGTGGCGGAGCTAAGTTCGAAACTAAGGGATTTGACCGCGTAATCCGTCAGCGCGTGAATGCGCTGGCGGGCGTCAAGCTTACCGTTGGTATTCACAGAGGGAAAATGAATCAGGGCGTCGATGTTGCGCTGTATGGAGCATGGAATAACTTCGGCACAAAAAACGCTATGGGATGGGAGTTAATACCAGAGCGTCCGTTTATGCGATTTGCGGCAGACAGAATAGCTGACTGGATGCGCACAGACGCTTACAAAGAGGTTCTGCGTGATGTTGCACGAGGTCGTATTACTCCGCAACAGGCTATTGCCCGCATAGGTGCGCAGGCTGTTTTGATTACCAGAAAAACAATCGCTGATTCCGCGCTATACCGCCCTAACTCAGATATCACCATCGCCCGCAAGGGTTCAACAAAGCCGCTTATTCATAGCGGTACGCTTATTCAGACAGTCAATTACAGGGCTTTTGCATGAGACGATTAATTAATTACTGGCGTCCATTACCGATTGAGATAGTTGGCGGTATGCCACGCGAGGGATATTCAGAGCAACAATCCGCTTTCCTCAGTATGCAGACGGTTGATGGTGGCGGTTCATTTCGGGCGTACCTAACCGGGCGCAAACCACAAGATTACATGGAAGCCATTGGCGAAACGGATTTAGAGGTTACAGAAGAGAGCGAGCATAACGGAGCTATAGTCCTGTGTGCGGGTAAATATTACGAAGTGGTGCAGCGGCAGGAGTGGCAAAACGGCGTTATTAACCACTATGAATATTTGCTATTTGGTATGAAAGAACGGGACGCGCTCGCGCTGGTGGGATAATGACTAATTATAAGGTCAAATTAATGACCGTTGACGGGGAATTATCATATTCTGATTATCGCGCAGAAAAGGCGACATTCACCGCTAACGGTAACAGCAAAGATATTTTATTCACGCCATATAATTTTCGGGATCCGTCCGTAGTCAGTTCTGTTGTGCTGGATAATGGCAGCGGAACCACTATCAATATTCCGGCTGATTTCCGGCTGGATGTTGGCGATGTTGTCAAATTCCCGACTGGCACACTCAAAGAGACCGATACGCAGGCCAGACCAACAATCCTGAGCGGTGCTCCCTACGTTGCAATGGTACGGGCAAGACAGGCGATGATTGAGTTGGTGGGCGATAGTCCCATTTACGCACAACAGAAAATTCCCGAGTCAAAGGATCCGTTTACTGCCGTCCATCTTCTCACGTCATCGAGAGAGCCGCAGGCATTCGCAAAGTCATGGGATGGCGATTACCGCGTTTATCACTACAACTGTGAAGCAAAAATTATCGTCATCCGGTCATCAGATGACGCTCAGGCATTTCTGGAAAACTTTTTGAATCAGGTCGATTCGACTGAAGGTGATTTCTGGCAGTTCGAAAATAACTGCTGTATTGACCGCTCGGGCGATTTCGAGAATAGCTCCCCTCTAATTGATAACCTCGTTTACCAGCAGATGGCACAGGTAACGCTGTCTTTGACATTTGTGCACCAGCATTACAAACGAGAGAGTTGGATTGAAAGCGCGACGGTAACACCGTGCGATAAAGTCACTCTCGCTATCAGGGGCTATTAAATGGCGAATTTAAGTCGGCTTTTTAGTGTAAAAATTGGGCGTCAAACTACCGCCGCTCAATATGGCGTGTTTGGCGTCGGGTTAATCCTCGCGCCGGGCGCGGCATTTTTCGGGAAAAAATTTACAGATTACGAATCCGCAACCGTCGCGGATTTTGCCGATCTCTACCGGGTCTATACCAGCGCTGATGATGCCATTTCAGACGGCGTATCCGGCGATAATCTTCTGGCGGTTCAGGCGTATTTCTCTCAAAGTCCGTCACCGGATACGCTGGTTGTCGGCGATTTCTCAGCCGCTTACAGCAAAACGATGATTGCCCTGACGGGGGTTCCGGTTTCCGGCGCACCGACAACCACAAAGGCCACCATAGGCTATGTGAAAGGTACGGAATATCGCTACGCCAGTTATAACGGTACTACTTGGGCCGGGAGCACTGGCGCAGCGGCTGATATCGTTGCTGATGCAACGACAGCGGGTCAGTTTCTGGTTGATGGTCGCATTGTCTATCTGGAAGGGGCCGAAGTTGCTCACGCTGAATCTACAGTGCTGGCTGCTGGCGTTAGTGCTGCGATTGCAGCTATCAAAAACCAGTACAACAAGTTCTTTATGTGCATGACGCCGTCGCGGAATCTGTCGATTCAGAAAGCTATTGCTGATTGGGTCGAATCGCAGATTGATAAAATGGCGGTGTTTATCGACGACTACACGTCTTCCACCTGGGCGACTGACAACATTACGAAATACCTTTTCGATAAGAATATGGCGGGTTCGTTTGCCATTTCTACGAAGCTGGAAAAGAACTTCCTCGACGCTGCTATCGCCGGGCGTTGTCTTGTCATGCAACCGGGCTCAGAAACGTGGGCGCTCAAGACACTTAACGCCGTTCAAAGTGATGGATTCACCGAAACCGATTACCAGAAAATTAAGGCGCTCAACGGCAATACCTTTGAAGACTATGGTTCCGGCATCACGGTAACTTACCCCGGCACGTGTGGCGACGGAGAAGCGATTGAAGTTGTGCGTTTCTGCTACTGGCAGGCTGACCGGATGCAAAAAGACCTTGCCACACTGCATATCAACCGCAACAAAGTGGGGCACGACATGCCGGGCTATGAACTGGTCTGTAATCAGATGGAAAGCTCGCTGAAGGCGGGTCAGACCGCTGGCGGCATTATGGAAAACTTTACGGATGATAACGGAGAATATGTCCGTGGATTTACCGTAGTGCGTCCGACGATGTCAGAAATCAGCGCCGTGCAGCGTATCAAAGGCGATATCACCATCAAATTCTCTTTCTACCTCCGCTACGCCATTAAGCACGTTGATGCTGTTGGCACAGCAATGACTTACGGGATTTAACTATGTATTTAGGCGTAATGTCCTCTAAAGACTGGCTGATTACCGTAGGCGTTGTGCCGGTAATTGGTCTGGCTAAAGACAGCAATATCACGCTCGAAATGACGGATGACCAGATTACCGTTTCTTCCGGCATCGGCGGCGACTGGTCTTTTATCGATAATCCGACTGAAGAAGGGTCTTTGACCTTCGTCACGCAGCGAAATTCCCCGGTTAACACAGCTCTTTTTCTGATGCAGAAAACGAAGTCTGTAGTACCCGTAACGCTCACAAATACGCGCAATCTGTCGGTACACCGCATGGGTTACGCGATGTTTGCCCGTCAGCCTACTGATGGCGCAAATAACGGCGCTGGTGCTCAAACACTGGAATGGAAACTCGTTACTGGCGAGGTGGATTCGGTCATTAATGGAGTGAATATTACCTGATGGACGACTCAATCAAACACGTTGAAATCAACGGGCGTAAATTCTGTGTAGTCCGAATGAGCGCTTTTGATGCCATTCACTTTAATTTGCGCGTGGCGGAGATTCTCGCCAAACACGGCATCAGCCAGGTAGAAAGCATTCTTTCTATGTCGTCGAAGATTTTCGGTGTGCTTAACCGGGAAGACCACGACGAACTGTTGTTTACCTTACTGGCAAAATCCCGCGCTCAACTGGTCGATAATGGCGAGTTTCTGGATAGCTGGGACGCAGTGAATACCAATTTCACCGCTACCAACATTGCCGATGTTTATCTGGTAGCGCTGGAGTGCCTGAAGCTCTCCATTCTTCCGGTTACAGCAGGGTTAAAAAAAAATATTGGTCTGGATACAGCGGGAACGATGCAGGGAGCCATGCGGCAACTGTTCAGCGCCTTGCTGAAAACCTTGACCGAACCGTCCGCACAGAACTCGTCATCTGGCGAGTGATAGAAAGCGGCCTGATTAGCTTCAGCGATGTAGTGTCAGGCCGCGCCTCCTTTGATTCCATTATGAGAGCCTCCGCCGTTATCCAGTTTGATAACGCGGTTCAGCACGCGCTTAGTAAGGTGAAAAAATGACAGACCAGTCAGCCGATCTCGTAACGAAAATTGACGTTATTCCTGACCTTGACGGGCTCAATAGCTTTGATGCCGCGATTGATAAGGCTATCGCAAAGGTTAATCAGCTTGACGCCGCTATCAAACGCGTCAACAACCTGAAGCCTGCAAGCCCTTACGCGCCCAGCAGCGCATCAACAGCGCCGACAGCAGCCACTACAGCAGCAATCGCGACGGTAGCCGCTACAGGCACGAATTTGATTGCTCGTACACCTCTGGCGGAGACTGTGCGCCGCGAGTCTCAGAAGGTCGCACGTGCAGCCGTTCAGGGCATGGGTAACGGTATTGGCCTTCCACTTCTGGGTGGTGGCGGTTCTGGTGGTGGTGGTCTGCTATTGCCGCCGCCGCGTGCTGGTGGTTTTAACCCGTTCGATGCGTCCAATTTTTCCGGCGAGCCGCTAAATACCAGGAAGAAACCTGTTGCTGATGCCGTACAGAGCGGGATACGTAACCCGTTTGGTGTTGATACTATGCTGGCAGGTGCCGGGCTAACTGTTGGCATTATGGCAGCGGGTAATGCACTGGCTGACAGCCTTGATTCAATTCAGCGGCAGCAGGCGCAGATTGCGAGGTTGACGCAGACAACCGGAGACGCAAAAGAGGCGTTCTTTGCACTTAATCAGGCCGCGAGTGATGTGCGAAGCGACAGCGGGGCGTTTATCTCAACGTATACCAATATGGCGACCGCCACGCAGAAACTTGGAAAGTCTCAGGAGGAGACAATCCGGGCAACTCAGGGGCTGGTAGGTGCATTACAGCTAGGTGGCGGCAGTGCTGAAGCGGTAAACGCAGCGCTTTACCAGATGGGCCAGGCATTCTCTTCTGACCGGTTCGGCGGGGATGAGTTTAGATCCTTCATGGAGGCCATCGGTACAATGGCCCCGGAAGTCGCGAAGGCTTTCGGCACGGATGTAAAAGGGCTACGGGCAATGTCTGAGGCCGGGAAGCTGACGGCGGAAACTATGATTAAAGCTTTTGAGAAAATGGCGGCGAGTAATGCCGACCTGCTCAAAAAACAGGGCTGGACGTGGGGCCAGACAATGACAGTCATGAAAAATGACTGGCAGGCATTTTTAGCGCAGGCAACCATCGGCGGAGAATGGCGAAAATTCACTGATTGGGCCGCAAATACACTCATTCCTTTAGCCAGAAGCGCAGAAAAAGAGGTTGCCGCATTCTGGTCAACGCTGGCAGATGAAAGTAAATCAGCGATTCTGATAGGTATTCTTGGCGCTGTTGGGGCGGCATTTACCGCGTTGGCTATTCCAGTTATTGCAGCAGTATGGCCTTTCCTTGCGATTGGTGCTGCTGTATGGGTTGTTTATGAAGCGTTTGTAGAATGGAAAGCATGGTTAGATGGCAAGGGAGGAACCATTTTTGATAGTGTTTTTGGCAGTTTTGACGAATTTGAACGGCGTTACCCAAATCTTATAGCAGCCCTCAGAACGATTATTGATTTGGCTGGAAAAGCTGCTTCGGGTATAGACAACGCAACTAAGCAAAATGGCAGCAACGGGATTATATCCGATGCTATTGAAAATCCGTGGATGACGGCTTTTAAGGGGCTTTATAACCTTACGCCTCTGCCAAATACATTCAGGTCATTGGGTGGGTTAAGTGATATGTTTGACCTCAATCCCTTACCGGGCATAGAAAGCGCTCTTGGCATTCTTCCTTCAACGGCTACAGGCACCCCAAACATTAGCAATAGTGGAAATAAAACAACTACCATTATTGTTAATAGTCCAAAAGAGGCCGCTGATACGGTAAATAATATTGATGAGCCGGGTACTCTATCTGGTGATATTGGTGGTAATATCGCGGAGTCAACAGGGGCAAGATAAGGATAAGATAATGCCAAATAATGAGTTTAAGGATTTCGCGACCTTCGAAACTCTCATAACGCCAAAAATAATCACTGTTGTTTACTGGTTGGTTACAGTGCTTCTCATCCTCGGCAGCATTTTAAGCTGGTTGCGTCAAAGCGAAGGTATGAGTATCAGTTTTGCTGTATCTCTAGTGGCTACGAGGGTGATTTTTGAATTAATCATGGTTTCATTCAAAAACAACGAGTATCTACGCCGAATTTGTGAAGCTGCAGAAGCCAAAAAGAGCGATTAACCGCCAGCGGTAACAGCATGTAACCCACACAGCTAAGATGTGAAAATCCCCTCTACGAAGGGGATTTTTTTTGGGGTTTTTATGGCTGAAGGTATGGACGCGGCGATTAGTGCGCCACGCGATAAACGGGCTGTGATGGTGTTTGAATCAGGGGTGACAGTGTCACTTAGACTCAAGACACGCGAGGAAGTGTCGGCAAAACGAACCATTGCTCAGGGGAAGATTGAGACGGGTTATAAAATATCGGACGGTGAGGTAGACGATCCAAAGGTTGCCAGTTTTGAAGGAATCATCACCGGCACTGATTTGCCTTTTGCGCCTCTGCATATGATTTCAGCCATGAATCAGGCTCAGGCCATTCAGGCCGCATACGATACGAAGGAATTTGTTTCGGTCTATACGTCCTTCATGGCAATGCCTCAATGCCGCATCACATCGCTTTCAATTGAAGCCGTTCCGAAGAAAAACAGCTATACCGTCAAGCTCACCGCTCAGAAAGTTGACACGGTGACATTCCAGCGTTCACGCACAAAATCAGCGCAAGCAAAAACTTCTAAGCCGGCAGGGAAGGGGAAAACCTCCGCAGGTAAAAAGAGCGCCACCACGGTAGACGCGAACAAAGAGCCGCAAAAAGTCTATGCGCTCGAAAAAATGCGCCGTGTATTTGGAGGGGCATAAATGGAGCCTGCTTACTACGAGATTGGTGTTATCGCATCTATCCCAGACCAGGAATTCACGTCATCTCTAAACGGCGTAGTTTTGAATATGCGCCTGTTCTTCGCAACAACCACAGAACTGTGGTGGCTTGAAATATCCAACGCAGACAGGACGGTTACACTGTCACAAATTTGCTTACGTCCGGGTGTCTGGCACGGCCTTAGCGGAAAATTGCCGGGCTATGCTGGCGCTGGAGCGATTGGTGTTGCTCGTCTTAGACCAAATGAAAAATTTGGAGACGTTAGCGCTTTTGATGGAGGCTTTGGCCTTTTCTTTTACGACGAACTGGAGAGTGATTAAGTGGGGAGAATCTGGAAGCGATTTATTGAATCACTTTCGCCTAAAAAGCTGGGTGTTCTGCTGGCTTTGGTGGTGGGGTTCACGCTGGGTGCGATTAAGTTTTGGGACTGGTTTAAATACAGGGTGGGAATTATTACGGCGGCTCTTGCGGTGCTTTCTCTTAATGAATGGGCAGTAATTATCGGCATTTTATGCACTGTGGTGACATGCCTCGTTAACTGGTATTACGAGCGCAAAAAATACCTAATCGCTTTAAGTGGGGGTGCGCGTGGGGAATAAGAGCAAATTAAGTGCCGTTATGCTGGGTTTGATTGCTGCCGGGGCAAGCGCTCCGGTATTGATGGCACAGTTTCAACACGAAAAAGAAGGAACCAGCCTGACGGCCTATCAGGACAAAAGCCGGGGTATATGGACTATTTGCGGCGGTGTGACTTACGTTGACGGCAAGCCGGTAATCAAAGGCATGAAATTAACGCGAGCACAGTGCGATAAAATAGACAAAGCTGAACAAGCTAAGGCGCTGGCATGGGTGGATAGAAATGTCCACGTACAATTAACGGAGCCGCAAAAAGTTGGAATTGCTTCATTTTGTCCGTGGAATATTGGCCCCGGTAAATGTTTTCCATCTGGTTTTTATCGTGACCTGAACGCGGGAAACTTTAAAGGCGCTTGTGCGCAAATTAAGCGCTGGGTATGGGATGCCGGACGAGATTGTCGCATCCGGGAGAATAATTGCTACGGTCAGGTTATCCGCAGAGACCAGGAATCAGAGTTAACTTGCTGGGGCATGGACAAATGAAAACAAAATATGCCGTGTTAATTGGCCTGATTGTAGCGTCGTCATTAGGTGGCGCTGGTTATGTCATCCACGAATCAGCTTTTGAGGCCGGGAAAAAGGATAACGATAAAGAATGGAAACTGAAGTGGTCGGAGCGCGACAAGGCCGATAAGGACGCGCAGTTGAAACAGGAACAAGCGCAGCGTGAAGAAGAACTCAGGCGTAAGAAGAAAACAGAGGAAATTGTAAATGATGCAGAGCGGGAAAAACAAAAGGCACTGGCTGATGCTGCTGACGCTGATAATGTTGCTGACCAGTTGCGCGGGCAACTCGCCAAAATCAGGCGTGAACTCGCAACCAGTGAAACCGGCCGGATTTCCGCAAATGCCGCCAGAAGGCAGACAGCCGCCGAAACCGCAAGTTTGCTTGCCGACCTGTACGAAGAATCAGACCGTCGCGCGGGAGAAATCGCTAAATATGCTGATGCAGCAGCAAGCGCCGGGAGCATCTGCGAACGCACATACGACGCGGTAACGCGATCTGTTGAGTGATCGAAACGGATCAATTAATGCCCGTAAATAATTGATAATTTGAATGGTTGAATGAAAAGGGCGGGGATGTGATGTAGATTGCTTGTTTGTAGTTGATTTTTAAACTGACTACGGATACGCTTTAAGGCACGGAGAACAAGGGTTTTCTGAGATTAACGCGCATAACAAGTGGTTTACTCGTTTTGGCCTGCAATTTAACATAATATACATTATGCGCACTCATATTGTAATGGCTCAATAGTAATGTCCGCCTGTGGCTCAATTCAGATGTCCGCGCTAT
>OJUS01000010.1_pt1 | contig 167945 bp, 158 predicted proteins | sample 1600011 | NCBI WGS metagenome assembly OJUS01 (sample SAMN04436717, study PRJEB24849) | human gut metagenome | biome: human gut; feature: NICU; material: stool | host: Homo sapiens | place: USA: Saint Louis, MO | collected 2010-10-02
GAGCCTTATAGGCGCATTTGAAAAACCTCCGGCTATGCCGGAGGATATTTATTTTCAGGAGGAACAATGTCTCAGGTTCAGAGTGGCATTTTGCCAGAACATTGCCGCGCGGCGATTTGGATCGAAGCCAACGTGAAAGGGGAAGTTGACGCCCTGCGTGCGGCCAGTAAAACATTTGCCGACAAACTGGCAACTTTTGAAGCGAAATTCCCGGATGCGAATCTTGGTGCGGTGGTTGCCTTTGGTAACAACACCTGGCGCGCTCTGAGCGGCGGCGTTGGGGCCGAAGAGCTGAAAGATTTTCCGGGCTACGGTAAAGGCCTTGCGCCGACGACCCAGTTCGATGTGTTGATCCACATTCTTTCTCTGCGTCACGACGTAAACTTCTCTGTCGCTCAGGCGGCGATGGAAGCCTTTGGTGACTGCATTGAAGTGAAAGAAGAGATCCACGGCTTCCGTTGGGTTGAAGAGCGTGACCTGAGCGGCTTCGTTGACGGTACAGAAAACCCGGCGGGTGAAGAGACGCGCCGCGAAGTGGCGGTTATCAAAGACGGCGTGGATGCGGGCGGCAGCTATGTGTTTGTGCAGCGTTGGGAGCACAACCTGAAGCAACTCAACCGTATGAGCGTTCACGATCAAGAGATGATGATCGGGCGCACTAAAGAGGCCAACGAAGAGATTGACGGCGACGAACGTCCGGAAACCTCTCACCTGACCCGCGTTGATCTGAAAGAAGATGGCAAAGGGCTGAAGATTGTTCGCCAGAGCCTGCCGTACGGCACCGCCAGTGGCACTCACGGTCTGTACTTCTGCGCCTACTGCGCGCGTCTGCATAACATTGAGCAGCAACTGCTGAGCATGTTTGGCGATACCGATGGCAAACGTGATGCGATGTTGCGTTTCACCAAACCGGTCACTGGCGGCTATTACTTCGCGCCGTCGCTGGACAAGTTGATGGCGTTGTAATCGTTTCTGATTCGATGATTAAAGGCCAGCCAGTATCACAACTGACTGGCCTTTTTATTACTGCTTTAACGCCGCATACACCTGATCAACCACCCAACCATAAGTTGCAATCGGCAACTGACCGCTTTCAAACATATTGGGATTCTTTTGCGGATCGGCAACTGGCGAATGTGGCTTGTTGCTTAACATCACAATCGCCATATGATTCACCGGATCGATAACGGTCACCGTCCCGGTCCAGCCAGTGTGACCGTAGGTTTGCGGGCTTGCCAGCGTGCCAAACGTCGGCGTCATAGTGGCATTACCATTCACGCGCCAGCCGAGGCCAAAAGTGGCATCTTCCTTAGAGCTGGTGGTGAACATCTTCACCGTTTCCGCACTGAACAGCTGCACATCGCCATAGCCGCCGCCGTTCAGCATCGTTTGCATTAACACCGCAATATCGCCGGTATTGGAAAACAAACCTGCGTGCCCGGAAACGCCGCCCATCGAATAGAATGCTTTTTCATCGTGCACCTGACCCCAGAGAGTGGAGGTGCGGATATTCGGGAAGTGAATCACGCCATCGCGGGTATTGCCGTTCAGTTCCGTGGCGGCAATTTGTTGCGGTTTAAAGCCTTTCAGTAGCGGATTAAACACCGTATGCGTCAGGCCGAGCGGGCGATAAATCGACTCTTCAACATAGCGGTCAAGTGGCTGACCGGTAACCGACTCGACGATAAATCCAAGCAGCATATAATCGACATCGCTGTAGATATGCTTGCTGCCGGGCTGATACTCCAGCGGCGTGCGCTTGATCATCTCCAGCGTCTGGCCTTTATCCTGGGAATATAACGCGCCCGCGACCGCTTTATTCGGGTATTGCGGATCTGCCGGGAAACCGCCGCTGTGATGCAGCAGGTCAGAAATCCGCAGCGTGTTTTTGCCTTTGATCGCATCGTTCGGGCTGTCGGCAAACCCTGGAATATATTTCGCAATCCGATCGTCAGGATGCAGTTTGCCTTCGCTCATCAGCTTTTGCAGGGCGAAGTTAGTGGCGTACATCTTGGTATTGGAAGCCAGGTCATACAGCGTCCCGGTGGTGGCTTTGACAGGCTGTTCCATCAATACGCTGCCATCGTACTTTTTCGCCGCTCCCCAGGCTTTGCGATACACAATCTGATTATCTTTTATAATCAGCAGGTTTACGCCGGGATAACCGGCGTCCACTTGCTGGCTAATCCAGCGATCCATCTGGTTAAGCCGTTCGACGTTGAACCCTGCTTTCTCTGGCGAACTTTCTGTCAGAACAGTGTATTTTGCGGCGCTGACGCTACAACTAACAGCCAGCAGAGAAAGATAGAGCATTGTCCGTTTCATGATATCAGTCCAGATTGACGTTACGGCAGCCAAAGAGCGTGGTGAAAATAAACCCGCAAACCCATGCCACCAGAATCCCGCCAGCATAAACCGCCATTGCCGGAAGGATGCCTTGTGCGGAAGTCATCAGCGGCAGCGCCACCAGACCAGACGGCCCAAAGGCGCTGTTTAAGCCCATCGGCAGACCCCACCAGGCTATCAATCCGATAAACAAACCGCCCGCCGCGCCGCCTAAACAGGCGGTAATAAACGGTTTCATGCGGGGCAGGGTGACGCCATAAATCAACGGTTCGCCAACGCCCAGCAGGCCGGGAATAATCGCCCCGCGTACCTGACTGCGTAATGCACTGTGCGGTTGCGCCCGCCAGTAGAGTGCCAGCGCCGCGCCCACCTGGCCCGCGCCTGCCATCGAAAGGATGGGAAATAAGCTGTTGAATCCCTGACTGTCCATTAACGCGAGGTAAACAGGAATAAAGCCCTGATGCACGCCAAACACCACGGCGATCAGGAACAGCCCGGCTAAAACCGCACAACCGAGCGGATTACTGTTCAGGTGCATAAACAGCCACGACATGCCTTCAAACAGCCAGCCGCCCAGCGGCATAATGATCAGGTAGGCCAGCGTAGCGGTGATCAGCAGGGTGATTAACGAGGTCAACAGCATGTCGAGATCGTCCGGCATAAAGCGGCGCACCATGCCTTCGATGCGGGCGCAGGCCCACGCGGCAATCAACACGCCGATAATATTGCCGCGCGGATCGATGGGCAGACCAAAGAAATCGTGAAATCCGGCGTAGTAACCAGTGGTGGCAGCAGGGTTATAACCGAGCAAAAAGAGCGCGGCGATAATTGCGCCATTGACGCCCGTGCCGCCGAACGCCTGGGCCGCGTTATAGCCCACCAGAATTACCAGGAAGGTGAACAAGCCTTTGCTGAACACCTTCATAAAATTCAGCGCGTCGGGCAGCGTTCCCTGAGCATCTGCCGGAACGTGCATCACCGTGGCGATTAACGTCGCTATCCCCAGCAACAGACCCGCAGCAATAAAACCGGGGATCAGCGGCGTGAAGATGGTGGCGAATTTGGCGAGAAATTGTTGCACGCCGGAGGTTTGTTTGGCTTTTAACTGACGTTTGTTCTGGGCGGCGATTTCTGCGGCATCCTGTACCGGTGCTTCTCCCAGCAGCTCGCTCATCGCTTTTGCGGCGCGATGCGCTTTACCTGGCCCAAAAACGACCTGCACCTGGTCGCTGGTCAAAATGACGCCCTTCACGCCTTCCAGCGTTTTGATATTGGGATCAACCAGTGAACTGTCATGTACACCCAGACGCAGGCGCGTCATACAGTTACCACAACTGGCGATATTTCCCGGTCCACCGACACGGGTAAGAATGGTGTTCAGAAGTTCACTGCTGATCTCTTTGGCCATGGGTTATTCCTTGTCTAAAACCTGACGAATAAAGCCGCCGTGTTGATCAAGGCGTTTTTTAGCTTCTGCGGCATCGAGATTTTTCAGCACCATCACAATGGCCGTTTTACAGTTGCGCTCGCAGGCAACCAATGCCGCTTCCGCTTGCTCTGCGCTACATCCGGTAGCGTTTTTGACGATATTGACCTGGCGTACATGCAGTTTTTCATTGGTGGCGACCACATCGACCATCAGGTTGCCGAACACTTTGCCGGATTTAATCATCAGCCCGGTGGAAAGCATATTGAGCACCAGTTTCTGCGCCGTGCCTGCTTTCATTCGCGAAGAACCAGTGACCACTTCGGCCCCAACAACTGGCGTAATGGCAAACTCTGCGGTGGTTGAAACGGCGCTCCCCGGATTACAGGAAATTCCCACTGTGCGGCAGCCGAGCTGGCGTGCGTATTCCAGTCCGGCAATCACATACGGCGTGCGTCCGCTGGCCGCAATACCAACCACCACATCCTGCGCGGTTAAGCCGATATTTTTCAGATCATTAACACCGCCTTCCCGGCTATCTTCCGCGCCTTCCACCGCGTGCTGAATGGCATATTCGCCGCCAGCAATCAAACCAACTACCAGGCCCGGTTTAACGCCGTAGGTGGGCGGACATTCGCTGGCATCCAGAATCCCCAGACGACCGGATGTTCCCGCACCGAGATAAATCAGACGACCGCCGCCGCTGACCTGGGCGTGGATAACATCGATCGCCGCGGCGATATCCGGCAGTACGCGCTCAACGGCAAGCGGCACGGTTTTATCTTCATCGTTGATAATCCGGCACATTTCCAGCGTTGATACGCGGTCAATTTCAGCCGAGGCGGCGTTCGAGCCTTCGGTAATCATCTTTTCAAGTTGCATCGGTGGTGACCTTACTATTTACGATCAAATAATTGCAGATGTATGGAATCATATATCCCGAATTGACAGACTTAAAGGAATCATTGAGTCTACACTCGCAGAGTGTGAAGAGCGTCATAAGAACTTAAGCGGAATTTTTGCTGCCAGCCCAGGAGAGTGGAAGATGTTGTACCTGACGAAAATACGCAATGCGGAAAGTGAATTTACCGGGAACGAGCAAAAAATTGCTGACTTTCTGCGGGCTAACGTGAGTGAGCTGAAATCTGTCTCTTCGCGCAAGATGGCGAAACTGCTCGGCATCAGCCAGTCGAGTATTGTGAAGTTTGCCCAGAAGCTCGGCGCGCAAGGATTTACTGAATTGCGTATGGCGTTAATTGGCGAATACAGTGCCAGCCGGGAGAAAACGAATGCCACGGCGCTGCACCTGCACAGTTCGATTACCAGTGATGATTCGCTGGAAGTGATTGCCCGCAAACTGAATCGCGAAAAAGAGCTGGCGCTGGAGCAAACCTGCGCGTTGTTCGACTACGCGCGGCTGCAAAAAATCATTGAGGCCATCAGTAAAGCACCGTTTATCCAGATAACGGGCCTGGGCGGGTCGGCGCTGGTGGGGCGCGATCTGTCGTTCAAACTGATGAAAATTGGCTATCGCGTGGCCTGTGAAGCCGACACGCACGTACAAGCCACCGTTTCTCAGGCGCTAAAAAAAGGCGATGTACAAATCGCTATCTCTTACAGCGGCAGTAAAAAAGAGATTGTCTTGTGCGCCGAGGCAGCACGAAAGCAGGGGGCAACGGTGATTGCCATTACCTCGTTAACCGATTCTCCGCTGCGGCGGCTGGCGCATTTCACGCTCGATACCGTTTCCGGTGAAACCGAATGGCGTAGCTCGTCGATGTCTACCCGCACGGCGCAAAATTCTGTTACCGATTTACTGTTTGTTGGCCTTGTGCAACTCAATGATGTGGAGTCATTGAAAATGATTGAGCGCAGCAGTGAGCTAACGCAACGCCTGAAATGATGCATAAAGCAGCGACTGAATTGAGATTTTCCTGAATTAGTGAGCTGATCCGCAGCAATATTTTGTTTATCCTGTATTTTCAGAGGGAATGGAGTGTAACGCTCTGTATTAACAAGGAGAGCATTAAAATGGGTAAACTCACGGGCAAGACAGCACTGATTACGGGCGCATTGCAGGGAATTGGCGAAGGAATTGCCAGAACTTTTGCGCGTCATGGCGCAAACCTAATCTTGCTGGATATCTCCCCTGAGATCGAAAAGCTGGCGGACGAACTGTGTGGTCGTGGTCATCGCTGTACGGCGGTTGTCGCCGATGTGCGTGACCCGGCGTCGGTCGCCGCAGCTATCAAGCGCGCGAAGGAAAAAGAAGGGCGCATTGATATCCTGGTGAATAACGCAGGCGTTTGTCGTCTGGGCAGTTTCCTCGATATGAGCGATGAAGATCGCGATTTCCATATTGATATCAATATTAAAGGTGTATGGAACGTCACGAAGGCGGTGCTGCCGGAGATGATTGCCCGCAAAGATGGTCGCATTGTGATGATGTCTTCAGTCACTGGCGATATGGTGGCCGATCCGGGTGAAACGGCGTATGCCTTAACGAAAGCGGCGATTGTTGGCCTGACTAAATCGCTGGCGGTGGAGTACGCGCGGTCTGGTATTCGCGTTAACGCCATCTGCCCGGGATACGTACGCACGCCAATGGCGGAAAGCATTGCCCGCCAGTCGAACCCGGAAGATCCAGAATCGGTGCTGACTGAAATGGCAAAAGCAATCCCGATGCGTCGCCTCGCCGATCCGCTGGAAGTCGGCGAACTGGCAGCCTTCCTCGCATCGGATGAATCAAGTTATTTAACCGGTACACAGAATGTGATTGATGGCGGCAGCACACTGCCGGAGACGGTTAGCGTCGGCATCTGATTCACCTCTGTTTCCTCCCTGCATTTGTGGGGAGGATTTCGTCTTGAACCCGGTTCTTATTCCCTTTTCAACTTCCAAATCACCAAACGGTATATAAAACCGTTACTCCTTTCACGTCCGTTATAAATATGATGGCTATTAGAAAGTCATTAAATTTATAAGGGTGCGCAATGGCCGTTAACTTACTGAAAAAGAACTCACTCGCGCTGGTCGCTTCTCTGCTGCTGGCGGGCCATGTACAGGCAACGGAACTGCTGAACAGTTCTTATGACGTCTCCCGCGAGCTGTTTGCCGCCCTGAACCCGCCGTTTGAGCAACAATGGGCCAAAGATAACGGCGGCGACAAACTGACGATAAAACAATCTCATGCCGGGTCATCAAAACAGGCGTTGGCGATTTTGCAGGGCTTAAAAGCCGACGTTGTCACTTATAACCAGGTGACTGACGTACAAATCCTGCACGACAAAGGCAAGCTGATCCCGGCCGACTGGCAAACGCGCCTGCCGAATAACAGCTCGCCGTTCTACTCCACCATGGGTTTCCTGGTGCGTAAGGGCAACCCGAAAAATATCCACGACTGGAACGATCTGGTGCGCTCCGACGTGAAGCTGATTTTCCCGAACCCGAAAACGTCGGGTAACGCACGTTACACCTATCTGGCGGCATGGGGCGCAGCGGATAAAGCTGACGGTGGCGACAAAGCCAAAACCGAACAGTTTATGACCCAGTTCCTGAAAAACGTTGAAGTGTTCGATACTGGAGGTCGTGGCGCGACCACCACTTTTGCCGAGCGCGGCCTGGGCGATGTGCTGATCAGCTTCGAGTCGGAAGTGAACAACATCCGCAAACAGTATGAAGCGCAGGGCTTTGAAGTGGTGATTCCGAAAACCAACATTCTGGCGGAATTCCCGGTGGCGTGGGTCGATAAAAACGTGCAGGCCAACGGTACGGAAAAAGCAGCAAAAGCCTACCTGAACTGGCTCTACAGCCCGCAGGCGCAAACCATCATCACCGACTATTACTACCGCGTAAATAACCCGGAAGTCATGGACAAACTGAAAGACAAATTCCCGCAGACCGAACTGTTCCGCGTGGAAGACAAATTTGGCTCCTGGCCGGAAGTGATGAAAACCCACTTCACCAGCGGCGGCGAGTTAGACAAGCTGTTAGCGGCGGGGCGTAATTAATGTTTGCAGTTTCATCAAGACGCGTGCTGCCGGGCTTTACCTTAAGCCTCGGCACCAGTCTGCTGTTTGTGTGCCTTATTTTGCTGCTGCCGCTCTCCGCGCTGGTGATGCAGCTGGCTCAGATGAGCTGGGCGCAGTACTGGGAGGTGATCACCAACCCACAAGTGGTCGCGGCCTACAAAGTGACGCTGCTGTCAGCGTTTGTGGCATCAATTTTTAACGGCGTTTTCGGTTTGCTAATGGCGTGGATTTTAACCCGCTATCGCTTTCCGGGCCGCACGCTGCTTGATGCGCTGATGGATTTACCCTTTGCGCTGCCAACGGCAGTCGCCGGTTTGACGCTGGCCTCGCTCTTTTCAGTGAACGGTTTTTACGGTGAATGGCTGGCGAAGTTTGATATCAAAGTTACCTATACCTGGCTGGGGATTGCGGTGGCGATGGCCTTTACCAGCATTCCGTTTGTGGTGCGTACCGTGCAACCGGTGCTGGAAGAGTTAGGCCCGGAATATGAAGAAGCGGCAGAAACGCTCGGCGCAACGCGCTGGCAGAGTTTCTGCAAAGTGGTGCTGCCAGAACTTTCTCCGGCGCTGGTGGCGGGCGTGGCGCTGTCGTTTACCCGTAGTCTTGGTGAATTTGGCGCGGTGATTTTCATCGCCGGGAACATTGCCTGGAAGACGGAAGTGACGTCGCTGATGATTTTTGTTCGCTTACAGGAGTTTGATTACCCGGCGGCGAGCGCGATTGCTTCGGTGATCCTCGCGGCATCCCTGCTGCTGTTGTTCTCAATTAACACTCTGCAAAGTCGCTTTGGTCGGCGTGTGGTAGGTCATTAATGACGGAAGTTACCCAATTGAAGCGTTATGGCGCGCGCCCGATTAACTGGGGCAAGTGGTTTCTGATTGGTATCGGGATGCTGGTTTCGGCGTTCATCCTGCTGGTGCCGATGATTTACATCTTCGTGCAGGCGTTCAGCAAAGGGCTGATGCCAGTTTTACAGAATCTGGCCGATCCGGACATGCTGCACGCCATCTGGCTGACGGTAATGATTGCGTTGATTGCCGTACCGGTAAACCTGGTGTTCGGCATTCTGCTGGCGTGGCTGGTGACGCGCTTTAACTTCCCCGGACGCCAGTTACTGCTGACGCTACTGGACATTCCGTTTGCCGTATCGCCGGTGGTTGCCGGTCTGGTGTATCTGCTGTTTTACGGCTCTAACGGCCCGCTCGGTGGCTGGCTGGATGAACATAATCTGCAAATTATGTTCTCCTGGCCGGGAATGGTGCTGGTCACCATCTTCGTGACGTGTCCGTTTGTGGTGCGTGAGCTGGTGCCGGTGATGTTAAGCCAGGGCAGCCAGGAAGACGAAGCGGCGATTTTGCTGGGCGCATCTGGCTGGCAGATGTTCCGTCGCGTCACGCTGCCGAACATCCGCTGGGCGCTGCTTTATGGCGTGGTGCTGACCAACGCCCGCGCGATTGGCGAGTTTGGTGCGGTGTCGGTGGTTTCCGGCTCGATTCGCGGCGAAACACTTTCGCTGCCGCTACAGATTGAATTGCTGGAGCAGGACTACAACACCGTCGGCTCCTTTACCGCCGCTGCGCTGTTGACGCTGATGGCGATTATCACCCTGTTTTTAAAGAGTATGTTGCAGTGGCGCCTGGAGAATCAGGAAAAACGCGCGCAGCAGGAGGAACATCATGAGCATTGAGATTGCCAATATTAAGAAGTCTTTTGGTCGCACCCAGGTGCTGAACGATATCTCGCTGGATATTCCTTCTGGTCAGATGGTCGCGTTGCTGGGGCCGTCCGGTTCCGGGAAAACCACGCTGCTGCGGATTATCGCCGGGCTGGAGCATCAAACCAGCGGGCATATTCGCTTCCACGGTACCGACGTGAGCCGTCTGCACGCGCGGGACCGTAAAGTCGGTTTCGTGTTCCAGCATTATGCGCTGTTCCGTCATATGACGGTGTTCGACAATATCGCTTTTGGCCTGACGGTGTTGCCGCGGCGTGAACGCCCGAATGCGGCGGCGATCAAAGCGAAAGTGACAAAATTGCTGGAGATGGTGCAGCTTGCGCATCTGGCGGATCGTTATCCGGCACAGCTTTCCGGCGGGCAGAAACAGCGCGTGGCGCTGGCGCGTGCGCTCGCTGTGGAACCGCAAATTCTGCTGCTTGATGAACCGTTTGGCGCGCTGGATGCGCAGGTGCGTAAAGAGCTGCGTCGCTGGCTGCGTCAGTTACATGAAGAGCTGAAATTCACCAGCGTGTTTGTGACCCATGACCAGGAAGAAGCGACCGAAGTAGCCGATCGTGTAGTGGTGATGAGCCAGGGCAATATCGAGCAGGCTGATGCACCGGACCAGGTATGGCGCGAACCAGCGACCCGTTTTGTACTCGAATTTATGGGCGAAGTGAACCGCCTGCAGGGAACCATTCGCGGCGGGCAGTTCCATGTTGGCGCACATCGCTGGCCGCTGGGCTATACACCTGCGTATCAGGGGCCGGTGGATCTCTTCCTTCGTCCGTGGGAAGTGGATATCAGCCGCCGTACCAGCCTCGATTCGCCGCTGCCGGTACAGGTACTGGAAGCCAGCCCGAAAGGCCACTACACCCAATTAGTTGTGCAGCCGCTGGGGTGGTACAACGAACCGCTGACGGTTGTGATGCATGGCGACGATGCCCCGCAGCGTGGCGAGCGTTTATTCGTTGGTCTGCAACATGCGCGGCTGTATAACGGCGACGAGCGTATTGAAACCCGCGATGAGGAACTTGCTCTCGCACAAAGCGCCTGATAGGTTGAGTGAATGTTAAACGCCCGGAGGCGCTTCCCGCGATCCGGGCTTTTTAATGGCAAGGTTTGTAACCTGTAGGCCTGATAAGACGCGCAAGCGTCGCATCAGGCAACACCACGTATGGACAGAGATCGTGAGTACATTAGAACAAACAATTGGCAATACGCCTCTGGTGAAGTTGCAGCGAATGGGGCCGAATAACGGCAGTGAAGTCTGGTTGAAACTGGAAGGCAATAACCCGGCAGGTTCGGTAAAAGATCGTGCGGCACTTTCGATGATCGTCGAGGCGGAAAAGCGCGGGGAAATTAAACCGGGTGACGTGCTGATCGAAGCCACCAGTGGTAACACCGGAATTGCGCTGGCAATGATTGCCGCGCTTAAAGGCTATCGCATGAAATTGCTGATGCCCGACAACATGAGCCAGGAACGCCGTGCGGCGATGCGTGCTTATGGTGCGGAACTGATTCTTGTCACCAAAGAGCAGGGCATGGAAGGTGCGCGCGATCTGGCGCTGGAGATGGCGAATCGTGGCGAAGGAAAGCTGCTCGATCAGTTCAATAATCCCGATAACCCTTATGCGCATTACACCACCACCGGGCCGGAAATCTGGCAGCAAACTGGCGGGCGCATTACCCATTTTGTCTCCAGCATGGGAACAACCGGCACTATCACCGGCGTTTCACGCTTTATGCGCGAACAATCCAAACCGGTGACCATTGTTGGCCTGCAGCCGGAAGAGGGCAGTAGCATTCCCGGCATTCGCCGCTGGCCTGCGGAATATCTGCCGGGGATTTTCAACGCTTCGCTGGTGGATGAGGTGCTGGATATTCATCAGCGAGAAGCGGAAAACACCATGCGCGAACTGGCAGTGCGGGAAGGAATATTCTGTGGCGTCAGCTCCGGCGGCGCGGTTGCCGGAGCACTGCGCGTGGCAAAAGCTAACCCCGGCGCGGTGGTTGTGGCGATCATCTGCGATCGCGGCGATCGCTACCTCTCCACCGGGGTGTTTGGGGAAGAGCATTTTAGTCAGGGGGCGGGGATTTAAGATTATTGCGCAGGCACCGTTTTATCCGTCTGCGCAATTAGCGCATGTAAAAAAGGTTGTGCGTTCTCATCGCTTTTACCGGGCATCTTCACGATATACGGCTTCCCGGTAATCGATGACGACGAGGCCACCTTATCAATAAACTGCTCGGCGGTGTCAATGCGGTTGCGCGTGTTGCCGAGCTTCAGACGCAGGTGGGAAACCGCTTCATCACAGGTGTGTTCATCGCCGTTACGCACAAATATCAAATCCTTTTTCTGTGCTAATCCCTCCAGCATGGCGTTGATACGGGCTTCTTCATGGGCAGTTAACTTCGCGTAAACGGGGAGTGTCATTAGCAGCGTAATGACCAGACAAATGATTTTCTTCATTGAATTACCTTATCCTTGTTTTGTGATAGCCGATTTGACTGCCAGAATCAGGTAAAGTTTCGGTTGGAATACGATGAGGATCATCGGCAAGGAGAAAAAATTAAATGAGTAGTTTGTTGTTGTTTAACGATAAGAGCAGGGCATTGCAGGCGGATATCGTCGCCGTGCAGTCGCAGGTAGTGTACGGCAGCGTAGGCAACAGCATTGCCGTGCCTGCTATCAAACAGAACGGCTTGAATGTCTTTGCCGTGCCGACTGTATTGCTGAGCAATACACCGCATTATGACACTTTCTACGGTGGTGCGATTCCGGACGAATGGTTTAGCGGCTATTTGCGTGCGCTTCAGGAGCGTGATGCGTTGCGCCAACTTCGTGCTGTAACCACGGGCTATATGGGAACGGCATCGCAAATCAAAATCCTTGCCGAGTGGCTGACTGCGCTACGCAAAGATCATCCTGACCTATTGATCATGGTCGATCCAGTGATTGGCGATATTGATAGCGGAATTTATGTCAAACCTGACCTTCCCGAGGCGTATCGACAATATTTACTGCCGCTGGCGCAGGGAATTACCCCCAATATTTTTGAGCTGGAAATCCTGACCGGTAAAAATTGCCGCGATCTCGACAGTGCCATTGCTGCCGCAAAAAGTCTGCTTTCAGACACATTAAAATGGGTGGTGATTACCAGCGCCTCCGGTAATGAAGAAAATCAGGAGATGCAGGTGGTGGTGGTCACTGCCGACAGCGTGAATGTCATTTCCCATTCACGGGTAAAAACCGACCTGAAAGGGACTGGCGACCTGTTTTGTGCTCAGCTTATCAGTGGTTTGCTGAAAGGGAAGGCGTTAAACGATGCGGTGCACCGTGCGGGGTTGCGCGTACTGGAAGTGATGCGCTACACCCAGCAGCATGAGAGCGATGAATTGATTTTGCCGCCGCTGGCGGAAGCATAAAAAATGGCGCCGATGGGCGCCATTTTTCACTGCGGCAAGAATTACTTCTTGATGCGGATAACCGGGGTTTCACCCACGGTTACGCTACCGGACAGTTTGATCAGTTCTTTGATTTCGTCCATGTTGGAGATAACAACCGGAGTCAGGGTAGACTTGGCTTTCTCTTCCAGCAGCGGCAGATCGAATTCAATGACAGTATCGCCAACTTTCACGCGCTGACCTTCTTCAGCAATACGCTTGAAGCCTTCGCCTTTCAGTTCAACGGTGTCGATACCGAAGTGGACGAACAGTTCAACGCCGCTATCAGATTCGATAGAGAACGCGTGGTTGGTTTCAAAGATTTTACCAATGGTGCCGTCTACAGGCGCGACCATTTTGTTTCCAGTTGGTTTGATAGCAATGCCATCACCAACGATTTTTTCCGCAAAAACGACATCCGGCACGTCTTCGATATTGACGATCTCGCCAGAGAGCGGAGCAATGATCTCAATAGTTCCGGTATCCTTCTTGTCGTCGGAAACCAGAGATTTCAGTTTATCGAACAAACCCATGATCTTCTCCTAAGCAGTAAATTGGGCCGCATCTCGTGGATTAGCAGATTGTTTTTTCTTCAATGAACTTGTTAACCAGCGTCATTAACTCGTCCGTTGTCGGTTGAGCAAGAGCCTGCTCTGCTAACACCTTCGCATCTTCGAAGTTCGTGTTACGGATAATCTTCTTAATGCGCGGGATAGAAATGGCGCTCATAGAGAATTCGTCCAGACCCATCCCCAGCAACAGAAGTGTAGCACGTTCATCGCCAGCAAGCTCACCACACATGCCAGTCCATTTGCCTTCAGCATGAGAAGCATCAATAACTTGCTTGATCAAGTTCAGCACGGACGGTGACATTGGCTGGTAAAGGTGTGAAATCATATCATTACCACGGTCAACTGCCAGAGTGTACTGCGTTAAATCATTGGTGCCGATACTAAAGAAATCAACTTCTTTGGCTAAATGACGTGCAATTGTTGCGGCAGCCGGTGTTTCCACCATTACGCCGATTTCAATTGACTCGTCAAACGCTTTACCTTCGTCGCGCAGTTCCTGTTTGTAGATTTCGATCTCTTTGCGCAGTGCACGCACTTCTTCAACAGAGATGATCATCGGGAACATAATGCGCAATTTACCGAAAGCCGAGGCACGCAGGATAGCGCGGAGCTGATCGCGCAGGATCTCTTTACGATCCATCGCGATACGGATAGCGCGCCAGCCGAGGAACGGGTTTTCTTCTTTCGGGAAGTTCATGTATGGCAGCTCTTTGTCGCCGCCGATGTCCATGGTACGAACGATAACCGCCTGCGAGCCACACGCTTCAGCCACTGCTTTGTAAGCAGCAAACTGTTCTTCTTCAGTGGGCAGCGCGTCGCGGTCCATGAACAGGAACTCAGTACGATACAGACCAACGCCTTCAGCGCCGTTACGCTCTGCACCTTCAACGTCACGAACCGTACCAATGTTAGCGCACACTTCTACCTGGTGACCGTCCAGCGTAATAGCTGGCAGATCTTTCAGTTTAGCAAGCTCTGCTTTTTCAGAAGCCACTTGCTCCTGAACAGCGCGCATTTTATCAATAACTTCGTTGGTTGGATTGACGTAAACCTGATTATTTACGGCATCCAGAATCAGATAGTCGTCATTTTTCACCTGAGAGGTGACGCTACCGGTACCCACGATAGCAGGCAGTTCCAGAGAACGCGCCATGATAGAGGTGTGGGAAGTACGGCCACCCGCGTCGGTGATGAAACCCAGCACCTTCTTCAGGTTCAGCTGTGCGGTTTCGGACGGCGTCAGGTCAGCGGCAACCAGAATGACTTCATCCTGAATGGCGCTCAGGTCGATAATCTTCAGGCCCAGGATGTTGCGCAGCAGGCGCTTACCGATATCACGTACGTCAGCCGCACGTTCTTTCAGGTATTCATCATCCAGCTCTTCCAGGGCAGAAGCCTGACCTTCGATAACTTCATGAGCAGCTGCGTCAGCTGTCATGTGCTTATCTTTAATCAGGGCTATGATTTCCTGCTCCAGCTCCTCATCTTCGAGCAGCATAATATGCCCTTCAAAGATGGCTTCTTTTTCTTCACCGAACGTTTCACCAGCTTTCGTTTTGATCGTTTCCAGCTGGGCTGATGCCTTGGCACGACCGCTCAGAAAACGTTCAACTTCCTGATCAACCTGGTCGGCAGAAATTTTTTTCCGGTCAATGACAATTTCGTCTTCTTTCAGAAGCAGAGCTTTACCGAAAGCGATACCCGGGGATGCTAAAATGCCTGAAATCATAACCCTACCTTACTTGTGACTGATTTTTAAAAGAACCCGGGAAATTACTCGAGTTCCGCCATCAGTTTAACCAGATGTTCAACCGCTTTCTGCTCGTCTTCGCCTTCTGCGGAGATAGTCACAACGGTACCTTGAGTCAGGCCCAGAGTCTGCAGTTTAAACAGGCTTTTCGCGCTGGCGCTTTTGCCGTTGGAAGTCACAGTAATTTCAGAAGTGAAGCCCTTAGCTTCTTTTACAAACTGGGCAGCAGGGCGGGTGTGCAGACCGTTCGGAGCGGTAATGGTAACTTCTTGCTGGAACATTGTATTTCCCCAACTTATAGGTTTAGTGTTGTGGAACTAAAGTCTAGCCTGGCGGTTCGACTTTAGCCTGTATTGTTAGCGCCAGTTTTTAACAGACGCGACGCACGAAGAGCGCAATACAGTCCATTGCTGGCGGGTGTTGACCGCTGACGTTTCGTACGTCATTAAACATTATGCCGCTAAAGGAAGAATTGAACCAAATCATAAAATCGATTCAGCTTTGGCTTTTCCTGTAACGATTAATTTCGCGCATCAAAATAATTAGTCTGGTTAAATACCAGTTCCGACAGGCTGAATCAATGCCAGGAGGGGCGAAAGTTTGAAGCAGGCCACAAAAAAGCACCTGAAAAGGTGCTTTTTTACGCATTTTTAACAAGCTGGCATTACTGTTGCAATTCTTTCTCAGTGAAGAGATCGGCAAACAATGCGGTGCTTAAATAACGCTCACCCGATGACGGTAGAATAACCACAATATTCTTGTTGGTAAAGCTTTCATCTTCTTGTAGTTTCAACGCCGCAGCAACAGCTGCTCCAGAAGAGATACCTGCAAGAATACCTTCTTCTTCCATCAGACGACGCGCGGTAGAAATGGCTTCTTCATTGGTGATGCCAATGACTTTATCGACCAGCTTGAGATCGAGGTTCGCCGGGATAAAACCAGCGCCAATACCCTGAATTTTATGCGGGCCAGGTTTAATCTCTTCACCTGCCAGCGCCTGGGCGATAACTGGAGAATCGGTTGGCTCAACGGCGACAGAGATAAGATCGGTCTTGCCTTTGGTGCCTTTAATGTAGCGGCTGACGCCGGTCAGCGTACCGCCAGTCCCAACGCCAGCAATAAATACATCAACCTGACCGTCGGTATCTTCCCAGATCTCCGGACCGGTGGTTTTTTCGTGAATTTCAGGGTTTGCCGGATTGCTGAATTGTTGCAGCAGCAGGTATTTCTCTGGATTGCTGGCGACAATTTCTTCTGCTTTTTGGATTGCGCCTTTCATGCCTTTAGCACCTTCGGTCAGCACCAGGTTTGCACCTAACGCTTTCAGCAGCTTGCGGCGTTCAATACTCATGGTTTCTGGCATGGTCAGGGTGAGTTTGTAACCGCGAGCGGCAGCGACATAGGCCAGTGCAATCCCGGTATTACCGCTGGTTGGTTCAACCAGTTCAACGCCTGGTTTCAGCACGCCGCGCTTTTCGGCATCCCAAATCATGTTGGCACCGATACGGCACTTAACGCTGAAGCTGGGGTTACGAGATTCCACCTTCGCCAGAATGCGTCCGTTACCGATGCGATTCAGGCGAACCAGCGGCGTGTGACCGATAGTCAGCGAGTTATCTTCAAAAATCTTACTCATGGCCTGTCCTTAACTGTATGAAATTGGGATACAACAGCTAGCATACCCGCTCAGAGAATATGCGGAAGTAAGGATTTAGCATATCTATATGCAGAAGGGAAATAATGACATGCAAGATGGAATAAGGGGCGGCATAAGCCACCCCTGTTTCACACAAGCGGTTTACAAAATAACCGGTAGATTGTTACCGCCACATCGCGTGTTTATCGCGATAGCAATCGACCCACATCGCCGTCGCACCACAAACGGCAACGGGCATGATGAACAGATTAAGCAGCGGGATCATCGTAAACAGGCTGGTTAAAGCACCAAACTGCATATTGGTGATTTTGCGTGTGCGCAGGGCGGTGCGCATCTCTTTAAACGGCACTTTGTGGTTATCGAAGGGGTAATCGCAATACTGGATGGCTAACATCCAGGCGCTAAACAGGAACCACAGTACCGGCGCGACGGTTTGCCCAATACCAGGGATGAAGTAAAGAATTAGTAATACAATTGCGCGCGGCAGATACCAGGCAAATTTTTGCCATTCGCGTTTCATGATTCGCGGCACATCTTTCATGATACCGAAAATCCCGGTATCTGGCGGTGTAGCGCCAGTCAATCGTGCTTCCAGTTGTTCAGCCAATAAACCGTTAAACGGAGCGGCAATCCAGTTAGCAATCGTTGAGAAGAAATAGCCAAACACTAACAGCACGGAGATGACTGCCAGAGGCCACAACAGATAGCTCAGCCATTGTAACCAGTCCGGAACATAACTCATGAGAGTCGGGATCCAGACATCGAGTTGCGTAAAGAGCCACCAGAATGCGCCCCCCATCAACAAAATATTGACCAGCAGCGGTAAAATAACGAAACGCCGAATCCCAGGTTGCGAGACGAGCTTCCAGCCTTGCGCAAAATAGTAAAAACCGCTGCGTGGGGCAGATGTGAATGATGAAACCATAATCAGGATGAGCTCCTTTTGACCAATCCCAGGAAAATTCTGCGTATTTTACCGGGTAATTGCGCAATGGACAGTTAGGATATGTTCGAAAAAACAGCAAAAAGCACGATTTCATCTATCTTTGTGCTGTGAAAGTTAATAGTGCACTTGCACTTGAGGTAATCGGCAAATACTCTTAGTGAGTAAATGTTTGCCGTGGTGGCAAGGTGTTAGAACAACAGAGAATATAATGATGCAGGATTTGCGTCTGATATTAATCATTGTTGGCGCGATCGCCATAATCGCTTTACTGGTACATGGTTTCTGGACCAGCCGTAAAGAACGATCTTCTATGTTCCGCGATCGGCCACTAAAACGAATGAAGTCAAAACGTGACGACGATTCTTATGACGAGGATGTCGAAGATGATGAGGGCGTTGGTGAGGTTCGTGTTCACCGCGTGAATCATGCCCCGGCTAACGCCCAGGAGCATGAGGCTGCTCGTCCGTCGCCGCAACACCAGTACCAACCGCCTTATGCGTCTGCGCAGCCGCGTCAACCGGTCCAGCCGCCGCCTGAAGCGCAGGTACCGCCGCAACATGCTCCGCGTCCAGCGCAGCCGGTGCAGCAACCCGTGCAGCAGCCTGCCTATCAGCCGCAGCCTGAACAGCCGTTGCAGCAGCCAGTTTCGCCAAAGGTCGCATCAGCGCCGCAGCCAGTGCATTCAGCACCGCAACCGGCACAACAGGCTTTCCAGCCTGCAGAGCCTGTAGCGGCACCACAGCCTGAGCCTGTAGCGGAACCGGCTCCAGTTATGGATAAACCGAAGCGCAAAGAAGCGGTGATTATCATGAACGTCGCGGCGCATCACGGTAGCGAGCTAAACGGTGAACTGCTTCTTAACAGCATTCAACAAGCGGGCTTCATTTTTGGCGATATGAATATTTACCATCGTCATCTTAGCCCGGATGGCAGCGGCCCGGCGTTATTCAGCCTGGCGAATATGGTGAAACCGGGAACCTTTGATCCTGAAATGAAGGATTTCACTACTCCGGGTGTCACTATCTTTATGCAGGTACCGTCTTACGGTGACGAGCTGCAGAACTTCAAGCTGATGCTGCAATCTGCGCAGCATATTGCCGATGAAGTGGGCGGTGTTGTTCTTGACGATCAGCGCCGTATGATGACTCCGCAGAAATTGCGCGAGTACCAGGACATCATCCGCGAAGTCAAAGACGCCAACGCCTGATACACTTAAGGCAAATTAACTCCTCTTCGAACCCCCGCTTGTCGGGGGTTTTTAGCATTGATGGTGCGATATGGAATCAATCGAACAACAACTGACAGAACTGCGAACGACGCTTCGCCATCATGAATATCTTTATCATGTGATGGATGCGCCGGAAATTCCCGACGTTGAATACGACAGGCTGATGCGCGAACTGCGTGAGCTGGAAACCAAACATCCAGAACTGATTACGCCTGATTCGCCTACCCAACGTGTAGGTGCTGCGCCGCTGGCGGCTTTCAGCCAGATCCGCCATGAAGTGCCAATGCTGTCGCTGGATAACGTTTTTGATGAAGAAAGCTTTCTTGCTTTCAACAAACGTGTGCAGGACCGTCTGAAAAGCAACGAGAAAGTCACCTGGTGCTGTGAGCTGAAGCTGGATGGCCTTGCCGTCAGTATTCTGTATGAAAATGGCGTTTTAGTCAGTGCCGCGACTCGTGGCGATGGCACCACCGGGGAAGATATCACGTCTAATGTGCGTACTATTCGCGCCATTCCGCTGAAGCTACACGGAGAGAATATCCCGGCGCGTCTGGAAGTACGTGGTGAAGTGTTCCTGCCACAGGCGGGGTTCGAAAAGATTAACGAAGATGCGCGACGTACGGGCGGGAAAGTGTTTGCTAACCCACGTAATGCGGCAGCTGGTTCACTGCGTCAGCTTGATCCGCGTATTACAGCGAAGCGACCGCTCACTTTTTTCTGCTATGGCGTCGGTGTTCTGGAAGGTGGCGAGCTGCCGGATACTCATCTTGGCCGTTTACTGCAATTTAAACAGTGGGGTTTGCCGGTCAGCGACCGGGTAACGCTTTGTGAATCGGCGGAAGAAGTGCTGGCGTTCTACCACAAAGTAGAAGAAGACCGCCCGACGCTGGGTTTTGATATCGACGGCGTGGTGATTAAGGTCAACTCACTGGCACAGCAGGAGCGGCTTGGCTTTGTCGCGCGTGCCCCGCGCTGGGCGGTAGCGTTTAAATTCCCGGCGCAGGAACAGATGACCTTTGTGCGTGACGTCGAGTTTCAGGTTGGGCGTACTGGCGCGATTACGCCTGTTGCGCGTCTGGAACCTGTCCATGTTGCTGGCGTGCTGGTGAGTAACGCAACCTTACACAATGCGGATGAAATCGAACGTCTTGGTTTACGCATTGGCGATAAAGTGGTGATTCGCCGCGCTGGCGACGTGATCCCGCAGGTGGTTAACGTCGTGCTTTCTGAACGCCCGGAAGATACCCGTGAGGTTGTATTCCCGACGCATTGTCCGGTATGTGGTTCTGACGTTGAGCGTGTGGAAGGTGAAGCGGTTGCCCGCTGTACCGGTGGCCTGATTTGCGGTGCGCAGCGTAAAGAGTCGCTGAAACACTTTGTTTCCCGCCGTGCGATGGACGTTGACGGTATGGGCGACAAAATCATCGATCAGCTGGTTGAAAAAGAATATGTCCATACTCCGGCGGATCTGTTCAAACTCACCGCAGGCAAACTGACCGGACTGGAGCGCATGGGGCCGAAATCGGCACAAAACGTGGTTAACGCGCTGGAAAAAGCGAAAGAAACCACCTTTGCCCGCTTCCTCTATGCACTTGGCATCCGTGAAGTCGGCGAGGCCACCGCAGCAGGTCTGGCGGCATATTTCGGCACGCTGGAAGCGCTGGAAGCCGCTTCGATTGAAGAGCTGCAAAAGGTGCCTGATGTTGGCATTGTCGTTGCATCCCACGTTCACAACTTCTTTGCCGAAGAAAGCAACCGCAATGTCATCAGCGAGCTGTTGGCGGAAGGTGTTCACTGGCCTGCGCCGATCGTTATCAACGCGGAAGAGATTGACAGCCCGTTTGCTGGTAAAACCGTGGTGCTTACGGGCAGCTTAAGCCAGATGTCGCGTGATGACGCTAAAGCTCGACTGGTCGAACTGGGCGCGAAAGTCGCGGGCAGCGTGTCGAAGAAAACCGATCTGGTGATAGCGGGTGAAGCTGCAGGATCTAAACTGGCGAAGGCGCAGGAACTGGGCATTGAAGTCATCGACGAAGCGGAAATGCTGCGTTTGCTGGGTAGCTGAGATGGAAAAAGAGCAGCTGATTGAAATAGCCAATACGATAATGCCGTTTGGCAAATACAAAGGGCGTCGCTTAATCGACCTGCCGGAGGAGTATCTTCTGTGGTTTGCCCGCAAAGATGAGTTCCCGGCAGGGAAGCTCGGTGAGCTAATGCAAATCACGCTGCTGATTAAAACTGAGGGGCTGACGCAACTGGTCCAGCCCCTGAAGCGTCCTCTTTAAGCTTTATTGGCGCGGCTTTCCTGCTGCGCCTGTAACTGTTCGGTCTGGTGTTTGTATCGACGCGCCAGCACCGCACAGACCATCAATTGGATCTGATGGAAAATCATCAGAGGCAGCACCATCATACCGATCACCGATGTGGGGAAAAGAATGTTTGCCATCGGGATGCCATTTGCCAGACTCTTTTTCGAACCACAAAAGACGATAGTAATTTCATCTGCCTTATTGAAGCCCAGTCGGCGTGCCATAAAGACGTTAACTACGATCACGATAGCCAGAAGAACGCAGCTGACCACCACGATAAACAGCAATGATCCCCAGCCAACTTTATGCCAGATACCATTAACGACGGCTTCGCTGAACGCTGTATAAACCACCAACAGAATGGACGTCTGGTCAGTTTTCGCAATCCATTTTTTATTGCGCGACACCCAGTCACCAATCCACGGCCGGGAAAGATGCCCCAACACAAACGGCAGCAGCAGTTGCAGCATAATTTTACCGACCTGCTCAAGGCTGCCCCCTGCACCGTGAACATTCATCACCAGACCAACCAGCAATGGTGAAAGGAAAATCCCCAACAGGCTGGATGCTGACGCAGAACAAACCGCTGCCGCGACGTTACCGCCCGCCATTGAAGTAAAGGCGATTGCAGACTGCACGGTAGCGGGGAGAATGCACAAGTAGAGAAAACCGGAGTAGAGCATCGGGTCGACATTTACCGGTTTCCACCAGGCAAACAGCACGCCCAGAATCGGAAACAATACGAAGGTGCTGCACATTACCCACAAATGCAGTCGCCAGTGCCCACCGCCAGCAATAATCGCCTCACGCGACAACTTCGCGCCGTGCATAAAGAACAGCAGGGCAATAGCTGCAGTGGTCAGATTTTCAAAGAAGGGGACGAAATCGCCTCTGGCCGGAAAGAAAGAGGCCAGCAACACCACCGTGATCAGGGTTAAGGTGAAAGGATCGAGGATACGAAAAAGTTTCATAAAGACTCCAGATGATCGATGGTTCTATTGTGCTTCTTCCAGTTTGAGAAATAAAATTGATTTATTGCATCCATTCATGAATAAAACAGATGAATTATTCTTTAAAACAATTAAAGGTTTTCGTCACAGTAGCGCAGGAGAAAAGTTTTAGTCGTGCAGGAGAGCGTATCGGCCTGAGTCAGTCGGCAGTAAGTCACAGTGTGAAGGAGCTGGAAAATCATACTGGTGTTCGCCTGCTGGACAGAACCACGCGTGAAGTGGTGCTTACAGATGCAGGGCAGCAGTTGGCTTTGCGTCTTGAGCGACTGCTGGATGAACTTAACAGCACGTTGCGCGATACCGGGCGTATGGGGCAACAACTGAGCGGAAAAGTTCGGGTCGCTGCCAGCCAGACCATTTCCGCGCATCTTATTCCGCAATGCATTGCTGAAAGCCATCGCCGCTATCCAGATATTCAGTTTATCCTGCACGATCGTCCGCAGCAGTGGGTGATGGAAAGTATTCGCCAGGGAGATGTCGATTTTGGCATCGTCATCGATCCAGGCCCAGTGGGCGATCTGCAATGTGAAGCGATTCTTTCCGAGCCTTTCTTCTTGCTTTGCCATCGCGATAGCGCTTTGGCCGCGGAAGATTATGTACCCTGGCAGGCATTACAGGGAGCGAAATTGGTGTTGCAGGATTACGCGTCAGGCAGCCGACCGCTGATTGACGCAGCGCTGGCGCGCAATGGTATTCAGGCGAATATTGTGCAGGAGATTGGACATCCGGCGACGCTGTTCCCGATGGTAGCCGCAGGCATCGGCATTAGTATTCTTCCCGCACTGGCGCTGCCGTTACCTGAAGGTAGCCCGCTGGTGGTAAAGCGCATTACGCCGGTGGTGGAACGCCAGTTGATGCTGGTGCGCAGGAAGAACCGTTCACTTTCCACCGCCGCACAAGCGTTATGGGACGTGGTACGAGGCCAGGGCCGTGCTCTAATGGCTGGGCGGGAAGGGGATCCGCTGTATCAGATATAGATATCGATCTGAGTCGTTTTTTCAACAGGATTTGGAAGGGATGCATTCAGAGACAAACGCTGCTCTTTCTCCTGCGCTTTTTCTGCCTGCTGTCTTTGCAACTGCGCCAGTTGTGTTTCCAGTAGGGTGATTTGCTGCTGAATCAATTCGGCCTGTTTTTGCTTGTCTTCAGCACTGCCGCTAGTGTCTGCAATCTCTTTAATTTGTTGAGTGAGTTTGATGATTTGCTGACTTATCCGCGCAATTTGTGAAGCAACATCGCTACCTTCTGATGCCCTGTTACTACTCTGTGTTTGTATGGAAGGAATTGAAGTTGGAGAGATAGTGGCCATTGTTCAGTCCTCGTCACTGTACGAGGTAATATCGGCAGAAGAACAAGGAACTTGAGAAGAAAAATCAATCTTACAAACCGCATATAGCAAAAAAGCGCCTTTAGGGCGCTTTTTTACATTGGTGGGTCGTGCAGGATTCGAACCTGCGACCAATTGATTAAAAGTCAACTGCTCTACCAACTGAGCTAACGACCCGAAGTGGTGGGTGATGACGGGATCGAACCGCCGACCCCCTCCTTGTAAGGGAGGTGCTCTCCCAGCTGAGCTAATCACCCACTTCGGTACTTCACATTTTTACAAGAAATTTAGCTGGCGAGAAAGTGGTGGGTGATGACGGGATCGAACCGCCGACCCCCTCCTTGTAAGGGAGGTGCTCTCCCAGCTGAGCTAATCACCCCCGCTGTGTGGAGTCGCATTATAGGGAGAGTTCAAAATGAGTCAACGCATTTTCTAAAGAAATTGTTCGTTCGTCGTAAATTTAAGCAAGATGATCGCAAAACAGACCGTGTTGCGCAATTTGTCAACGAAAACAATAATGCGTAAGGTTGCAACCCGAACTACATTGAGGAATCAGGCGGGAGTGATAGAATATCGCCCACTCAATTTTTCCAGGATTTGCCGGTTGTCGGCATCTTTCTAAACGTAAGGCCATTTCATGAAAATCAAAACTCGCTTCGCGCCAAGCCCAACAGGCTATCTGCACGTTGGCGGCGCGCGTACTGCTCTTTACTCCTGGCTTTTTGCACGTAACCACGGCGGTGAGTTCGTGCTGCGTATTGAAGACACCGATCTTGAGCGTTCCACGCCGGAAGCTATCGAAGCCATTATGGATGGCATGAACTGGCTGAACCTGGAGTGGGATGAAGGTCCGTACTACCAGACCAAACGTTTTGATCGCTACAACGCGGTGATCGATCAGATGCTGGAAGAGGGCACAGCTTATAAATGCTATTGCTCTAAAGAGCGCCTGGAAGCGCTGCGCGAAGAGCAAATGGCGAAAGGTGAGAAGCCGCGTTATGACGGTCGCTGCCGCCACAGCCATGAGCATCATGCTGATGATGAACCGTGTGTTGTACGTTTTGCTAACCCGCAGGAAGGTTCTGTTGTTTTTGACGATCAGATCCGTGGTCCGATCGAATTCAGCAACCAGGAGCTGGATGATCTGATTATCCGTCGTACCGATGGTTCTCCAACCTATAACTTCTGTGTGGTTGTCGATGACTGGGATATGGAAATCACCCACGTTATCCGTGGCGAAGACCATATCAACAACACGCCACGCCAGATCAACATTCTTAAAGCACTGAAAGCGCCGGTACCGGTTTACGCGCACGTTTCTATGATCAACGGCGATGACGGTAAAAAACTGTCCAAACGTCACGGGGCGGTCAGCGTAATGCAGTATCGTGATGATGGTTATCTGCCAGAAGCACTGCTGAACTATCTGGTGCGTCTGGGCTGGTCCCACGGCGATCAGGAAATCTTCACTCGTGAAGAGATGATCAAATACTTCACCCTGAATGCCGTCAGCAAATCTGCCAGTGCGTTCAACACCGACAAGCTGCTATGGCTGAACCATCACTACATTAACGCGCTACCGCCGGAGTATGTTGCTACTCACTTACAGTGGCACATTGAGCAGGAAAATATCGATACCCGTAACGGCCCGCAGCTGGCTGATCTGGTGAAACTACTGGGTGAACGCTGCAAGACGCTGAAAGAGATGGCACAGAGCTGCCGTTATTTCTACGAAGATTTTGCTGAGTTCGATGCCGACGCCGCGAAAAAACATCTGCGTCCGGTAGCGCGTCAGCCGCTGGAAGTGGTTCGTGACAAACTGGCCGCGATTACTGACTGGACAGCTGAAAACGTTCATCACGCTATTCAGGCGACGGCGGATGAGCTGGAAGTGGGTATGGGTAAAGTTGGTATGCCGCTGCGTGTCGCCGTTACCGGTGCGGGGCAGTCTCCGGCGCTGGATGTTACCGTTCACGCAATCGGTAAGACCCGCAGTATCGAGCGTATCAACAAAGCGCTGGCTTTTATTGCTGAACGCGAAAATCAGCAGTAATTAGCGCATAAAAGATAAACGGCAGGAGAGATACCCCTGCCGTTTTTTATTTATTCTGATTCATCTATGTCGAGACGAGCAAGGAAATTACGAATTCCTTCGCGTGACAAAAATTGCGCAACTTTTTCCTGCTCACTGTGAGTCATGTTGTCTATTGCGCTGATGATTTGCCGATAAGCAGGAGTGCGAATCCCCGGTGCGTATTCGGCAAGGGGTTCTTCGGCTTCCAGAAGCATCGGCGTGTTATGGAAGGCTGGCGTGTTCTGAATAAACTCGCAAACTTGCGTATCGACCAGAATAAGTCTGGCACGACCGCCTTTCACGCCAGGAAATTTTTCCGTTTTCCAGCCTTTTTCTCTGATCCAACGGTTAACAGTTTGTTTAGCCACACCGAGGCATTCAGCCAGTTCTTCGGTGGTCATTTTATTGCGTAATCTTTTCATATTATTTGCTATCGCGAATCCCTAAGCGTTGTAATAATCCGATAATCCCTTCCCGCAGAAGCAAGGATGTAAACTGTTTTTGTTCAACTGGCGTCATCTCTTTCGCCAGTGTCACCAGCAACACTTCAAGCGGCGCATCACCAGACAGGGCAGGCGCTTCTCCCTGACCTTCTGGACGTTCAGCATTGCGAATATATTCACGAACCTGTTCATTGACGTGAACCAGTCGGGCTTTGCCACCCTGGACGCCAGGTTTTGGTGACGTTGTCCAGCCTTCCTTGCGTACCCATTTATTAATGGTCTGGCGGCTATAGCCGGTCAGTCTGGCAAGTTCATCTGGCGTCATCCTCTCCTTGAACATAACAATTCCCTGAATGTATGTGGGTCTATTAGTAGTTCATTTTATAACACCACTTTACAGGAAACCGTGACATGAATAACTACTGAATGCGAGCGGTTTTCCAAAATTGTTCATTTGCCTGATTTTTCAGCGATTGAAACTACACGTTGCAATTTGCCGTTGACACATTCGGGCGGAATTCATATGATGCCGCCCGTCAACTCGACAAGCTTTACGTGACGGGGCTATAGCTCAGCTGGGAGAGCGCTTGCATGGCATGCAAGAGGTCAGCGGTTCGATCCCGCTTAGCTCCACCAAATTTTGCACCCAGCAAATTTGGTACGTAAACGCATCGTGGGGCTATAGCTCAGCTGGGAGAGCGCTTGCATGGCATGCAAGAGGTCAGCGGTTCGATCCCGCTTAGCTCCACCAAATTTCCAACCCTCGCTGCAAAGCGGGGGTTTTTTGTCTCTGCTTTTTGCCGCTTTTGTAATACAGTCTACGTCCGGGTTAGCGCCGCCTGGTGAAAGCATCATTGGATGAAAAATCGGCAACAGGCTGGCCCCTGTTTGCTTCGCGATGCGAATAAACTTATTATTTGTGTGCCTGAAAACCCCGATCAGTGAGAGTAGTGTACTCATGTTTGTGGAGCATAACCTGATAAAAAATATCAAGATATTCACACTAGCGTTTACGCTCACCGTGGTACTTATTCAGCTATCCCGTTTTATTTCGCCACTTGCCATTATCCATTCCAGTTATATCTTTCTGGCGTGGATGCCACTGTGCGTAATGCTGTCAATCTTGTTTATCTTTGGCTGGCGCGGTGTCGTTCCCGTTTTATGCGGGATGTTTTGCACCAATCTGTGGAACTTTCATCTCTCTTTTTTACAGACCGCGGTCATGCTCGGCAGCCAGACGTTTGTTGTGTTGTGTGCCTGCGCAATATTACGCTGGCAGCTGGGGACGCGTTGGCGTTATGGATTGACCAGCCGATATGTCTGGCAACGTCTTTTCTGGCTTGGTTTGGTGACGCCGATCGGCATCAAATGCAGCATGTATCTTGTGGGGAGCTTTTTTGATTTCCCGCTAAAGATATCCACCTTTTTCGGCGATGCGGATGCCATTTTCACAGTCGTTGATTTACTAAGCCTTTTCACCGCTGTGCTGATTTACAACATGCTTTTCTACTATCTCACTCGCATGATTGTAAGTCCCCACTTTGCGCAGATATTGTGGCGCAGGGATATCGCTCCGTCGTTGAGCAAAGAGAAACGCGCATTTACCTTAAGCTGGCTGGCAGCTCTTAGCGTGCTGCTACTTCTGATGTGCACACCGTATGAGAATGACTTTATTGCCGGTTACCTGGTACCTGTTTTCTTTATCATCTTTACCCTCGGTGTCGGTAAGCTTCGCTATCCGTTTTTAAATCTCACCTGGGCTGTTTCAACGCTTTGCCTGCTGAATTACAACCAGAACTTTTTGCAAGGGGTACTAACCGAATATTCGCTGGCATTTATTCTCGCGGTGCTGATTTCCTTTAGCGTTTGCCTGCTCTATATGGTGCGCATTTATCATCGCAGTGAATGGCTTAATCGCCGCTGGCATTTGCAGGCGCTGACCGATCCGTTAACGCTCCTACCCAACTTTCGTGCGTTGGAGCAAGCGCCGGAGCAAGAGGCGGGCAAGAGTTTTTGCTGCCTGCGCATTGATAATCTTGAGTTTATGAGTCGTCATTACGGCTTAATGATGCGCGTTCACTGTATCCGCTCAATTTACCGTACGCTGCTGCCGTTGATGCAGGAAAACGAAAAGTTGTATCAATTGCCGGGTAGTGAACTGCTGTTAGTGCTGAGTGGACCGGAAACGGAAGGGCGACTCCAGCATATGGTTAACATCCTGAATAGTCGGCAAATTCACTGGAACAATACCGGGCTGGATATGGGCTATGGTGCTGCCTGGGGGCGTTTTGATGGAAATCAGGAAACCCTGCAACCCTTGTTGGGGCAGTTAAGCTGGCTGGCGGAGCAATCCTGCGCACATCACCATGTGCTGGCGCTGGATAGCAGAGAGGAGATGGTTTCCGGGCAGACCACTAAACAGGTGCTATTGCTGAATACCATTCGCACGGCGTTAGATCAGGGTGATTTGCTGCTCTACGCCCAGCCAATTCGCAACAAAGAGGGTGAAGGTTATGATGAGATCCTCGCGCGACTGAAATATGACGGCGGCATTATGACCCCGGATAAGTTTCTGCCCCTTATTGCTCAGTTTAACCTTAGCGCGCGTTTTGATTTGCAAGTGCTGGAATCCCTGTTGAAGTGGCTGGCAACACATCCTTGCGACAAAAAAGGCCCGCGCTTTTCAGTCAATTTAATGCCGCTCACGCTGCTGCAAAAGAATATTGCCGGGCGGATTATTCGTCTGTTTAAGCGTTATCACATCTCCCCGCAGGCGGTCATTCTTGAGATCACCGAGGAGCAGGCGTTTTCTAACGCAGAAAGCAGCATGTACAACATCGAGCAACTGCATAAGTTTGGTTTCCGGATTGCGATTGATGACTTTGGCACCGGTTATGCCAACTACGAACGGTTAAAGCGTTTGCAGGCTGATATCATCAAAATTGATGGCGTCTTTGTGAAAGATATCGTCACGAATACGCTGGATGCGATGATTGTGAGATCAATTACCGATCTGGCGAAAGCGAAGTCATTGAGTGTGGTCGCGGAGTTTGTCGAGACGCAACAGCAGCAGGCGCTATTGCATAAGCTCGGGGTGCAATATCTGCAAGGGTATTTGATTGGTCGCCCGCAGCCATTAGCTGATTAACAGGCGTAAAAAAGCCGGGGAATTATCCCCGGCTTTTTTATGTATGGTCTTACAGCACCAGTGCTGCGATTGACGCAGACAGCACACTCACCAGGGTAGAGCCGTAAACCAGCTTCAGACCGAAGCGAGAAACCACGTTACCTTGCTCTTCATTCAGGCCTTTAACTGCACCTGCGATAATCCCGATTGAAGAGAAGTTAGCGAAGGAAACCAGGAACACAGAGATGATGCCTTCAGCACGCGGAGAGAGTGTAGAGGCAATTTTCTGCAGATCCATCATCGCAACGAACTCGTTGGAAACCAGTTTGGTCGCCATGATACTGCCCACTTGCAGTGCTTCACTGGAAGGAACACCCATCACCCATGCAATCGGATAGAAGATGTAGCCAAGGATGCCCTGGAAGGAGATGCTGTAGCCAAACCAGCCAGTCACGGTGGCAAACAGTGCGTTCAGCGCGGCGATCAGGGCGATAAAGCCGATCAGCATCGCGGCAACGATAATGGCGACTTTGAAACCTGCCAGAATGTATTCACCCAGCATTTCGAAGAAGCTCTGACCTTCGTGTAGGTTGGACATCTGAATGTTTTCTTCACTGGCATCAACACGGTAAGGGTTGATCAGCGACAGCACGATAAAGGTGCTGAACATGTTCAGTACCAGCGCCGCAACGACGTATTTCGGCTCCAGCATGGTCATGTATGCACCAACGATGGACATCGACACGGTGGACATCGCCGTTGCTGCCATGGTGTACATACGATTACGGGAGATTTTGCCGAGGATATCTTTATAGGCAATAAAGTTTTCAGACTGACCCAGAATCAGGGAGCTGACGGCGTTAAAGGATTCCAGTTTGCCCATGCCGTTGACTTTGGAGAGCAGGAAACCAATTGCGCGGATAATCACCGGCAACACGCGAATGTGCTGGAGAATACCGATCAGTGCAGAGATAAAGACGATTGGGCACAGCACTTTCAGGAAGAAGAATGCCAGGCCTTGATCATTCATGCTACCAAAGACGAAGTTAGTCCCTTCGTTGGCAAATCCGAGCAGTTTTTCAAACATTTCGGAGAAGCCTTTCACGAAGCCTAAACCAACGTCGGAGTTCAGGAAGAACCACGCCAGTAACACTTCGATAACAAGCAGTTGAATAACATAACGGATACGAATTTTTTTGCGGTCGCTGCTTACCAGCAGTGCGAGAATCGCAACAACGGCAAGTGCCAGTACAAAATGAAGGACGCGGTCCATATTTGCTCCAAATATGAGGCAGGTTAAATTTCCGTGCACATTCTATGTAACATGGTTAAGGAAAACGAGATCTGACACACACTATAATGACGTCCTGTGACAAGCTTCAAAAATAGTGAGCTGTCATACATTTCTGCTATGTTGTGTATGGAAGCTGAAAGTTATGTAAATGTGCTAACATTAAACATAACCATAACATTCAAGTCATCAATCTTTTCGTAGTCATAATCCTGGTCTATCAGAGAAATCACCACAACCCATTTAAATGAATTTGATAATCATTCTCGTTTGGCATAGCATGAAACATAGCAAAGGCTATGTTTTAGAGGCACAAGATGACGAACTATCGCGTTGAGAGTAGCAGCGGACGGGCGGCGCGCAAGATGAGGCTCGCATTAATGGGACCTGCGTTCATTGCGGCGATTGGTTATATCGATCCCGGTAACTTTGCGACCAATATTCAGGCGGGTGCCAGCTTCGGCTATCAGCTACTGTGGGTTGTCGTTTGGGCCAACCTGATGGCGATGCTGATTCAGATCCTCTCTGCCAAACTGGGGATTGCCACCGGTAAAAATCTGGCGGAGCAGATTCGTGATCACTATCCGCGTCCCGTAGTGTGGTTCTATTGGGTTCAGGCAGAAATTATTGCGATGGCAACCGACCTGGCGGAATTTATTGGTGCGGCGATCGGTTTTAAACTCATTCTTGGTGTTTCGTTGTTGCAGGGCGCGGTGCTGACGGGGATCGCGACTTTCCTGATTTTAATGCTGCAACGTCGCGGGCAAAAACCGCTGGAGAAAGTGATTGGTGGGTTACTGTTGTTTGTTGCCGCGGCTTACATTGTCGAGTTGATTTTCTCCCAGCCTAACCTGGCGCAGCTGGGTAAAGGAATGGTGATCCCGAGTTTACCTACTTCGGAAGCGGTCTTCCTGGCAGCAGGCGTGTTAGGGGCGACGATTATGCCGCATGTGATTTATTTGCACTCTTCGCTCACTCAACATTTACATGGCGGTTCTCGTCAACAACGTTATTCCGCCACCAAATGGGATGTGGCTATCGCCATGACTATTGCCGGTTTTGTCAATCTGGCGATGATGGCTACAGCTGCGGCGGCGTTCCACTTTTCAGGTCATACTGGTGTTGCCGATCTTGATGAGGCTTATCTGACGCTGCAACCGTTGTTAAGCCATGCTGCGGCAACGGTCTTTGGATTAAGCCTGGTTGCTGCCGGACTGTCCTCAACGGTGGTGGGGACACTGGCGGGGCAGGTGGTGATGCAGGGCTTCATTCGCTTTCATATCCCGCTGTGGGTGCGTCGTACAGTCACTATGTTGCCGTCATTTATTGTGATTCTGATGGGATTAGATCCGACACGGATTCTGGTTATGAGTCAGGTGTTGTTAAGTTTTGGTATCGCCCTGGCGCTGGTTCCACTGCTGATTTTCACCAGTGACAGCAAGTTGATGGGCGATCTGGTGAACAGCAAACGCGTAAAACAGACAGGCTGGGTGATTGTGGTGCTGGTAGTGGCGCTGAATATCTGGTTACTGGTGGGAACGGCACTGGGATTGTAGTTCAGCTGGTGTCGCATCTGGCACCATTGGCGGATGCGGCGCAAAACGCCTTATCCGCCCTACGCGTTAAAGAGACGGTTTGTAGGCCTGATAAGACGCGCTAGCGTCGCATCAGGCATTGTGCTCCATTGACGGACGCGTTTAATGGCGATGTCCATGTCCGCGGCCTTTTCCGCGATGATCGTCACGATCGCGCCAGCCTTCACGATAGCCACGCTCATACGCTTTACGCTTATCCCAGCCACGATGGTAGCCATTATCATGACGCCACCAGCGGTTCTTACGCCATTCATAATTGCGATGCCAGTAGTCACGGTCGCGCCAGTGACCACCGTCCCAGTAATTACCGTAATGATCGCGATCGCCAATTTGTAATTTGATTGATGGCAGTAGGGTGATTTCACCTGCGTTTGCCGCAAGCGGGGTAAATGCCATCAGGGTGGCCGCCAGAAACAGTGACCTGAACATTGTTATTCTCCTTCACGATCGAAGCCGTCAGCGGCCTGTTAACGCAATATTACGGGGAGGTAAAGCCCCGTATCATCGCCATAACTCTTAAATCATAAAGGAGAGCATTTTTTGCTAAACGTTATCGTGGGGTGGCTGTTGCTTCGGACGATTGACCATCATCATCGGCTTACCTGCTAATAACAGCCATGCCGGAAGCATGACGATACAGAGCAGCGGTAGCAATGTGGTATTGGGTACAACGACTGCCGCCATAAAAAGACTTAACCAGCCATCGCGTGTTACCACCAGCACGATGCCGAGAATAGCGCAGGAAACGGTTATTGCCGCTGGAACGGCGGGAACGTGCTCATGCAGCATCAACCCTAATGCCACCCCGACAAACACTGCCGGGAAGATTCGCCCACCGCGAAAGCCACTGGCGGCAGCAACGACCAGGGCGGCAAGTTTAATTACCGCCAGCAAAAAGTAATCGCTGGTGCTGAAAGCCTGATTTGCCACCATCTGCTGCATCTCATCCAGCCCTTTAAACAGCGAAACTGGTCCACCCATAACCCCCAGAATACCGAGAATAAATCCGCCAATACCCAGCACGAGCACCGGATTTTTCATTTGATGCATCATCGCGTGCAACCGTGGTAAGCACCATACGGCGACCATCCCTGCTGCGATGGCAATCGCCGCGACAATTGCACCGCTGAGAATATCGGTCATTTCCATTTTTCCGTAATGCGCAATGGGCAGTGAAAAATGGGGATGGAAAAATAATCCGGTAGTAAGTGCACCAGCTGCTGCCGCCATTAACGGCGCAAAAAGACGATCCCATAGCGGAACTTCACTACTACCATTTAAGGTTTGCGAAAATATCAACGCCGCCGCAACAGGTGTGCCAAACAGTGCGCCGATGGTGCCGGCAGAGGCTAAAATAGTCCACTCCATTCGGTTGACGCGCGGTAACAGACGAGCGCCAATGGCAACCGCAAGGGCGATATTGACAGTCATGATCGGATGTTCCGGCCCCAGGCTGACGCCGCCAGCAAGACCGAGAATTAATGCTACGATAAGTCCAAGTAGCGCAGAGGGCGGAACCGGTGCGCCGATCAGCGGTTCACAGGCGGGGTCTGGTCCAGCATGCCCCTGGCTGAAACGGATAACCAACCCCACCGCAATACCTGTTAGCGTTAATATGGCGATGATCCAGAAAGGTGAATCCTGAGCTATCCCCAGAGTTCCCGGCAGTCGTTGCCAGAGCAAATTCTGTAATACCGAGGCGATTTTCATCACCACAATCAGAATAAGACTGGACGCAATCCCAATTGCCACGGCGGGGAGCGATAATAACAACATGGTTCTGGCTCGCGGATGGAGCATGTTCTATTCCTTATGCGGGGTCAGATACTTAGTTTGCCCAGCTTGCAAAAAGGCATCGCTGCAATTGGTGCTGAAACGATAAAGTAATTGTGTGACCCAGATCGATATTTACAGGGAGCCTGCCTTTCCGGCGTTGTTGTTATGCCCCCAGGTATTTACAGTGTGAGAAAGAATTATTTTGACTTTAGCGGAGCAGTTGAAGAATGACAAAGTATGCATTAGTCGGTGATGTGGGCGGCACCAACGCACGTCTTGCTCTGTGTGATATTGCCAGTGGTGAAATCTCGCAGGCTAAGACCTATTCAGGGCTTGATTACCCCAGCCTCGAAGCGGTCATTCGCGTTTATCTTGAAGAACATAAGGTCGAGGTGAAAGACGGCTGTATTGCCATCGCTTGCCCAATTACCGGTGACTGGGTGGCAATGACCAACCATACCTGGGCGTTCTCAATTGCCGAAATGAAAAAGAATCTCGGTTTTAGCCATCTGGAAATTATTAACGATTTTACCGCTGTATCGATGGCGATCCCGATGCTGAAAAAAGAGCATCTGATTCAGTTTGGTGGCGCAGAACCGGTCGAAGGTAAGCCTATTGCGGTTTACGGTGCCGGAACGGGGCTTGGGGTTGCGCATCTGGTCCATGTCGATAAGCGTTGGGTAAGCTTGCCAGGCGAAGGCGGTCACGTTGATTTTGCGCCGAACAGTGAAGAAGAGGCCATTATCCTCGAAATACTGCGTGCAGAAATTGGTCATGTTTCGGCAGAGCGCGTGCTTTCTGGCCCAGGACTGGTGAATTTGTATCGCGCGATTGTGAAAGCCGACAACCGCCTGCCAGAAAATCTCAAGCCAAAAGATATTACCGAACGTGCGCTGGCTGACAGCTGCACCGATTGCCGCCGCGCGTTGTCGCTGTTTTGCGTCATTATGGGCCGTTTTGGCGGCAATCTGGCGCTCAATCTCGGGACATTTGGCGGCGTGTTTATTGCGGGTGGTATCGTGCCGCGCTTCCTTGAGTTCTTCAAAGCCTCTGGTTTCCGTGCCGCATTTGAAGATAAAGGGCGCTTTAAAGAATATGTCCATGATATTCCGGTGTATCTCATCGTCCATGACAATCCGGGCCTTCTTGGTTCCGGTGCACATTTACGCCAGACCTTAGGTCACATTCTGTAAATCCTTCCTGTTATATCGGGAGGTAACTCTCCCGATAATCTTTTAAATCATACAGTTAATTCAATTTTTCTTTGCGTCCTCCTCACAAGGCCGACCTGCGTCACACTTCCGTACAGCGGGATTAATTCTCCAGTAAATGCATTATTTGTCTGGTAACGGCGATTTGTTTTGCACGTTCATAATTTCACTCGTCAACTATCACTGAACGAGGAATTAACGATGAGTAAGAAACTGATTGCCTTATGTGCCTGCCCAATGGGCCTGGCTCACACCTTTATGGCCGCTCAGGCGCTGGAAGAAGCGGCGGTAGAAGCAGGCTATGAAGTAAAAATTGAAACCCAGGGCGCGGACGGTATCCAGAATCGCCTGACGGCGCAGGATATCGCCGAAGCGACTATCATCATCCACTCCGTGGCGGTTACCCCGGAAGATAACGAACGTTTCGAATCACGCGACGTTTATGAAATCACTTTGCAGGACGCAATTAAAAACGCTGCGGGCATCATCAAAGAAATCGAAGAGATGATTGCCTCTGAACAACAGTAATATTCGACAGGGATAATTGTTATGGCCATTAAAAAACGCAGTGCAACCGTTGTGCCTGGCGCATCCGGTGCGGCAGCGGCAGTTAAGAATCCGCAGGCCTCTAAAAGCAGCTTCTGGGGTGAACTCCCGCAGCATGTGATGTCAGGGATTTCACGCATGGTGCCGACCTTAATTATGGGCGGTGTGATCCTCGCTTTCAGCCAGCTTATTGCTTATAGCTGGCTTAAAATTCCTGCTGATATCGGCATCATGGATGCTCTTAATAGCGGGAAATTCTCCGGTTTCGACCTTTCCTTACTGAAATTTGCCTGGCTGTCGCAGTCCTTCGGCGGCGTGTTGTTTGGTTTCGCCATTCCGATGTTTGCCGCTTTTGTGGCGAACTCTATAGGTGGCAAACTGGCTTTTCCGGCTGGTTTTATCGGCGGCTTGATGTCTACCCAGCCGACGCAACTGCTGAACTTCGATCCCAGCACTATGCAATGGGCGACCTCTTCGCCGGTGCCGTCCACCTTCATTGGTGCGCTGATTATTTCTATCGTTGCCGGTTACCTTGTGAAATGGATGAACCAGAAAATCCAGTTACCGGATTTCCTGTTAGCGTTCAAAACCACATTTTTGCTACCGATTCTTTCCGCCATTTTTGTCATGCTGGCGATGTACTACGTCATCACCCCCTTTGGCGGCTGGATCAACGGCGGTATCCGTACCGTGCTGACTGCCGCAGGTGAGAAGGGTGCGCTGATGTACGCAATGGGGATCGCCGCAGCGACAGCAATTGACCTTGGTGGCCCGATCAACAAAGCAGCCGGTTTCGTTGCCTTCAGCTTTACCACTGACCACGTATTACCGGTCACCGCACGTTCTATCGCTATCGTTATTCCGCCGATTGGTCTGGGTCTGGCAACCATTATTGACCGTCGTTTAACCGGCAAACGTCTGTTCAACGCTCAACTTTATCCGCAGGGTAAGACCGCGATGTTCCTTGCCTTTATGGGGATTAGTGAGGGTGCGATTCCGTTTGCACTGGAAAGCCCTATCACCGCCATTCCGTCCTATATGGTCGGCGCGATTGTCGGCTCAACCGCCGCTGTCTGGCTGGGCGCAGTGCAATGGTTCCCGGAATCCGCTATCTGGGCATGGCCGCTGGTCACTAACCTCGGCGTCTACATGGCGGGGATCGCGCTGGGGGCAGTCATTACTGCGCTGATGGTGGTGTTCCTGCGTCTGATGATGTTCCGTAAAGGCAAATTGTTAATCGATAGCCTGTAAGAAGGACAATCCTGATGACATTACTCGCTTCGCTGCGCGACTGGCTTAAGGCGCAACAACTGGATGCGGTGCTTCTCTCCTCACGGCAGAACAAACAGCCGCATCTGGGGATCTCCACCGGATCAGGCTATGTGGTGATTAGCCGTGTAAGTGCGCACATTCTGGTGGATTCGCGCTACTACGCGGATGTAGAAGCCCGCACGCAAGGCTACCAGCTGCATTTGCTTGACGCGACGAACACGCTTACCACTATCGTCAATCAAATCATTGCCGATGAGCAGTTGCAAACGCTCGGTTTTGAAGGCCAGCAGGTGAGTTGGGAAACCGCGCACCGCTGGCAGTCTGAACTCAATGCGAAACTGGTTAGCGCCACGCCGGATGTGCTGCGGCAAATCAAAACGCCAGAGGAGGTGGAGAAAATCCGCCTCGCCTGTGGGATTGCCGATCGTGGTGCGGAGCATATTCGCCGCTTTATTCAGGCGGGGATGAGCGAGCGCGAGATAGCCGCTGAACTGGAGTGGTTTATGCGCCAGCAGGGCGCAGAAAAAGCCTCTTTTGACACCATTGTCGCCAGCGGCTGGCGTGGGGCGCTGCCGCACGGTAAAGCCAGCGACAAGATTGTTGCAGCGGGCGAGTTTGTCACTCTTGATTTTGGTGCGCTCTATCAGGGGTACTGCTCTGATATGACGCGCACCTTGCTGGTGAACGGCGAAGGGGTGAGCGCCGAATCTCACCCGCTGTTTAACGTCTATCAAATTGTCCTGCAGGCACAGCTCGCAGCAATTTCCGCGATTCGCCCCGGCGTGCGCTGCCAGCAGGTTGACGATGCCGCGCGCCGGGTCATTACAGAAGCAGGTTATGGCGACTATTTCGGTCATAACACCGGTCATGCTATCGGCATTGAAGTCCATGAAGAGCCGCGTTTTTCACCGCGGGATACCACGACGCTACAGCCAGGCATGTTACTGACCGTGGAGCCGGGGATTTATTTGCCAGGGCAAGGGGGCGTGCGCATCGAAGATGTTGTGCTGGTCACCCCGCAAGGCGCAGAAGTGCTCTACGCCATGCCGAAAACAGTGTTGCTCACGGGAGAGGCATAATGGATTTATCGTTATTAAAAGCGTTGAGCGAGGCAGATGCGATCGCCTCCTCGGAACAGGAAGTACGGCAGATCCTGCTGGAAGAAGCGGATCGCCTGCAAAAAGAAGTGCGATTTGATGGGCTGGGATCGGTGCTGATCCGCCTCAATGAATCGACAGGTCCGAAGGTGATGATCTGTGCGCATATGGACGAAGTGGGATTTATGGTGCGCAGCATCTCCCGCGAAGGGGCGATCGATGTGTTGCCGGTTGGCAATGTACGCATGGCTGCCCGCCAGCTTCAGTCGGTGCGTATCACTACCCGTGAAGAGTGCAAAATTCCAGGCCTGCTTGACGGCGACCGGCAGGGGAATGATGTCAGCGCCATGCGCGTGGACATTGGTGCGCGCTCGTATGACGAAGTGATGCAGGCGGGAATTCGTCCAGGCGATCGCGTCACCTTTGATACCACTTTTCAGGTTCTCCCTCACCAGCGGGTGATGGGGAAAGCCTTTGATGATCGCCTCGGTTGCTATCTGCTGGTGACGTTACTACGTGAGCTGCACGACGCCGAACTGCCTGCGGAGGTGTGGCTGGTGGCAAGTTCCAGCGAAGAGGTGGGATTACGCGGCGGGCAAACTGCCACCCGCGCGGTGTCGCCGGACGTCGCCATTGTGCTTGATACCGCCTGCTGGGCGAAAAACTTTGATTATGGCGCGGCTAACCATCGCCAGATTGGTAACGGGCCGATGCTGGTATTAAGCGACAAGTCGCTGATTGCGCCGCCAAAACTTACCGCGTGGATTGAAACCGTGGCGGCAGAAATTGGCGTACCGTTGCAGGCGGATATGTTCAGCAACGGCGGCACAGATGGCGGAGCGGTGCATTTAACTGGCACCGGCATACCCACGGTGGTGATGGGGCCAGCGACGCGCCACGGACATTGTGCGGCATCGATTGCCGATTGCCGCGACATTTTGCAGATGCAGCAGCTTTTATCTGCCCTTATTCAACGTCTTACCCGTGAGACGGTTGTTCAACTGACGGATTTCAGATGATCTCCTGATTAACCCGGAGCGGTTATGTTAACGATTCAATTTCTCTGTCCTTTGCCTAACGGTATTCATGCTCGTCCGGCGTGGGAACTTAAAGAACAGTGCAGCCAGTGGCAAAGCGAAATCACTTTTATTAACCATCGCCAGAACGCAAAGGCCGATGCGAAAAGTTCGCTGGCGCTGATTGGCACCGGCACTTTATTTAATGACAGTTGCAGCCTGAACATTAGCGGCAGCGATGAAGAGCAGGCGCGGCGCGTGCTGGAAGAGTACATCCAGGTGCGCTTTATCGACAGCGACAGCATCCAGCCAACACAGGCAGAACTGACGGCGCATCCGCTGCCGCGTTCATTAAGCCGTCTGAATCCTGATTTACTGTACGGCAATGTGCTGGCAAGCGGCGTCGGCGTGGGTACGCTGACCCTGTTACAGAGCGACAGCCTCGACAGTTATCGGGCCATCCCGGCCAGTGCGCAAGACTCCACCCGGCTGGAGCACAGCCTGGCAACGCTTGCCGAGCAACTGAACCAGCAGCTGCGTGAGCGTGACGGCGAAAGCAAAACTATCCTCAGCGCCCATTTGTCGCTGATTCAGGATGATGAATTTGCAGGCAATATCCGTCGCCTTATGGCAGAACAGCATCAGGGGCTGGGGGCGGCGATCATCAGCAATATGGAGCAGGTTTGCGCCAAACTATCTGCTTCTGCCAGCGATTATCTGCGCGAGCGGGTCAGCGACATTCGCGATATCAGCGAACAGTTGCTGCATATCACCTGGCCGGAACTGAAGCCGCGCAACAATCTGGTGCTGGAAAAACCGACTATTCTGGTGGCCGAGGATTTAACCCCAAGCCAGTTTTTGAGCCTCGATTTAAAAAATCTTGCGGGCATGATTCTGGAGAAAACCGGGCGCACCTCGCATACCCTGATTCTGGCCCGTGCCTCGGCGATCCCGGTTCTTAGCGGCCTGCCGCTGGATGCGATCGCGCGCTATGCCGGGCAACCGGCGGTGCTTGACGCCCAGTGCGGTGTGCTGGCGATTAACCCGAATGACGCGGTGAGCGGTTATTATCAGGTTGCGCAGACGCTGGCAGATAAACGTCAGCAGCAGCAGGCGCAGGCTGCCGCGCAGCTGGCCTATTCCCGTGATAACAAGCGCATTGATATCGCGGCGAATATTGGCACCGCTCTGGAAGCGCCTGGCGCGTTTGCCAACGGCGCGGAAGGCGTCGGGCTGTTCCGTACCGAAATGCTCTATATGGATCGCGACAGCGCGCCGGACGAGCAGGAGCAATTTGAAGCCTACCAGCAGGTGCTACTGGCGGCGGGCGACAAGCCGATTATCTTCCGCACAATGGACATCGGAGGCGATAAAAGCATTCCTTATCTGAATATTCCCCAGGAAGAGAACCCGTTCCTCGGCTATCGCGCGGTACGTATTTACCCGGAATTTGCGGGCCTGTTCCGCACTCAACTGCGGGCCATTTTGCGCGCCGCCAGTTTCGGCAACGCCCAGTTGATGATCCCAATGGTTCACAGCCTCGATCAGATCTTATGGGTGAAGGGCGAGATCCAAAAAGCGATCGTTGAGCTTAAGCGCGATGGCCTGCGTCATGCAGAGACGATTACGCTGGGTATCATGGTGGAAGTGCCGTCGGTGTGCTACATCATCGATCACTTCTGCGATGAGGTAGATTTCTTCAGTATCGGCTCCAACGATATGACCCAGTATCTGTATGCGGTCGATCGTAATAACCCGCGCGTATCGCCGCTGTATAACCCGATTACGCCATCGTTCCTGCGCATGTTGCAGCAGATTATTACCACTGCGCATCAGCGGGGTAAATGGGTAGGCATTTGCGGTGAACTGGGCGGTGAAAGCCGTTATCTGCCGCTACTGCTTGGGCTGGGCCTGGACGAGTTAAGTATGAGTAGCCCGCGCATTCCGGCGGTGAAAAGCCAGCTTCGTCAACTGGATAGCGAGGCGTGTCGGGAACTGGCGCGTCAGGCATGTGAATGCCGCAGCGCGCAGGAAATTGAAGCGTTACTCACCGCCTTTACGCCGGAAGAAGACGTTCGCCCACTGCTGGCGCTGGAGAATATCTTTGTTGATCAGTCCTTTAGCAATAAAGAGCAGGCGATCCAGTTCCTGTGCGGTAACCTCGGCGTTAACGGGCGCACTGAACATCCGTTCGAGCTGGAAGAGGATGTCTGGCAGCGGGAAGAGATTGTTACCACAGGCGTTGGTTTTGGCGTAGCGATCCCGCACACCAAATCTCAGTGGATCCGTCATTCCAGTATCAGCATTGCCCGGCTGGTGAAACCGGTTGACTGGCAGTCAGAAATGGGCGAAGTCGAACTGGTGATCATGCTGACACTGGGCGCTAACGAAGGGATGAATCATGTGAAAGTCTTCTCGCAGCTGGCGCGTAAACTGGTGAATAAAAACTTCCGCCAGTCGCTGTTCGCCGCGCAAGATGCGCAAAGCATCCTGACGCTGCTGGAAACGGAATTAACCTTCTGAAGTTAGCCCTGAAAGCGGGCGCTGTACTCTCCCGGCGTCAGACCAAACTGACGCCGGAAGACGCGACAAAAATAATCGCTATCCGGAAAACCGCAACGCTGCGCCACTTCATGAATCGACAGATGATATTTCTGCAAAATCATCCTCGCCTTCGCCATTCGCACCCAGCGAACATACTCGATAAAACGCATCGTCCCATGTTGGGCAAACAGTTTTGACAGATGATTGGGCGTGATATTAAAAAACTGCGCCACGCTCTCGCGGGTGAGCGGCTGGGCATAATTATCCTGAACCCAGTTACAAATGCTGTGATAGAGAAAATCGCTGCGCGGCTGCGAATTGCCCGGTGGCATATTCACCACGTTGCGGCAAAGATGCAGCAAACTTAACACCAGTGGCTGAATGATATTCTGCTCCAGCGGTGAACGGCTAAGATGGGTGAGGGCGGTAAGCATCGCTTCACCTTCACCGCGTTGCAGGCTGGGAAGCTGGATCTGGCGAGCAGGATGCAACAACGACGTGGTACGGCTATCGTAAAACGATAACCCAAGCCAGGTCGGTGCGAACACCAGGCTTAACAGCATCACCGGTTTGTTGTTGACCGGTAAATTAGCCGCGCGTGCCGGAATAAACAGCATTTCTCCTTCCACCATACGTTGCTGCTTTGCTTCCAGCAGATTGCCGTATTCGCCGCGTAGCACGATATCCAGACGGGGAAAATCAATACATAAACTGCCCACTGGCAATGAGGCAGGCTGGCTGGCAAACCAGACGCGCCCCAGTAGTTGCGGGTTAAGCACCAGGCCGCTGAACAGATCGGCGAAAAATTGTTGATCGGCGGGCAAGCCTGGTGCTTTCATGAAAGTTCCCGATTAAAGATGCATTAACTGGCGGAATTCTTTAACTTTGCTGCGGCTGACCGGCACTTCAAAATCCAGATCTTTCAGCCGCAGAATATAGGTGTTATTAAACCACGGTTCGATCTCGCGGATTTTGTTCAGATTGACACAAAATGAGCGATGGCAGCGGAAAAAATGCGACGGCGGCAGCTTGCTGCAAAACTCGGTAATGTTCATCGGCATTACGTAGGATTCACGCCGCGTATAGACAAAGGTCATTTTCTCGTGCGCTTCGGCGTAATAGATATCGTTAATTGGCGTGACAATGATTCGCTCATCTTTCACCAGATTAATGGTGTCATTCTCACGCGTTACCGTCGCGGCAGGCGTACTGCTGGTCTGCTGTTGTTGCCAGGCTGCTTCCAGTTTTTGCAGCATCCCGGTAATGCGTGACTCCTGATACGGTTTGAGAATGTAGTCAAACGCTTCCAGTTCAAATGCTTCTACCGCATGTTCTTTCCACGCGGTGATGAACACAATAAACGGTTTATGGGCGAACTGGCTGATGTTTTGCGCCAGCAACACGCCATCCAGCGACGGAATATTGATATCCAGAAAAATGGCGTCGACGCGGTTATGCTGCAAAAACTTCAACACGTCCAGACCGTCGTCAAAGGTGCCGACAATCTCCATCTGGCTGTGCTCTTTAATTAGCCAGCTCAGTTCCTGTTGTGCCAGGAATTCGTCTTCAACAATGATGACTTTCACAATATCACTCCGGCTCAAAGCAATAACGTAGCCTGTGAGGCGACTGGGGTGCGTTGGTTAGGAATGTAAAACGCAATTTCCGTTCCTGGTTCCAGGCGGCGGATATGCAGCCCCTCGCCATACAATAACTTCACGCGATGATGGACATTCAGCAAACCAATTTTATTGCCCGGCATTTCGTTCGCTTCGACCCGCTCAATGACTTTTGGATCGATGCCGTGCCCGGTGTCTCGCACCGCAATGCGTACCCGATTACCGCACTCTGCAACGCTGATGGTGACAACGCCTTTACCTTTGCAAGGCTGAATACCGTGGACAATGGCATTCTCCACCAACGGCTGGATCAGCAGGCTGGGAATGCAGCAATTCACCTCTTCATCAATATCATAGATAACCGTCAGCTTGTCGCCAAAGCGGGCCTGCTCAATGGCAATATAGTCTTTAATTTGATACAGCTCTTTTTTGATATCGATTTGCTCATCGTCTTTTAATTCAATGTTATAGCGCAGATAACGCGACAGATTAAAGATCAGCTGGCGAGCGGTATCCGGATTCAGACGGATCGACGATGAAATAGCGTTCAAAGCGTTAAACAGGAAATGGGGATTAATTTTGCTTTGCAGGGCGCGAAGCTCTGCCTTATTTGCCATTTCACGTAGCTGCTCGGCGCGTGAAACCTCCAGTTGCGTGGAGATGATTTGCGACAGACCGACCGCCATTTCCTGTAATGATGACGTAATCTGATGCGCGTGGCAGTAGTAAATTTTCAGTGTTCCGGTCACAACGCCTTTCTCCCACAATGGGATCACCAGCATGGAATGAATCTCTGGTGTGCGGTGGGCTTCATCATTGTTTTTAATGATGATTTTTCCGTAATTCATCGCCTGTCGGGTAGTCGGGCTAATGAAGTCATCGCCATTCTGATAGTTGTGTTCACCCACGCCAACATAGGCCAGCACATGATCGGTATTGGTAATCGCCACCGCATCGGCATGAATATCATCGCGGATAATTTCACAAACTTTGCGTAATGACTCGCTATTGACATGGCGAAACAGCGGCAGCGTTTTGTTGGCGATATCCAGCGCCAGCTTGGCCTGCCGCGCGGCGCTGGCCTCTTTTTCGCCCTCAACGCTTTGCACCAGCAGCACAATAAAGCCGATACAGACGCTACCGAGGATCATTGGAATCCCGATTTTAGAGACGATATCGATCCCCAACGCGGTAGTTGGTGCCCAGACAATCACCAGAATCATGGTCAACGTTTCACATAACATGCCGCCGAGAATACCGACGCGCCAGCGCTGTGCTTTGGGGATTTTCAGGTTGATCCAGCCCGATATACAACCCGCCAGAATGCTGGTGATAAAGCAGGGGATCGCCGTCACGCCGCCGATATCAATTAAATACCGGTGAATACCCGCAATCACGCCGGTAATGATGCCTACCCACGGGCCAAACAGAATCCCGCCTGACATTACCGCGATAATACGAACGTTCACCAGCGAGCCTTCTACGGGAACGCCGGACCAGGTGCTGAACAGAGCAAACAACGAGAAAATGGCGGTAACGGCGAGCAGCTCTTTCGGTGAGTGTGCCGACTTGTGCAACAGTTCGCGAAACAGGCGGATACGGATGAGAAAGAACAGGCAGATAAGCATTAACGCTGCCCGATCGAAGACCGCCAGCAGCATGTTGAATATTTCGTGCACGGGTGACTCTGAATAAGGATTAAACCTCTATGATAGGTAACCTGAAGGCTGATGACCAGCAGGCCGTTTTTGAGGAAAAACCACAATTTTAAAAGGGGATTGAAAGATAAATGGTGTATTAGCAATGCATCTCTTGATAATGCACATCTGCTTGGTAAATTTATTGAAATTATAATGTTAATAAAATGAGTGGTAATTTTCTTGTTAGCGCAGATAAATTTCCTGTTTTTGAAGTGGCGTTCCTCATTTAAAGCCATTGATAAAAATGTTCTAAAACGCTGGACAGACAGAAATTAATCAGGCTATTTTCAAAACAGCCACCATCGTGGCAGCGTCGCTCGGACGGTCCGGGCGCTAACGTTAATCTGAGGAAATTATGGCTGACACTCGCCCTGAACGTCGCTTTACGCGCATTGATCGTCTCCCGCCCTACGTTTTTAATATTACCGCTGAACTGAAAATGGCTGCGCGTCGGCGCGGCGAAGATATTATCGATTTCAGTATGGGTAACCCGGACGGTGCGACTCCGCCGCACATCGTCGAAAAATTATGTACGGTGGCCCAGCGCCCGGACACGCATGGTTACTCCACTTCACGCGGCATTCCGCGGCTACGTCGCGCCATTTCACACTGGTATCAGGATCGCTACGACGTCGAGATCGACCCGGAATCAGAAGCCATCGTCACCATTGGTTCGAAAGAGGGACTGGCGCATCTGATGCTGGCGACGCTGGATCATGGTGACACTGTACTGGTGCCTAATCCAAGCTACCCGATTCATATTTACGGCGCGGTGATTGCCGGGGCGCAGGTACGCTCAGTGCCGCTGGTGGAAGGTGTCGATTTCTTCAACGAACTGGAACGCGCCATTCGCGAAAGTTATCCGAAACCGAAGATGATGATCCTCGGCTTCCCGTCGAACCCAACCGCGCAATGCGTGGAACTGGAATTCTTTGTGAAGGTTGTGGCGCTGGCGAAACGCTACGATGTGCTGGTGGTCCATGACCTGGCCTATGCCGATATCGTCTACGATGGCTGGAAAGCGCCGTCAATCATGCAGGTGCCGGGTGCACGCGATGTGGCGGTCGAGTTCTTTACGCTGTCGAAAAGCTACAACATGGCGGGCTGGCGTATCGGCTTTATGGTTGGCAACAAAACGCTGGTCAGCGCGCTGGCACGTATTAAAAGCTATCACGATTACGGCACCTTTACGCCGTTGCAGGTGGCAGCGATTGCGGCGCTGGAGGGCGATCAACAGTGCGTGCGCGATATTGCCGAACAGTACAAACGCCGCCGTGATGTACTGGTTAAAGGGCTGCATGAAGCGGGCTGGATGGTCGAAATGCCGAAGGCTTCGATGTATGTCTGGGCGAAAATCCCGGAACCGTATGCTGCCATGGGCTCGCTGGAATTTGCCAAGAAGCTGCTGAACGAAGCGAAGGTCTGTGTCTCTCCGGGGATTGGCTTTGGCGACTACGGCGACACGCATGTTCGCTTTGCACTGATTGAAAACCGCGACCGTATTCGTCAGGCGATTCGTGGAATTAAAGCGATGTTCCGTGCCGACGGTTTACTTCCCGCCAGCAGCAAACATATTCACGAAAACGCGGAATAAACACCATCGCCAGAAATGCAAACAGGAGCCAGATGGCTCCTGTTTTTCATTGCACAGTTTGCTTTTAGATCATCAGGGCAAAAGTACCGGCCCAAACGATGACCATAAAAGAAATGCCCATAAAGAAATATTTCACTTTACATCTCTCCGCGTAATTACTGTTACGCCTGAATGACTTCATTACACCTGATACAGTGAGTTGACACCGGGCAAAACGACCTTAAAAGTCCTGTATTTTACCGTGGGCATCACCCCAGAATTCTGAGCTAAACTGCTCCAGACGGCGCTAATGTACGCCTAAAACTGAAACGAGACAAGAGGCATTTTCTTATTTACTTTTAGTAACTTACAGGTGTCTCATATCGGCGACAGTTTAATTTCTGACGGTAATAATTAGAGATTCAGCGAAGGAAAAAACCTTAAGAAAAAAGCCATAAAAACCATGAGGTTATTATGGCTGATTTGAGGAGGGAAAGAGTTAGAGCAGTTTGTTAAATGTATAGCGACGATTCTCCCACCGGGCGCGTTTTAAAGCGACGGTGGATCCAGAGGTACTGCTCCGGTGCGCGCATGATCTCTTTTTCGATAATCTTGTTCATATAGGCAGCGGCTTGATTATCATCTGCCGGGTAGCCTTCCATCTCTGGGGTGATGTACAAACGATATCCGCTGTAATCCGCTTTTCTTACCATCGTTACGGTTAACATGGCTGCGCCAGAGAGACGTGAAAGGACATACGTACCATTGGTTGTGGCGACATTTTCCACCGCAAAGAACGGCGCGAAGGAGCTGCCTTTACGACCATAATCCTGATCGGGAGCAAACCATACCGCTTCACCTTTCTTCAGTGCACCGACAATGCCGCGCAGATTATTTCTGCCGATCATCGCTTTGTTAGAGCGCATGCGCCCACGGGTCTGCACCCATTCCATCAGCTGATTATTATGTGGACGATAGGTAGCCATCATTGGTTGGCACAGTCCCATCACGCGGCCGCCCAGTTCCAGCGACATAAAATGGACGCCGACAACCATTACGCCGCGATTTTGCATTTGTGCGCGTTTAAGGTTATCCAACCCTTCAACATCAAACCATTTACGTACGCGACTGTCGGGCCAGAACCACGCCATGCCGGTTTCTACCAGCGCCATGCCGAGTGAACGAAAGTTTTCGGCAATCATCTTCTCGCGTTCTTCCGCAGAATGCTGTGGGAAACAAAGTTCCAGGTTTTTACGGGCGATAGATTCACGCCGTTTCAGGAATGGTCGCGCTATTGCGCCAATACGCGTGCCGAGAAAGCAGAGAACAGGATAAGGAAGCTGTACCCAAAGCCAGAGTACACCAAGCCCAAACCATGTGAGCCAGTAGCGAGGATGTAGAAACTCGCGGGAAAATTTGCATTGTGGAAACATAGTTACCTTCTGTAGATACGAATTGTTGTATCGCAGAAGATTCCATGTCGACAGCGGTACACTCAATTGGTTGGGCCATCATGTACGACAATGGTTCCTGTAAAGAGTGTAAAGACTAGTCAGGACATAACCACGAGGAGCATGAATGCGGTGGCTCTACTTTATCACTGGCTGACTGCTTTCAGCTACTGATTATTAATCGTGCAAAGTAAAAAGTTTTCCCCACGCAATAGTGTTGCATTTAAGGTGCTGTTTTCATTGATGCTTAGCAAAAATTGCCAGAGGTTAAGGATTGTCTTACTATTAAAGTGACTGAAGTTACAGGTTTTTTAGCGCGGCAGGAGGTTGAGCTATGATTTATTTATGGATGTTTCTCGCCCTGTGTATTGTCTGCGTAAGCGGCTACATTGGTCAGGTCCTGAACGTGGTATCGGCGGTCTCTTCTTTCTTCGGCATGGTGATCCTCGCTGCACTCATTTATTACTTCACCATGTGGTTAACTGGCGGTAATGAACTGGTGACGGGGATATTTATGTTTCTTGCCCCGGCTTGTGGCTTGATGATTCGCTTTATGGTGGGCTATGGCAGGCGGTAGTGGGTCAGGATGGTTCATTTGGGCAGGTGTTCACATCAGCATCAGACATGATTGTTCACCTGCCATGTGACAGACGCTATCGCACAGGATGAATAAGATAATTCGCCTTTGTCGAAAAAGGGGGCGTAATGTCTTCTGTGAGATTTAATGGTGGCGCATCTTCTCTCATCTTAAACAAAATCGCCTGTGATGGCTGAAGTTTTGTAGAGTGTGTGGTCGTCATCGCTGACGTTTTTTCCGTCTCTTTATAGCTCGCCTCACTACCACCACCAGAAATAGAAAATGCAAAAACATTGCATGCCATAATAGAGACCAATAAAAATAAGCTAAAAAGCATTAAGTTTACTTTCATAGAAAGTTATCCTGAAAATGGTTCACTGAAAACCTACGACGTTATTGCTGTATTTACATATAATTAATCAGTATTTACATCGATATAATAAATGACATCTCTTTTTGGTATATAAGAATAGTTCTCTGTGACAGGAAGCATATTCCTACAATTGTAAGACTAAAATACTTCTTGCGATAATAACTACAACTGTAAGATAACCCTTTCAAAATGACCGTTGCTCTCTGATTTCTCATTTCATACTCACCCAATATGATGGCGGCGTTTTCTAAAACTGTTAAAGAATGAGGTAAGTATGAAACGTTTAATTATGGCTACGATGGTCACAGCAATTCTGGCATCTTCAACTGTATGGGCGGCTGATAATGCACCGGTAGCGGCACAACAGCAAACTCAGCAAGTTCAGCAAACCCAGAAAACGGCAGCAGCAGAGCGTATCTCTGAACAAGGTTTATATGCGATGCGTGACGTGCAGGTAGCGCGCCTGGCTCTGTTTCATGGCGATCCGGAAAAGGCAAAAGAACTGACCAATGAAGCTTCAGCTTTGTTGTCAGATGACAGTACCGAATGGGCAAAGTTCGCTAAGCCAGGAAAAAAAACCAATGTCAATGATGACCAATATATTGTCATTAATGCATCTATCGGAATTTCTGAGAGTTATGTAGCGACACCCGAAAAAGAAGCCGCGATAAAAATTGCCAACGAAAAAATGGCGAAAGGGGATAAAAAGGGCGCAATGGAAGAGCTTCGCCTGGCCGGTGTTGGCGTAATGGAAAACCAATATCTGATGCCGCTCAAACAGACTCGTAATGCACTTGCTGATGCGCAGAAACTGCTTGATAAAAAGCAATACTACGAGGCAAACCTGGCGCTTAAAGGTGCGGAAGATGGAATCATCGTCGATAGCGAAGCACTGTTTGTGAACTAATGCTGACAGGCAGTATATTGAGGTAAAGGATTTAACTCCCTCCAGCCGACAATTTTTTATGACCACAATACGACAGATTGTGGTCATAAAATTATTTGGCGCTCGCGGTTCTATAAACTCGCATTTTATCTTCCTCAAAGTAAACCGCAATAATCCCGTGTCATCACAAATCATTTATTATGTTATGTTTTATGGTACGCTTTAAAAAGCGTAATCATACCCTTACTTGTAAATCACCGGCGCTTCTTACAGTTGTAAGAATAACATCACAAATGTCGCGGCTCTCTCTGATTACCGCGAACCAATATTTATCATATTCTTCTTTTCGTCCTCACTACTTACCATGCAGAAAGGAATTGGAAGTAGCGATGAAATGATTTTCAGTACTTGATACAGGAATTTAAAAATATCGAGTGCAGCTACGACGATATTTTGCGGATTATTTATAGAGGCGTTATGTCTTAAATAAACGCTAAATTAACACATATTTAATTAACTAATAGGTATTGCTATGTCAACTCCACTTCAAGGAATTAAAGTTCTCGATTTCACCGGTGTGCAATCTGGCCCATCTTGTACTCAAATGCTGGCCTGGTTTGGCGCTGACGTCATTAAAATTGAACGTCCCGGCGTTGGTGACGTAACGCGTCACCAGCTGCGAGATATTCCTGATATCGATGCGCTTTACTTCACCATGCTTAACAGTAACAAACGTTCTATTGAATTAAATACCAAAACAGCGGAAGGCAAAGAGGTAATGGAAAAGCTGATCCGCGAAGCTGATATCTTAGTCGAGAACTTTCATCCTGGGGCTATTGATCACATGGGCTTCACCTGGGAGCATATTCAAGAAATCAATCCACGTCTGATTTTTGGTTCGATCAAAGGGTTTGATGAGTGTTCGCCTTATGTGAATGTAAAAGCCTATGAAAACGTTGCTCAGGCAGCGGGTGGCGCGGCATCCACTACGGGTTTTTGGGACGGTCCGCCGCTGGTAAGCGCTGCAGCGTTGGGTGACAGCAACACCGGAATGCATTTACTGATCGGTTTACTTGCTGCTTTGCTGCATCGTGAAAAAACGGGGCGTGGGCAACGAGTCACCATGTCAATGCAGGATGCCGTATTGAACCTTTGCCGCGTGAAATTACGCGACCAGCAGCGTCTCGATAAATTGGGTTATCTGGAAGAATACCCGCAGTATCCGAATGGCACATTTGGTGATGCAGTTCCCCGCGGAGGTAATGCGGGTGGTGGCGGTCAGCCTGGCTGGATCCTGAAATGTAAAGGCTGGGAAACCGATCCTAACGCCTATATTTATTTCACTATTCAGGAGCAAAACTGGGAAAACACCTGTAAAGCCATCGGCAAACCAGATTGGATTACCGATCCGGCATACAGTACAGCCCATGCCCGACAGCCACATATTTTCGATATTTTTGCTGAAATCGAAAAATACACTGTCACTATTGATAAACATGAAGCGGTGGCCTATTTGACTCAGTTTGATATTCCTTGTGCACCGGTTTTAAGTATGAAAGAAATTTCACTTGATCCCTCTTTGCGCCAAAGTGGCAGTGTTGTTGAAGTGGAACAACCGTTGCGTGGAAAATATCTGACAGTTGGTTGTCCAATGAAATTCTCTGCCTTTACGCCGGATATTAAAGCTGCGCCGCTATTAGGTGAACATACCGCTGCTGTATTGCAGGAGCTGGGTTATAGCGACGATGAAATTGCTGCAATGAAGCAAAACCACGCCATCTGATATTAACGGGGGCTTCTGGCTCCCAATTTATAAAAATTTCGAGGTTATTAATCATGTCAGATCAACTTCAAATGACAGATGGTATGCATATCATCGTTGAAGCATTAAAACAGAATGATATTGACACTATTTATGGTGTTGTAGGTATTCCTGTGACGGATATGGCACGCCATGCCCAGGCGGAAGGCATTCGTTATATTGGTTTTCGTCATGAGCAGTCGGCAGGCTATGCCGCTGCGGCAAGCGGTTTTCTTACCCAAAAACCGGGGATCTGCCTGACAGTTTCTGCGCCAGGATTCCTCAATGGTTTGACCGCATTGGCCAACGCAACGGTAAATGGTTTTCCGATGATCATGATTAGCGGCTCCAGCGACCGCGCGATCGTCGACCTACAGCAAGGTGATTATGAAGAGCTGGACCAAATGAATGCGGCAAAACCGTATGCCAAAGCAGCATTTCGCGTTAATCAGCCGCAGGATCTTGGCATTGCATTGGCACGCGCTATCCGGGTCTCAGTATCGGGTCGCCCTGGCGGAGTTTATCTTGATTTGCCTGCAAATGTCCTGGCCGCGACGATGGAAAAAGACGAAGCGTTAACCACGATTGTAAAAGTTGAAAATCCGTCGCCAGCATTATTGCCATGCCCGAAGTCAGTCGCTAGCGCAATTTCGCTTTTAGCAAAAGCTGAACGACCATTAGTTATCCTTGGCAAAGGCGCGGCGTATTCACAAGCGGATGAACAGCTTCGTGAATTTATTGAAAGTGCCCAGATTCCATTCCTGCCAATGTCTATGGCGAAAGGGATCCTCGAAGATACACATCCACTTTCTGCGGCAACTGCGCGTTCGTTTGCCCTGGCAAATGCTGACGTTGTCATGCTTGTTGGTGCACGACTGAATTGGTTACTGGCACACGGTAAAAAAGGATGGGCGGCAGATACACAGTTTATTCAACTGGATATTGAACCGCAGGAAATTGACAGCAACCGCCCCATTGCTGTGCCAGTCGTTGGCGATATTGCATCCAGTATGCAAGGTATGCTGGCAGAACTGAAACAAAACACATTTACGACTCCACTGGTATGGCGCGATATTTTAAATATCCACAAGCAGCAAAATGCACAAAAAATGCATGAAAAATTAAGTACAGATACTCAACCATTAAATTACTTTAATGCATTAAGTGCTGTGCGCGATGTATTGCGCGAGAACCAGGATATTTATTTAGTTAATGAAGGTGCAAATACCCTGGATAATGCACGAAATATTATTGATATGTATAAACCACGTCGCCGTCTGGATTGTGGTACCTGGGGTGTCATGGGCATCGGTATGGGCTATGCCATCGGTGCTAGCGTGACCTCTGGTTCTCCGGTTGTCGCCATTGAAGGTGATAGTGCTTTTGGCTTCAGTGGGATGGAGATTGAAACGATTTGTCGATATAACCTGCCGGTGACGATCGTTATTTTTAATAATGGCGGCATCTACAGAGGAGACGGTGTTGATCTCAGTGGCGCTGGTGCACCATCACCAACAGATCTATTGCACCATGCAAGGTATGACAAATTAATGGATGCGTTTCGTGGCGTTGGCTATAACGTCACTACGACAGATGAACTTCGTCATGCTTTAACCACCGGTATTCAGTCGCGCAAACCGACCATTATTAATGTGGTCATCGACCCTGCAGCAGGAACTGAAAGTGGCCATATTACCAAACTTAACCCAAAACAAGTCGCTGGTAATTAAATACTGACATCGTCTCCTCTTGCCAACTCATTATCGATGGTGAGGGGACCCTTATCGGAAATACTATTATGCTAACATTTTTTATTGGCGATTTATTGCCTATTATCGTAATCATGCTGTTGGGTTATTTTAGCGGCAGACGAGAAACTTTTTCAGAAGATCAAGCCCGGGCATTTAATAAACTGGTATTAAACTACGCTCTTCCTGCGGCCCTATTTGTTTCTATTACCCGGGCAAACAGGGAAATGATTTTTGCGGACACTCGCCTGACCCTTGTATCACTTGTGGTTATTGTCGGATGTTTCTTTTTCTCCTGGTTTGGTTGCTACAAATTTTTTAAACGTACTCATGCAGAAGCAGCAGTATGTGCATTAATTGCAGGTTCACCTACCATCGGATTCCTGGGATTTGCAGTTCTCGATCCTATTTATGGCGATTCCGTATCAACAGGTTTAGTGGTAGCAATTATTTCTATTATTGTTAACGCAATTACTATTCCTATTGGTCTGTATTTGCTGAATCCTTCCTCAGGAGCGGATGGTAAGAAGAATAGTAATCTGAGCGCATTAATTTCTGCGGCAAAGGAGCCAGTAGTATGGGCACCTGTTCTGGCAACGATCCTGGTGTTGGTTGGGGTAAAAATTCCGGCAGCATGGGACCCAACCTTTAATCTGATTGCGAAGGCAAACTCAGGGGTGGCGGTATTCGCTGCGGGGTTGACTCTGGCTGCACATAAATTCGAGTTCAGTGCCGAAATTGCTTATAACACCTTCCTGAAGCTAATTCTGATGCCACTGGCGCTGCTTCTCGTTGGTATGGCATGTCATTTGAACAGCGAACATTTGCAGATGATGGTACTGGCAGGCGCCTTACCGCCGGCATTCTCCGGAATCATTATTGCCAGCCGGTTTAATGTCTACACCCGCACTGGTACAGCGTCACTGGCTGTGAGCGTACTGGGCTTTGTCGTCACGGCTCCTTTGTGGATTTATGTCAGTCGACTGGTTTCATAATTAATCATGTTATTGATTTTACATAAATGCCGAAGTGTCTTTTCACCTTCGGCTTTTTTCAAGGCATAAGCAAATGACAAATAATGAATGCAAAGGGCCGTTTGAAGGCTTATTAGTTATCGATATGACACATGTCCTTAATGGACCTTTCGGAACTCAACTTCTTTGTAATATGGGCGCAAGGGTAATTAAAGTTGAGCCGCCGGGTCATGGTGATGATACCCGCACATTTGGTCCCTATGTGGATGGACAGTCACTCTATTACAGTTTTATTAATCATGGCAAAGAGAGTGTGGTTCTTGATTTAAAGAATGATCACGATAAAAGCATATTTATAAATATGCTTAAACAAGCGGATGTATTAGCTGAGAATTTTCGCCCAGGTACAATGGAAAAACTGGGGTTTTCATGGGAAACGCTACAAGAAATCAACCCGCGTCTCATATATGCTTCATCGTCAGGTTTTGGGCATACCGGCCCGCTAAAAGATGCTCCTGCCTACGATACCATCATTCAGGCAATGAGCGGGATAATGATGGAAACGGGATACCCTGATGCTCCGCCAGTGCGCGTGGGTACCTCTCTTGCGGATTTATGTGGCGGTGTCTATTTATTCAGTGGAATAGTGAGTGCACTTTATGGCCGCGAAAAGAGCCAACGAGGGGCGCATGTCGATATAGCGATGTTTGATGCCACGCTGAGTTTTCTGGAGCACGGACTGATGGCATATATCGCGACTGGGAAGTCACCACAACGTCTGGGAAATCGTCACCCCTACATGGCACCTTTTGATGTTTTCGATACTCAGGATAAGCCGATTACGATTTGTTGTGGTAATGACAAGCTTTTTTCTGCGTTATGTCAGGCACTGGATCTGACGGAGCTGGTTGATGATCCCCGATTTATCAGCAATATTTTACGCGTACAAAACCAGGCTATTCTTAAACAATATATTGAGCGGACGTTAAAAACACAGGCAGCTGAAGTTTGGTTAGCCAGAATACATGAAGTTGGTGTACCCGTAGCGCCGTTATTAAGTGTGGCTGAGGCCATTAATTTGCCACAAACTCAGGCGAGAAATATGTTGATTGAAGCCGGGGGAATAATGATGCCGGGTAATCCGATAAAAATCAGCGGCTGCGCGGACCCGCATGTTATGCCGGGAGCGGCAACGCTCGACCAGCATGGGGAACAAATTCGCCAGGAATTCTCATCGTAAATTAAGATGTGCTGGTAAATAGCTCCCACATTTGAACATTGTGGGAGCCGCTATTTAGTCATTTTGTTGACAGAAAACAGCAATCTCCTGGTCCAGCTCTGCAATGTGTTCTTTAACAGAGTTCAGCAACTTAAGAATTTCAGGCTTGCTGTCATCTGAAACGGGCGTTATTTCTAACTGATGGCTAAGATTAATCAACTTTTGCAAATTCAGGATGTTAGCCGCACCGTGGATGCGATGAATACACTGATGGAAAGTTCTGTTATCGCCAGCTTCTAACGCATGAAACGCAGCGGGTAGATCTTTATGCGTTTCATGCTGGAAAGTCATGAGAATCTCCTGCATCAGTTGTAGATCGTTCGCCGTATTATTTTTCAGGGCCTCGATATCAAGGTGGCGATACTGAGGTGCAATATGCGCAACCTGGTGTAACTGACTTAAATGTGTTTTCAGTACATTCAGGGTCAACGGTTTGAACAAACATAAGTTCATGCCGCAATTTAACCCTTTTTCACGTTCGTTAGCCTGTGCGTTGGCTGTAAGCCCCCAGATGGGTAAGGAAGAATTTTGCTCACGGAGTTTGCGAGTCAACTCAAAACCATCCATATTCGGCATATTAACGTCAGTAATAAGCAGATCATAATGTTGCATACTGACTTTGTGTAGCGCTTGCACACCATCAGTGGCTTCATCAACATCATATCCTAATAGGTTTAGCTGGCGTTTGAGTAATAGCCTGTTGGTCGGATGATCATCCGCGATTAATATGCTCAACTTTTCAGGGAGTGTCATGGGTTGTTCTGCTTTTGCCTCGACAGTCGCCACTTGTTGGGTAATTTCTACCGGGATTGTGATCGTAAATGTCGTTCCTATGCCTGGATGACTTTCTAATGACAAATCACCCTGCATGTTTTTAATTAATTCTTTGCAGATCATTAAGCCTAAACCAGAACCTGTTTGCTGACGACCTGCACTTGTTTGGCTATAGCGTTTAAACAGTTGTTGTTGTTCTTCCTGTGATAATCCACTTCCAGAATCCATAATCGTCATTTTGATTACAGCGTGGTTGTCATCAATGTTAACCAGGGAGGTCGTAATTTTCACTGCCCCCTCGGTGGTAAATTTGAGAGCATTGCTCAGTAAATTAGATAAGACCTGCTTAAACGCCTGAGGGTCGATCTTAACCAGGTAATGTTCAGGAAACGTACTGCTGCAACTTAATGCGATGGATTTGCTTGCAGCAATCGCACCGAAAGAGTGACAAGTGTTCTGGACTAAAGTAGGGATATCGACCCATTGTGGTTGAAGTTGATAGTTACCCGATTCAATTTTGTCGACATCAAGGATTTCACCAATTAAGCCGAGGAGTGATTGTCCGGTGGCGTAGGCAAGTGAAATCGCCTCCACCCGTTGTTCCTTGCTAAGACCAGAACCCGACAGAAGTTCCAGGAAGCCCATAATGGAGCTTATTGGTGTTCTTATTTCGTGACTCATTGTTGCCAGAAACTGACTTTTTGCGACAGTTGCATTGATCGCTTTATTTCTCTCTACTTCGAGAGCATGAATTAAATCACGCGTCTCGGTAATATCTTGCCAACCACAAATATAAACAGCATGATCGCTGGCTGGCAGATTGCATAATGTATGCCAGTGATTAATGCATCTTTTCTCGATGCCATTATCAATTTCAAATACCTGTGTGTATATTGTTCGATTTTCTTTCGTCTCTGCTGTGACTTCATGCGTATTAGAAAAAACATCTTTAAAGGGTGATTCACTGTTTTCTAATGGCAACATTGCATTTTTGTAGTAATCAGCAGTGAAATAATGTTCAAATGCACTATTGTGACTAATGACATTACCTTGCCAGTTTACGACATAAGTTGGATTCGGTAAGGAGTCCGAGAGTGCTTTCCGGAATGATATTTGGTTTTCTAAATCACCCTGAATGACTTTACGACGACGAACTGAGCGTAACAGGTAGAATCCCCATAAAAGGCTACTGCCAACTAATAAAACGGATAATGTCGTAACAATATAAAACTGCTCGCTATAGAGATCCCATGTGTCAATGGTCACATTGGGCATTTTAATCCATTTTTCCGTCAGGCGCAGAACTTCGCTTGGGGGAATTGCATTCAGTGCTTTATTAATAATATCCTTAAGTTCCGGTTCTCCGCGAGGAAAAGCGAACGAAAGTGATGCATTCTGAACGCCGGGAATAAGAAAATGATAAAGTTCATTAGGATAGTAATGGTCGATCATGTAACGCGAATTTAACTGTGTCGCGACCAGAGCATCAAGTTCACCTTCCTTGACCTTGTGAAATGCAGCGCTGGCGTTATCGACTTTTATCCACTCTACCTCCGGATACATCTCTTTTAATTGCGAATGAAGCTCATAATAATAGGGAATGGCAACTTTCATTCCTTTTTTTAATGTTTGTTCACTGTCAGGCGCTTTTTGCATGACAAAAACGTAAGGCGTTGTTATGAAGGCTTCAGCAAATAAAACATTATTTTCTCTATCTTCACTATAAATAGCACCAGGTAATATATCCCATCCGCCGGGATTAAGCTGTGTTCCGGCATGGATATTGTGTGAAACGGTGATCGGAGAAAAATTTAAACCTGTTTGCAAGGTAATAATATTAAGAATATCCCCCATAACGCCCCGAACCGAGCCATTTTCATCCGTCATAGAATAGGGAGGGGAGTAAGGATTTTCCAGCACCTTTAAATCGGGATGCTGCTTTATCCACTGTTTTTCATGTTCAGTCAGTTCTAATGGTTTGTTCAGAAAGGCCAGGTTTCCTGTATCAAGCCAATTTTGTGATACTTCATAGCGAACTTCATTTGTTAAAGCATCAACAAACCGATTGAGTACTTCATTAAGAACGACTGAATCTTTTCTGGTTAAGAAAAAGTTATATTGACGCGGCGAGTTATAATATTTCACTACATTTAAGGAGTGAGTGAAATAGCGGGAAATCATACTGCTGGTAATGATGTTACTACCAATAAAGTAATCATTCTGTCCGGCTGAGACGGATGCTAATGCCTGATATAAATTTGTAAAAGAGATAATTGTTGCTTTTGGAAATGATTGATGAATTACCTCGTCAGGGGGATAATTTGCTACTCGAGCAATATTTACTGGTTTTGATGAGGTAAGCGGTCGCATTGAATCGTGAAGGGTGGTGACGAGCGCCGGAAAGGTAATTATCAGTGGTTTGGTTGCAGCAATGTCATCATTAAGAGGCGGCGAAGCAACTAAATGTGATAACACTATATCGACTTCACCTTCTTCCAGCGCGTCCATTGCTTTTTGATGATCGGCGTATTCCCGGAGTGTTAATTTGATATTTAACGCTCTTTTTAACAGATTTAAATAATCAGCATTAATACCACGAACCCGTTGCTGCGAATCGGTATGCAACAACGTAGCCGTTTGGGACTTGTGTACTGCAATCACAAGATTTTTCTTGCTCGCTAACCAACGTAATTCCTTGTTGCTCAGACGTAGTGGATCAAGTGTGACACGGTTGTTACTACTGATGCCACGATATTCGATGTAATCTTCGTCTGCGAAACTTATGGTCGACCAAAGACCACAACAGAGAAGAAAAATATAGGGTAAAAACTTCATGTGGTTAGCCGATTTTGTTACGTTGTGCGAATGTGTAAAGATCCATCAGTGATTTACATTCTAATTTTTCCATCAGGCGACTTTTATAAGTGCTGACAGTTTTGTTGCTGATGAACATTTTTTCAGCAATGTCATTATTATCCTTGCCATCAAGAATATATCGCATGACACTAATTTCTTGTTTCGATAAGGAGTCGAGTTTTTGCTGGTCGGACGTTAAACTTCCAACAAACCGGTTGAGAGAGAAGGGGAAATAGCAGTAGCCATTTTTTGCAGCTTCAATAGCCGCAATGATATTGTTCATGCCTTCTTTTTTACTCACGAATCCATTAGCGCCAGCATCAGCACAATGTTTCCCGTAAAAATGGTCATTTTTAGCGGAGACGATAATAATAATTCCGCTATATTGACGCTTCCTTAGCGTTTCTAACACCTGGATACCGTTAACTCCGGGGATATCGACATCAATGATGACGATATCAGGCTTAAGTGTTTCCACCCGCTGAACGGCGCTTCCGCCTTCAGTCAACTCTGCTAAGATTTCAATATCGTTTTTGATCAATAAATTACGAATTGCTGCGATAGCAAGAGGATGGTCATCAATAATTATTGCGTTCATAGATTATTCCCTTTGCAATGAAGCATCTCCCTTCTCCCTGTAGTAATACAGACATAAGGCATCATCTCATTTTCTCAATAAAAATAAGAAAATTTGAGCTTCCTTTAAGATAATTCGACAAGTATACCATATAAATAGTCGGCATAAATGAAATGTCAACAATAAAATCAGGGATTGTACCGATGATTTATAGTTTCACATTAGCACTATAAGTCTTCTCACTAATCCTACAGGCGTAAGAATCGTATTGCAAAAGCCACGGTTTAGTCCTCTGTTGTTTCTTTTGCACCTCATTTAAATTAGGCCTCCAACGTTCCTGGGATAATGTGCAACACATGCACTGTGTTTGATATGAAGAATGAATACTCTTTTCATTCAATTCATAAATTTCATCTATGCGAAATGAGAGATAATAGTGGAACAGATTAATTCAAATAAAAAACATTCTAACAGAAGAAAATACTTTTCTTTATTGGCGGTAGTTTTATTTATTGCGTTTTCAGGTGCCTATGCCTATTGGTCAATGGAATTAGAAGACATGATTAGTACAGATGACGCCTATGTCACGGGGAATGCAGATCCAATTTCTGCACAAGTTTCAGGCAGCGTCACTGTCGTTAATCATAAAGATACGAACTACGTTCGACAGGGTGACATTTTAGTCTCACTGGATAAGACTGATGCCACTATCGCACTCAATAAAGCTAAAAATAATCTGGCCAATATTGTTCGGCAAACGAATAAACTGTACTTACAGGATAAACAATACAGTGCCGAAGTCGCTTCAGCACGTATTCAGTATCAACAATCTTTAGAAGATTATAACCGTCGTGTACCTTTAGCGAAGCAGGGGGTTATTTCAAAAGAAACGCTGGAGCATACCAAAGATACGTTAATAAGTAGCAAAGCGGCATTGAATGCTGCTATTCAGGCTTATAAAGCGAATAAAGCTTTAGTAATGAACACACCATTAAACCGTCAGCCACAAGTCGTTGAAGCGGCGGATGCAACCAAAGAAGCCTGGTTAGTGCTTAAACGTACGGATATTAAGAGTCCTGTTACCGGCTATATTGCCCAGAGAAGCGTTCAGGTTGGCGAAACAGTGAGTCCCGGACAATCGTTAATGGCTGTTGTACCGGCACGTCAAATGTGGGTTAATGCCAACTTTAAAGAAACACAACTCACGGATGTACGGATTGGTCAATCGGTCAATATTATCAGCGATCTCTATGGTGAAAATGTTGTGTTTCATGGTCGGGTGACAGGGATCAATATGGGAACCGGCAATGCGTTCTCCTTATTACCTGCACAAAATGCGACAGGGAACTGGATCAAAATCGTTCAGCGTGTCCCGGTTGAAGTTTCTCTTGATCCAAAAGAACTCATGGAACATCCCTTGCGCATTGGTTTATCGATGACTGCAACTATTGATACCAGGAACGAAGACATTGCCGAGATGCCCGATCTGGCTTCAACCGTGACGTCCATGCCTGCTTATACCAGTAAGGCTTTAGTTATCGATACCAGTCCGATAGAAAAAGAAATTAGCAACATTATTTCGCATAATGGACAACTTTAATGGCAATCACTAAATCAACTCCGGCACCATTAACCGGTGGGACGTTATGGTGCGTCACTATTGCATTGTCATTAGCGACGTTTATGCAAATGTTGGATTCCACTATTTCTAACGTCGCAATACCGACAATATCTGGCTTTCTGGGAGCATCAACAGACGAAGGCACCTGGGTTATCACTTCGTTTGGCGTAGCAAATGCCATTGCGATCCCTGTTACCGGCAGGCTGGCACAAAGAATAGGCGAATTAAGATTATTTTTACTTTCAGTCACTTTTTTTTCGCTGTCTTCCTTAATGTGTAGCCTATCGACCAATCTTGATGTGCTGATATTTTTTAGAGTCGTTCAGGGGTTAATGGCGGGGCCGTTAATTCCACTGTCACAGAGTTTATTATTAAGGAATTATCCGCCAGAAAAAAGAACATTTGCTTTGGCATTATGGTCAATGACCGTAATTATCGCTCCGATATGTGGGCCGATATTGGGCGGCTATATTTGCGATAACTTTAGCTGGGGTTGGATATTTTTAATCAATGTCCCTATGGGGATTATCGTTCTGACATTATGCTTAACCTTACTTAAAGGAAGAGAAACTGAGACTTCACCGGTCAAAATGAATCTACCAGGACTGACCCTGTTAGTGCTCGGTGTTGGTGGCTTGCAGATAATGCTTGATAAAGGGCGCGACCTGGATTGGTTCAACTCGAGTACAATAATAATACTAACAGTAGTGTCAGTTATTTCTCTGATTTCTTTAGTCATTTGGGAGTCGACCTCAGAGAACCCGATTCTTGATCTCAGTTTGTTTAAGTCCCGTAATTTCACCATTGGTATTGTGAGTATCACATGCGCGTATTTATTTTACTCTGGGGCGATAGTCCTTATGCCGCAGTTACTCCAGGAAACGATGGGGTATAATGCGATATGGGCCGGACTTGCCTATGCGCCCATCGGCATCATGCCGCTATTAATATCACCTTTGATAGGACGTTATGGCAACAAAATTGATATGCGGTTGTTGGTGACATTTAGTTTTTTAATGTATGCGGTTTGCTATTACTGGCGTTCTGTGACATTTATGCCAACGATTGATTTTACAGGCATCATTTTGCCACAGTTTTTTCAGGGATTCGCCGTCGCCTGTTTCTTTTTACCCTTAACAACGATTTCGTTTTCAGGTTTGCCAGATAATAAATTTGCCAATGCCTCGAGTATGAGTAATTTTTTTCGTACCTTGTCAGGATCAGTTGGTACGTCGTTGACAATGACGCTGTGGGGACGCCGAGAATCATTACACCATAGTCAGTTGACAGCAACAATCGATCAATTTAACCCCGTGTTTAATTCATCGTCACAAATTATGGATAAATACTATGGTTCGCTTTCAGGGGTTCTTAATGAAATTAATAATGAAATAACTCAGCAGTCACTTTCAATTTCTGCAAATGAGATTTTCCGTATGGCGGCTATTGCTTTTATCTTACTTACGGTATTGGTTTGGTTTGCGAAACCGCCGTTTACAGCGAAAGGCGTTGGGTGATGGTAAAAAGAGAGAGCTATAGCAGGTAAGACGGTAGAATCTTAAGTCTGCGCCATCGGCAGCATCGCTCACCCAGGGAAAGGATGGCGATGCTGCGTTGAAACGTTATGAACGGCCTTTTGCCAGATATTGCTCCATCTCTTCTTCCGGCACCATTCCACCTCCCGTCGCCCACACCAGATGAGTGGCATTACGCAGTTGTTCTGCGCTGAAACCGTGCATCTGTTGGTAACTTACTGATGCGCACACGCGCTGAGGCCCGGCCATACCCGCCAGTGCCGAAGGTTCAAGACGAATGCCTTCTTCCTGCGCCAGCCAGCCAAGCATGTCATACATGGTTTGATCGCTAAGGGTATAGAAGCCATCCAGTAGACGCTCCATTGCCCGCCCGACAAAGCCTGATGCGCGACCAACTGCAAGGCCATCCGCTGCGGTAAGGTTGTCGATACCAATATCCTGAACAGAAATCTGATCGTGTAATCCAGTATGGACGCCTAACAACATACAAGGGGAGTGCGTTGGTTCGGCAAAAAAGCAGTGAACATGATCGCCAAACGCCAGTTTAAGTCCGAATGCGACGCCACCAGGACCACCGCCAACACCACACGGCAGATAGACAAACAGAGGGTTATCAGCATCGACGATACGACCTTGCTCGGCAAATTGCGCTTTAAGACGCTGGCCTGCGACGGAATACCCAAGGAACAACGTGCGGGAATTCTCGTCATCAATAAAGAAACAGTTCGGGTCAGACTGCGCTGCTTTACGTCCTTCCTCGACTGCAACACCATAATCTTGCTCATATTCCACGACCGTAACGCCATGGCTGCGCAGTTTCGCTTTTTTCCATGCCCGGGCATCAGCAGACATATGTACTGTCACCTTAAAGCCAATGCGGGCGCTCATAATGCCGATTGATAACCCCAGATTTCCGGTTGAGCCCACAGCAATGCTGTATTGGCTAAAGAACTGTTTAAACTCCGGAGAAAGCAGTTTGCTGTAGTCATCTTCAAGCGTCAGCAACCCCGCTTCCAGAGCCAGTTTTTCTGCATGTGCCAGGACTTCATAAATCCCGCCGCGTGCTTTTATGGAGCCGGAAATGGGCAAATGGCTATCTTTTTTCAGTAGCAGTTGCCCGCTGATCGGTTGTTGATATTCCTTTTCCAGCCGTTTTTGCATAGCCGGAATGGCAACCAGTTCTGATTCAATAATCCCCCCAGTAGCAGCAGTTTCAGGAAATGCTTTTGCCAGATAGGGTGCAAAACGGGATAAGCGCGCATGGGCGTCCTGAACATCCTGTTCGGTCAGGCCAACATAAGGTAAACCTTCAGCCAATGAGGTCGTGCCAGGATTAAACCAGGTGGTTTCTTGAAGAGCAACCAGATCCTTTACCAACGGATACTGGGCGATGAGCGAATTCATTTTAGCGTTTTCCATAGTACGTCTCTTTGCGCTTAGATGATAAATGACAGCAGGAATGTGCCCGCCAGAGCGACGACTGAAGCGATAAATGTCGCTGTCGTATAGTATTTAAATGTTTCATTGAGCGTAGCGCCGCAATATTGCTTCACCAGCCAGAAAAGCGAGTCCGTAACGATCGTGCAGCCAATTGCACTTGAACCGATATCAATCGTAAAAATTTCCGGGCTGATGTCGGGATACAGCGCCAGCACAATGATCCATATTTATATTTTCTTCTCCAGATTGGCGATGCCAGTTGGCATGTTTTACCTACTTGCCTACATGGTTACTCGTTGGCGAGAACAGAGGCGGAATTGGGTACAATTGTCCGGGAATTATTGTTATTTTTTATTGTATTGCCGTGTCGGGTGATAGGGCGTCGAGAATATCGTTGGATCTCGCCAGTGACGTCTGTTTCTGCTACAGTGCCCGTTTTACGGCAAACGGCTTGGGTATGGCTTCATTAAAGGATGTCGCACGCCTGGCGGGAGTGTCGATGATGACAGTCTCCCGGGTGATGCATAATGCAGAATCTGTGCGTCCTGCAACGCGTAACCGCGTATTGCAGGCAATCCAGACCCTGAATTATGTTCCTGATCTTTCCGCCCGTAAGATGCGCGCTCAAGGACGTAAGCCGTCGACTCTCGCCGTGCTGGCGCAGGACACGGCTACCACTCCTTTCTCTGTTGATATTCTGCTTGCCATTGAGCAAACCGCCAGCGAGTTCGGCTGGAATAGTTTTTTAATCAATATTTTTTCTGAAGATGACGCTGCCCGCGCGGCACGTCAGCTGCTTGCCCACCGTCCGGATGGCATTATCTATACTACAATGGGGCTGCGACATATCACGCTGCCTGAGTCTCTGTATGGTGAAAATATTGTATTGGCGAACTGTGTTGCGGATGACCCAGCGTTACCCAGTTATATCCCTGATGATTACACTGCACAATATGAATCAACACAGCATTTGCTCGCGGCGGGCTATCGTCAACCGTTATGCTTCTGGCTACCGGAAAGTGCGTTGGCAACAGGGTATCGTCGGCAGGGATTTGAGCAGGCCTGGCGTGATGCTGGACGAGATCTGGCTGAGGTGAAACAATTTCACATGGCAACAGGTGATGATCACTACACCGATCTCGCAAGTTTACTCAATGACCACTTCAAATCTGGCAAACCAGATTTTGATGTTCTGATATGTGGTAACGATCGCGCAGCCTTTGTCGCTTATCAGGTTCTCCTGGCGAAGGGGGTACGTATCCCGCAGGATGTCGCCGTAATGGGCTTTGATAATCTGGTTGGCGTCGGGCATCTGTTTTTACCGCCGCTGACCACAATTCAGCTTCCACATGACATTATCGGGCGGGAAGCTGCATTGCATATTATTGAAGGTCGTGAAGGGGGAAGAGTGACGCGGATCCCTTGCCCGCTGTTGATCCGTTGTTCCACCTGATATTATGTTAACCCAGTTGCCAGAGTGCTCCATGTTGCAGCACAGCCACTCCGTGGGAGGCATAGAGCGACAGTTCCCGTTCTTCTGGCTGCGGATAGATTCGGCTACTCATCACCGTTTCCCCGTCGTTAATAAATACTTCCACGGATGATGTATCGATAAATATCCTTAGGGCGAGCGTGTCACCCTGCGGGAGGGGAATACTACGGTAGCCGTCTAAATTCTCGTGTGGGTAATATCGCCACAAAACAAGTCGCTCAGATTGGTTATCAATATACAGCCGCATTCCTGTGCCGAGTTGTAATCCGTAATGTTCGGCATCACTGTTCTTCAGCTCCCACTGCAACTGAATCTCAACTGCTTGCGCGTTTTCCTGCAAAACATATTTATTGCTGATTGTGCGGGGAGAGATAGATTGATGCTGCTGGCGTAACGACTCAGCTTCGTGTACCGGGCGTTGTAGGAGTTTGCCATTGCTCTCTGATAGCTCGCGCGCCAGCGTCATGCAGCCTGCCCAGCCTTCACGTTTTGAGGGCATTGGCGATTCCCACATATCCATCCAGCCGATAACAATACGCCGACCATCCTTCGCTACAAAGCTTTGTGGTGCATAAAAGTCATGCCCGTTATCAAGTTCAGTAAAATGCCCGGATTGTGCAAAAAGTCGTCCTGGCGACCACATTCCGGGTATTACGCCACTTTGAAAGCGATTTCGATAACTGTATCCCTCGGCATTCATTCCCTGCGGGGAAAACATCAGATAATGCTGATCGCCAAGGCTGAAAAAGTCCGGACATTCCCACATATAGCTTTCACCCGCATCAGCGTGGGCCAGTACGCGATCGAAAGTCCATTCACGCAATGAACTGCCGCGATAAAGCAGGATCTGCCCCGTGTTGCCTGGGTCTTTCGCCCCGACTACCATCCACCATGTGTCGGCTTCACGCCACACTTTAGGATCGCGGAAGTGCATGATTCCTTCTGGTGGAGTGAGGATCACACCCTGTTTCTCGAAATGAATACCATCCCGACTGGTAGCCAGACATTGTACTTCGCGAATTGCATCGTCATTACCTTCACTATCGAGCCAGACGTGTCCGGTGTAGATAAGTGAGAGGACACCATTGTCATCGACAGCACTACCTGAAAAACATCCGTCTTTGTCATTCTCGTCTCCTGGCGCTAGCGCAATAGGCTCATGCTGCCAGTGGATCATATCGTCGCTGGTGGCATGTCCCCAGTGCATTGGCCCCCAGTGTTCGCTCATCGGGTGATGTTGATAAAACGCGTGATAACGATCGTTAAACCAGATCAGGCCGTTTGGATCGTTCATCCACCCGGCAGGAGGCGCGAGGTGAAAATGGGGATAGAAAGTGTTACCTCGGCGCTCGTGAAGTTTTGCTAGTGCGTTTTGCGCCGCATGCAATCGAGATTGCGTCATTTTAATCATCCTGGTTAAGCAAATTTGGTGAATTGTTAACGTTAACTTTTATAAAAATAAAGTCACTTACTTTCATAAATGCGATGAATATCACAAATGTTAACGTTAACTATGATGTTTTGTGATCGAATATGCATGTTTTAGTAAATCCATGACGATTTTGCGAAAAAGAGGTTTATCACTATGCGTAAGTCAGATGAATTTAAGGGAAAAAAATGTCAGCCAAAGTATGGGTTTTAGGGGATGCGGTCGTAGATCTCTTGCCAGAATCAGACGGGCGGCTACTGCCTTGTCCTGGCGGCGCGCCAGCTAACGTTGCGGTGGGAATCGCCAGATTAGGCGGAACAAGTGGGTTTATAGGTCGGGTCGGTGATGATCCTTTTGGTGCGTTAATGCAAAGAACGCTGCTAACTGAGGGTGTCGATATCACGTATCTGAAGCAAGATGAATGGCACCGGACATCCACGGTGCTTGTCGATCTGAACGATCAAGGAGAACGTTCATTTACGTTTATGGTCCGCCCCAGTGCCGATCTTTTTTTAGAGACGACAGACTTGCCCTGCTGGCGACATGGCGAATGGTTACATCTCTGTTCAATTGCGTTGTCTGCCGAGCCTTCGCGTACCAGCGCATTTACTGCGATGACGGCGATCCGGCATGCCGGAGGTTTTGTCAGCTTCGATCCCAATATTCGTGAAGATCTATGGCAAGACGAGCATTTGCTCCGCTTGTGTTTGCGGCAGGCGCTACAACTGGCGGATGTCGTCAAGCTCTCGGAAGAAGAATGGCGACTTATCAGTGGAAAAACACAGAACGATCGGGATATATGCGCCCTGGCAAAAGATTATGAGATCGCCATGCTGTTGGTGACTAAAGGTGCAGAAGGGGTGGTGGTCTGTTATCGAGGACAAGTCCACCATTTTGCTGGAATGTCTGTGAATTGTGTCGATAGCACTGGGGCGGGAGATGCGTTCGTTGCCGGGTTACTCACAGGTCTGTCCTCTTCGGGATTATCTACAGATGAGAGAGAAATGCGACGAATTATCGATCTCGCTCAACGTTGCGGAGCGCTTGCAGTAACAGCGAAAGGGGCAATGACAGCGCTGCCATGTCGACAAGAACTGGAAAGTGAGAAGTAAACGGCGAGGCCGCTCTTATCTCTAAATAGGACATGAATTTTTTAACGACGGGCAGGTAATTATGGCACTGAATATTCCATTCAGAAATGCGTACTATCGTTTTGCATCCAGTTACTCATTTCTCTTTTTTATTTCCTGGTCGCTGTGGTGGTCGTTATACGCTATTTGGCTGAAAGGACATCTAGGATTAACAGGGACGGAATTAGGTACACTTTATTCGGTCAACCAGTTTACCAGCATTCTATTTATGATGTTCTACGGCATCGTTCAGGATAAACTCGGTCTGAAGAAACCGCTCATCTGGTGTATGAGTTTCATTCTGGTCTTGACCGGACCGTTTATGATTTACGTTTATGAACCGTTACTGCAAAGCAATTTTTCTGTAGGTCTAATTCTGGGGGCGCTCTTTTTTGGCCTGGGGTATCTGGCGGGATGTGGTTTGCTTGACAGCTTCACTGAAAAAATGGCGCGAAATTTTCATTTCGAATATGGAACAGCGCGCGCCTGGGGATCTTTTGGCTATGCTATTGGCGCGTTCTTTGCCGGCATATTTTTTAGTATCAGTCCCCATATCAACTTCTGGCTGGTCTCGCTATTTGGCGCTGTATTTATGATGATCAACATGCGTTTTAAAGATAAGGGTCACCAGTGTGTAGCGGCGGATGCGGGAGGGGTAAAAAAAGAGGATTTTATCGCAGTTTTCAAGGATCGAAACTTCTGGGTTTTTGTCATATTTATTGTGGGGACGTGGTCTTTCTATAACATTTTTGATCAACAACTCTTTCCTGTCTTTTATGCAGGTTTATTCGAATCACACGATGTAGGAACGCGCCTGTATGGTTATCTCAACTCATTCCAGGTGGTACTCGAAGCGCTGTGCATGGCGATTATTCCTTTCTTTGTGAATCGGGTAGGGCCAAAAAATGCATTACTTATCGGTGTTGTGATTATGGCGTTGCGTATCCTTTCCTGCGCGTTGTTCGTTAACCCCTGGATTATTTCATTAGTGAAGCTGTTACATGCCATTGAGGTTCCACTTTGTGTCATATCCGTCTTCAAATACAGCGTGGCAAACTTTGATAAGCGCCTGTCGTCGACGATCTTTCTGATTGGTTTTCAAATTGCCAGTTCGCTTGGGATTGTGCTGCTTTCAACGCCGACTGGGATACTCTTTGACCACGCAGGCTACCAGACAGTTTTCTTCGCAATTTCGGGTATTGTCTGCCTGATGTTGCTATTTGGCATTTTCTTCCTGAGTAAAAAACGCGAGCAAATAGTTATGGAAACGCCTGTACCTTCAGCAATATAGACGTAAACTTTTTCCGGTTGTTGTCGATATCTCCATATCCCTCAACCGGAAAATAATAATACAAAAATGCTTAGCCCAACTAATAATCACCTAATCCAAACGCCTCATTCATGTTCTGGTACAGTCGCTCAAATGTACTCCGGATACGCGGTTCGCTGATTTCCAGGACATTGTCGTCATTCAGCGACTTGTCCCGTGTATCACGGGCCTGCGAATTCATCAAGGAACGCATTGCAGAGTGAAGTATCGAGTCACGCCATATTTCGCTATCAGGATTCTGTATGATGGTTACATCGCCCGGCCCAGGGCTGTTTAGTCATCAGCGCTTTCTGACAGTGCTGAGATTTCAACCTGTTGCAGTAAAAATGAGTAGATATAGGGCAAGTGTGCTGCCAAACCCATCTTTTACGGGGTGAAGGTAGATATTGTTAGAAGGGTATCTGGTGTCCCCTGCAGGAATCGAACCTGCAATTAGCCCTTAGGAGGGGCTCGTTATATCCATTTAACTAAGAGGACAATGCGGCATGAGTATACCCGCTAATGGACTGCGGGGTAAGTACGCTGCCGCTCGATTGCTTAAACCCTCGCCATTTATGCCGGGTTTTTATCATTTTTCTTAATGTTTTCCGCACGTTCTGCTTTTTGGCGTGCTTCTGCTTTGCGCTTGTTGCTCATGTCGTTACGAATCTGTGCATGACTCATTAACGCGAAGATAAAGGTGCCGCCGCAGATGTTCCCCGCTAAAGTAGGTAGTGCGAAGGGCCAGATGAAATCGCTCCAGTGCAGCGTACCGTTAAACACCAGATAGAGGATTTCAACAGAACCGACAACGATGTGAGTGGTGTCACCCAGGGCAATAAGCCAGGTCATCAATATAATCACCACAATCTTTGCCGCACCCGCTGCAGGAAACATCCATACCATAGTGGCGATCAGCCAGCCGGAAATGATCGCGTTGGCAAACATCTCGCTGGGGGTGTTCTTCATCACATCCATGCCGATTTTGACAAATGCATCGCGAGTTTCTTCATTGAAGATTGGCATATATTCAAATGCCCACGCCGCAATACCTGTCCCGAGAATATTACCCAGCAGCACGACGCCCCATAACCGCATAAGTAAGCCAACGTTGCTCATTGTCGGTTTTTGCATGACGGGTAGTACCGCAGTCACGGTGTTTTCGGTAAATAATTGCTGGCGGGCCATAATGACGATAATAAAACCAAAGGTATAACCGAGATTCTCCAGCAAGAAGCTGCCCGGCACACCTTCCAGTTCGACATGAAATATCCCTTTTGCCAGTAATGAAGCGCCCATCGACAGACCCGCCGCAATGGCTGACCACAGTAGTGCCATTGCGTCGCGTTCCAGCTCTTTTTCACCATCCTGGCGGATATGCTCATGAATTGCCATCGCCCGGGAGGGGAGTCGATCTTCATCTATTTCTATTTTTTTGCCGCGCTCTTTTTCTTCGCTCTCAACTTCAATTTCGTCGCTGTGTTGATCAATTTTGTCGTTGTCCATGGTCTCTTCTCTTGAATTAGCACGTATAGCTAAAGCGTAGCGGCTTTTTTGCTCGCAACTGGCGGGAGTTACTCTGAAAATGTAGAAAAGGCCGCGTTTGCCTTTTTCTGTTTCTATAGAATCAAGTAGCCTACAGGGCGGCGATTACCAGGCTATGATCAAATCAGCAAATCAGGGCGTCTGGACATCAGTTGACGTGCTGTTACAATCGCCCACACCTAAACAGGCGGATACGGTATCGTTCCGTCATGGATGGCAAACTGCATAAGCCATAAAAAAACAGGGAGACATTTATGAAGCTTCGCCTGTCGGCGCTTGCTCTGGGAACTACGCTTCTGGTGGGGTGTGCGAGTTCCGGTACAGATCAGCAAGGGCGTTCTGACCCGTTAGAAGGGTTCAACCGCACCATGTACAACTTCAACTTCAATGTATTAGACCCGTATATTGTTCGACCGGTCGCTGTCGCCTGGCGTGATTATGTTCCGCAACCGGCGCGTAACGGTTTGAGCAACTTTACTGGCAACCTTGAAGAACCTGCGGTGATGGTTAACTACTTCTTGCAGGGCGACCCTTATCAGGGGATGGTCCACTTTACCCGCTTTTTCCTGAACACCATTTTGGGGATGGGCGGCTTTATTGATGTTGCAGGGATGGCGAACCCGAAACTGCAACGGACTGAACCTCACCGCTTCGGTAGTACGCTTGGTCATTATGGTGTGGGTTATGGGCCATACGTTCAGTTACCGTTCTACGGTAGCTTCACGCTGCGTGATGACGGTGGTGATATGGCGGATGGTCTTTACCCGGTTCTTTCCTGGCTGACCTGGCCGATGTCTGTGGGTAAATGGACGCTTGAAGGGATCGAAACCCGCGCACAGCTGCTGGATTCCGATGGTCTGCTGCGTCAGTCGTCCGATCCTTATATTATGGTGCGCGAAGCGTACTTCCAGCGTCATGATTTCATCGCTAATGGCGGCGAACTCAAACCGCAGGAAAATCCGAACGCGCAAGCGATTCAGGATGATTTAAAAGATATCGATTCTGAATAAGAAACAAATAAAAAAGGTGAGTCACAAAACTCACCTTTTTTGTTGTTATCCCTCAATTACCCCAAGTAAAAGAAGATAAACCGACAATGACCTGAACATAATTATGTAAAAATACTGATGTTCGTCACTGACTATTTCCGATATTCAGGCGTTGAAAAATCAAAAAAACTGGACAATTTTAATTATCATCAAAATTAACACCCAATGCAGATAGTTGATTAATTTCATTTTGATATTTAGCCTGGCGATTTTGAAGCCTTTTTTCAACTTTATCTTCGATTTCCTTAAAGTGGTCATATTTATTTTGAGAACGGTCAACTTCGTTATCGACTAAAGTAGAAATTATTTCTTTTACATTATCGCGTCTAAATTTTGCATCGTCTACTTGAAAATTATATCTTATTGCTCGACCTAAACGTTTAAAAACTTCGTTTGGCTCTCTCAGTCTTTCCCCGTTGAGCTCGTTTACAACCTGATGATCGGAACCTGTTGCAAATGATTCTGCCATGATAGCTTTACTGCTTTCAAACCACGCTGAAGCATTCCTGGCTTTTTCACTACAATATTGGGTGAGACTATCACCATTAATACGAATTCCTCTTTGAATGTGGTAGTCGTCCTGATCATAGTAACCGAGAGATAAGTAATCATTTCCGTTTTTATTTTTAATTACAATAGCGAGAGAATCGCCTTTTTTATCTTTACCGTACCAGGTAAATAAGTCCGTTGGTTCGCTTTTCCCATTCTCATCAAATTCCGTTATCGTATGTCTGAGTTTTTGTGATATCTTATCGAAGATAAAACCAGGATCTCCATCATATATTTCTTTTAATGCGCTGAAGATCATTTCCTTGTTATTGATATCATGAGTATTCTCTACTACATTTTCATGGATGATGGTTTGGCCGACTTTTTTGTTTTCATCGTTCGTAGGTGATTTTATTGGTTCTTGATTATAGATACCACTAGTAATATCGGCTGTATCATTGGAGTCAATAGCACCCTTATTACCACTAACAACGATACTACCATCAGTAAAGTCAGCATTATTTATATCATCATGAGTCTTCTCAACTATGTTGTCATTAATGATAGCACGGACGAGTTCTTTGTCTTTATAGCTCGCAAGTAATTTTATTGTTTCTTGGTTATCGATACCAATAGTAATGTGGTCTGTATCATTGGAGCCAATATCAATATAAGTAACTGAGGAATTATTAATATTAAATCTATCAGGATTGTCGTTTCCTCGTATGGCGTTTTTTATAAGCGCAAGTAGATGTTTAACACAGGTGCTTATTCCTTGCTTACCATTAAAAAGGTTTTTGAGCTCTTGTACTAATCTATTAACTTCATCATTGTTATTTTCATTGATGGATTCTGTGTAAGCTGCGCTGGTATTGTTGATTGAAATAGATGGTAGCATGATTTTATTCCATGTTGATTGATTTGTTACAAATATATATTACCTAATAAAATAGACTATCAAAAAACGCTCATTTATTTAGACCCTATCTTTAATTTGAGTGTATGAGCGCACAATAGCCAGGGTGGTTTGAGTATCCTGGAAATTCAGAAAAGTAAACTCTTTGAGAAAGACGAGCAGAACGCCTGAAAATATGCCTTTCCCTTCAGGTTTGTCTGTGGATACCACTTAATGATTTGAAAGGGCAAGCTACCATCAGGCTGTTTGCAAAACTCAGGAGGCAAGCAATGAGGAAACAACTTTCGTTGAAGTGTGGGAGTTAAAGTCACCTGCATAGCAGGTGACTTTATCCAGGCGAACGCGTTATCAGAACGCGTAGTTAAAGTTAGTACCGAACAGCCAGGCTTTACCTTCAGACTCGAACTGGTATGGGCCTTCGTTAATTTTCACGCTCTGACCGTGCATATAAGAAACACCAACATCGACTGAAGCATCTTTATTAAATGCGTAAGTCGTACCTGCACTCAGCCAGAAACGGTCCTGGTCCGGAATGGAGATAGAACGATTCTGTGCCGGAACTGGGCTGTCATCAAAGGCGATACCGGTACGGAAGGTCCAGTTATCATCGTAGTAATAAGTGGTACCCAACGCGATGCGGTAAGCATCTTTAAAGCCTTCATGTTTCTGGAACAGCGTGTCGCCACTCGTTGAGGTTGCTTTTAGCTGCTGGAACTGACTCCAACTGGTGTAAGCCAGGCTATAGTGAATTGCCCACTGCGGATCAACACGGTTATAACCCGACACTTCCCACATTTCAGGCAGGTTCAGCGTCAGATAACCCGATTGCGTTGCGCCACCTGTCGCGGTAGGTATTGGTAAACCGTAGTTATTAAACGCACGATTAAGATCGCTGCTGTAGTTACCTTTGAAGTCAATTTTCACTTCAGAACGGTAGGTCAGTGCATAGCGGTTATTTTTATCCAGTTCATACAGGATACCGGCGTTCCAGCCAAAGCCCCACTGGTTACCGTTCAGATGAGCGATTTTGGTATTACTGTCGATACCGTTGGCGGTAGCTGCCAACGCTTGCCCTTGAGGAGTCTGCCCGGCAGGAGATTGCATGATCTGACCGGCAACCAGCTGCCCCAGATCGCCTGCGAAACGTTCAATCTTCGCGCGAGCGTAGACGGCGTTGAAACCAAGACCAAAGCTCCATGCATTATTTAAGCGATACGCACCGCTTAAGTTCAGGTTCATGGTTTCAAGGTCGGTTGTACCCCCGACAGAGCCGCCTGCATAAGTATCGTTAAACTCTGTTGCCAGGCCATAGTTAGAGGTAATAGAAGCGCCCCAACCAAATTGGTCGTTAATCGGTGCAACAAAGTGCATGTTCGGAACCCATGCCGTAGGCGCGATGTTATCGGCTTTCAGGCTACGACCAGATGGAGACGTTCCGCTGATATTTACATCCGGGTCAATATAAACCGCACCCGCAGAAAATGTCGGGCGGTCAAACATGGTAATCAATGCGGGGTTACGGCTAACGTTACCTGCATCATCGGCAATTGCACCTTCCCCTGAATAAGCCCGGCCCAGGCCAGAGGAAGAAAATTCGTTTAACTGAAAGCCTGCCGACCAGGCCTGGGTGGAGATAAGTGCCACTGCGACTGCGAGAGCAGACTTTGTAAACAGGGTTTTCTGGCTCATGACCATAACCTCAATGATTTATTTTTATACAAACTATGTTACGTGCTGTAACAGGAGCGCGAAGTGTAGGGTCTGAGGTACATCTTAGAAATCAGACCAGTGGCGAGAGTATAGGTCGGACCAGCTGGAATGTTGCAAGTATGTTTCTATCTTTTTTCAAATATGATCTAAGAAACGCGATCCAGCTGGCAAAATTTGGAGGTGGCGCACTCATGGATTCGGGTGAATTTTGTTTTAGATCATTTTTAAGTGTGATTTCGGTCACTTATCCGATTTTGCAGAATTAACAACTGGAGCAGCACTTTCCGGAAGCGTAAAATATCCACAACGTTTATCTGGCACCTTGGGTGCACATACAGAGGAAATCAACGATGAGTAAATGTAGTGCTGATGAAACCCCGGTTTGCTGCTGTATGGATGTTGGCACCATTATGGACAACTCCGACTGCACCGCGTCTTACAGCCGCGTGTTTGCAAACCGCGCAGAAGCAGAACAAACGCTGGCGGCGCTGACTGAAAAAGCCCGTAGCGTGGAATCCGAACCGTGCAAAATCACCCCGACTTTCACTGAAGAGTCTGACGGTGTGCGCCTGGATATCGATTTCACTTTTGCCTGCGAAGCTGAAATGCTGATCTTCCAGCTGGGTCTGCGTTAATTCCTCTCGGGTACGTACGCCCCTGTCAGTTGTTGGCGGGGGCGTTTTATTTTCTCTTCTACTTTTCTCTCTGTGTCATAGCTCCCACTTTCCTTTTTCTCCGCTTGGCTAAATGTAAAAAAATGGTTAAGACTATGATCAGGTCAGACCACTTTATATCTTTTTTTACAGGGGAGTGTTATGGGTCAGGTTTTACCGCTGGTTACCCGCCAGGCGACGGCTTTTCATGGCATTCCCGCGGTTGATTTAGGGAAGATGGTGGTAGGCGAATTGCTGGCACGCAGCGAGATCCCCGCCGAAGTGATTGAACAACTGGTCTTTGGTCAGGTCGTACAAATGCCGGAAGCCCCCAACATTGCGCGTGAAATTGTTCTCGGCACCGGAATGAATGTGCATACCGATGCTTACAGCGTCAGCCGCGCTTGCGCTACCAGTTTCCAGGCGATTGCAAACGTCGCAGAAAGCCTGATGGCGGGAACTATTCGCGCGGGGATTGCCGGTGGGGCCGATTCCTCTTCCGTATTGCCAATTGGCGTCAGTAAAAAACTGGCGCGCGTGCTGGTTGATGTCAACAAAGCTCGAACCATGAGCCAGCGCCTGAAACTCTTCTCTCGCCTGCGTTTGCGCGACTTAATGCCGGTGCCTCCGGCAGTGGCGGAATACTCTACTGGCTTGCGGATGGGCGACACCGCTGAACAAATGGCGAAAACCTACGGTATTACTCGCGAACAGCAAGATGCATTAGCGCACCGTTCGCATCAGCGAGCCGCTCAGGCGTGGTCAGATGGTAAACTCAAAGAAGAGGTGATGACTGCCTTTATCCCTCCTTATAAACAACCGCTTGCCGAAGACAACAATATTCGCGGTAATTCCTCGCTTGCTGATTACGCAAAGTTGCGTCCGGCGTTTGATCGTAAACACGGGACGGTAACGGCGGCAAACAGTACGCCGCTGACCGATGGCGCGGCAGCGGTGATCCTGATGACTGAATCCCGGGCGAAAGAATTAGGGCTGGTACCGCTGGGGTATCTGCGCAGTTACGCATTTACTGCGATAGATGTCTGGCAGGACATGTTGCTCGGTCCGGCCTGGTCAACGCCGCTGGCGCTGGAACGTGCCGGTTTGACAATGAGCGATCTGACATTGATCGATATGCACGAAGCCTTTGCAGCTCAGACACTGGCGAATATTCAGTTGCTGGGTAGCGAACGTTTTGCTCGTGATGTACTGGGGCGTGCACATGCCACTGGCGAAGTGGACGATAGCAAATTTAACGTGCTTGGCGGTTCGATTGCTTACGGGCATCCCTTCGCGGCGACCGGCGCGCGGATGATTACCCAGACATTGCATGAACTTCGGCGTCGCGGCGGTGGATTTGGATTAGTGACCGCCTGTGCTGCGGGTGGGCTTGGCGCGGCAATGGTTGTGGAGGCGGAATAATGGAAATGGCATCAGCGTTTACCCTTAATGTCCGTCTGGACAACATTGCTGTTATCACCATCGACGTACCGGGTGAGAAAATGAATACCCTGAAGGCGGAGTTTGCCTCGCAGGTGCGCGCCATTATTAAGCAACTCCGTGAAAACAAAGAGTTGAGAGGCGTGGTGTTTGTCTCCGCTAAACCGGACAACTTCATTGCTGGCGCAGACATCAACATGATCGGCAACTGCAAAACGGCGCAAGAAGCGGAAGCACTGGCGCGGCAGGGTCAACAGTTAATGGCGGAGATTCATGCTTTGCCCGTTCCGGTTATCGCGGCTATTCATGGCGCTTGCCTGGGCGGTGGGCTGGAGTTGGCGCTGGCGTGCCACGGTCGCATGTGTACTGACGATCCTAAAACGGTGCTCGGTTTGCCTGAAGTACAACTTGGATTATTACCCGGTTCAGGCGGCACCCAGCGTTTACCGCGCCTGATAGGTGTCAGCACAGCATTGGAGATGATCCTCACTGGAAAACAACTTCGGGCGAAACAGGCATTAAAGCTGGGGCTGGTGGATGACGTCGTTCCGCAATCCATTTTACTGGAAGCCGCTGTTGAGCTGGCAAAGCAGGATCGCCCATCTTCCCGCCCTCTACCTGTACGCGAGCGTATTCTGGCGGGGCCGTTAGGTCGTGCGCTGCTGTTCAAAATGGTCGGCAAGAAAACAGAACACAAAACTCAAGGCAATTATCCGGCGACAGAACGCATCCTGGAGGTTGTCGAAACGGGATTAGCGCAGGGCACCAGTAGCGGCTATGACGCTGAAGCCCGTGCTTTTGGCGAACTGGCGATGACGCCGCAATCGCAGGCGCTGCGTAGTATCTTTTTTGCCAGTACGGAAGTGAAGAAAGATCCTGGCAGTGATGCGCCGCCTGCGCCATTAAACAGCGTGGGAATTTTAGGTGGTGGCTTGATGGGCGGCGGTATTGCTTACGTCACTGCTTGTAAAGCGGGGCTTCCGGTCAGAATTAAAGATATCAACCCGCAGGGCATAAATCATGCGCTGAAGTACAGTTGGGATCAGCTGGAGGGCAAAGTTCGCCGTCGTCATCTCAAAGCCAGCGAACGTGACAGACAGCTGGCATTAATCTCCGGAACGACGGACTATCGCGGCTTTGCCCATCGCGATCTGATTATTGAAGCGGTGTTTGAAAATCTCGAATTAAAACAACAAATGGTGGCGGAAGTTGAGCAAAATTGCGCCGCTCATACCATCTTTGCTTCGAATACGTCATCTTTACCGATTGGTGATATCGCCGCTCACGCTACGCGACCTGAGCAAGTTATTGGCCTGCATTTCTTCAGTCCGGTGGAAAAAATGCCGCTGGTGGAGATTATTCCTCATGCGGGGACATCGGCGCAAACCATCGCTACCACAGTAAAACTGGCGAAAAAACAGGGTAAAACGCCCATTGTCGTGCGTGACAAAGCCGGGTTTTACGTCAATCGCATTTTAGCGCCTTACATTAATGAAGCTATCCGCATGTTGACCGAAGGTGAACGGGTAGAGCACATTGATGCCGCGCTGGTGAAATTTGGTTTTCCGGTAGGCCCAATCCAACTTTTGGATGAGGTAGGAATCGACACCGGGACTAAAATTATTCCTGTACTGGAAGCCGCTTATGGAGAACGTTTTAGCGCGCCTGCAAATGTTGTTTCTTCAATTTTGAACGACGATCGCAAAGGCAGAAAAAATGGCCGGGGTTTCTATCTTTATGGTCAGAAAGGGCGTAAAAGCAAAAAACAGGTCGATCCCGCCATTTACCCGCTGATTGGCACACAAGGGCAGGGGCGACTCTCCGCACCGCAGGTAGCTGAACGGTGTGTGATGTTGATGCTGAATGAAGCAGTACGTTGTCTGGACGAGCAGGTTATCCGTAGCGTGCGTGACGGAGATATTGGCGCGGTATTTGGCATTGGTTTTCCGCCATTTCTCGGTGGTCCGTTCCGCTACATCGATTCTCTCGGTGCGGGTGAAGTGGTTGCAATAATGCAACGACTGGCCACGCAGTATGGTTCCCGTTTTACCCCTTGCGAGCGTTTAGTCGAGATGAGCAAGCGTGGGGAAAGTTTTTGGAAAACAACTGCAACTGACCTGCAATAAGAAGGTCAAAGCTATATGAATCCGCGCTGAATGGCGGAGTGTTGCTCAAAATGTAAACGCATATTGACTATACTTACGCCATTGAGGTAAAAAACAGCGTTTCATTCGGTGAATGGATAAGGCACAATGCCGGCCACCGTTTTCTTTCTCTGGTTTCAGATGAAAGAAAACGGGCGAATCTGGTTAACAAAAGCGGTGCAATATGCAAGTTTTTATCATGCGTCACGGCGACGCAGCCCTCGATGCCGCCAGTGATTCGGTTCGTCCTCTGACTACTAACGGTTGTGACGAATCTCGCCTGATGGCGAACTGGCTGAAAGGTCAAAAAGTGGAAATCGAACGCGTTCTGGTGAGCCCGTTCCTGCGAGCCGAGCAAACACTGGAAGAAGTAGGGGATTGTCTGAACCTGCCTTCCAGTGCAGAAGTTCTGCCGGAGTTAACGCCCTGCGGCGATGTTGGTCTGGTCAGTGCCTATTTACAGGCGTTGACCAATGAAGGTGTTGCTTCGGTACTGGTGATCTCCCACTTACCCTTAGTCGGGTATCTGGTTGCTGAGTTATGTCCGGGCGAAACGCCGCCTATGTTTACCACCTCGGCCATTGCCAGCGTAACGCTTGATGAAAGCGGAAACGGCACATTCAACTGGCAGATGAGCCCGTGTAATCTGAAGATGGCAAAAGCGATTTAATACGCATGCACAAGGCCCGCTGGTGTAATCTATCGGGCCTTTATTTTTTTCTGGCAATGTTGAATTTATGCAATCTTATTGTACTAACAATGATCCGCTTGTGATCGAATGGTCTTTATTTTATACGGCATGACGCTTTTATTTGTAAAAATTTACATATTGAAAGAGAATTTACTTTTATTCATAAATTATTTTTCTGGAAGCATTTTTAGGTAAATAATGACTAAAGTGAAAAATATTATTGGGTCTTGATTTTATATTAATTATAGTGTTTTAATATTATATCGTTGCGAAATTAATATCACAAGATAGTCATCGCCATGTGATTGTTTTTGACTTTAATTTATTCACTGGATTTTTGCATTTGCCGTTTTTTTGAACTTATTCTTCATTATTGAGATGAAAAGTTTCAGTAATTATTATCCCCGCCTATTAATTAAGTTTTTCTAACTTTGAATGTTAGAAAATCTAAATTGCATCAGTCATATTAAAATATCAACATGTTCGGCGCGCCAAAGAATATTATATCAAGGAACCTGTTTTTTCAGGAGCTGACAATCTGTTCATTGGCTGCTTAAAAGTCGCTGTAAAAATTGAAGAAGCTCTGTGTCAATATTTCAGTTGGCTTATATTCTAATTATTTATGATTTAAGGACAAATAATGAGTAAGTTTGTAAAAGCAGCAGTTGCCACGGCAATGCTCATGGGGGCGCTGACTTCAGCATCAGTCGTTGCCGCAGGGAACAACGGTACAGTGAGATTTTACGGCACAATTGAAGACTCCCCGTGCTCAATTGTTCCTGACGATCATAAACTGGAAGTGGATATGGGCAGCATCGGTACGGGTTCTTTAACCGGCGGCAAAACAACCACACCAAAAGATTTCCAGATTCGTTTACAGGACTGTAATTTCAATACAGAAACGACAATGGCTACCACATTCACCGGTAATCCGTACTCCACTAACGCAGATAACTATTCTCTGTCTAACATGGATAATGGAACTGAAATTCCAAACGTTAGCCTGGTTATCGGTGACCAGCACGGTACAGGTTATGCACTGGGAGCAGAGATTAAGCAACCTATCGTGAAGGACAGTTCAACGGGAAAAGGCAAGCCTAAACAAACTCTGAACTTTAAAGCATGGTTAGTGGGTGAAACGGATGCTGTAACACCAACACCGGCACCGTTTGAAACGCTGACGACGTTCCAGATCACGTATCTCTAATGTATTTCCCCCATAGCTGCAAAGTTATGGGGTTTATAACTACCAAATAACTAAATTATAAAAAATCATGGATGGATACGCCGATGCCAGAACATTCTTTTCTCCGTTTACGGGGGCTTTCGTGGTGGATTGCTCTGGCAATTTCTGGAAGTCCATTTAATGCCCTGGCAGACGATACCATTCAGTTTGATGGCCGATTTCTTGATTTAAAAGGCAATACCAAAATTGATTTGGGCCGTTTTTCGCAAAAAGGCTATGTAGAACCGGGAAAATATAACTTACGCGTTCATGTAAATAATCAGCCGTTACCTGACGACTACGATATCTACTGGTACGCAACTGAAAACGATCCGAATAAATCATATGCCTGCTTATCGCCAGAGCTGGTTGCCCAGTTTGGTCTGAAGGAAGATATTGCGAAGAATTTGCAATGGATCCGCGATGGTCAGTGTCTGAATACGGCACTTTTAGCAGGTACAGAAATTAGCGGCGATTTAGGCCAGTCTGCACTCCTTGTTTCTGTACCGCAGGCTTATCTGGAATATACCGACAGCGAGTGGGACCCGCCTTCGCGCTGGGATGACGGTATCCCTGGGCTTATTGCCGATTACAGTATCAACGCGCAAACCCGACATGAAAATGGGGGTGATGACACTAACGACATCAGCGGTAATGGTACGGTCGGCGTTAACGTTGGGCCGTGGCGCTTACGAGCTGACTGGCAGAGCGATTATCAGCATACCCGCAGTAACGATGACGGCGACACTGACGATAGCGGTACGCAAAAAAACTGGGAGTGGAGTCGTTACTACGCCTGGCGCGCCTTGCCGTCATTAAAAGCCAAACTTTCGCTGGGCGAAGATTATCTCAACTCCGATATTTTTGATGGCTTCAGTTACATTGGCGGCAGCATCAGTACCGATGATCAAATGTTACCGCCAAACCTGCGCGGCTACGCCCCCGATATTTCAGGTGTTGCACACACTACCGCTAAAGTGACTGTAACCCAAATGGGCCGTGTCATTTACGAAACCCAGGTGCCCGCAGGGCCATTCCGCATTCAGGATATTGGCGATTCCGTCTCTGGCACGCTGCATGTCCGCATTGAAGAACAAAACGGCCAGGTACAAGAATACGACGTCAGCACGGCGTCCATGCCGTTCCTGACTCGCCCCGGCCAGGTGCGTTATAAAGTGACAATGGGGCGTCCACAAAACTGGGACCATCAGGTTGCAGGTAGCTTCTTCTCGGGCGGCGAGGCATCGTGGGGGATTGCCAATGGCTGGTCGCTCTACGGCGGTGCGTTAGCCGATGAAAACTACCAGTCGGCGGCGCTGGGCCTCGGTCGTGACCTGGCGCTGCTAGGCGCGTTAGCGTTTGATGTCACTCACTCTCGTGTTCAACTCGACGATAACAGCGTGTATGGCAACAAAACGCTGGACGGCAACTCTTATCGCGTCAGCTATGCCAAAGATTTTGATGAACTCAACAGTCGGGTGACGTTTGCTGGATACCGCTTCTCTGAAAAAAACTACATGACCATGAGCGAGTATCTGGATGCGAACGACGACGACCGGGCGCGCACCGGTAACGACAAAGAGATGTATACGGTCACCTATAACCAGAACTTCACGGATGCGCGCGTTTCGGTCTATCTCAACTATTCCCACCATACCTACTGGGATCGCCAGGATCAGACCAACTACAACATGATGCTTTCTCATTATTTCAATTTAGGAAGCCTTCGCAACTTGAGCGTTTCTCTGACCGGTTATCGCTACGAATACGATAAAAGTGCTGACAAGGGGGTTTATCTGTCCTTAAGTTTGCCGTGGGGCGACAACAGCACCATCAGTTACAACGGCAACTATGGCAGCGGTGCCGACAGCAATCAGGTGAGCCTGTACCACCGCATTGATGACGCCAGCCACTACACGGTAAGCGCCGGAACCAGCGAAAACCACAGCAGCGTGGATGGCTACTACAGCCACGATGGTACTCTGGCAAAAGTTGATCTCAGTGCCAACTACCATGAAGGGCAATACACCTCAGCAGGGATCTCTTTACAGGGCGGGGCAACGTTGACTGCTCACGGCGGGGCGCTGCATCGTACACAAAACATGGGCGGTACACGTCTGTTAATCGACGCTGATGGCGTTGCTAATGTGCCGGTTGAAGGTAATGGTTCCGCCGTTTATACCAACATGTTCGGCAAAGCGGTGGTGGCAGATGTTAATGATTACTACCGCAACCAGGCTTATATCGATTTGAACAAACTGCCGGAAAACGCCGAAGCCACGAAATCAGTGGTTCAGGCAACGCTGACGGAAGGCGCTATTGGCTACCGTAAATTTGCGGTGATCAGTGGTGAGAAGGCGATGGCAGTGCTGCGCTTGCAGGATGGCAGCCATCCGCCATTTGGGGCGGAAGTGAAAAACGATAATCAACAACAAGTTGGATTGGTTGATGACGAAGGTAATGTTTATCTGGCAGGCGTTAAACCGGGTGAACATATGACCGTTTTCTGGGAGGGTGAATCTCACTGCGATATCAGCCTGCCAGACCCGTTACCGAATGACCTGTTCAATGGCTTGTTGTTGCCATGCCAGCAAAAGGGGGGAAGTTCTCCCGTCATACCGCATGATATTCAACCCGTCATTCAGGAGCAGACACAACAGGTGACACCAATGGAACCGCCGATGTCTGTTTCATCGAACCAATAACGTGATTAAGGAATGATCCATGACTAAATATCTCTCTGCCAAAACATTGACAACGGTACTGTCGTTACTGGCAGCAACGGTAAGTTTTTCTACCCAGGCGTCAGTAACGCCCGATCGTACTCGCCTGATTTTTAATGAAAGCGATAAATCTATCAGCGTGACGCTGCGTAATAACGACCCCAAACTGCCTTATCTGGCGCAAAGCTGGATTGAAGATGAAAAGGGCGTCAAGATCAGCTCGCCGCTGGCGGTATTGCCGCCTGTACAGCGCATTGAAGCAATGATGAATGGCCAGGTTAAAATTCAGGGCCTGCCGGATATTCATAAATTACCTGCCGATCGGGAATCGATGTTCTATTTCAACGTGCGCGAAATTCCGCCGAAATCGAACAAATCCAACACGCTACAAATCGCTCTTCAGACGCGTATCAAACTTTTCTGGCGACCGAAAGCTCTGGAAAAAAACACCACGCAAAACCCATGGCAGCATAAAGTGACCTTAACCCGCAACGGTCAGGAATTTACTGTCAATAACCCGACGCCGTATTACGTCATTTTCAGTAATGCCAGCGCACAGAAAAATGGCAATCCGGCAGCCGGTTTCTCGCCAATAGTGATGTCGCCGAAAACCTCTGCACCGCTGAATGTGAAGATGGGTAGCGTGCCGGTACTGACCTATGTCAACGACTATGGCGCTCGGATGCCGCTCTTTTTCACCTGCAACGGTAACAGTTGCCAGGTTGATGAAGAGCAGAGCCGCAAAGGCTAATGACGGGAGAGCCAGTATGAAAGGATCTTGTTCTGTCTGGGCGGTAACTGGGTTACTGATATGTTGTGTTGGTAGCGGCTTTGCAGTTGCAGCGAGTAAGTCAGTAAGTATGAATTTACGGGTGCTTGTTGATGCCCCTCCTCCTTGTACGGTAAATGGTGCGGCAGTTGAGTTTGGTAATGTATTCATTAATAAGATCGATGGGGTGAGTTATAACCGTCCCATTGACTACTCGCTTGTTTGCAACAATTTGGCAATGGATGACTTGCGTTTACAGATGCAGGCGACAACGGTCGTGATTAACGGTGAAACAGTTATCAGCACAGGTATTCCAGGGTTTGGTATTCGGGTTCAAAAAAGTAGTGATCACTCAATACTCGACTTAACGTCTGGTTCATGGTTGCCGTTTAATTTTTCCTCGGGCATCCCTGCACTTGAAGCCGTGCCGGTGAAACAGAGTGGTACAACCTTAGCGGCAGCGGAATTTAACGCCAGCGCCACAATTGTGGTGGATTATCAATGAAACGGATCTCACTTCTTGTGCTGTGGGGCTTTTGCTCGATGGCACTCTCAAATGTCTCTTTTCACGGCTATTTAGTGCAGCCGCCTAACTGCACTATTAGCAACGCTCAAACCATTGAAATCACCTTTCAGGATGTGTTTGTTGATGACATTAATGGCAGTAATTATGAGCAAACGGTGCCGTATTCCATTACCTGTGATACGGCGGTTCGCGACCCATCAATGGAAATGACCTTGAGCTGGAGTGGCACACAAAGCGATTTTGATGATGCCGCAGTAAGCAGCAATATCACTGGATTAGGTATTCAGCTTAAACAGGCTGGGCAGCGTTTTAGGATCAATACGCCACTCGTGGTGAATGAAACCGATTTACCGGTGTTAACGGCTGTGCCAGTAAAAAAGAGTGGTGTTGATCTGCCTGAGGCGGACTTTGAAGCCTGGGCCACGTTACAGGTGGATTATCAATGAAGAAAAAGTGTGCGTTGATTTTTATCAATAGCCTGCTGTTGCTGAACAGCGGCACCACAACAGCGGTAGATAATCTGCACTTTACCGGCAATTTAATCAGTAAATCGTGTACACCAGTGATCAACGGTAGCCAGTTGGCAGAGGTACATTTTCCTGCCATTGCCGCCAGCGATTTAATGAACATTGGGCAGTCAGAGCGAGTGCCGTTGGTCATTCAATTGAAGGATTGTCAAAGTTCTACATCGCTGAGTGTCAGAGTCACGTTAACGGGAACAGAAGATAGTGAACTGCCCGGATTTCTGGCTTTTGACGCCTCGTCTTCTGCGTCCGGCGCTGGGATTGGAATTGAAACAGCGGCAGGTATACCAGTGCCAGTCAACAATACAACAGGCGTCACGCTCCCGCTGAATCAGGGAAATAACAGCCTAAATTTTAATGCCTGGTTACAGGCGAAGAGCGGGCGAAATGTAACGTCCGGTGACTTTAACGCCACTGTGACGGCAACCTTTGAGTATTTATAACATGAAAAAATGGACCCTATTTTTCGCGAGCCTGATGCTGCTTGTCCTGAATGTTGTCGGCACACCCAGGAGCTATGCTGGGGATAAACTTATGAGTTCAAGTTTCGACAGTGTGAGAATTTATTATGCGATGGACACGATAACAGGGATAGCTTCGTCTATTGTTCTCAATGTTACGGTGGTAACACCAGGGGAGGTTGCATATGGAAAATATAGTTTTCTTGCGCGTAAGGGGGATACGCTTCCGCGTATTTCCTGGACGGGGTCGGGTCCGGCACCAACTCTGGTTATAACGGATTATGATACGATTAATAATTCACATTGCCCCGGTATTGATACGGATATTTTCCGTTGTGCATATATGACCTTAAAGATCACCGTTGCATCTGATAATTATGGTTGCCCGTGGATCGCGTCCTTTTATTCATATACAAACTTATCTGGATTTGGAAGCTACACGAGCCCGACTGTGCATAACTCAATATGCCCAACGATACCGGTCGCCTCCTATGATATCTCCTGGAGTGAAAATTATGTCAGTCATAATAAAGCGCTACAGCTACAGTCCACGGGGTCGACAATTACCACTACGCTTTCGACCTACCTGATGGAAAACGGCAAACTCTGTGACGGCAGCGTTTTTGATAGTAGAGGTGCATACTGCCGTGCGGTATCAGAACTGTTAACCTTTACCTCTTATGGCTGCGACAAATCAACGGTAACGGTGACCCCCACACGTCATCCGGTAACCGATAAAGAGTTACATGATATCGTGGTGAAGGTGAATACCAGCAGTCGGCAACCGATTGATTCTACGTGTCGTTTTCAGTATGTATTGAATGAGTTGTAGCTCGTCGTTGTGCACTGATGCCTGATGTGACGCCGACGCGTCTTATCAGGCCTACGAAATGAATCACAATTTATTGAATTATCATATTTTTATCGGCCGGATAAGGCATTCACGCCGCATCCGGCATTCGATGCCAGCATTCACGGTAATTCCGGCGGCAACCACTCATCCACTTCAATCAACACCAGCAATGCCGCATCACCACCGTACTCTTTTGGTGCCTGGTGAAATGCCATCACATGCGGATGTTGCGCCAGCCACAGCGGCGTTTGCTGCTTCAAAATATGCTTCCCATGACCATGCATCACGCAGGCACAAAACACATGTTCGCGGCGACAGGCGGCAATCAATGCGCCTAACTCCTGCTTGGCTTGCAGCTGCGTCAAACCGTGCAAATCCAAAAACAGCTCCGGTGAATAATCGCCACGGCGTAACTTCTTCGCCTCAAAATGGCTGACATCCGGGCGAACATATTTCACCGGACCTTCGGTATTCAATAACGGCTGAAATTCATCGGAAAAATAATGGCTGGCATCGGCCTGCTCCTGAATCAACCGTTTCACCGGCACTTCGCTGATTTTCTTACGCTGCGGTCGGTGGACAATCGTGTCCTGCTTAATCTTGCGAGTCCCCGCCATCAACTGTCGAAACAGCGCCTGGTCCTCCTCGCTAAGTGTTGTTTTCTTTTTCATTTATCTGTCTCTATTTCTAATTTTCCTACAGTTTACCCGACTCGTAGCGCAATCGATCGTTTTAAACGTATTTTTCCGCACTCACCGCGCGTGAATGCTGATTTATCGTCATCTTCATGGCAAACTAGCCGCCGAAATTATTGCGATCATGCCCTGGAGGAATACGTGGATAAAATTTTCGTTGATGAAGCAGTAAATGAGCTGCAAACCATTCAGGACATGTTGCGCTGGTCGGTGAGCCGCTTCAGCGCGGCGAATATCTGGTACGGCCACGGCACTGACAACCCGTGGGATGAAGCCGTGCAACTGGTGTTGCCTTCACTCTACCTGCCGCTGGATATCCCGGAAGATATGCGCACCGCGCGTCTGACCTCCAGCGAAAAACACCGTATTGTTGAGCGCGTGATCCGCCGCGTCAATGAACGCATTCCGGTGGCTTACCTGACTAACAAAGCGTGGTTCTGCGGTCATGAATTTTACGTCGATGAACGCGTGCTGGTGCCGCGCTCGCCGATTGGTGAACTGATCAACAATAAATTTGCCGGACTTATCAGCAAGCAACCGCAGCATATTTTAGATATGTGTACCGGTAGCGGCTGCATCGCCATTGCCTGTGCTTATGCCTTCCCGGATGCGGAAGTTGACGCGGTGGATATCTCTCCCGACGCGCTGGCGGTTGCTGAACAGAACATCGAAGAACACGGTCTGATCCACAACGTCATCCCGATTCGCTCCGATCTGTTCCGTGATTTGCCGAAAGTACAGTACGACCTGATCGTCACTAACCCGCCGTACGTCGATGCGGAAGATATGTCCGACCTGCCAAATGAATACCGCCACGAGCCGGAACTGGGCCTGGCATCTGGCACCGACGGCCTGAAACTGACGCGTCGCATTCTCGGTAACGCGGCAGATTACCTCGCTGATGATGGCGTGCTGATTTGTGAAGTCGGCAACAGCATGGTACATCTTATGGAACAATATCCGGATGTTCCGTTCACCTGGCTGGAGTTTGATAACGGCGGCGATGGTGTGTTTATGCTCACCAAAGAGCAGCTGCTGGCGGCCCGTGAACATTTCGCGATTTATAAAGATTAAGTAAACACGCAAACACAACAATAACGGAGCCGTGATGGCTGGAAACACAATTGGACAACTCTTTCGCGTAACCACCTTCGGCGAATCGCACGGGCTGGCGCTCGGCTGCATCGTCGATGGTGTTCCGCCAGGCATTCCGCTGACGGAAGCGGACCTGCAACATGACCTTGATCGTCGTCGCCCTGGGACATCGCGCTATACCACCCAGCGCCGCGAGCCGGATCAGGTCAAAATACTCTCCGGTGTTTTTGAAGGTGTTACTACTGGCACCAGCATTGGCTTGTTGATCGAAAATACCGACCAGCGTTCTCAGGATTACAGCGCCATTAAAGACGTTTTCCGTCCAGGCCATGCCGATTACACCTACGAACAAAAATACGGTCTGCGCGATTATCGCGGCGGCGGGCGCTCTTCCGCCCGCGAAACCGCCATGCGCGTGGCGGCAGGGGCGATTGCAAAAAAATATCTCGCCGAGAAATTTGGCATTGAGATTCGCGGCTGCCTGACCCAGATGGGTGACATTCCGCTGGAAATCAAAGACTGGTCGCAGGTCGAGCAAAATCCGTTTTTCTGCCCGGACCCGGACAAAATCGACGCGTTAGATGAACTGATGCGCGCGCTGAAAAAAGAGGGCGACTCCATCGGCGCGAAAGTCACCGTTGTTGCCAGTGGCGTCCCCGCCGGACTTGGCGAGCCGGTCTTTGACCGCCTGGATGCCGACATCGCCCATGCGCTGATGAGCATCAACGCGGTGAAAGGCGTAGAAATTGGTGATGGTTTTGACGTGGTGGCGCTGCGTGGCAGCCAGAACCGCGACGAAATCACCAAAGACGGTTTCCAGAGCAACCATGCGGGCGGCATTCTTGGCGGTATCAGCAGCGGGCAGCAAATCATTGCCCATATGGCGCTGAAGCCAACCTCCAGCATTACCGTGCCAGGGCGTACCATTAACCGCTTTGGCGAAGAAGTTGAGATGATCACCAAAGGCCGTCACGATCCTTGTGTCGGGATCCGTGCGGTGCCGATCGCAGAAGCGATGCTGGCGATCGTTTTAATGGATCACCTGTTACGGCAGCGGGCGCAAAATGCCGATGTGAAGACTGATATTCCACGCTGGTAAAAAATGAACAAAACCGCGATTGCGCTGCTGGCCCTGCTTGCCAGTAGCGCCAGCCTGGCAGCGACGCCGTGGCAAAAAATAACCCAACCTGTGCCGGGTAGCGCACAATCGATAGGCAGTTTTTCTAATGGCTGTATCGTCGGCGCTGACACGCTGCCGATACAGTCCGAACATTATCAGGTCATGCGTACCGATCAGCGTCGCTATTTCGGACACCCGGATCTGGTGATGTTTATCCAGCGTCTGAGTAGCCAGGTGAGCAATCTGAGCTTGGGCACGGTGCTGATTGGCGATATGGGGATGCCTGCTGGTGGTCGTTTCAACGGCGGTCACGCCAGCCACCAGACCGGACTGGATGTGGACATCTTCCTGCAACTGCCAAAAACACGCTGGACCTCCGCGCAGCTCTTGCGCCCGCAAGCGTTAGATTTAGTTTCCCGCGACGGTAAACACGTTGTTCCGACGCTGTGGAAGCCAGAAATTTTCAGCTTGATCAAACTCGCCGCCCAGGACAAAGACGTCACGCGCATTTTTGTTAATCCGGCGATTAAACAACAACTTTGCCTTGATGCGGGCACCGATCGCGACTGGTTGCGCAAAGTGCGACCCTGGTTCCAGCATCGCGCGCATATGCATGTACGATTACGTTGTCCTGCCGATAGTCTGGAGTGTGAAGATCAACCTTTACCGCCACCAGGCGATGGTTGCGGGGCAGAACTGCAAAGCTGGTTTGAACCTCCAAAACCGGGAACAACAAAGCCTGAGAAGAAGACACCGCCTCCGTTGCCGCCTTCCTGCCAGGCGCTACTGGATGAGCACGTGATCTAATGGAAACGTTTAATAGCCTGTTTATGGTTTCCCCGCTGTTGCTGGGAGTTCTCTTTTTTGTCGCCATGCTGGCGGGATTTATCGACTCGATTGCCGGTGGCGGTGGGTTACTCACCATTCCGGCATTGATGGCGGCGGGGATGTCTCCCGCTAACGCGCTGGCAACCAATAAACTGCAAGCCTGCGGTGGCTCTATTTCCGCCACTATCTACTTTATTCGCCGCAAAGTGGTTAGTTTAAGCGATCAGAAACTCAATATCGCCATGACCTTTGTCGGCTCAATGAGCGGCGCATTGCTGGTGCAGTATGTTCAGGCTGATGTCTTACGGCAGATTTTGCCCATTCTGGTGATTTGTATCGGCCTCTATTTCTTGCTGATGCCAAAGCTGGGTGAAGAAGATCGCCAGCGCCGGATGTACGGTTTACCCTTCGCGTTAATTGCCGGTGGCTGCGTCGGTTTTTATGACGGCTTCTTTGGTCCGGCAGCGGGATCGTTTTACGCGCTGGCCTTTGTTACGCTGTGCGGATTCAACCTCGCCAAAGCCACGGCTCACGCCAAATTACTCAACGCAACGTCAAATATCGGCGGTTTACTGCTGTTTATTCTCGGTGGCAAAGTGATTTGGGCGACAGGATTCGTGATGCTGGTGGGGCAGTTCCTCGGCGCGCGCATGGGTTCACGACTGGTGTTGAGCAAAGGACAAAAGCTGATCCGCCCGATGATTGTTATTGTCTCAGCGGTGATGAGTGCCAAATTACTTTACGATAGCCACGGACAGGAGATCCTCCACTGGTTGGGGATGAACTAATGAACAGTACACACCACTATGAGCAGTTGATTGAAATTTTTAATAGCTGCTTTGCCGATGATTTTAATACCCGTCTGATTAAAGGCGACGACGAACCGATCTATCTTCCTGCTGATGCGGAAGTACCGTATAACCGAATCGTCTTTGCTCATGGCTTTTATGCCAGCGCCATCCACGAGATTTCGCACTGGTGTATTGCCGGGAAAGCGCGCCGTGAGCTGGTTGATTTCGGCTACTGGTATTGCCCGGACGGACGCGATGCCCAAACGCAAAGCCAGTTTGAAGATGTTGAAGTGAAGCCGCAGGCGCTGGACTGGTTGTTCTGTGTGGCGGCGGGATATCCGTTTAACGTCAGTTGCGACAATCTGGAAGGCGACTTCGAACCGGATCGTGTGGTGTTTCAACGGCGGGTACATGCACAGGTGATGGATTATCTGGAAAACGGCATTCCTGAACGCCCGGCACGCTTCATTAAAGCATTACAAAATTATTATCACACGCCGGAACTTACGGCGGAACAGTTCCCGTGGCCGGAAGCGCTCAACTAAAGCCAGCGCCACGTTTTACAATGAGGAAAGAAGATGATCGCGGAGTTTGAATCACGCATTCTGGCATTAATCGACGGTATGGTTGACCATGCCAGTGATGATGAGTTGTTTGCCAGTGGGTATTTGCGTGGCCACCTGACATTAGCCATCGCAGAACTGGAAAGTGGTGATGACCACTCCGCCCAGGCGGTACATACGACCGTTAGCCAGAGTCTGGAAAAAGCCATTGGTGCCGGTGAATTGTCGCCGCGTGACCAGGCGCTGGTGACCGATATGTGGGAAAACCTGTTTCAGCAGGCGTCACAGCAGTAAGTTGCGGCGTCTGGAGCACCATGCCTGATGCGACGCTTATCGCGTCTTATCAGGCCTACACGTCACACGTAGGTCGGATAAGGCGTTCACGCCGCATCCGACAAACACTGCCAAAGCTGGTTACCCAGCCTTAACTGCTTTACCCTTCAACAATTTCCGCACCCATAACCTATTCGGATTTAACGCCGCCAGCGTACTGGCATCCATCGGAATCGGTTCTTCACTCATCTGCGCCGCCAGAATCTCGGCACACAGCGGGGCAGAGCACAAACCGCGAGAACCCAAAGCAGCAACCATAAAGAGATCGTCATAAACCGGTGCGCTTACCGCCTCATCTTTCTGCTCCGCCAGCGACGCATATTCCACGAGTGTAGCGTCATAATCGGGAACATTACCTACCATTGGCAGATGATCGCGAGTGGCACAACGCACACCGCAGCGCGCCTCTTTATCACTGACATCAACCTCTTTTGCCCACTGCGCCTGCGGGAAACAATCAATCAACCGCTGGCGATTCTGCTGCTGATCGTCCTCACTGTACGCCGTATCTTCGCTGCCGCGATGATAACTGGCACCAATACAATGATGTTGATTCGCCGGATTTTGTGGCGTGAGATAACCGTCATAGCACAGCACCTGCTTCAGTTTTGCCAGTTCCGGCGTTGTCGGAATATGGCTGACCTGTCCGGCAACCGAATACACTGGCAGAGTCGATGTTTGGCTGAAACCGCTGATTTGATGCCCGTTCGCCAGTACCACTACATTGTGTGTTGCTTGCTGATCTCCTGCAAAATTCAGCAACCAACAGTCATCCTTACGGGATAAATCCTGCAACTGATATTGATAATGAATCTGTAAACCTTGCTGTTGCGCCAGTTCCAGCACATTACGGGTTAGTTCTGCCGGACACAGCCAGCCACCTTCCGAATAAGTAATACCGCTGCAATTTGTCGTAACGCCCGTAATTTGTTCAACCGCATTTGCCTCAACGGCTACAGCCAGTTCTTCGGGTAAATCCATTGACAGCATCTGTGCGATTTTATGCTGGCTTTTCTCATCCCAGCCTAACTGCGTGACGCCGCACCAGTCATGATCAAATTTAACGGGTAATTGGTCGTAAAACTGACGAGCAAAAGTAAACGCATTAGAGAAAAAGCGGTTCAGCGCCTCATCGTGTTTACTTAAGAGCGGATACAGCGCCCCCTGGCGATTGCCGGAAGCACCCAGTGCGGGGGCCTCATCCGCGCAATAAAGTGTTACCTGCCAGCCGCGACGCAATAGCGCCAGCGACAACAACGCGCTGGCAATACCACCGCCGATAATCGCCGCTTCCCGTTTGCTGCTGCCCGTGCGGTTAAACCACGGCGTGGAGCAGGGGAGGGGTAATGCTTGCTCCATCACCCCACAAAGCATTTCCCGTTTGCGCCCAAAGCCCTTACGTTTTTGCATCGTGAATCCGGCTTCCTGTAAACCACGGCGGACAAAACCGGCAGACGTAAATGTCGCCAGCGTGCCGCCCGGACGCGCCAACCTTGCCATGGCGTTAAACAGATTTTGCGTCCACATATCCGGGTTTTTCGCTGGCGCAAAGCCGTCCAGAAACCAGGCATCTACTTTTTGATTTAGCGAATCGTCCAGTTGGCTGGTCAGTTCATTAATATCGCCAAACCATAAATCCAGCGTCACGCGGCCTTCATCGAGCAATAAACGATGGCAACCGGGCAAGGGCAAAGGCCACTGCGCCTGAAGTTTTTCTGCCCACGGTGCCAGTTCCGGCCAGTGTTGATGCGCTAAGGCTAAATCCGCACGGGTGAGGGGAAATTTCTCAAAACTGATGAAATGTAAGCGTTGTAATTGCGCTTGCGGATGTGCTTCGCGAAACTGAACAAATGCCTGCCATAGCGTCAGGAAGTTTAATCCGGTGCCGAAGCCGCTCTCTGCTACCACAAACAGAGGATGTGGATGCTCAGGAAAGCGTGCCTCTAATTGGTTACCTCCGAGAAAAACATAGCGTGTCTCTTCCAGTCCGTTATCGTTGGAAAAATAGACATCGTCAAAATCTCGGGAAACAGGTGTACCCTCAGCATTAAATTCGAGGTTGGCAGGTTGTATGGCGTTGTGTTTCACGTAAGCTACTCGTCTTACAGGCGGTGCCTCGATCTTAGCGATGTGTGTCAGGCTGCGCAAATTTCTCTATTAATTGGCTGATCGGACTTGTTCGGCGTACAAGTGTACGCTATTGTGCATTCGAAACTTACTCTATGTGCGACTTACAGAGGTATTGAATGAAACGTGCAGTGATTACTGGCCTGGGCATTGTTTCCAGCATCGGTAATAACCAGCAGGAAGTCCTGGCATCTCTGCGTGAAGGACGTTCAGGGATCACTTTCTCTCAGGAGCTGAAGGATTCCGGCATGCGTAGCCACGTCTGGGGCAACGTAAAACTGGATACCACTGGCCTCATTGACCGCAAAGTTGTGCGCTTTATGAGCGACGCATCCATTTATGCATTCCTTTCTATGGAGCAGGCAATTGCAGATGCTGGCCTCTCCCCGGAAGCTTACCAGAATAACCCGCGCGTTGGCCTGATTGCAGGTTCCGGCGGCGGTTCCCCGCGTTTTCAGGTGTTCGGCGCTGACGCAATGCGCGGCCCGCGCGGCCTGAAAGCGGTAGGCCCGTATGTGGTCACCAAAGCGATGGCATCCGGCGTTTCTGCCTGCCTCGCCACGCCGTTTAAGATTCACGGCGTTAACTACTCCATCAGCTCCGCATGTGCGACTTCCGCGCACTGTATCGGTAACGCAGTAGAGCAGATCCAACTGGGCAAACAGGATATCGTGTTTGCTGGCGGCGGCGAAGAGCTGTGCTGGGAAATGGCCTGCGAATTCGACGCAATGGGCGCGCTGTCTACCAAATACAACGACACCCCGGAAAAAGCCTCCCGTACTTATGACGCTCACCGTGACGGTTTCGTTATCGCTGGCGGCGGCGGTATGGTGGTGGTCGAAGAACTGGAACACGCGTTGGCACGTGGTGCTCATATCTACGCTGAAATCGTTGGCTACGGCGCAACGTCTGATGGCGCAGACATGGTTGCTCCGTCTGGCGAAGGCGCAGTGCGTTGCATGAAGATGGCGATGCACGGTGTTGATACCCCAATCGACTACCTGAACTCCCACGGTACTTCGACTCCGGTTGGCGACGTGAAAGAGCTGGCGGCTATCCGTGAAGTGTTCGGCGATAAGAGCCCGGCGATTTCTGCAACCAAAGCAATGACCGGTCACTCTCTGGGCGCTGCTGGCGTACAGGAAGCTATCTACTCTCTGCTGATGCTGGAACACGGCTTTATCGCCCCGAGCATCAACATTGAAGAGCTGGACGAACAGGCTGCGGGTCTGAACATCGTGACCGAAACGACCGATCGCGAACTGACCACCGTGATGTCTAACAGCTTCGGCTTCGGCGGCACCAACGCCACGCTGGTAATGCGTAAGCTGAAAGATTAATTCGCAGTAGGTCGGAGTAGCTCGGAGTAGGTCGGATAAGACGCGCCAGCGTCGCATCCGACGATATGCACCAATACCGCCTCCGGCACTAATGCAAAAGGGAACCCGATGGTTCCCTTTTTCACATCATTGACAATCGCCGCCTGTTCCAGGCAAACTTCCCGCTTTGTCGATTTCCTTCTGAAAAGACGTACGCGTTAAATCCTGCCAACGCACCGTAACCCTGAAACCAGAGAGATGAGACGGGGATACTCCTCGCCTTGCGCTGCATTCTGGAGTAATGCATGACTGCTGTAAGCCAAACCGAAACACGATCTTCTGCCAATTTTTCACTCTTCCGCATCGCTTTTGCGGTTTTTCTCACCTACATGACCGTAGGGCTGCCGTTGCCGGTTATCCCGCTGTTTGTTCATCATGAACTGGGCTATGGCAACACCATGGTCGGTATTGCCGTCGGCATTCAGTTTCTGGCTACGGTGCTGACGCGTGGTTACGCCGGGCGACTGGCCGATCAATATGGCGCAAAACGTTCGGCGCTTCAGGGGATGTTAGCTTGTGGTCTGGCTGGCGGCGCGCTGCTGTTGGCGGCGATTTTGCCCGTCTCCGCACCGTTCAAATTTGCCCTGTTGGTCGTCGGGCGTTTGATTCTTGGCTTTGGTGAAAGCCAGTTACTGACGGGCGCTCTGACCTGGGGATTAGGCATCGTTGGGCCAAAACATTCCGGCAAAGTGATGTCATGGAACGGAATGGCGATTTACGGTGCCCTCGCTGTTGGTGCGCCGCTTGGCCTGTTGATTCATAGCCATTACGGTTTTGCCGCACTGGCGCTCACCACAATGGCATTACCCTTACTGGCGTGGGCCTGTAACGGCACAGTGCGCAAAGTACCGGCCCTGGCGGGAGAACGTCCATCGCTGTGGAGTGTTGTCGGGCTTATCTGGAAACCTGGGTTAGGTCTGGCACTACAAGGCGTTGGTTTTGCGGTTATCGGGACTTTCGTTTCGCTCTACTTTGCCAGCAAAGGATGGGCGATGGCGGGCTTTACTCTTACCGCGTTTGGCGGCGCATTTGTCGTGATGCGCGTCATGTTTGGCTGGATGCCGGACCGTTTTGGCGGCGTGAAAGTGGCGATTGTCTCTCTGCTTGTAGAAACGGTGGGCTTGTTGCTGCTCTGGCAAGCCCCAGGTGCGTGGGTCGCATTAGCGGGCGCGGCGTTAACCGGAGCCGGATGTTCGCTTATCTTTCCTGCGCTGGGCGTGGAGGTGGTTAAACGCGTACCGTCACAAGTTCGCGGCACCGCACTGGGCGGTTACGCCGCGTTTCAGGATATCGCCCTCGGCGTCTCCGGGCCGCTGGCGGGAATGCTGGCGACCACGTTTGGTTACTCTTCGGTATTTCTTGCCGGGGCGATCTCTGCGGTGCTGGGAATTATTGTCACGATACTGTCATTTCGTCGGGGTTAACGAACCAGCCAGACCAGCGTCAGGATAATCGCGACTAACAGTATCCACAGCGCGGGACGCGTTGCCATATTTTGCAACGTGTCCATCATCGGTGGAAAAGGATTAAGCAGCGGTTGCATATCACGCGGATCAATCCCTTTAACCCGCCGTTGATAAAGCTGATTAAGAATATCCTCGGCCTGGGCTGAAGAAAGCGATGATTGCGCAGAAAGACCATATTTTTGCTGGATATATGCCGATAACGCCGCCAGTTCACTGGCATCTAAAGGTTGTTTCAGCGCCATCTGTAGTGATTCAAGCGTCGGCGTATTTTGCTGGCTTAGCGTCTGACGCGCCTGTAGCCAGGTCACCAGATGGTTAAACAGTTTCGCTGGAATTAACTCGCCATCTTTCACCCCGGAAAGTTCCAGCATCGATTGCCAGATCTGCTTGCTGGGTTCTCCCGTTGCCGCCGCAAGTTTGGTCACCAGCTGTTTGAGCGCATTGTGCTCCGCCGGTAATAACGGACGGTCGGTCGCCTCGCGCTGCTGAGGTTGCGGAATAACCATCTTCCCTTCCTGCAACAGGGTGAGAATGGTCTTTAATTGCTCCGGAGAGAGCTGATTCAGCGGCGTCTGACCAAAGTTATGACGGATATAATCCGTGACCGCCTGACGATTATTCCCCAGACGTAGATACTCCCCTAATTGCGCTAAAAGCTGGCGGGCAGAATGGCTTTTTTGCGCGGCCAGCAGACGTTGCGCCAGATTATGCTCAGCGGCAGGGAAGTGACGCGAAAGCAGCGGTGAATCTCCCGACAGACCAATATCGTGCCTGATACCCGCCCACAGTTCTGCTCTTTGCTGTTGCGTCAGTGAGGTCACTTTCGTCATTAAGCTTTCCAGCGAAGTACGTTGCTGACTGGATAAAGGCTGATTGCCCGCGCCAGACGGCAGGTTATCTCCCTGACCTGGTGGTTGCCCAGGAGGAGGGCCGGAAATAGGTTGTATCATTACGTATCCTTATACCTGAAATCTTCGCAAGTATGCCTGGCCGCGAGATTATGGCACACTTGTCCGGTTAACTCTCGTCTCATACAGGTAACACAAACGTGAAAATCCTTGTTGATGAAAAAAATGATGATTTAATTTATTGATATAAAAGGATTTATATCAGCACGTGTCCACGTAGTGACCACATTTTCGAGTTACAGATAACACAAAGCCCGTTTTCACGGGCTTTGTGTTATCTGTGATTGTGGCTAAGCCACATGATTTATGCTATTTCCAGTTACAAGCAGCTTGAAGTGGTTTTAGCGCGTTTGACAGGCCGTTTAAATTGAAAGTTGCACTTACAGGGCTCTCATTATAAGGAGTTATTTTTGTATACATTTTGTTTGAGTTGGCTAGTTTTCGGATGAAATCAATGTCATTACCTTTATAAAAAACAGCCTTTGTATCTGTAGATACTAGCCAGTTTCGCTCAACTGCTTTCTGTTTATCAAGACGATAAAGCATGCTGGTTTGTTCAAGGCCTAAATATACATCCCAACTAAGAAATACTTCGGTTTTCTTTTCTCGGCAAGCTATAAACAGAGTGGGAGTAACCGCTTCTCCAAATGGAGTTCTGATATAATCATCACTTTCTAACGATAAAATTACATTTTTCGAATCATCAATTGGCGATGTAGTAATGGATGTGTGCCATTTTCCTACATCTGTGGCTTTCTCTAATTTTGATTCAGCTTGAACAGCTTTATCCTGTGGGAATAGTTTATCGTAGCAGTTTAGTCTGGCTTCTTTATCATTTTCTGCTCGGCATTTAGATATCTCAGAAAGATTTGGTTGCTGAGCCTCTGTTGTTACTGGCTTTTCCGTTTTAGATTTTGAGTTTACAGATGGAGTAAATGTTGGAGAAAAAAAACGATCATAACAAGATAAACGTCTGTCATCATCTTTCTCATCAGGGCATTGATCTCTGCTTTCGAATTTTTCAGCAACTTTCGTTCGAGTCGGTTGTATTGACTTATCGTAACAAGAAAGTCTGTCTTTATTATTTTCTATTGCTCGGCACTGGAGTACTGCATTGAAGTTATTATGTTCAGTTGCTGCGTGAACAGGCAGTACACTAATTGATATAAATGATGCACCTATAGAAAAAATTATATTTTTCATTTTGTTATCCTTTTGGTTTAGTAAGAAATACTAAAATTCCGATAATGATATCGCCAATAACCCATAAACTTCCAATGGTAATTAAACCTAAGCCTGTACCAATAACTGCACCGGCTTTTTCGGCATCGGATGTAGCATTATTTATTATTTCACTAGTGCCTCCCAGTCCAACTAAAAGCGTATAGATCATAAAAATATTAAATAATATAAATATCCACTTAATGAGCTTTCCAAAAAATGAACGCTTAAGTTTTTTTATTTGTTTACCGCAAGCAGGGCAATACAATGCTGAATCGCTCACCTCTTTCTGGCATTCAGGACATTTGATTAATGCCATGTAATCCGCCTCCTTTGGATCAATACGAGTTGATATTTGTTACAAAACATTTTGATTTTATCAGATTTTTTTTTATTGATAAGTGTCAATTGATTAGCTGGTATAGAGTGAGACATATAGAAGGGCAGATCTGTATCAGTAGTGATGCAAAAATCCCACAGTTTCATGGAATTTTTGCATTTAGAGCCGTGAGATAGGGTGCCTTATCGACCTTACCCTGGCAACCGATTGACGGGGGATTACTCCCCCGTCGCGGTTTCCTTACTGCTTACACTGTAAGAACGCCGCAAACTCCGCTCCCCAGAAACTCATCCGTATTTCGCACAGCGAACCGTGCAACATCCAGATGATGAGGATTACCGTCACGCAGAACGTGATGGCTGTAAGCGATTTTTGCGACATAGCACTTGCTCCTTTTCCGGAGAGGCGCTAACCTTTCACTTGCTTAGGGTAGACGGTTAGGGCCTCGGTTAAACAAAAGTGTTTTCCGGGGCCTTTCCACATCTGGCCTTCGGGTATTCCCTCCGACCATCAGCCGAAAGGCACCCGCGCGTAATCTATCGCTTTTTTGTTACTCCGGCAATTCTGCTTGTTAATTCTGAGGTAAAGGCAAACTCATCTGATTGTTTCCCCTGTGTGAAGCTGGTAGCTCATGCCACGGGATACCTTCTGAAGAGTGAACGCCGGAGGCGTGTTTCGATGTGAATTTATGGAAAGCTTCCAGTGTTGAGAAGCATACGCCGCATTCCAGATTGTTACACTGGTAATACTTTTGCCGCACGGTGTTTGAATCATTTTCCGGACGACTTGTGCGGATACGGGCAGATGCGCCACAAAGCGGACAACGGAACATAGCGACCTCCCTTAACGTGGTGTTGCCGCTATTCTAGATTGTACGATCCCTAATTCCAACTAACAGCTCGCTCTGTGCGAAGAGTGAAAATTGAACTTTCAATAGTTGTTGAACTTCCATACATCCAATGTGAAAATTCATACGTTCATAATAGTTAAAATTTAAAATATTGTATATCAGGTGAATAAAGCATGGGAAGAGATATAACGCTGTACCCTAAAAAAGCAACTAGAAACGAACTTAAAAATTACCTTGAAAATTTAGGTTTTAAAAGGTGTAAACATTTGTGGGAATGGCCCCAAGGAACGTTGAATTACTCTTGGTTTGATGATACAGACTTCAAATCTACAGATGGAGTTTCGGCTGATATATATCCTGTTTCAAATGACGAATTACACATATCTGGTAATAAATGGGCATTGCATGTGCGTAATTTATATAGCGCTAGTTGGCATGATGTAAAAATGCTTAATGATGTTCTAAAAGGCGCAAGGAGTCTTTTTGGTGGAACACTTATAGGTGATTATGGGAAAAATAGGTACGCTCCTCTATGGAAGGATTCTAGTAGTCCGATCAGTCGTGGCATTTCTTCAATATTTAATCATGTCCATCATGAGATTTCCGCTGTTAAACATGCCTTACCTGAACCTTCTATTAAATTAAACCTACCGGAAGATGGCGGCTTATCCGAATACTTTGATTACATGCAATGTATGGATCCCAGTAGAGTTATATATAATGGATTAGTACCTTTTGCGGTTGCTATGTTTGAATACTTTTTCTCTAGAGCTTTTCAAATACTTATAAAGTACGATCCTTTCGCAATAGCAAAAAGAACATCGTATAAGCAAAAAGTTGATTTTGATATTCTGCTTGAGATAGAGAAAGGAAATATTTCAATAGAAAGTGTTATTGCAAGAAATTACACTTTTCAAAACTTAACCCACCTAAACAAAGCATATAAAGAGTGGCTGGATATAGATGTGAGAGCGATTCTTTATAAGAAAAAAAGAATTGGAAAATCAGTTGATTTTCTTGAGAATCGAATTTCTGAAATCATACAATATAGACATGGGATAGTTCATCACTTTGAGTTGGATAGGACCTTAAATCGGGATGGATATATTCATATATTAGATGCGATAGAAAAAAGCATAATTGAATTTATCCATTACATAGAAGGCAAATACAAATTTAAATTAAATGCGTATTAAGCAATCAACCTTACATAGGGATGACAAAGTCCGCTTCTGACACGGAGCGGACCGTCGTTTATGTTTAATTCTATACTGTAAACTTGCCAGTTTAAGTTTGAGCTAATATGTCTAAGTTGCTCACTCTGTTTCTGCTATCCATTCCGGGATTTTTGCCTCAAGCTCAAGCTGTGTGGTAAAGCCGCTGTTATCAATGGTGTGCTCGGCTTTCGCAATAATCCAGTCCTGATTATCAATCTCGCTTTTAAATCCTGTTACCGTGCCATGCATTTCGGGGTAGAGTTCTGCACGTCCACGCGCCAGCGTGATGGAAAATGATGCGGCTCCGCGTTGTAGCTGCTGCCACTTTGCCGCCGCTGCGCGTCTTGCTGCCTGCTCGTTCTGATAAGTCTTGCGTAACACAAACACATTGCCTTCCGCGCCTTCCATATAATCACCTTCACGGCTGATGCTTTTCTCCTTTTTGGGTTTTGGCGGTTTGCGGCGTTTCACGCTGACTTTTTTCTTTTTCCCGTAATTAAGATCAAGCCAGTAAGCGCGTACCCCCGTATACGCCTCGCGGTCAGCAATGCGGAACTGATGGCGATCGCCGCTGCTGCGTGTGATGGCGAACGATGGCAACGGCTGGCTCTGTGCGTTCACGCCACCGCCGGGCATGATGAATAACAGATTACCGCTTTTTACCGTGGTGATTGCGCCCAGCATTTCCGCCATGCGCGTAAGGAAGGACATGTCGCTTTCTTCAGTCTGGTCGGCGTGGTCGATTTCGATATCCATCAGCATTTCGCTGATTTGCGGTTTCAGACCATACCGATGAGCGATGGCGGATACCACGCGCTCAACGGTCACATCATGCCAGGACACCTCACGTTTAACGTTAAATTCATCCCGAAAATCTGCGCTTCTGGCTGAAACCGTCAGCCTGTCCGGCGGTCCTTCGTGAGCGATTTCATCAACAATGTAAGTGCCTTTTTCTGTCAGCGGTTCTCCTTTCCAGCCAATGAGAACCGTCAGGCGCGCGCCCCGTGGCGGTAGCTGCAACTGACCATCCGCATCATCCAGCGTGATGGTGAGCTGGTCCGCTTCAAATCCCCGGTTGTCGGTCAGTGACAGGCTCATCAGGCGCTCTGCCACGCCGGACAGTGTTTCCCCCTCCGCGAGAATATCAAAATCCGGCATTTTCACGGGGTCTGTGCTCTGACTGAGCAATTGCATGGTGGTATCGGTCATCTGTTCCCTCCCTGTGCGGCATGGTCGCATGTGCGTGCGTAGGGGGTTACTGCTTTTTGTTGTCGCCGTGGCGGGAGAACGGCGCAGGGGTGAGATTACGCGCGTGGTGGGTGATGATTGTTGCCGAATCATTTAACGGATACAAGGGGCTGAAGCTATGAGTGAAACTCGTTTTCATGGTGCCCGTGTTACGGAAAATACCGACCTGGTAACAGCGATTAACGATGTTGATTCCAGCGTTATCGGTATCGTGGCAACGGCGGATGATGCGGACGCGAAGCTGTTCCCGCTGAACAAGCCCACACTGCTGACCCGCGTCAATGACGTGCTGGGAAAATGCGGAACAACGGGGACGCTTTATCGTGCGCTTAAGGCCATCGCAGACCAGGTGAGCACAAAGGTGATCGTCGTTCGCGTGGCTGAACACAAAGGAGAAGACGGTAAGACGCAGGATCAACTGGTTATCGGTGGTTCTGAGGATGACGGCAGCTATACGGGGATGTATGCGCTGCTTGTTGCAGAGCAGGATGAAAGCATCGGATACCGTCCGCGTATTCTGGCCGCGCCGGAGCTGGACACGGAGGCGGTGACAAAATCCCTGTGCGTGATTGCGGGTAAACTGCGCGCGTTTGTGTATGCCACATGTCATGGTTGTAACACGATGGCTGAGGCGATTACCTACCGCCAGAAATTCAACGAACGTGAGGTGATGCTCTTATGGCCTGACTTCATCGCCTACAACCCGAAAAGTGGCAAAAACGAAACGTTCCCCGCGCCTGCTTATGCGTGCGGTCTTCGTGCGTACATTGACCATGAGCAGGGCTGGCACAAATCGCTGTCCAACGTTCCGGTTAAAAATGTGCTGGGAATGTCCAGGCATGTGTTCTGGTCGTTGCAGGCCGAAGACAGCGATGCCAACAGCCTCAACAACAAAGAAATCACGACCATTATTCGTCGCAACGGGTTCCGCTTCTGGGGCAACCGCACACCGGAAACGAACGCCTACATCTTTGAGGTGTATACCCGAACCGCACAGGTGCTGGCTGATTCAATTGCGGAAGCGCAGTTTGAAACCATCGACAGTCCACTGACGCCTGCGAACGTGAAAGATGTTATCAGTGCCATCAGGGCAAAACTGGATTCACTGGTTACTGCCGGGAAACTGATTGGGGCGTCGTGCTGGTATGACGTGGTGGATAACGGCACCACGAATTTACGTCAGGGGCGCGTGCGTATTCGCTACAAATATACGCCTGTTCCCCCGCTGGAAGACATGGAGCTTTACCAGTCGTTTACTGATGAATTCTTTGGTCCCGCATTTGCGGTGCTGGGAGGTGCCTGATGGCTGTACCAAAACATCTTCGCTTTTTTACGCTGTTTGTGGATGGTGAAAACGAAGTGGGTAAGGTGACGTCTGTCACTCTACCTAAGCTGACGCGCAAAACCGACAGCTACCGGGGTGGTGGCATGATGGGTGCGGTAAGTATTGATCTCGGTCTGGACGACTCCGCGCTTGATGCGAGCTTTGTCATGGGGGGCGCAGTTCGTGAGCTGTTCCTTAAGTATGGCGGCACGATTGACGGCACGCTGCTGCGTTTTGCGGGTGAATACTACACCGATGCAGAAAGCGACCTGTATGAAGTCGAAATGCGCGGACGTGTGACGGAAATTGATATGGGGGAAGCCAAACAGGGCGAAGCCACATCACACACTTACGCCATTAAAAACACCTACTACAAGCTGAGTGTTAACGATCGCCCGTTGTGGGAGATTGACCTGCTGAACTTCATTTACCGGAAGGACGGCAAGGACATTGTGCCCGATCGCATCCGTTCCGCGCTCGGGCTTGGCTGATAAGTAATATGCAGGCGGCGCAGTGCGTCGCCTCTGACTGAAAGGAGTTTCCTGATGAAAGAGACGAAAAACATCGATACCGAAAACACGGTAGTTACTGACACTGTGAAAGAAACCAGTGAGCGTGGCGTAAAACTTACCCAACCAATTGAGCGAGGCGGCGAAAAAATCACGTATGTGGAGATCACCGGGGCTATTGAGCAGGCTGGATCTCTGCGAGATTTGTCGCTGTCTGATGTGCTGAATCTGAAAGCGGAATCCATGTTTACGCTGCTGTCACGCGTGACATCACCGCGACTGGATGAAGTGACGATCAAAAAAATGGCATCCCGTGACTTTATTCAGTTATGTGTGGTTGCCGTAAATTTTTTGAGCGGTGCGGACTCTGGCGGGAAGAACGAACAGGCGACGGAAGCCTGATCACGGTTGTGTGCTTTGAGCACATAGAAGACTTTGTGGCGGATATTGCCGCCATTTTTAACTGGTCGCCCGCCGAAATCTTCATGATGACGCCCGGCGAAGTGGTTAGCTGGCGTGAGCGGGCGGCACTTCGCAGCGGGAATGCAGACAATGAAGACTCTTGATATCCGGGTCGCTTTCAGCGCCGTTGACAGGCTGACCCGGCCTGCCGAAAACGCCCGCCGCCTGATGGGGCAGTTTGGTGACTCCATCCAGCGAACGCAGGGGGCGATCAAAAATCTCGAGCGTCAGGCGCGATCATTTGAGCGCGCCCGCGACGCTGTCAGTAAAGCGGATGCGGGTATCGTGAAAGCACGACGCCAGCTTAACGCCCTTAATCAGTTACAACGCACGGGTACAGTGCTCAGCGAAAAACAACAAAAGCTGATGCAGCAGTTAAGCACCCGGCTTGAACGCCTGAATGAATCGCGCACACGGGAAATTCAGAAAATGCGGGAGCTTGGCGGAGAGCTGAAACGCCACGGCATTTCCCTGACAGGCAGCGATAACACCATCCAGCAGGCCATCAGACGCACCGAACAGTACAACAACCAGCTTGAACGCGAACGGCAGGCGCTTGCGCGTGTAACGCGGGCGCGTGAGCGGTATTCGCGCGCGCAGGAAACCGCGGGAAAACTGAAAACAGGTGGTGCGCTGGCAATTGGTGCGGCAGCGGCGGGCGGCTATGCTGCCGGGCGTTTTTTGCAGCCTGCGCTCGGGTTCGGCAAAGAGATGTCCCGCGTTCAGGCACTGACGCGAATCGACAAAAACAGCCCGCAGTTTAAGGCGCTGCGTGAGCAGGCGTTAAAACTTGGCTCTGAAACACAGTTTACTGCGAGTGATGCCGCCAGTGGGCAGAGCTTTCTGGCAATGGCTGGTTTTACTCCGCAGGCCATTCAGGCCGCATTGCCCGGTGTTCTTAATATGGCGCTGGCAGGTGGCGTCGAACTCGGCGAGACGGCGGATATAGGCTCCAATATCCTCACACAGTTCAACCTGACAGCCGATCAAATGGACCGGGTGGGCGATACGCTGACAGCAGCATTTACCCGGACCAATACTGATTTACGCGCGCTGGGCGAAACCATGAAGTATACCGGTCCGGTTGCCGCAAAACTTGGTATCAGTCTTGAAGAAGCGGCGGCCATGGCCGGGATGCTTGCCAATAATGGTCTTCGCGGAAGCGATGCTGGCACGGCCATGCGCGCAAGTCTGTCCCGCCTTGCATCACCGCCAAAAGCTGCGGCTGATGCACTGAAAGAGCTGGGGGTGTCAGTTGCTGACGCCAGAGGCAAAATGCGCCCGATGGAGGATGTGCTGCTTGATCTCTATAAGGCGACACAAAAATACGGACAGGTGGACCAGGTCTCCTTCTTCAAGGACATCGCCGGAGAAGAGGCGTTCGTTGGTTTGCAGACGCTTGTTGCGGCGGCTGGTTCAGGAGAGCTGCAAAAACTGACCAGAGAACTGCAGGGGGCAAGGGGAGAGGCCGATCGCGTTGCAAAAGTAATGGCCGATAATCTTGATGGGGACCTGAAAAATCTCGACAGCGCATGGGAAGGTCTTCGTATTCGCATCAGTGATCTGGTTGACGGTCCGCTGCGTTCTGTCACGCAGTGGCTCACGCGGGTGCTTGAAAAAATCACCTCGCTGGCGCAGGCCCATCCGGTACTGACGCGCCAGCTACTGATAGCAGGCGGTGCGTTGCTGGCAATGACTGCAACGATTGGCTCGTTGTCGCTGGTTATTGGGGTGCTTTACGGAAAGCTGGCCACCCTGCGTCTTGGTTTTGACATTCTTACCCGGTCAATGAATGTCGTCAGGGTGTTGCCTGCGCTGTGGGGAATGCTGACGGGTTCCGTTTCTTTGCTGGGAGGCGCTATCGGGGCGCTGTTCAGTCCGGTTGGTCTTATCGTGGCTGCGCTTGCCGGAGCTGCCGTACTTATCTGGAAATACTGGGATCCCATCAGGGCATTTTTTGCCGGGGTGTTCAGCGGGATTATGGAAAGGCTGAACCCGTTGCGTGAAACCTTTGAACGGTTTGGCCCTGTTTTTGACGCAATCGGAAGCGGGATCAGCCAGGTGTTTAACTGGTTTAAATTGCTGCTGTCACCGATGGAGTCCAGCAAGGAAACGCTGGATAAATGTACCAGTGCTGGCGAGATATTCGGTAACGTTCTTGGTGGCGCGTTACAGCTTGTTCTGACGCCTGCAAAAATGTTGCTGGATACGCTGGCGTGGATACTTGAAAAACTCGGTGTTCTTCCGGATGAAGCGGAAAGGGCGCGCAAGAAAATCGAAGACGCACAGCGTGCGGCCATTCTTCAGGACAAGGTTGCCTTGCTTCAGGGGGACCTTGCGAAAATCAATCCGCCGAAGCCTGTGGAAAATGGCAATGGCACCGGAGGTCATAAACCCAAAGACAACAAACCGCTCACAGACAGCAATACCGGGACGCTACGCAGACTCAGCAAAATTGCTGATAACACAGGTAAGCTGGTTGATGAGACGAAAAAACGCATTGGCCCCGGCGATATTGTCTTTAAGAACCTGCCCCGCGCACTTGCTGTTCGTGGGGAGTGGCAGGAGCGGAAGATTGCACAGGTCAGTAAGCCTGCCCCCGCAATTAATATCACACCCGTGGTCCCGGCTCCGCTGCCTCCGGCGCTGGTCCCTGTTGTTGCGGCCAGCTCCCGCCCGGTGGCGGAGGCCATACGATCTCCAGTGGCATCAGTTCCTGTAACTTCCCGTAACCGGGAGCCTGTTGCCTCCGGATTTGGTGGTGAAATTCATGTTCATCTGCATAACGTTGTTACGCAGAATCCCCGCGAACTGGCGAAACTGGTCGGTGAAATGGTCAGGGCAGAGATGGAACGGCGCGCCCGTGCCGGACGTGGCAGTTTTTACGATAAAGATTGAGGAGTCATGGCCATGATGATGATCTACGGCATGTTTGTTTTTGAGCTGCGCACGTTGCCGCATCAGCAGTTACAGCAAAATAAAAGCTGGCGGCATGTGAAAAATGAACGCGTTAACCGTTCAGCAAGCTGGCAGTATATCGGGGCAGGCGATGATCGTATTGTTCTTTCTGGTGTGCTTTATCCTGAAATTACAGGTGGTGAAGTGTCACTGTCGCTGCTGACCACGCAGGCGTATACAGGACGCCCCTGGCCTCTTATTGATGGCGTCGGGCAGATTTACGGCATGTATGTTCTGACCGAAACGAATACGACCCGTTCCGAGTTTGATCGCTACGGTAAGGCGAAAAAGATAGAATTTTCACTGACCCTTGAACGCTGTGATGAGGATTTGCGGGAGCGCCTGCAATCCTCATCGTTCAGCGATATGCTGTCCGGCTTCAAAGATAAGGTGACATCATCTCTTAACAGCGCAACCAGTTCAGTTAAAGGGCTGTTCTGAATTAACGCAAAAAACCGCTAATGTTCAGATTAGCGGTTTTCTTTTTCCTGGATCTGCCTGGTTGTTTCTTCAGTCTGTATATCGCCTATGGTGCTCACAGCTACGGCTGGGCATCATTTCCGACGAGAATAAACAAAAATTAACCGAATGGATGCTCTACGCGTAGAAAGTCGAATCCACAGACACCTCCGGCCTGCCAGTAACGTTTCCCGAACAACCAGAATGAGAGAAGGCCCGATATCGGAGCTTAATTTTTACTCAGGCTTTTGTGGCCATTCGGGCTTTGCTGTATCCACACGGCTGACCAGAACGCTGTAGCGTTCCCAGGCTTCCAGTCGTGTGCGCTCCTCATCCGTCGCCATATTCAGCCTGACAGCGCGTTCCAGCTGCTGGATGACTGATTCAGCTTCGGAAAGCAATGCGGCCTTTTGTAATTCGGCCTGCTGTTGCTGCTCGTCTGCCGTATAAATCCGTTTAACCACAGCTCCGTCCTTAAACAGCCACTTTCCTGAATCGTCGGCGCGACGATTGGCGGTGATATCGGGAACTTCGACAACGCTGTAGCCTGTAGGGTCCAGTGTTGAAGCGTCTCTGGTTACAGCCACAATAATATTGTTCTCGTCGTAAAGAATTTTTATTGTGTCCGGCTGAAAGTTCTTCACTTCCTCATACCAGTTTTTTCCGTCTTCTGACCACAGCCAGGCAACATTAAAATTTTTTGTTAGCTGATATTGCTCAACGGTTTTTGGATTGCCGGCGACAATGTTTTTTAAATGCTGCATAAATTACACCTGTGACACGTTGTACCACGTTCCGTTAATTAACTTTTGTATTGGTCTGAATACTGCCGGATCGTCGCCATCAACTTCGCCGACAATGCCAAGCCCGGTAATTACATGGCCTGCTTTCTCATACATCACCCCTTTCTGCATGACCTGGACAACACGTGTGCCAAGTCTGACATCTCTCACATAACGGGAATCAAAGTTACCGTAATCCGAGGGATTAACACGCCCCGTAATATTTATGGTTTTATTACTTTGAACGCTTCCGGAGACAAAGCGCATAACATGGACGCTATTAGCATAAACATCCAGATTACCATCACCATTTTGTTTAAAGCCCGTGTCATTATCACCCAAAACAATCGAATTACCGCCAAGAGCACTGGATGTTCCTATACCCAGAGCACCATTCAATTGACCACCAGATAACGGCAGTGCACCGACATCTCCCGCTGTAGGTTTTCGCGTTGTGGTATAAAACTCAGACCAGTCAGCCTCGAATCCGTAACCGTCACGAGCAGAACGATAAAAAATACCGCCGTTCTTATAATTAACGCGGAACTGGGCGGCGGGGCAACTTCCTTCACCGATATTAAAATGAAGAATTAACGTTGATGCCCCACCAATATTTGCGTTATAGGCTCCGCTACTCCAGTTCCATCCAACGGCTTTATCATTCGCAACGGCGTCTCCTGTTTTTCCTGAAGCAAATGCACCAATATTTTTCGGCGTCAGGTTAATATCTGATGTCCCATCAAACGAAACGTTATTAATTTTACGGGCTGTTTTCAGCTTTGTTGCTGTCGCCGCATTGCCGGACAGTTCACCAGAAAGGCCAGCACTGAATGTCTGTTTCGCGCCCCATGTCTGGGCTTCGTCAATGATTGGTACTCGTCTTGCTGTGATCGTGCGGCTTCCCGGATTTCCTGAAATACGCACCATAAAAAAGCGGTAGTTCGCTTTACTTACAGTGCTGCGCCATACATGCATTGAGCGCCCCGTACCGGAATCATCACTCGGACCAACTGCGATGTTTATCAGGTTGCCATCAATGACGCCCCAGTCCATACCGTCGGGAATGTTGGTCATATTATCAAGCCGAACGGTTATCAGACTGCCCGGCACAAAATCGTAGGTCTGCCAGTCCAGACTGGATAGTTTTGCTACTGCGCCGCCGATACCCAGATTCAGGGGAAGTGAATAAGATGTGTAAACTTCCCGCCATTCGCTCCATGAGCTGCCGGTAAAAACGCGCTCAAACGTGCGACCTTTAAGGGTTGTACCTGTTCCGGCAGTTGTATAACGCTGCCATACGTTAACACCATCAAAGCGCCTCAACACTTCCAGAATACCGAGGACTGTCACGCCGTTTCCATCCAGTATTGGACCGTTGCTCGCTTTACCTGTAACGCTGTAAATACCTGGTGAAGTCACATCATTCAAATCCCCGTCGTAATAACGACTCTCTGACTGATGACCGACTCTTAACCACGGTTCCCACTGCGGATTTGATGCATCCCAGCTTGCCGCAAGGCAGCGGACGTACATATTTCCACGGCGAGTGGTATAACGTTGCGTTCTTCCATAATTTCCGCCTTCGAGGATCTCAAGCATCCCCTGAGCAAAGCCGCCTTCCTCTGGATAATTGCGTTCATATGAAGCTATAGCTGAGCTACTGTTACGCCATAAACCAAGATGCTCGGCGGCTCCAAGCGTATTCAGGTCTATAGTCGTACTCAAAGGGCGGGTAGCAGATTGAGTGTGACGCCATACGCCCCACGGACCATCAGTGCCATTCCACTTATTGGCGAGTTTACGCATGTATACATTGCCGTCTCTCGTGGTAAAGCGTTGCGTACCTGCAAAATTGCCGGCAGCAAAAACCTCAAGCACACCGACAGCATTATCTTCCGGGAAATTTTTCTCCAGTGTTGCGTTGGTGGATGTTGCTTTAGACCAGATACCTGAATAAGCCTTAACAGGACCAAACGTATTCAGATCAGCATCAAGCGGCATTTCGCCATTGTTTTTCATAAACGTCAGGCTGGTAACGCCAACATTGTCCAGAAAAGCTGATTTATCCTGGATATCTGCACCGTTCTGATTTTTCGCCAGACGTGAATTTGCGTTGTCATTCGCAGCCTTGACCGCTTTTGGCGTTGCCGCCAGCTTTTCACTGGTGCTGTTTGTTGCACTGCTTAACTGAGTAAAACCTTTTTCTGTCAGCGTGGCGTCAGGATGGCGGCGGGACTGCTCATGCTCTGCGATTTTGTCATCGACGTAATCCTGCGTAGCCATCACTGTGCTGGCATCAATACTCAGCTCAACGGACGCCACGTTGCTGAGAATAATAACCATGCGGCAGGTCTGCGCACGTCCGGAGCCTTCAGCCAGTTCTGGCTTATAGCTTTCTGCCATGTTGGATACCGCAATCAGTGTTCCGGCATCGTCATACAGACCAAGCTCACGCATCCAGAAGCCGCCCACTTCTGGCGGAACAACCAGTTCAGCCACAATATAGTTTTTATTCTTATTATCCACACTGACTTTATTCAGAGCGTGACGCCAGACCTCATGCACCAGTTTCGTCTGACCGGCATCCGGCACCGGTAATTTGCCATTACCGTCACCCACGGCCATTGCAGACAGGTTTACTTTTTTCCCGCCGGGGACAGTGGCGGCAGCCAGCTTTGCGGCTCCGGCAGTAGTGATAACGGTTTTAAATTTCGTGCTCATTGTTTCTCACTTATCCGGGATAAACAGTAATAACATCACCATCACAGACCACACCGCCTGTATACAGATAGCCGGGAATGTCCTGGATAATGTTCAGGCCGATAAGGTGGCGACTTGCGGGTTTGGCATCGGCAATCAGCCGTTCCATTTCCAGATACATTTCCTCGGTCACACCACTGTCCAGCGTGCCAACATCAACCTTGAATGTTCCGGGTTCGCCGTCGAACTCCCACCACTCAGACACACGAATGAGATATCCCAGCGGCTCAATGGCCCGGCGCAGTGCGCTGATGGTTCCCTTGTGTCGGTGTATCAGCCATGCATCACGAATCACCTGTCGCTTTGTCTCTTCCGGCCAGTTGCGATCCCAGCGGTCAACGGAAAATGCCCAGGCGAGATAAGGCAGCAGATGCACCGGGCAGGTGTCCGGCGACCACAGCGTGTTGAGGTCTACCGGAATGTCTGTAATGCGCGCTCCGACAGCTTCGGCGCAACGCATGAAATTGCTGGCTGATGGCGGTAACAGTGAATTACTCATTACGCCCACCTTCGCTGATGGTGAATGACTCACAGCGCGCCGCCTGTATGTCGCTGATGGCCATATTCTGTGTGGGTTCGATTATCTCCACGCGTTGAACACCGTGCACATGCAATGCGGCAGCAATGGCGGACAACGCCACGTCCTGACCGATAAGCCCCTGCTCAGCCAGCCACTTCCTGAACGACGATTCAGCCGCAGCCAGAATAGGTTCGGATTCCGGGCCGGGATAAAAGTACAGTTTTGCATTCAGCCGCCATGTCACGATTCTGGCACTCTGTACGGTCAGGCGGTCGGCCACCGGGCGGGTATCCTCTGCATTCAGAACGGCACGAACGGTATTAAGCAACGCCTCCGTTGCTGTGCCGTCGCCTTCAGTGGACAGGATGGAAACCGTCACGTTGGCCGGAGACGGACTGATAGCCCGCGCATCACGCACCAGACCGCTGGCGCTGCGGGCAAAATACTCGTATGCACCTGACGGGCCAGCAACACTCAGGCCGTCGTACGCCCGCTGCGCCCGCAGTCTCAGCGAGGTGTCACTCTCCATCACCGCGTCGGTGGTATCCGTTGCCGGAGTGATGGTCAGGCGCTTTGTGTTCATATTGCCCGCGAGGTTGTCCAGGTCTGTCCCGGCGCTGTGGCTTAACATGCAGGCGCGTGCCCCCTCATTGACCCGCTGGCGTAACAGCATTTCACGAAACGCTGTTGTCTGGGCGATAACGTTCAGGGGTTCCGATTCCAGCTCCAGCGCGGCGGAGACGGCTTCACGCTGTTCGGCGGGATAAGCCGCAATCATCATGGCCTTTGTGTCAGCCAGAATTGCCTCAAAGTCAGGTTCCGCGATGATGGCGGGGTCCGGTAACTGTGAAAGGTCAACGGCGGGCATGATTTACTCCCTCAGCGTGATGGTTAATTCAACATTCTGCATGGTCTGCATGACAGTGCCCGACAGCGTCACCCCGGCGCGGCCTCCCGCTTTCCAGACAACGTCGATGGCATCCAGGGCAATGCGGGGTTCCCATCGTGTCAGCGCAATCACGGCAGCACTCATGCATTGCAGACGCGTGGTGTTATTCATGGGTTCGTCAATCAAATCAGGCACAAGGCTGCCATATTCCCGTCGCATAACCCGGCTTGCCAGCGGGGTGGTCAGGATGTCCCTGACTGACTGTTTCAGGTGCTCCATATCGTTCAGGTTTCCCGTCCCGTCCGGATTCATTCCTGTGTAGCGGGTTGTCACTGCGGGCCTCCTGTCGAATCGCTGCCACCTTTAACGCCACCGTGCTTATGCGTATGCACTGTGATGCCGTTTGAGGTGAAGTCGCCGCCGCTGTGCGTGATATTGCCGCTCATCGTTCCCCCTTTTGTGACGTCAAGCGTCGCTGTTCTCAGAAGGTCTGTGCATTCCACGACAGGCGTGTCCAGTGTCACGCTGACGGATGCCTGCAGGGTGGCTGTTTTCATGCCGCTGGCGCTCAGTGCGCCTGCGTCTGCGTCGTAGCGGAACACCGCGCCATCCGGCGCGCTGACCACGATTTCTTTCAGGCTTTTGCCGGGGGCCGGATTGGCATCACTCCACAGGCTGCCAATTATCATGGCTGTTTCCGGGTTGCCGCCGATGCAGGCAATTACCACCTGTTCGCCGGGTGATGGCGGCAACCACACATTGAAGGCTCCCGCTCGCGTGGTGTTCCAGCGCAGCCAGCCTGTTTCCAGTTCGCCGCTGCGAACGCGCACGCACCAGGATTCCTCATCAACTTCAGAGATGATCCCGGTGCGGATGATATTGCTCAGCAGTCGCATGAGTTCTGCGCTCACCGTACAGCCTCCGCAATCCGGCCCAGCACCGTGTTATAAATCAGGCGCTCATCTGCCTGGCTGATGCCCAGCAGCTCACGTACCGGGTAATCGGTGAAAATGCCCGGCGCAACCTGATCGCGCTCACCGAACTGATGAACGCGTGCAATACGTGCGGCCACGCCGCTGTAACCCACCGTCACACCGGAAGCATCTGCACGGGCTTTCAGGTAGCGGGCGGTGCGCAGTTTTACAAACATGGGGACGCGCTTTGTGCTGTCCTGGTTGATGCGCCGGGTGCGTATTTCCAGAAAACGGTCGATGTCATCCCGGTAAAACGTGCGGATATTGTTTTTATCCTCATCCCACCCGGTAATGGTTCGCCCGTATTTCCCCGTGTCGTGATGCCAGTTTTTCAGCGTGCGTGCTTCGTTATTCCAGATAAAGCGAATGCGTTCCTGTATCCGGGTTACGCGGCGTCTGCGTGGTGTCCACGCGGTCCCGTCCGGCGCTTTCTGTGACCGGATACGCGCCTGCTGGGCGCGGCGTAAATCCTGTGCCAGCTTTCTGGCGATGTTATTGATGGCCTGCTGATTCAGGCTGTCGCGGATGGCCTCAAAGGTTTCATCCACGCGGGTGAATGCCTTATCCATCGCTTTCACCCCACGTCACATCCTGGAATACATGCGACCAGTCGCCTTCGGAAGATGGCAGGCGGGGTTTTGGCTCAGGCAGGTGTTCTGCCTGCGGTGTGCCCTGACTGCTGCGCGTGATGCGAACGCGTTCCCGCAGGGGGAGCGTAAACAGGAGATCGGCGCTGTCATCGTCATTGATAACGGCGGAGAATTTGATGTCCTGATTACGCTCAGGGTTGAGCAACAACTGTGGCTGATTTTCGGATAACCACGCCAGCAGCGGCAGCGTGAGGTCGTCCAGCTCCCCGGCGTAATCCATGACAAACATCACCATCTGATAGCGGTAAACAAACGATGGGGTTTCTCCTGTCGTTTCAATGTTGCCGCTCTCCACGAAAATGGTGAATTTTTCCGGGTTGGCCTGACACCATCGGCATGAACGGGTCATGGCTTCACGCAGGGAATCAGTTTTCAGCATGGTTGTTGTCCTCGTTGTTCAGTCGTTGCAGCCTGCGCTGTTCCAGTAATTCAATGGCCCGTTTATCCGCGTTACAGGTTTCCAGTGCATCCAGAAGGCGGTCGCCCCATATACCGAGATTTCCCCATGTGGGAGTGTCAGGGAAGGGGGGAGGCGTTACCGGTATGGTCAGCGTTTGCGGTATAAGCCGGACTGACGGCGCTGGCAGTGGCGCGTTCTGCGTGCCTGCGCAGCCTGTCAGTAAAACGAGCGTCAGGCAAAGCGTGGGCGCATTCATCTTTTGCAATATCGTTGCGTAGCTGTTCACGTCTTGCCTCTCCGTCCTGATTGCGTTGCTGATTTTCCACGCGGAGTTGCGCCAGCACCTGCTGCATATCCTGTACCCCAGCGCTGATGATATTCAGGGTGTCGACGGTACTTTTCAGGGCGCTGGCCTGCGCTTCGTTTCTGGCGTTCTCCCTGCCCAGCGACCACGACAGACGCATGGATGTTCCCCATGCGGCAATCAGAAGGAAAGCGACGCCAAGCGTGGGCCAGAGCTTCATGCCGGATAGGCTCCGTGTGGCAACTGAAAATGCGGTCCGTCTTTCAGGGTCTTCCAGTCGCCGCCCCATTCCACCGGAATATTCAGCTCCCGGCTGGCCTGTCTGAATGCTGCTGCGATTTTTTCGTACAGCGGCCATTCCCATGACACCTGGCTGCCGACATAAGCCACAACATCCACGGCATGCCCCGTAAGGTGGCGGCTGTTCATGGTCTGGCTCTTACCTGTGGCCACAAGTTGCTTCTGGCGGTAACGGCTGCGCAACCCTTCGGTGATACCAAAATCCACTTCCGAGATTTCCAGTGCCCGTCGGGTCACTTTCACCAGATCAGGATTTACGCCCTGCAAATTCTTTTCGCTCCGGCTGCTGAATTTAAATGTGTTGCTCATTCGTCCTTCTCCTTCACCCTGCGATTAAAGGCCGCAATAACCTTGTCGCGTGCTTTCTCTGCGCCCATAAAACCGATTGATGCGCCGATAAACGTCACGGCATCTTCAGGAAAACCGAAGAAGCGCAACGACCCGGCCACGGCCATGGCAAGAACGCCGCACGCCAGCGATCCCGTTACGGTCTGAACCAGTGTTCGTCCGTCATAAAGACTCATCAGCGCGGAAATGCTGACCGCCGCGCCTACTGCATACACCGTTGGCAGGTGGTCAAAGAGCCACGCAATAACCTGCTCTGTGATCCCTGTTTGAATGGTGCTCACTGCTACTCCCCCCACAACTGAATCATTTCTCGTTTCTTCTTCTCCGGCTCCGGCATCTCCACTTCCTGCCCGGCATCCAGAAATACCTGCTGACAGAGTCCGGGGTTGGCATCCAGCACCTTTTCGGTGACGCCCTGCGTCGTGCCGTAGTACCGGAAACAGAGCGAATCCACGGTGTCGCCTTCCAGTGCCTTCACTTTCATCAGCACAACTCCGCAAAGATTCGCGGGCGGCACAGAATGTCAGAGATGGCCCAGCTCACATCACGCCACAAATCCGATGTCTGTATATCCAGAGCGTCCGCCCGGCGGTCGCCCTTGTCCGTTGTGTCTGCATCACGATAACGCTCCAGAATCAGGGCGCGCGTGGCGGTATAAACAGCATTGCGCCAGTGCCAGAGATTGACGCTTTCTCCGTTAATTACGGGTGCTGGAACATCGGCCAGCGTCTGATGGCCAGCCGCCTGCTGTTCCTGCTGCCATGCTTCCAGCTCGCGGGTAACGTGTGCCACAGCTCCGGTGGCGGTATGCAGCAGGCGGGAGGTGGTCACGCGCCCCGGCAGTCGTACCGCCAGACGCAGCTCGCGCAACACAATATCCGGCCAGAATGCACCCGCTGAAATGCGGGTATCGCCATCATCGGTATCGGTGATGTCGTCCTCTGCGGGTCTGGGTTCAGTTCTGGCAACCATACTCATGGGGTTCACTCCTGAAAAAAATCGGGCGGTGGGTGCGCGGTGTAAACGGTCACGGAGTCAAACCGGAACACCGCGCACGCCGCCCGCTGACGGGGTCAGTCGTTAACCGCGCTTCGCCTTCTGCGTCGCGGTGGTTTTTCGTGTTGCAGGCTTCCGCGTTGTCTTTTTACTTTTGCTGCTTTCGTCCTGCGCCTGCTGTGCGCTGGCGTCTTCTGGTTCGGCTGCGGAATCGGCTTTTTTCAGGGCGCGGGAAAGGGTTGCAATCTCGCGTTTCACACCTGCGTTCGGGTTCAGGTGCATCGCTTCGCGCAGCAGCTTCAGTGATAAGGCCATGTTGTCTGCATCGGTCAGACCACGACGGGCAAAGGCGCACGCCTTGCATAATTTGGCGCGCACTTCGTCCGGCATGTCCTGGTCTGTGACAATCTCCCGGAGGGTGTCCAGTGGTTCGATAAAGGCGGACAAATCCGCGTCAGCATCCGTCCCGGCCTGCGTCAGTACCGGGTTGCAGATTTCTTCGGTCAGTACCGTGGCAGCAGTACGGCCAAAGTTATCCGGCATGATGAGGTTATGACGGACCACATACGCACCAATACGCAACGCAAGCGGAAGATCGCCGCAGTCAATCGCCCACACCATCAGCGTGGCAATCACTTCATCCTGCTGCCCGCCGTCAGCCTCCAGCGTTCCCTCAATCCAGCCGAAAAAATCCGGCAACAACTCTTTTTTGATGGCGGCTTTCGCGCTTCTGGCCTGTACGCCCTTAAGCCGGGCCTGTGCCAGACGCAGACGATACAGCACCTCTTCATGCGCGGTACGCGCGGCGTGGTCCACGCCTTCATTCGCCCGGCCTGCGCGCTGTGCCATCACGTTCTGCCAGTGTTGTTGTGCAGGAGTAATCATTTTTTCTCTCCGTTACAGGCGGGCATGATGCCCGCCGTGAGTTGATTAGCTGTCGGCGAACTTCAGGCCAGTGACCATCGCGCACTTGCCATAGTCTTCAACGACATAAGCGTCATTGATGGACTGGTAGGTGGCGATGCGGTTGTATTCCGGTTCGTCTTTCATCAGACGACGCATTGAACCTTTCTGCCAGTAAATCGACAGGTTGTTGAACGAGGTGATCAGCATCGTTGAATCCGGGAAGAACGGCGCAAGGAACACGCCCAGCCCGCCAATGGTGCGCGATGACAGAATGAGCTGCCCGGCGAGTAATTCCGCATTGGGATTCTGGCCGCTGATGCTGTTCAGCACGGGCAGACGCAGCGAGTTAAACAGGTTGCGCCCCATAATCACCACGAGGTCGTCAGCTTCCTTGTGCCATTCATCCAGCAGGGATGAGCGCGCGTCCTGTACCAGTGCATCAGCGTTCGCATACTTACCCGCGTGCGCCACGGTGTTGTCCATGTTACGGGAGGTCAGCGTCACGTCATTCATAACGCGTTCGCTGGCGTCGGTTCTGATGTGCTCCAGCCAGCCCACGTTAACGTCCTGAAGCAACTTGTTGGTGCTGAAGTTAGACTCATCCGCGTGAGACGTGCCGTTGAAACCGATCATGATGCGGTCAAGTGCCACCTGTCGGGCAATCTGTGCGCTGATGCGGGACTGAAAATCAGGGTGTGCCGCCCAGGCATCAAGCTGCGGATATGAAATAAACGTGTCGTAGTTCACCTGTTCGCACTGGTATTTGCGGTTTTTCAGATCAACCACGTTATTCGGGTTACGGCGTTTTGTGCCGTCATAACTGGTATTCGTGCGCGCAATCGGCCCGGTGGTATCCAGGAGGATTTTTTCGCCTTTCTGGTCGGTCACGCCGATCACGTTAATTCTTTTTGTAAATTCGGTGCTTTCCTTTGAGGCGTTTTCAAAACGCTGCTGTACCGAGGGTTCCACGGTAAATCGCGATACCAGTGCGGAAACCGGGATATTGTTAAGCGACGCCTGCTGCGCCATATAGCAACCCAGCTTGTTGCGGGTAATATCTGACATCACCAGATTCATAAAAAATTTGCTCCTTTGTCTTATCAGAAGTCAGCCAGCTGGTCGGAGGCTGCGCCCGTTGCGGTGAACCGGTTCTGCGGATCGCCGTCCTGCGTGCGCAGTTTTTCCTTCAGTGCTGCCAGCTCTGTGGTCAGTGAAGTGATTTTCTGGCTGTCCTGCTGATGGCGGGTTTCCAGTGCATTAAAACGGTCGATAATGTCGGCCTGTGACGTTGCGACGCCTTCCACCGCTTCCTGAATGCGGGAGAAACTGGCGTCATCCGCTTTGCGGCCACGGCCAATAATCCCCATTACGCGGTTAAACCACTGGGTGCCTTCTTCCTGGCGTTGTTCTGCCATTTCGATGATTTCAGACTCGATGGCTTCGGAGATAAGCGGTGCTTCACCCTGGACACTGTTGAACGTCATCACCGCCTGACGTTGCTGTGCCGTGAATTTCAGGCGCTCAGTGCCCAGGCTTGCCGGGGTGTCGGTCATCGCCAGCCCGACCAGATAGGCGCGCCCGTTAACGGAGAACTGCGGGTGCAGTTCGATACTGGAATAGATTTTCTTGCCGTCAGCGACAAGCTGCTTCATGCGCTCGGTCGGTTCGATTTCTGCATACAGCGCAGTACGTCCGGCCAGCGGGCCTTCCGTAATATCTTCCGTACTCAGCGCGGTGACATCGCCCATTGCGGAAAATTCGCTTGACGGGCATGGCGAGAGATAGTGCTCAACGTTCACGCGGGCAGCGTAAACATCCGGGTTGAAGTTCTCGGCGGCTTCACGCAGATGTACCGGACTGATTTCGCGGCCATCAACAGTTGATCCGGAGACAGCCACGCGAAACTTTTTGCGGGATGTCTTTTTTTCATTAGCCATAGTTTTTGCCCCTCTGACTGGTTCTTCAGTCATGATGGCAAAGCGTAACAGGCTGATACAAAGGGCTTTTGTTGTAAGAAAACGGCCAGAACAGGGGGTTAAGGAGAACGGTTTCGCGCGCGGGTAATCTTCCTGTAATTACTCAGGGGGAGCAATGATTCAGGACGCTTTTGTGCGCCAGCGTGCGCGGCAACTTTACTGGCAGGGTTATCCGCCCGCAGAAATATCACGTCTGATGGGAATAAACCCGAACACGATTTATGCGTGGAAAAAACGCGACCAGTGGGATGAAACGCCACCCGTGCAGCGTGTCACGCAGTCCATTGATGCGCGCCTCATCCAGCTTACTGAAAAACAGAATAAAACAGGCGGTGACTTTAAGGAAATAGACCTGCTGACCCGGCAGCTTAAAAAGCTGCATGATGGCCAGCCGGATGTGATGGCCGCAGGAAAGAAAGGCCGGGCGAAAAAACTCAAAAATCATTTCACGCCGGAACAGATTGCCGCACTGCGGGAAAAAATCATCAGCAGGCTGGAGTGGCATCAGCGGGGCTGGTTTGACTCCCTGACCCTTTGCAGGGAAGCCGGGATACGTAACAGGATGATCCTGAAATCCCGACAGATTGGGGCGACCTGGTATTTTGCACAGGAAGCACTGCTGATGGCGCTGCGTGACGATGTGGCGCAACCTTACCAGCGTAACCAGATTTTTTTGTCTGCGTCGCGTCGTCAGGCGTTCCAGTTTAAAAGCATTATTCAGAAGGCCGCGGCTGAAGTTGATGTGGAGCTGAAAGGGGGCGATAAAATCATCCTCTCCAACGGCGCAGAGCTGCATTTTCTCGGCACTTCTGCTGCGTCGGCACAGTCCTATACGGGCAATTTTTATTTTGATGAATTTTTCTGGGTCAGTCGCTTTGCTGAACTGCGCAAGGTGGCTGGCGCTATGGCAACCCTCAGCGGACTGCGGCGCACCTACTTCTCCACGCCATCCACCGAAACGCACGAGGCATACGCCTACTGGAACGGCGACCGCTGGAACGAGAAAAAGGCCTCGCATAAACGCCAGCGTTTTTCTGTGGACTGGAAAACGCTGCATAACGGACTTATCTGCCCTGACCGGACATGGCGGCAGATTGTCACACTGGAAGATGTGGTTAATTACGGCTGGAAACACACCGATATTGACGAAATCCGCGATGAAAACACCGAAGACGAGTTCCTCAATCTCTACATGTGTGAGTTTGTCCGCGAAGGGGAATCGGCATTTAACCTGAATATCCTGATTGGCTGCGGCGTTGACGGATACGACGACTGGAAAGACTGGAAACCTTTTGCTCCCCGCCCGATGGGAAATCGTCCGGTATGGATTGGGTATGACGCAAACGGCAGCAGTGGCAACGGCGACAGCGGCGCTGTGTCCGTGGTGGTTCCTCCGGCTGTTCCTGGTGGCCGTTTTCGAACGGTGGAGACGCGACGCGTTCAGGGGCTGGAGTTTGAAGAACAGGCCAGAGTCATTGAAGAGTTCACGTGTCGCTACAACGTGGAACACATCGGCATTGATGTGACGGGCGGGAACGGGGAGGCTGTTTATCAGATAGTGAAACGGTTTTTCCCTGCTGCTATTCCGTACACCTTCACGCTGTCATCAAAACGGTCGCTGGTACTGAAAATGCTGCAAATAATGCGTGCCGGGCGGTGGGAATACGATCGCGCCGAACGCGAACTGGTCGCGGCCTTTAACGCCGTGCGTAAGGTGAAAACACCGGGCGGCTTTATCACTTACGAAACGGACCGCGCTAGGGGGATCAGCCACGGCGACCTTGCGTGGGCGACCATGCTTGCTGTCATTAACGAACCGATTGGCGGCGAAGGAGAAAACGAGCGTTTCACGGTTATGGAGTTCTGATGAGCAGAAAAAATAAAAAAGTGCGCATGAGTTCACGCATTGATCTCGCTGATGCGCTCAGGAAAGAATCATCGCTCAGTGCATTCACATTTGATGGTCCTTATCGCCTGACCGGGCATGACCTGCTGGACAATATGTACTGTGCTGATAACGGGCGGTGGTATGAAACCCCGGTGGACTGGTACGGTCTGGCAAGAGCTGCCCGGCAAACGTCCTGGCATCAGTCTGCGCTTTACTTTAAGCGCAATGTATTGCTCGGTTGCTATATTCCGCACCCGCTGCTTTCCCGGCAGGATTTCTCGGCGCTGGCGCTGGACTGGTTTGTGTTCGGTAACGCATTCCTTGAGCTTCGAAGCAATATGCTCGGTGAACCGCTTAAATTACGGCACGCCCTGGCGAAATACATGCGACGCGGAAGCGATCTTGAATCATGGTGGTATGTGCAGGATGGCAAGGACGCGTTCCAGTTTCGCCCTGGCAAAGTGTGCCACCTGATGAATCCGGATATTAACCAGGAAATCTACGGCATGCCGGAATATCTCGGCGCATTACTCTCGGCCAGCCTGTCTCATTCGGCGGACATGTTCAGAAAACTGTATTACGACAACGGATCCCACGCCGGGTGCATCATCTACATCGGTGCAGCGCAGGTAAACCGCGAAAGCATGGACTCCCTGAAAGAAACGTTACAGGGTGCACGTGGTGGTGGTGCGTTTAAAAACGTGCTCATTCATGCGCCCAACGGGGGCAAAGAAGGTGTGCAAATTTTGCCGTTCCAGCAGATCACTGCAAAGGATGAGTTCATGAATGTCAAGGCGGCATCCCGTGATGATGTGCTGGCTGCGCACCGCGTTCCGCCGCAACTGATGGGGGCGATGCCGGGCGAAAAAAGTGCGTTTGGTGATGTGGAGAAGGCCGCGCGGGTTTACGCAATTAACGAACTGATGCCCGTCATGGAGGCCATGAAGCACATCAATGACTGGCTTGGCGAAGAGGTGATCCGCTTTAACCCTTATGCACTGCTGGACACCCAGCCCACATCCTGACGCGCTTCGCTTGTCTGCTGCTTCGCCGGGGCATAAAAAATTTATGCCCCGACTCTCCAGCTCCTGTATCAATCAGATAATTTCACGACGCTTTCCTGCTTATTGCCATCATCGACAGCCAGACTCTTACGCAATCCCACCGCGTTGGCTGCATGTTCTCGCCGTCTCAGTGCGATTTTGACGGCCTTACCTTTCACCCCATCAAATCAAAAGCCCTCACGTCTTTTTCACGCTCAGCGTGAGAAATACAGCCATTCTGTTGTATCTCTGCGACATCGTTCAGGGAATGCTATTTACCCCCTGAAACGCGGGCTGTTCCCCCGTCACCTGCGCGCAGAAAAAGCGCGTTTTTTTGTGCACGCACGGATCCTTGACGGATCCAGTCGCCCCGCGGGCCGGAAGGGCAAAAAGTCGTTCAAAAAAATTGTGCAAATTTGTGCACTATTGTGCATTGAAATAAACGCCCTGGAAGAGGGCGTTTTGGCTCATTTCTATAGCTTTGATGCAGGCTGGGCTAGATGTAAGGGTTGGACATACCAGCCTTTTGATAACCAACTCTCTGCAACCTCTTTACTCCTTGTTATTGCTGGTATTCCGATGCCGTTATTTACATGCATCCATGCTACTGGCTCTGCTTCCAGCGATACCAGAGCAATTTCATAAGCACGGCGTTCAATATTGTCTCTCACGTCTAGGCTGCCTATGCGCTCTTTGATTTCTTTAATCAGTTCTTTGTCGGTTAAAGTGGTCATTTGTTAATCCTCAAAACTTTATGCCCGGGCGCAAAAGCACGCGTTTTGTCTTTGCTTATTCGCCAGCCATCCTTGCGCGCCTCTTTTGCACAGCCAGCCCATGACGTACCTATATACTCACCGAAGTCTGGCGACTTATATTTGCCATCTGTACACTGGAGGCAATCACAATAGAGATGCATGGTGTAACTTGCGGCAATAGCCATATCAGTCTCCTTTGATGCCAGTGTTTACAACTTGGCAGGCCTCTTTGAGCACCCAGTCAACAGCGTCTTTCCATGCTCCGGTTTCGGCTGGCGGATTTTCACGCTTAACCTGTTCATAGAAACGCACCGCTCTAACCAGCCCATCTGGTACTGCTGGCGCTGGCGGCTCTTGATACATAGGGATAACACGGCGCGGATCCGCGTATTTATCTGGCGGACACTGAAATATCTCACCGAAACCATACTGCTTGACATCACGCAGTTCCTCATCATCAGTCCATGCAACAGGTTTCGCTTCCAGCGATGTGAGTGCGATTTTCAGTGCGATTAACATATTGTGATCGTTTTCATCAAGGCCAAATGGGATGTCTTCACGACACGATTCAAGGTCTGCGATTTTGCGTTGTAACCATTTTTTGGGAATAGTTGCCATAGATGCACCTCTCCTGTTTTCACTCCGGGAAAAATGACTGAATGTTCTTTCTTATCTCGCTAGTGCTGTGATTGCTTCCGGTGGCAGGTGTGCTGGCATATTTACTCTGAATATTATTCTTTGCTGGCGCAGCTCCTTCTTCCGGCCATTCGGCCAACCAATAGGCAAATGCAGGATCGCGTTTTATGAGTGCCAGCCCGGCCAGAAAGGCCGCGCGTTGCGCGCGGCTGCGTTCAGAGGCTGGCAGGCTGTCGAGGTAATTACACGCCTTCCGTTCACTATTGACGGCGGCGGGCTTCAGATAGAAACTTATCCGTCTGGTTGGTGTCGTCATTGGTTTACTCCTTGTCCATTGCGTACAGCCCATTAACCAGAGCAAACTGTGGCACCCCGTCCGCGATGAAAGTCGCATTAACTCCGCAGGCTTCGCGGATAGCGGGTGCCACAATCTCCGCCCCGCCACCGACAACCATCACCCGTCCGTAACCCGAAAAACCCGCCAGCGCGCGGATCACGCGTTGTTTCAGTGTTTCTTCCTTTTCACGAATAACCGCCATCAGGCTGGCGTAATGCGCGTCATTGTGGATGTGTTGGCGCAACCAGGCTTCATCATGGCGATGTTCGATAATGGTATTGGCGATGTGGTGACTGGTACGCATACCGTTAGCGGCCATCACCGACAGCACGGCATCGGCCATCAGGGAAACGCCTACGTGTGGATCGCAAAACACCTGGCTGATACCTGCCAGTTGCCCCTGAACCTTTGCCACATCCAGCGTGGTTCCGCCTAAATCCACAATCAGCAGGGATTCAAACGGACTCATGTCAGCCAGTGCCTTAAAGCCAGCCGGAATGGATTCAGGCATAACCCGCACGTTACGGATAGTGAATGCTTCGCCGTTCTGGTACTCCACCGGGCGCATAACGTTCGCTTTTTTGCGGTTGATGTTGGCCATGTCCGGCTGTGCGTTTGTGTCGAAATACTCGCTCAGTGGCAGGGTGACAACCACATCCACCTCCTGTGGCGTGATGCCTGATTTGACCAGCGCGTGATGAATGGCAATGACATTCACATCGCTGTACTGGTATTGCGTGTCGGTCGTCTGGACAAAGCGATCGCTGACCGGATCAAAACCATAGCGCACGCCATCAAGCATGTAGTTCGCGGGCTGCGTGCCACCGAACGGCGCAGACCATTCCGACTTGAAGCTGTTCGGGCTGATGGCGTTGCGGCGTTCGCCGTTCTCAGTCCATGCCAGCTTGATGTTGGTGGAGCCGTCGTCGATACAAATTTTCATGTCGCTTTTCCTTATGTTGATTAATTAATCGTTTACGGGATTCTGAAATCCCGTTTTTGCCTGTTTTGTGCGCGCTTCATATATCGCGGCGCGTTTTTTGCTCATTTACGGGATTTGTGAATCCCGTTTCTGTCTGTTTTTTGTTTCCACTGGTCAGGCCACCCCGCAGCAGGTCTGCTTTGCGGCGGGCGCGTTCAGTGGTTTCACTGATTCTCTGTGCGTGCTCTGCGTCGCGGATGGCGCGCAGCATGTCAGAAAGCACGGTAACGGGTGTTTTCATGGTGTTCTGGTCCTGCTGAAGTGTGGATGCCAGGCGTGCGGCGGCTTCAGGGTCTGATGCCCCCAGCTGTTCCAGATAGCTGGCGACCGGGTTATGGCGGATCTCCGTGCTGCTTACGCCGTGATTACGGCTCAGGCGTTGCCAGAGCTGCGTGATTCGGCTGTCCGGGCGGGTATCCGGTTTGCGTACAATTTCAAATCCCTGCGGTGCAATGATGCTGCCGTCAACGTACAGACTGCCGCCCCGTAACAGGTGCTGCATTTGTTGTTCACCGATATGCAGGCCGAGAGATTCAGCAGACTCCCGCCATTCTCTAGCGAGTAATTCGTGGTTATCAGGCAAAGGCCGCTGCTGTTTGCGGCTCTGTGTCCAGCTCTGCATTTCATCACTGCTGTTTTTTGCCTGTTTGTCACGAAGCGAACGCATCAGCGCCCGGCGTTCGTGCCGTTTCAGTGAGCGCATCCATTCGTTCACTTCAATGCCGTCAGGAAGCTGCGGCCACGGTGCTGGCCGTTCTTCCGGCTGTTCTGTCCCGTTGTTGTCCGTTTCCTGTACACGGGGACAGTTATTGCCACGAGTCCAAGGGGCGGCAGGGCCGCCCTGAAGGTCAAAACCATTTTCGCGGGCGCTGTCTTCCACTTCCGGTTTACGTCTTACCAGCTTCCAGTTATCCGGATGCGTGCACACACGGGAGGATTCCCCGATGAGCGGCGACCAGATCCCGTAAATCTGTACACTCTGTTCGCCGTAATCGTTCAGCTCATCTGCGAGGTCGTAGGCGGTGCGAATCAGGTAGTCTTTGCGTGGAACAAGTACGCCGCCCTGTTTCTCTATGTAGGTGGCAAAACATCCGGCATCAGCGGCAGCGAGTACCGCATCCATTGCGTCATCCTTCAGCCGTTGCGGGCCTTCCGGGTTGCGTGCCATCTGGCTGGCAAGGCGGCGGAGTTCACGCCACACCTGACGGGAGGGGATACCAAAGAACTGGAACTGGCGGACACGGTGAAGGCGCGCCCAGCCGATGGCGCGTTCCACGCTCTCGGCCATTGATTTTCCGGTTTCGTGGTCAACGCGTGGCTTGCCCGTTTTCGGGTCGATGCCATCCACGGCGCGGCTGTCCAGGTTCTTTCCGATGTAGGTGGCGATGTAGCTGGTTGGCGTACCTTTTGAGCCGTCGACGTACTCCGCCTTAAAGCGTGGGGTAATATCATCACCCAGCTCGTGACGATCTTCCTGAATGGCAATATCGCGGGTGTGGGACACAATGGTGTCGATTTCTTCCGGATGAGCAAAGACCATCATATGCCAGTGCACGGTGCCGTCATGGTGAGGCTCCACCGTGCGGATGCCATACCAGCGCAGGCCGTCGCGGTTCAGTTTCTTGCGGACCGCCGCAAAAAACGTGTTAACCAGGTAATCGCTGGAGTCGCGCATGGTGGCCCCGTTCCATTTGGGATTCGGATGACCGTTCTCTGTTGTGGCGTGGTATTTTGACGGGCAGGTGACAGTCAGAAACACCGCTTTGTCGCCACGGGCTTCGGCCAGAAGTTCCAGCCCCTTCATGGTGGCCATCATTTCTGCCTTACGGTGAACCGGGTTACTTACTCCCGCGTAATACACTGTTTCGAGATCAATCGTGAACCCGTCTTCGTTTTCCAGCATAAAACTTTTCAGGAAATCGCGTGTTTTCTCGCGCTGTGCGCGAAACTCGCTTAACGCGTCCTGGCTCAGATAGGGTGATGTTTTTCTGGAAACCAGACAGGCGGCGCGGAGTTGTTCTTCTCTCCACTCGCAACGTAACAGCCACAGTTTGCGTTTCCACCATTCCGCACAGGTCAGGCGAAGGATTGCGCCCGGCAGCAGCTCCGTGTCCGGTTCGTTCCTCCGGTCTTTGTCTGTTGTCAGTGCGTCATAATGTGGAGGCATGGCGTGCAGGTGTAACGCCATGCGGGCCAGCATCTGATACGCCTTCAGCGTTACATCCATGGTCAGTTCGCCATCAGTCGCGCCAAAGCCATCGCAGAGTTTTTCGAAGGTGCTGCTGAACATCGCCGCCGTCATGGTGGCCAGCGTCTGTATCTGGTGTTTGTTGAGCTGCGGCAGGTAAAGCAAATCGTCCAGGCGTTCGCGTCCGGCAAGGGAGCGATAACCCGGTGTCAGCCAGCGGCTGTCGGTGCGGTCCAGACGTTCGAATATTTTGCGCAGGGTTCCGCGTGCATAGCGTTCCGCCTGCCAGCTCTTTTTGCCTTTCTGACGATCGGCTTCCTGCTTCTTGCGCAGGAAAGAGAGGTGGCGGCTCAGAGGTTCTCGCAGATAAACGGGAAGCGCCTTCAGTGTGGCAAAGGCACGGGCCACCGGGTCTTGTTCTGTTGCCCGGCGCTTACTGATGATGCTCTGTGCCAGCTTTTCACGCTGTCCGGCTTCCTCAAGGGATGCCATGAGTTTTTTACCCATGGCGGATTGTGCGAAAAAGGCTTCCTCCTTCGCTTCCTGTTCTTCCCGGGCCTTTTTGTCCGCCTCAAGGTAGTAACGGATGGCGCGTTGCAGGTCGGTTTCAGTTTCCTGCCTGTGCTCCGTAAATCTGGCCGGATCAATGGCTGGCCGTGGTTCATTCCAGCTCCATGCAAACTCACTCATGGCTGGTATCCCGTCACGCGCTGCCACTCCTGCGAGAAGAGGGCAGAAAGGCGGTTAAATTCAGCGGTGTATTCACTCAGCGAGGCACACCCGCCAGCAGTGCGATGCGCCAGCATTGCCGCAAATACGGAGGCCGGGGAGTCGTAATACGCCAGCAGTGATTCTCCGTGTGGTGTCAGGCAGTGCAACGCCAGCCCGTGTGGTGTGAAGTCCACGCGGTAGCAGTCGTCTACTGTGAAATAAAGGGTGTCTGCATTCTCTGGTTTTGTGGTGCGTGCTCTGTTGTCACGACCACGGATGTAGAGATCAAATAATCCCTGAAGAACGGGAGCCAGACGGGTGTCCTGTGTGCGCACCCATCTTGTGAAGTCATGAGCGTCAATCATGCTGCAATTCTCTTTACTACAGATGTGCGAAGGCCTCCCGCCGCAAGGTGCAGGAAAGGCCCGGAACAGGAATTAATGGAGTTTGTTTTGCTACTGGAAGAGTTGTTGCAGCTCGCGCAGATCATCCGCCAGATAGCTGAAAACAGAGGCGGAATAGATGTTCGATAGCGCGTGGCTGCGCTCATGCAGCATATTGATGTGCATGATTTGCGCGACGCGTGATGCGCGGAAAAGCCTACGGTTGATTTCAGTCTGGATGTGACGACGCGCAGCGTATGCGCGCTGTTGTTTGCGGTTTGCCATGGTGTGGCCTCTTTGCTCGGTGATAGAAATAGCTCACCATCCAGAGTTGAGAATCTCGGGGTGGCGAGACGTACAGGGTTCTCAACACCGGAGAGCAAAGAATCCGGCCCGACCGAAGTCGGCCCCGTACGCCCCGCCATAATTCTGACGCGAAAAAGACGTGGCAATACAGTACGCACAAAAAAACCGCTGGCGCGGTTATGCGCTTTGCTCTGTATCGGGTTGAGAATCCCGGCACCCGTTTTATGAGGTGCAGCGGAAATGTAACCTGACTGATTGCGGCATGGCAAGCGGTTTTTTTGTGTGTGCATGTTCTGGTTTCTTACTGGTTCAGAAAAAAATCAAAAACCTTGTCAATGCGTTGCAGCAGCTCTTGCTGTATTGCTTCCGGCGTTTCCGGTTCGCCTGGTGCCTCCAACGTCGCGCAGAAATCAGCGATTTCATGATGGAGTGTCAGGCGAATGGCAGGAGCCGTGGTTCTGGCGTGCTCCAGCTCATCCAGCAGTGCCAGCACAGCAGACGGCGAGAGCATTGCGCGAAATGCCAGTAATTTTTGAGGCGTTGCCATTCGTTGCAGGGCAAATGCCAGTTCGCGTAGCTTCTGGTGGTTGATGGTGCTCATGTTCTGGCTTCCTTTAGTAGCTGGTTAAACATGTGAGTAAGTGGATTGCTACACCCGAACGGCATCGGGTTTACGTGGTAAGAAGCCTGGCCTCCAGTTTTGCGAGCGCGACCACCTGTGCTGCGGTTTGTTCTGATGACTAAGCCGCCGCGCCAAAGTTGGCGTAACTCAGCATTAATGGCTGTGGTTGGAGTATTCAGTGCTGCGGCGATCTCTCCGCCGCTACAACCCGGATGAGTAGCGATGTAGTCCAGAATGGTCATCTGCGTGGCTCCTGTACCTGTCGGATAAGATTCACCCGCGCCACGTTGGTGGCGCAGAAGTAAGTACCGTCAGTGAGGTAGATGTGGTGTGCATCCTTTTCCGAACGATGTTTGTCGATAGTGGTAATCAGGCGTTCGTCGACCTCGTATTCGCGCCCTCTGGAGGTAAAGCGAACGACGGGAAAATGCTTAATTGCCATTGCACCCCCTTTGTCCAGTAACCCTATGCGTTAAATACGGTGTGTCGGGCGTCATCAATGAATGCAACTTGAGAGCGCTCTATCAGGCGGAGATTTGTCAGAAGCGCTGATTCCCTTATGGGGTGAGGAGTGATCAGGTATTTGTTCTGTAATCCGGCGATAATGGTGTATCGCTGTGGCTCCGAGCCAATAGTGTAAATAAGGCGTCCGGTGTCAGATAAATCCAGTCCGGTGACTGGTTTAGTTTTGAGAAGCGCAAGTTCCACACCCTGTTCTTCGATGATTTTGGCAGCCTCTGCCGTGACTTTTGCGACTATCATTGTGTGGGTTGCGACGTCCATGTGAGCATTGGCCACGGCTTCTTTCGCTACTTCGCTTTCCATCTTTGAAATTTCTTTCAGTGCTCTGATGATACCTTCTTCTTTTGCGTGCATTTTTGTATCTCCGTTATTTGCGTGTGCGAATACCTCCGTTAATACGGATGGTTTTCACGTTTTCTTATTTGATTTGATGTTTTATTTGTATCGTTATTCATCAGAGAAAAAACGCTCGATCTTTTTCACTGAATTAATAATTCGCATAATCCCAATGGCGCAGGCCACCGAAATAATCAGAACAAGCCATGAGATAAATATACTCATGCGATATTCCCCAGCTTATACGGTTCAATATGTTCTCCGCATTCTGCGGCACAGATCAGCTCGGAAAGTTCGTTAAGTGCATCCAGATCATCAGCGTAAAAAGCCACGTCATACAGACTCCGGATTGCCCTGGTCAATGAGTCACGGGCTGCACGTTCAGCATGAGAGCCTGATGCACTTAAGCGAAAATAAAAACGCTCAAGTGCTTTGTTGATGAGTGTTTTATATTCTTTGTCCATTGCAACACCCTTTAATCTGCTTTCTGAATTTCAGCTTCTGAATCCATGCAAATAATTTCGATATAGGGTTCATTGCCATTAGCCTGGCGCGCTTTTTCAGCTTTGCTAATGATTTCTCGTACGGTCTGGTACGGAAGTTCCACAAGCAGTCGCGTGCCGTTCAGATAAACGTAAGTGGCTTCGTCGGCTCCGTTTTTACCCGCCGGAGCCACTCCATCAATAGCGGATGCGCGTAATAACAGTTCACCGCGAAAATCAATAAAACGGATAAATACACCTTGTGCATGGTCTTTGGTCATAAAGCACCTGTTATAAATCAGCCTGTTTAATAAAACTTTGTCCGCGAAGCAGACGATCAACCGTGCGTAGTGCTTCGTATAATGTGAAATCCTGCCCGAACTGATTTTCGCCGCTGCTTAGAGCAAAAATGCGGTTTCCAGTAAACGGATTGCGTGGGCATTTGTGGACCACGATTCCAGCTTTCTCAATCAGCCAGGCATGCTCGCCGATTTGTTTTACTGGGTAGCCATCCGGCGTTGCGTGTGTATCACTCAGGCTGTAGCGGATGTTGCTGCGTGATGCACTGGTAGCGAAACGGTTAGCGTGACGTTCAGCACCATTACGAAAGCGTGAATTACGTTGCTGTTTCATGTTAAAGACTCTGTACAGATTTAATTATTCCGGCATAGCGGCCGAACTCAAAATATTTGCGATTAAATCGCATCGCATTGTTTTCACGTTGTGCGGACTGCTGGTTCATTTTCGTTTGCCTCCGCACATGAGAATTACGCCGCTTAAGAGGTAACCGAAGTTAATTGATAGTATTACAATTAACATAAGGTCCAATTTGTCCATGCCACACATAATTACCCTCATTGCAGTAGTTGTGGTTTATCAGGTTTCTCACCCGATAAACCAGATAACAAACGCTATAAACATCGCCCCAATAGCTGCCGGGAAAAGCCCTTTGGTATAAGCGGCGATATATTCAATGCTGAGTTCAATAAAGCGTTCTTCATGTCCCGTTAACTTACGAAACAAATAGATCGCTATTACGCCTGTCTCAATAAAAACAAGGGTCAGAATGGCGCTGATGATATGGCTGGTCATTTATGACTAAAGCCCCAGCCACAACAACCATGCATCGCGGCGTTCTTTCGGTTGCTCAAAAAACGCTTTGCGCATGCCTTCGTTAAATGCTGGCAGATATACCCAGTTTTCTGATGCACGCGTCTTTACTGAACCTGGTTTCACAAAGTCAATTGTCGGTAGCTTTGCTGCGTCAATCATGGTTCTGACTGTGGATTCCTTGCGGCCGATCATCTTGGCGAATAGTTGATATGGCACCGCTTCAAGTGGATATGGTGCTACCTGAATGAAGCCCCCAAGCTCTGATTCGCTCATTGTGGTAATCTCCCTAATTCGTTCGAATGGCTCAAAATGGCTTATATCGGCTTATTTGAGTGTTTTTATGTTTGTGCCCGATGTGGCATGTTGCGATGGAGGATATGCCCGATATGGCATCTTTGTCAAGCATGGGTGAAAAATTTCGCCTGATTCGTGAAGCAGAAGGTATGACCCGCCAGGAGTTTGCGGATTGTGTTGGGCTGCCTTATGGGACGGTAACTAACTATGAGGTGAGGGGGAAGCAAGTAACAGAGGGTGCCTTACTTAAGGTTACGAAACACCCTAAATTTAAGAAATATGCTTATTGGTTATCAACAGATGAAACGATGCCGGAGGTTGGGCAAATTTCTCCGGCTCTCTCTCTTGATGGTTCCTGCAATTCGGAGGGAGATCGTGTTTCAACCGAAACAATCCAAAAATTATCCCGCTGAGGCCAGAAAACTGGTTAGACCTGCTTTTTGTCTGGTCTGATTATTGCTGGAAAGAGGCTGGAGAAATTGTAGAGCGGTTCATTGGAGGGCTTCGCAATGTCGATTAAGAAGCTCGAAGATGGTCGTTATTTGCTGGACATCAGGCCGAACGGACGCAAGGGAAAGCGCGTGCGTAAGGTATTTGACAAAAAATCGGTAGCGGTGGCCACTGAACGCTACATCATGGCGAACGCTGAAAAGCGGGAATATATACAGGGCTACCGTGATCGTCGAACGCTAAATGATTTGCTTGAGTTGTGGTGGATGTATCACGGCCAGCACAGGCGTAAGGCGGAAGAAGACCGAAAACAACTGCGCAACATAATCAATGAGCTTGGCGCTGATATGCAGGCTGTGGATCTTGATAAGCTAAAAATTATCGCGTGGCGTTCTCAAAAGATAGCTGATGGATTGAAACCGTCATCTGCTAACAGATACATGAATCGGTTATCCGGAATGTTTACCGTACTGAAGAAAATAGGCCTCTGGGATGCAGAACATCCGGTAAGGGGAATTTCTATTCTTTATGTATCTCCACGAGAAATGGCTTTCCTGTCCCAGAAGGAAGTGGCGTTATTGCTCGATACACTGGAGGGCGATTACTGGCGTGTTGCGCTTTTGTGTTTAAGCACGGGGGCGCGCTGGAGTGAAGCCTGTAAGCTTCGTGGTGAACAGATAGTTCATAACCGTGTAACGTTTCTTGAAACCAAAAATGGCCGAAAGAGAACAGTGCCAATTTCGCAGGCAGTTTGTGAGGCGATCAAAACCAGAGAAACAGGCGGCTTGTTTGAGGTGAAGTACCGGGAATTCTGCTTGGCGCTGAAAAGAGTTAAGCCCGATTTGCCAAAAGGCCAGGCTGCACATGTGCTGCGGCATACGTTCGCCAGCCATTTTGTGATGAACGGAGGAAACATTATTGCGCTTCAGAAGATTCTTGGCCACGCAACCATTCAGCAAACAATGGCATATGCACATTTTGCACCGGATTACCTGCAGGATGCGGTGGCCCTTAATCCGCTGAAAGGTGGCGTGAGTGTCCACGCAGTGTCCACGGGGGATTAATTTTATATAGCCTGAAATGGCTTAAAGGGCGATACTGAATAACAATTTTTCAGTATTGCCCGTCTAAATGGTTATGTTGTTATCTGTATGATTATGAACGTTTTTTCAGATTAAACAGCAGTTTGCAAATGGGCGTTTGTTAATAAAGGAGCCTTAGATTGTCAGAGACTGAAAAAGGGTTAAAAATCCTTGTTGATGAAAATATGCCTTATGCCCGCGACTTATTTAGCCGTTTGGGTGAGGTGACCGCGGTTCCCGGGCGTCCAATCCCCGTGGCTCAACTGGCAGACGCGGATGCGCTGATGGTGCGTTCGGTCACGAAAGTGAATGAATCTTTGCTGGGAGGAAAACCCATTAAATTTGTTGGCACTGCCACCGCGGGGACCGACCATGTCGATGAAGCGTGGTTAAAGCAGGCGGGAATTGGTTTTTCCGCGGCACCAGGCTGTAATGCGATTGCGGTGGTGGAATATGTTTTCTCCTCACTGCTGATGCTTGCCGAACGCGATGGATTTTCACTGCACGACCGTACAGTGGGGATCGTGGGCGTTGGTAACGTTGGTCGCCGTTTACAGGCGCGACTGGAAGCGTTAGGGATTACAACCTTGCTTTGCGATCCGCCTCGCGCCGACCGTGGGGATGAGGGGGATTTCCGCTCGCTGGATGAATTAGTTCAGCATGCGGATATTCTGACTTTCCATACGCCACTCTTCAAAGACGGGCCGTACAAAACGCTGCATCTGGCGGATGAAAAACTGATCCGTAGCCTGAAACCAGGAGCGATTCTGATTAACGCCTGCCGTGGCGCAGTCGTCGATAATACTGCCCTATTGACCTGTCTGAACGAAGGCCAGAAGTTAAGCGTAGTGCTGGATGTCTGGGAAGGCGAACCGGAACTCAACGTGGAATTGCTGAAAAAAGTGGATATCGGCACGCCGCATATCGCAGGCTATACCCTGGAAGGTAAAGCACGCGGTACTACGCAAGTGTTTGAAGCTTATAGCAAGTTTATTGGGCATGAACAACACGTTGCGCTGGATACGTTGCTGCCCGCGCCAGAGTTTGGCCGCATTACGCTGCATGGCCCGCTCGATCAACCGACGCTGAAAAGGCTGGTGCATTTGGTGTATGATGTGCGCCGCGATGACGCACCGCTGCGTAAAGTCGCCGGAATACCGGGTGAGTTCGATAAGCTGCGCAAAAACTATCTTGAGCGCCGTGAATGGTCATCTCTGTATGTAATTTGTGATGACGCCAGCGCGGCATCATTGCTGTGTAAACTGGGTTTTAACGCCGTTCATCATCCGGCACGTTAATCTCTTCTTCATGCTCTCTGCTGTAATATTGGCAGGGAGCTTTGCTATTTCTGGAGTAAACCACCATGTCTGAAGGCTGGAACATTGCCGTCCTGGGCGCAACTGGCGCTGTGGGCGAAGCCCTGCTTGAAACGCTGGCTGAACGTCAGTTCCCGGTTGGGGAAATTTATGCACTGGCACGTAACGAAAGCGCAGGCGAACAACTGCGCTTTGGTGGTAAGACAATCACCGTGCAGGATGCCGCTGAATTCGACTGGACGCAGGCGCAGCTGGCGTTTTTTGTCGCAGGCAAAGAAGCTACCGGTGCCTGGGTTGAAGAAGCGACCAACTCAGGTTGCCTGGTGATCGATAGCAGCGGATTGTTTGCTCTCGAACCTGACGTACCGCTGGTGGTGCCGGAAGTAAACCCGTTTGTACTGACCGATTACCGCAACCGGAATGTCATCGCCGTACCGGACAGTCTGACCAGCCAACTGCTGGCGGCACTGAAACCGTTAATCGATCAGGGCGGTTTGTCGCGTATCAGCGTTACCAGCCTGATTTCAGCCTCCGCCCAGGGCAAAAAAGCGGTCGATGCGTTAGCGGGGCAGAGTGCGAAATTGCTCAACGGCATTCCGATTGATGAAGAAGATTTCTTCGGGCGTCAGCTGGCGTTCAACATGCTGCCGTTACTGCCGGATAGCGAAGGTAGCGTGCGTGAAGAACGTCGTATCGTTGACGAAGTACGCAAAATCCTGCAGGACGAAGGGCTGATGATTTCGGCAAGCGTCGTCCAGGCACCGGTATTCTACGGTCATGCCCAGATGGTCAACTTTGAAGCTCTGCGTCCGCTGGCGGCAGAAGAAGCGCGTGATGCGTTTGCTCAGGGCGAAGATATTGTGCTCTCTGAAGAGAACGAATTCCCGACTCAGGTGGGGGATGCTTCTGGTACGCCGCATCTTTCCGTTGGCTGCGTACGTAATGACTACGGTATGCCGGAGCAAGTTCAGTTCTGGTCGGTGGCCGATAACGTTCGCTTTGGCGGCGCGCTGATGGCAGTAAAAATCGCCGAGAAACTGGTGCAGGAGTATCTGTACTAATGTCCGACCAGCAACAACCGCCAGTTTATAAAATTGCGCTGGGCATTGAGTACGACGGCAGTAAGTATTACGGCTGGCAACGGCAGAACGAAGTCCGCAGTGTGCAGGAGAAGCTGGAAAAGGCGCTCTCCCAGGTGGCGAACGAACCGATCACCGTCTTCTGCGCCGGGCGTACTGACGCAGGTGTACACGGCACCGGGCAGGTTGTGCATTTCGAAACGACCGCGCAGCGCAAAGACGCTGCGTGGACGTTGGGCGTAAATGCGAATTTACCTGGTGACATCGCCGTGCGTTGGGTTAAAGCTGTACCTGATGATTTTCATGCCCGATTTAGCGCCACGGCTCGCCGTTATCGCTACATCATCTACAATCATCGGCTGCGCCCGGCGGTACTGAGTAAAGGGGTAACCCATTTTTACGAACCGCTGGACGCTGAACGGATGCATCGGGCTGCGCAATGCTTGCTGGGCGAGAATGATTTCACCTCGTTCCGTGCGGTGCAGTGCCAGTCCCGAACCCCGTGGCGCAACGTTATGCATATTAATGTCACGCGTCACGGTCCTTATGTGGTGGTAGATATCAAAGCGAATGCCTTTGTACATCATATGGTCAGGAATATTGTCGGCAGCCTGATGGAAGTCGGTGCCCACAACCAGCCGGAGAGCTGGATAGCAGAGTTGCTGGCGGCAAAGGACAGAACGCTGGCGGCAGCAACGGCAAAAGCGGAAGGGCTGTATCTGGTCGCGGTGGATTACCCTGACCGGTATGATCTTCCAAAACCGCCAATGGGCCCGCTATTTCTGGCGGACTAACAAGAATAATGCTCGGAACATTTCAGGCTGTAGCCAACGTAGTTACAGCCTGAAAGATGACGAGTACAAGGCATAGGCTAATATGGACCTGATTTATTTCCTCATCGATTTTATCCTGCACATTGACGTGCATCTGGCAGAACTGGTCGCGGAGTATGGCGTCTGGGTTTATGCCATTTTGTTCTTAATTTTGTTCTGTGAAACCGGTCTGGTGGTAACGCCGTTTTTACCGGGTGATTCATTGCTGTTTGTTGCCGGTGCGTTGGCATCACTGGAAACCAACGATCTCAACGTCCATATGATGGTGGTGCTGATGCTGATCGCCGCGATTGTGGGTGACGCGGTGAACTACACCATTGGACGGTTATTTGGTGACAAACTGTTCAGTAATCCGGATTCGAAAATCTTTCGTCGCAGTTATCTTGATAAGACTCATCAGTTTTATGAGAAACATGGCGGCAAAACGATTATTCTCGCCCGTTTTGTGCCGATCGTCAGAACGTTCGCGCCGTTCGTTGCGGGAATGGGCCACATGTCGTATCGTCATTTCGCCGCTTTTAACGTCATCGGCGCGTTGCTATGGGTACTGATTTTTACCTACGCGGGTTATTTCTTCGGAACGCTCCCCTTCATTCAGAGCAACCTTAAACTGATGATTGTTGGCATTATTTTTGTTTCAATATTGCCAGGTGTTTTCGAATTTATTCGCCACAAACGCGCTGCGGCACGCGCCGCAAAATAAAAAGTAACTCCGCGGTTCGACCACTTTTTTATCCAAAGTTTCGGGCTGTTATGTTTTAATGTGCAACATTCATGGTCTGTTGGGGGCAAAAATGGCATTATGCGTCCCCAAAGATAAAACTGGCATCGAACCAGGTTCAGACAGAAAGGTCCCTAATGAGCTGGATTGAACGAATTAAAAGCAACATTACTCCCACCCGCAAGGCGAGCATTCCTGAAGGGGTGTGGACTAAGTGTGATAGCTGCGGTCAGGTTTTATACCGCGCTGAGCTGGAACGTAATCTTGAGGTCTGTCCGAAGTGTGACCATCACATGCGTATGACAGCGCGTAATCGCCTGCATAGCCTGTTAGATGAAGGAAGCCTTGTGGAGCTGGGTAGCGAGCTTGAGCCGAAAGATGTGCTGAAGTTTCGTGACTCCAAGAAGTATAAAGACCGTCTGGCATCTGCGCAGAAAGAAACCGGCGAAAAAGATGCGCTGGTGGTGATGAAAGGCACCCTGTATGGAATGCCAGTTGTCGCTGCGGCATTCGAATTCGCCTTTATGGGCGGTTCCATGGGGTCTGTGGTAGGTGCACGTTTCGTGCGTGCCGTTGAGCAGGCGCTGGAAGATAACTGCCCACTGATCTGCTTCTCCGCCTCTGGTGGCGCACGTATGCAGGAAGCACTGATGTCGCTGATGCAGATGGCGAAAACCTCTGCGGCGCTGGCAAAAATGCAGGAGCGCGGCTTGCCGTACATCTCCGTGCTGACCGACCCGACCATGGGTGGTGTTTCTGCAAGTTTCGCCATGCTGGGCGATCTCAACATCGCTGAACCGAAAGCGTTAATCGGCTTTGCCGGTCCGCGTGTTATCGAACAGACCGTTCGCGAAAAACTTCCGCCAGGATTCCAGCGCAGTGAATTCCTGATCGAGAAAGGCGCGATCGACATGATCGTCCGTCGTCCGGAAATGCGCCTGAAACTGGCGAGCATTCTGGCGAAGTTGATGAATCTGCCAGCGCCGAATCCTGAAGCGCCGCGTGAAGGCGTAGTGGTGCCACCGGTACCAGATCAGGAACCTGAGGCCTGATAACTGATAAGGGCAGGGCCACTGGCTCTGCCCTTTTGCTATTCTCACCGTAACGAATCAGCGGATACCATGATTATCAAACGCACTCCTCAAGCCGCGTCGCCTCTGGCTTCGTGGCTTTCTTATCTGGAAAACCTGCACAGTAAAACTATCGATCTCGGCCTTGAGCGCGTGAGCCAGGTCGCGGCGCGTCTTGGCGTTCTGAAACCAGCGCCATTTGTGTTTACCGTTGCGGGTACGAATGGCAAAGGCACCACCTGCCGTACGCTGGAGTCGATTCTGATGGCGGCAGGGTACAAAGTGGGCGTCTACAGTTCACCGCATCTGGTGCGTTATACCGAGCGCGTACGTGTGCAGGAGCAGGAATTGCCGGAATCGGCCCACACCGCCTCTTTTGCGGAGATTGAATCGGCACGCGGTGATATTTCCCTGACCTATTTCGAGTACGGTACGCTGTCGGCGTTGTGGCTGTTCAAACAGGCACAACTTGACGTGGTGATTCTGGAAGTAGGGCTGGGCGGTCGTCTGGACGCAACCAATATTGTCGATGCCGATGTTGCGGTAGTAACCAGCATTGCGCTGGATCATACCGACTGGCTGGGGCCAGATCGCGAAAGCATTGGTCGCGAGAAAGCAGGCATCTTCCGCAGCGAAAAACCGGCAATTGTCGGTGAGCCGGAAATGCCTTCTACCATTGCTGATGTGGCGCAGGAAAAAAGTGCACTGTTACAACGTCGGGGCGTTGAGTGGAACTATTCCGTCACCGATCATGACTGGGCGTTTAGCGATGCTCACGGCACGCTGGAAAATCTGCCGTTGCCGCTTGTCCCGCAACCGAATGCCGCAACGGCGCTGGCGGCACTGCGTGCCAGCGGGCTGGAGGTCAGTGAAAATGCCATTCGCGACGGGATTGCCAGCGCAATTTTGCCGGGACGTTTCCAGATTGTGAGCGAGTCGCCACGCGTTATTTTTGATGTCGCGCATAATCCACATGCGGCGGAATATCTCACCGGGCGTATGAAAGCGCTACCGAAAAACGGGCGCGTGCTGGCGGTTATCGGTATGCTACATGATAAAGATATTGCCGGAACTCTGGCCTGGTTGAAAAGCGTGGTTGATGACTGGTATTGTGCGCCACTGGAAGGGCCGCGCGGTGCCACGGCAGAACAACTGCTTGAGCATTTGGGTAACGGCAAATCATTTGATAGCGTGGCGCAGGCATGGGATGCCGCAATGGCGGACGCTAAAGCGGAAGATACCGTGCTGGTGTGTGGTTCGTTCCACACGGTCGCACATGTCATGGAAGTGATTGACGCGAGGAGAAGCGGTGGCAAGTAAGTTTCAGAATCGGTTAGTGGGCACGATCGTGCTGGTGGCGCTGGGGGTGATTGTACTTCCAGGGCTGCTGGACGGGCAGAAAAAACATTATCAGGATGAGTTTGCGGCTATCCCGCTGGTGCCAAAAGCGGGCGATCGCGATGAGCCTGATATGATGCCAGCCGCCACCCAGGCGTTGCCGACGCAGCCGCCGGAAGGCGCAGCGGAAGAGGTACGGGCAGGTGATGCCGCAGCACCGTCGCTCGATCCGGCCACTATTGCAGCCAATAACACCGAGTTTGAACCGGAACCTGCACCGGTCGCCCCACCGAAGCGGAAACCGGTGGAGCCGCTTAAGCCAAAGGTTGAAGCACCACCTGCGCCGAAGCCAGAACCGAAGCCGGTCGTGGAAGAAAAAGCAGCGCCAACGGGTAAAGCCTATGTTGTGCAACTGGGCGCGCTGAAAAATGCCGATAAAGTGAATGAGATTGTCGGTAAGCTGCGCGGTGCCGGTTATCGGGTTTATACGTCGCCATCCACGCCAGTGCAGGGTAAAATTACCCGTATTCTGGTTGGGCCAGATGCCTCGAAAGATAAGCTGAAAGGTTCGCTGGGTGAGTTGAAGCAACTTTCTGGCTTAAGTGGCGTGGTAATGGGCTATACGCCGAATTAATACGGTCTTGCCTGATGCGACGCTGGCGCGTCTTATCAGGCCTGCGCAGGGGTAGAACCGTAGGTCGAATAAGGCGTTCACGCCGCATCCGACACGCATTGTCCGATGCCGCAAAGGCATAAAAAGTCGATGGCGTTGAATATTTTTTCAGCGCCATTTTTATTGATGCGTGGGAAGGAAATCCCTACGCAAACGTTTTCTTTTTCTGTTAGAATGCGCCCCGAACAGGATGACAGGGCGTAAAATCGTGGGACACATATGGTCTGGATTGATTACGCCATAATCGCGGTGATTGCTTTTTCCTCTCTGGTTAGCCTGATCCGCGGCTTTGTTCGTGAAGCGTTATCGCTGGTGACATGGGGTTGTGCTTTCTTTGTTGCCAGTCATTACTACACTTACCTGTCAGTCTGGTTTACGGGCTTTGAAGACGAACTGGTTCGAAATGGGATTGCCATCGCGGTACTGTTTATCGCTACCCTGATCGTTGGTGCTATCGTGAACTTCGTGATAGGCCAGTTGGTGGAGAAAACGGGGTTGTCAGGCACCGATCGGGTGCTGGGCGTCTGTTTCGGTGCGTTGCGCGGTGTGTTGATTGTTGCCGCCATTCTCTTCTTTCTCGACTCCTTTACCGGGGTGTCGAAAAGCGAAGACTGGAGCAAATCACAGCTGATCCCGCAGTTCAGTTTTATCATCAGATGGTTTTTTGATTATCTGCAAAGCTCGTCAAGTTTCTTGCCCAGAGCGTAAGTGCTCTGAGATGTGGCTTAACGAGGAAAAAGACGTATGTGCGGTATTGTCGGTATCGCCGGTGTTATGCCGGTTAACCAGTCGATTTATGATGCCTTAACGGTGCTTCAGCATCGCGGTCAGGATGCCGCCGGCATCATCACCATAGATGCCAATAACTGCTTCCGTTTGCGTAAAGCGAACGGGCTGGTGAGCGATGTATTTGAAGCTCGCCATATGCAGCGTTTGCAGGGCAATATGGGCATTGGTCATGTGCGTTACCCTACGGCTGGCAGCTCCAGCGCCTCTGAAGCGCAGCCGTTTTACGTTAACTCCCCGTATGGCATTACGCTTGCCCACAACGGCAATCTGACCAACGCTCACGAGTTGCGTAAAAAACTGTTTGAAGAAAAACGCCGCCACATCAACACCACTTCCGACTCGGAAATTCTGCTTAATATCTTTGCCAGCGAACTGGACAATTTCCGCCACTACCCGCTGGAAGCCGACAATATTTTCGCTGCCATTGCTGCCACAAACCGCTTAATCCGCGGCGCGTATGCCTGCGTGGCGATGATTATCGGCCATGGTATGGTTGCTTTCCGCGATCCAAACGGGATTCGTCCGCTCGTACTGGGAAAACGTGATATTGACGAGAACCGCACAGAATATATGGTCGCTTCCGAAAGCGTTGCGCTCGATACGCTGGGCTTTGATTTCCTGCGTGACGTCGCGCCGGGCGAAGCGATTTACATCACTGAAGAAGGGCAGTTGTTTACCCGTCAATGTGCTGACAATCCGGTCAGCAATCCGTGCCTGTTTGAGTATGTATACTTTGCTCGCCCGGACTCGTTCATCGACAAAATTTCCGTTTACAGCGCCCGCGTGAATATGGGCACGAAACTGGGCGAGAAAATTGCCCGCGAATGGGAAGATCTGGATATCGACGTGGTGATCCCGATCCCGGAAACCTCTTGTGATATCGCGCTGGAAATCGCGCGTATTCTGGGCAAACCGTACCGTCAGGGCTTCGTTAAAAACCGCTATGTAGGCCGTACCTTCATCATGCCGGGTCAGCAGCTGCGTCGTAAGTCCGTGCGCCGTAAACTGAACGCCAACCGCGCCGAGTTCCGCGATAAAAACGTCCTGCTGGTCGACGACTCCATCGTCCGTGGCACCACTTCTGAGCAGATTATCGAGATGGCACGCGAAGCCGGAGCGAAGAAAGTGTATCTCGCTTCTGCGGCACCGGAAATTCGCTTCCCGAACGTTTATGGTATTGATATGCCGAGCGCCACGGAACTGATCGCTCACGGTCGCGAAGTAGATGAAATTCGCCAGATCATCGGTGCTGACGGGTTGATTTTCCAGGATCTGAACGATCTGATCGAAGCCGTTCGCGCTGAAAACCCGGATATCCAGCAGTTTGAATGCTCGGTGTTCAACGGCGTCTACGTCACCAAAGATGTTGATCAGGGCTACCTCGATTTCCTTGATACTTTACGTAATGATGACGCCAAAGCCGTGCAACGTCAGAACGAAGTGGAAAATCTCGAAATGCATAACGAAGGATGATGCCTTCGCTCAGGGTGCCGGTCTGGCACCCTGACTTGCAACTCCTGCTGAAATCCTGCAAAGTCTGCCTGCAAGTCTGACAGGGCAACTATTTATGAAACGACTCATTGTAGGCATCAGCGGTGCCAGCGGCGCGATTTATGGCGTGCGCTTATTACAGGTTCTGCGCGATGTCGCAGATGTTGAAACGCATCTGGTGATGAGCCAGGCCGCGCGCCAGACCTTATCCCTCGAAACGGATTTTTCCCTGCGCGAAGTGCAGGCATTAGCCGATGTGACGCACGATGCGCGCGATATTGCTGCCAGCATTTCTTCCGGTTCTTTCCAGACACTGGGGATGGTGATTTTACCCTGTTCAATCAAAACCCTGTCCGGCATTGTCCATAGCTATACTGATGGCTTACTGACCCGTGCGGCAGATGTTGTGCTGAAAGAGCGTCGCCCGTTGGTGCTCTGCGTACGTGAAACACCATTGCACTTAGGCCATCTGCGTTTAATGACGCAGGCAGCAGAAATCGGTGCGGTGATTATGCCTCCCGTTCCGGCGTTTTATCATCGCCCGCAATCCCTTGATGATGTGATAAATCAGACGGTTAACCGTGTACTCGATCAATTCGCCATAACGCTTCCTGAAGATCTCTTTGCCCGCTGGCAGGGCGCATAACCTCATTGTTGCCCTGTTTCAGGGCAATTTTGCAACCGCGATCAAATCCTCGACATTTTGTTTCTGCCATTCAATCGAAACGCTGCGATTCAACCGCTATACCTGCTATCTTCAACTTTAGGACAATAATGCAACGTCTTGTTAACATATTTAACGTTGAATGTTACTGTTGTCGTAAAGATGGCATAAGACCTGCATGAAAGAGCCTGCAAACACACAACACAATACACAACATAAAAAAGCCATTTTCACTTGAGGGTTATGTATGAAGAAGTCGATTCTCGCTCTGTCTTTGTTAGTCGGTCTCTCCGCAGCGGCTTCCTGCTATGCGGCGCTACCGGAGACGGTACGTATCGGAACCGATACCACCTATGCGCCGTTCTCATCGAAAGATGCCAAAGGTGACTTTGTTGGCTTTGATATCGATCTCGGTAACGAGATGTGCAAACGGATGCAGGTGAAATGTACCTGGGTTGCCAGTGACTTTGACGCGCTGATCCCCTCACTGAAAGCGAAAAAAATCGACGCCATTATTTCGTCGCTCTCCATTACCGATAAACGTCAGCAGGAGATTGCTTTCTCCGACAAGTTGTACGCCGCAGATTCTCGTTTGATTGCCGCCAAAGGTTCACCGATTCAGCCAACGGTGGATTCACTGAAAGGTAAACATGTTGGTGTGCTGCAGGGATCAACCCAGGAAGCATACGCTAACGAGACCTGGCGTAGCAAAGGCGTGGATGTGGTGGCCTATGCCAACCAGGATTTGGTTTATTCCGATCTGGCTGCAGGACGTCTGGATGCTGCGTTACAAGATGAAGTTGCTGCCAGTGAAGGATTCCTCAAGCAACCTGCTGGTAAAGATTTCGCCTTTGCTGGCTCATCAGTGAAAGACAAAAAATACTTCGGTGACGGCACCGGTGTAGGGCTACGTAAAGATGATGCTGAACTGACGGCTGCCTTCAATAAGGCGCTTGGTGAGCTGCGTCAGGACGGCACCTACGACAAGATGGCGAAAAAGTATTTTGACTTTAATGTCTACGGTGACTGATACGTCGCAGGGAAGCTGTACCTGATGGAATGATCATCATGGTGCACGCCAGGTTTGTTGCACTATCGTGGTGCATTGAAATGCATACTTAAGCATTTTTAATGAAAAATAATACGTCTAACGGGGCGGGATATTTTGCCTTGATGGTCAATTTTATGGCACGATAAGTGTAACAAACCTGTAAATATTCCCTATAAAAAGACTGTCAGTTGAGGACATTATGAAAAAACTGGTGCTATCGCTCTCTCTGGTTCTGGCCTTCTCCAGCGCAACTGTGGCGTTTGCTGCGATTCCGCAAAACATCCGCATCGGTACCGACCCGACCTATGCGCCATTTGAATCAAAAAATTCACAAGGCGAACTGGTTGGCTTCGATATCGATCTGGCGAAGGAGTTGTGCAAACGCATCAATACGCAATGTACGTTTGTCGAAAACCCACTGGATGCGTTAATCCCGTCCTTAAAAGCGAAGAAGATTGACGCCATCATGTCATCGCTTTCCATTACGGAAAAACGTCAGCAAGAAATAGCCTTCACCGACAAACTGTACGCTGCCGATTCTCGTCTGGTGGTGGCGAAAAATTCTGACATTCAGCCGACAGTCGAGTCGCTGAAAGGCAAGCGGGTAGGCGTATTGCAGGGCACCACCCAGGAGACGTTCGGTAACGAACACTGGGCACCAAAAGGCATTGAAATCGTCTCGTATCAGGGGCAGGACAACATTTATTCTGACCTGACTGCCGGACGTATTGATGCCGCGTTCCAGGATGAGGTCGCTGCCAGCGAAGGTTTCCTCAAACAACCCGTCGGTAAAGATTACAAATTCGGTGGTCCGTCTGTTAAAGATGAAAAACTGTTTGGCGTAGGGACCGGCATGGGCCTGCGTAAAGAAGATAACGAACTGCGCGAGGCACTGAACAAAGCCTTTGCCGAAATGCGCGCTGACGGTACTTACGAGAAATTAGCGAAAAAGTACTTCGATTTTGATGTTTATGGTGGTTAATCGCCATCGGTGAAAGAAAGCCCGCTCCCTTCGGGTAACCGGAGGGAGACAAGAGGCGGTAATTCACCACACACGACAGGACAGGCAGCATGTTGTATGGGTTTTCAGGTGTTATTTTACAGGGTGCGCTCGTCACGCTGGAGCTGGCGATCAGCTCTGTAGTGCTCGCTGTAATCATCGGTTTAATTGGCGCTGGCGGTAAGCTCTCGCAAAATCGGCTTTCGGGGCTGATTTTCGAAGGGTACACCACGCTGATTCGAGGCGTGCCGGACTTGGTGTTGATGCTGCTAATTTTCTACGGTTTGCAGATTGCACTAAACACGGTGACGGAGGCGATGGGCGTCGGGCAGATTGATATCGATCCGATGGTCGCTGGTATTATTACTCTCGGTTTTATCTACGGTGCTTATTTTACCGAAACGTTCCGTGGCGCTTTTATGGCAGTGCCGAAAGGACATATAGAGGCGGCGACGGCGTTCGGTTTCACTCGTGGGCAAGTGTTTCGGCGGATCATGTTTCCGGCGATGATGCGTTACGCCCTGCCAGGCATTGGCAACAACTGGCAGGTGATCCTCAAATCTACCGCACTCGTTTCGTTACTTGGCCTGGAAGATGTGGTCAAAGCCACGCAGCTGGCAGGCAAAAGTACCTGGGAACCGTTCTATTTCGCCATCGTTTGTGGCGTGATTTACCTGGTTTTCACCACCGTTTCCAATGGTGTGCTGCTGTTCCTTGAGCGCCGCTACTCCGTGGGTGTGAAGAGGGCTGACCTGTGATCGAAATCTTACATGAATACTGGAAACCGCTGCTGTGGACTGACGGTTATCGCTTTACTGGCGTGGCGATCACCTTGTGGCTGCTGATTTTGTCGGTAGTGATAGGCGGAGTCATGGCGCTGTTTCTGGCGATTGGTCGCGTCTCAAGTAATAAATACATCCAGTTTCCAATCTGGTTATTTACCTATATTTTTCGCGGTACGCCGCTGTATGTTCAGTTGCTGGTGTTCTATTCCGGCATGTACACGCTGGAAATTGTTAAGGGAACCGAGTTCCTTAACGCCTTTTTTCGCAGTGGCCTGAACTGTACCGTGCTGGCGCTGACGCTCAACACCTGCGCTTACACTACCGAGATTTTTGCCGGAGCGATCCGTTCAGTGCCGCATGGGGAAATCGAAGCCGCCAGAGCCTATGGCTTCTCGACCTTTAAAATGTATCGCTGCATTATTTTGCCATCGGCGCTGCGTATTGCGTTACCGGCCTACAGCAACGAAGTGATCCTGATGCTGCACTCTACTGCGCTGGCTTTCACCGCTACTGTGCCGGATCTGCTGAAAATAGCCCGCGATATTAACGCCGCCACGTATCAACCTTTTACCGCCTTCGGCATTGCCGCGGTGCTCTATTTAATCATCTCTTATGTCCTGATCAGCCTCTTTCGCAGAGCGGAAAAACGCTGGTTGCAGCATGTGAAACCTTCTTCAACGCACTGAGAATACGATGTCCGAGAATAAATTAAACGTTATCGATTTGCACAAACGCTACGGCGAACACGAAGTGCTGAAAGGGGTCTCACTGCAAGCGAATGCCGGAGATGTCATAAGCATCATCGGATCGTCGGGATCGGGGAAAAGTACCTTTCTGCGCTGCATTAACTTCCTCGAAAAACCGAGCGAAGGATCGATCGTGGTTAACGGCCAGACGATCAATCTGGTGCGCGACAAAGACGGTCAACTCAAAGTCGCCGATAAAAATCAGCTGCGCTTACTGCGCACACGCCTGACGATGGTATTCCAGCACTTCAATCTCTGGAGCCATATGACGGTGCTGGAAAACGTCATGGAAGCGCCGATTCAGGTGTTGGGCCTGAGCAAGCAGGAAGCGCGCGAGCGGGCGGTGAAGTATCTGGCAAAAGTTGGGATAGACGAACGTGCGCAGGGGAAATATCCGGTGCATCTTTCCGGCGGTCAGCAACAGCGTGTTTCCATCGCAAGGGCGCTGGCAATGGAACCGGAAGTTTTACTATTTGATGAACCTACCTCTGCGCTCGATCCTGAACTGGTAGGCGAAGTGTTACGTATTATGCAGCAATTGGCAGAAGAGGGGAAAACCATGGTGGTAGTGACTCACGAAATGGGCTTTGCTCGCCATGTTTCTACTCACGTCATTTTCCTCCATCAGGGGAAAATAGAAGAAGAGGGCGCGCCAGAACAGTTATTTGGTAACCCGCAAAGCCCTCGTCTGCAACAGTTCCTTAAAGGTTCGCTGAAATAATTTCCTCTCCGGTGGCTAACGCTGCCGGAGTATTTCATGGGGAATTTGCGAGTCCGCTTCCGCTGAAATGTAAAAGTTGCAGTCCGCTAAAAATACTTCTGAATTCGCTGTCCAAAGATAAAAACTGCCTGCTGCATTGGGTGTAAATCGTGGTTATTGTCGCGTCATCTTAAATTTGAGGGGTGACGGAACGCCATGACAATATCGACAACTTCCACGCCGCATGATGCGGTATTTAAATCTTTTTTACGCCATCCAGACACCGCGCGGGATTTTATTGATATTCATCTTCCCGCGCCGCTGCGCAAACTGTGTGATTTAACGACGCTTAAACTGGAACCAAACAGTTTTATTGATGACGACCTGCGGCAATATTATTCCGACCTCTTGTGGTCTGTGAAAACGCAGGAGGGAGTGGGTTATATTTATGTAGTGATAGAGCACCAAAGTAAGCCGGAAGAATTAATGGCTTTTCGCATGATGCGTTATTCCATTGCGGCAATGCAAAACCATCTTGATGCGGGCTATAAAGAGCTTCCATTGGTGATCCCGATGCTGTTTTATCATGGTTGCAGAAGTCCTTATCCTTATTCACTCTGCTGGCTTGATGAATTTGCCGAGCCTGCTATAGCCCGCAAAATATATTCATCAGCGTTTCCGTTGGTGGATATTACCGTGGTGCCGGATGACGAGATTATGCAACACCGCAAAATGGCGCTGTTGGAGTTAATTCAGAAACATATTCGTCAGCGCGATCTGTTGGGATTAGTCGACCAAATTGTTTCGCTGCTAGTTACAGGGAACACTAATGACAGACAGCTAAAAGCCCTGTTTAATTACGTATTACAAACAGGGGATGCCCAGCGTTTTCGTGCATTTATTGGTGAGATAGCGGAACGCGCACCACAAGAAAAGGAGAAACTGATGACCATTGCTGACAGATTACGTGAAGAAGGCGCAATGCAGGGCAAACACGAAGAAGCCCTGCGTATTGCTCAGGAGATGCTGGATAGAGGTTTAGACAGAGAGTTAGTTATGATGGTGACCCGACTTTCACCAGACGATCTTATCGCGCAAAGCCACTAATCCTGTAACACCGGGAGTTAACTGGCGGATGTTTGCTGTAAACCACATCAGCGAACGACATCCGCCAGCGCCTCTTCTAAATCGTACCAGCGAAACGCAAAACCCGCTTCTTCCAGCCGTTTAGGCAGCGCGCGTTGTCCACCTAATACCAGTACTGAAGATTCGCCCATTAACAGTCGAATGACGGTCGCGGGGACGCGCAAAATGGCCGGGCGATGCAGCGCATGACCGAGCGCATGGGCAAATTGTTCATTGCGTACCGGGTAGGGCGAAACCATATTAAATGGCCCGCGCAGCTCGTTATCCAGCAGCCAGAGAATACCGTTGACCATATCATCAATATGAATCCAGGCCAGATACTGCCGACTAGAGCCAATCGGCCCGCCCAGGCCAAGACGAAACGGCGGCAGCATTTTACCGAGAATACCGCCATCCGGTGCCAGCACTACACCGGTACGCAGCAGGCACACTCGCGTTTTGTCACTTTGCGCCCGGCAGGCAATTTCTTCCCAGCGGGCGCAGAGTTTATGGGTAAATTCGTTATGCGGCGGTTCCTCTTCGGTAACCACCACTTCACCTAAGTCGCCATAATAGCCTGTTGCCGAGCCGGAAATGAGTACCGACGGTGGCGTGTCGCTGGCATTAATCAAATCGACCAGTTTTTGCGTGATATTCCAGCGGCTTTGGCAGAGACGCTCTTTTTGCTCGTGAGTCCAGCGTTTATCAGCAATCGGTTCTCCGGCCAGGTTGATTACCGCATCAACGCCGTTGAGGTTGCTTTGATCGGCAAGCCCTTGCCATAGTGTCACCCGAGGGCCGAGAACAGAACTGGCTTTCTGCGGGTTACGCGTCATTACCGTGATTTGATGGCCCAGCTCCAGCAAACGTGGAATCAAATGGCGACCAATTAATCCCGTCCCTCCGGTGATCACTATGTTCATGCAGCCTCCCGATATGGCGGTTAACGCTGCCAGCTTAAGGTCATGGATACCGAATCAGCGTAGCGCAGCGCGTGCAGTTTATCGATCTCCACTTCAGCATACGTCACCCAGTGATGTTCACGTGCGATATCGAGCACATCCTGAGTTAATTTTTCCAGCAAAGAGAAACGGTTATTCTCTACATGCTGAATAATGTTTTTCGTTACGGTGCGATAATTCAGCGCATCGTTGATATCTTCGCTAGTGCGCGCTTTATCGGCGGGGTAGTGGATCGTCACATTGATAACAATATCCTGACGGTTGTTAATTTCTTCTTCCTTAATTCCGATAAACGTACGTAAACGAAGGTTCTTTATACGAATAATAGCGGCAGGTTGTGCCATTGCAGGTTCTCCGTTGTTTTACTTAGAATGAAATAATACACGAGAACCTGTTTCTGTTAACTATCCGAACGCTCATCACCGAGTTGTGCTTTTAGCAGTGCCTGACCGGTGGCAGGGCGCGAACGGATCCGCTCATGCCAGTTCTTGACTGCCGGATACATTGCAAGGTCAATTCGCTGGCGAGTCCAGGCATTAACCCACGGCCAGCAGGCAATATCCGCAATGCTGTAGTTCTCACCTCCCAGCCAGGGCGAGTATTCCAGCCGCTTGTTCAGTACATGGTACAGACGCTGAGTTTCAACCTGATAACGTTCAATAGCGTAAGGAATGGTTTGGGGGGCAGCGTGATTAAAATGATGATTCTGCCCAAGCATCGGCCCCAGTCCGCCTACCTGCCAGAATAACCACTGTAATGTGGCGGCGCGCTCACGCGTTTCATGACTCAAAAAGAGTCCTGTTTTCTCAGCCAGATACAACAAAATGGCACCAGACTCAAAGAGGCTTAGCGGTTCGCCGCCATCGGCTGGAGAATGATCAACAATTGCCGGAATTTTGTTGTTAGGCGAAATGTGCAAAAATTCCGGGCGAAACTGACCGCCTTTCCCCAGGTCTACCTTAATCAAGCGATAATCCAGCCCTGCTTCTTCGAGAAACAGCGTAATTTTGTGACCATTTGGTGTCGGGGCGAAATAGAGATCGATCATTGCAGCTCCGGTTGTCTAATCATCTGAACACCACAAGTATAGAAAGCGCGGCGACTTGCGTGAGTATTCGTCACGTGACAGTGACAAAAAGGCTCTATAGTTTGATAGCCAGCCCCCTTTATTGCCGAGGACATAATGAGTAAACCCGCTATCACGTTTTGGTCAGATGCCCATTTTTTCTCCCCTTATGTGTTATCCGCCTGGGTGGCGTTGCAGGAAAAAGGCCTGTCGTTTCATATCAAGACCATCGACCTCGACAGCGGTGAACATTTGCAGCCGACGTGGCAAGGTTACGGTCAGACACGCCGTGTGCCGTTATTACAAATTGATGATTTTGAGTTGAGTGAATCTTCTGCCATTGCGGAGTATCTGGAAGATCGATTTGCGCCACCGACCTGGGAACGCATTTATCCGCTTGATTTAGAAAATCGTGCGCGTGCACGACAGATTCAGGCCTGGCTGCGTAGCGATCTGATGCCCATCCGCGAAGAACGTCCAACGGATGTTGTCTTTGCGGGTGCGAAAAAAGCGCCATTAACGGCGGAGGGAAAAGCCAGTGCAGAGAAACTGTTCGCGATGGCAGAACATTTGTTAGCACTGGGTCAGCCGAATTTATTTGGTGAATGGTGCATTGCTGATACTGATCTGGCGCTAATGATTAACCGCCTGGTACTACATGGCGATGAGGTGCCGGAACGCCTGGTGGATTATGCGACATTCCAGTGGCAGCGAGCGTCTGTCCAGCGTTTTATTGCACTTTCGGCGAAGCAATCTGGCTGATAGCAACGACAGAATCCAGTATCATAGCTTACGTTTTTTCGACGAGGAGTGAGTGATGAAACTGATGTTTGCATCGGACATTCATGGGTCGTTACCGGCGACGGAACGTGTTCTGGAGTTGTTTGCCCAAAGCGGTGCCCAGTGGCTGGTGATCCTTGGCGACGTGTTGAATCACGGCCCGCGTAATGCTTTACCGGAGGGTTACGCGCCAGCCAAAGTCGCTGAACGGCTTAATGAAGTGGCACATAAGGTTATCGCTGTGCGCGGCAACTGCGACAGCGAAGTGGATCAAATGCTTTTGCATTTCCCGATAACCGCGCCGTGGCAACAGGTATTACTGGAAAAACAACGTCTGTTTTTGACGCATGGTCATCTTTTTGGCCCGGAAAACCTACCTGCTTTAAACCAGAACGATGTGCTGGTGTACGGTCATACCCATCTGCCAGTGGCAGAACAGCGGGGGGAGATTTTCCACTTCAACCCCGGCTCGGTGAGTATTCCTAAAGGCGGTAATCCGGCGAGTTATGGCATGCTGGATAATGACGTACTTAGTGTAATCGCACTCAATGATCAAAGTATCATTGCGCAGGTCGCGATTAATCCGTAATTTACCCACAACTCAAAATGCGCCGTAAGAGCGCCAGAAAAAGAAGGTTTCCTGATAATGGAACAGCGTCGTTTGGCAAGTACTGAATGGGTGGATATTGTCAATGAAGAGAACGAAGTCATTGCACAAGCCAGCCGGGAACAAATGCGGGCACAGTGTCTGCGTCATCGTGCAACTTACATCGTCGTGCATGATGGCATGGGCAAAATTCTGGTCCAGCGTCGTACCGAGACAAAAGACTTTTTACCCGGCATGTTAGATGCGACCGCAGGCGGTGTGGTCCAGGCCGATGAGCAACTGCTGGAATCCGCGCGTCGCGAAGCGGAAGAAGAGTTGGGCATTGCCGGTGTCCCCTTTGCCGAGCACGGGCAGTTCTATTTCGAAGATAAAAATTGCCGTGTCTGGGGCGCGTTGTTCAGTTGCGTCTCTCACGGTCCCTTCGCCCTACAGGAAGATGAAGTCAGTGAAGTTTGCTGGCTGACGCCGGAAGAAATCACCGCACGCTGCGATGAGTTCACTCCAGACTCGCTGAAAGCGCTGGCGTTGTGGATGAAGCGCAATGCCAAAAATGAAGCCGTAGAGACTGAAACGGCAGAATGAAAAAAGAGCCGCAATTGCGGCTCTTAACATTTTTAGTGGTAGCCCATCAACTGAGCGCCGATCACTACGACGCTGGACATAATAAACAGCAGTCCAAGCAGGGTCGCGCCCACCTTCAGCCAGTTACGGAAGTCCACCCGGCACACACCGAGCGTCGCCATTAACGAAGCTGAGGTCGGGTAAATGATGTGGCTGAAGCCATCACCAAACTGGAACGCCAGCACGGTAACCTGACGGTTAACACCGACCAGATCGCCAAGCGGTGCCAGTAACGGCATGGTTAACGCCGCCTGACCAGAACCGGACGTCACGAAGAAATTAAATACTGCCTGGAAGAGCAACATAAACCAGGCCGCGACCGCATTGTCCAGACCGCTAATGGCATTGGCAATGCTGTTGAGGATGGTATTTAACACGCTGGCATCACCCGCTTCACCATTACCGACCAGCAGCAAAATCCCTTTGGCGAAACCCACCAGCAGGGCAGGGGCGATCATCATTCGCGCCCCTTCGGTAAAGGATGAAGCCATGGTATTAACCGTCATGCCGTTAAGGCGGAAAACAACGCCGATGATGCCAATCACCAGACCCATGGTGAAGAACTGGCTGGCAATTTCTGGAATAAACCAGGCATTAACGATCACGCCCCAAATCACCCAGACCATTACGGCGGTCAGGACAATCAATACCAGCCAGTCACCAAAGGTAAACGGACGTTGTTCAACATCCGCCTGCTTTTCACGAAAGAAGCGGTCGGACTCATGCACGCGTGACAGAAGAGGATTCTTTTTCACTCGTGAGGCGTACACCATGGTAAAGATCAGGCCAATCAGAGTGGCGATAACCCACACCACGATGCGCAATCCGGAGCCAGAAAGCACCGGAACGCCGGCAATCCCCTGAGCAACGACCACACAAAACGGGTTCATCCACGAACTGGCAAAACCGATTTGCGTGGCAATATAGGTCACCAGGACGGTGGTAATACTGTCATAGCCCAGCCGGACCATTAGCGGTGCGATGATAATGGCAAAGGCGACGGCCTCTTCTCCCATACCAAATACCGCGCCGCCAAGTGAAAACAGAATAAACAGCGCAGGAATAAAGAGAATTTCATTTCCGCGGGTATGGCGAATAAGCGCCAGAATACCGTTATCAATGGTTCCTGTTCGCATCACAATGCCAAACGCGCCGCCAATCACCAGCATAAACATGATGATGCCAACGGCTGTCCCGTATTTCGATCCTGAGGTTAACCCTTCAAACGGGAAGTTCATCAGGCCCGGGCGTTCATCGCCCGTCGTAAACAGCTGTACGCGGTGATACTCAGGTTCGCCTGCTTCGTTAGTCAGAATGCGAAATGAGTGTGGATCTACGACTTTTCGTGTTTTTGTTTGACCATCAACCTGATACTGCACTTCCTGACTGTCAAACATGCCCACCGGAACTACCCAGGTGGCAAGACTGGTTAAAATGGCAACAAAAAAGATAATCACCAACGTATCGGGCATTGCCCATCTTCTGGTTGGTTTGGATTCAGTGATTGCGGACATAGCGCAAATATTCCCTTGCACAAAACAAAGTGGTAAGTATGCAAAGTGAGATGGCGCAATTCATTGATGCAGCGCAGTTAAGCAAGATAATCAGAAAGGATTAATGCAAATTAAGAGAATAAAAAACCGGAAATAGTCACTATTTCCGGTTCCGATATCCGCAGCGCAAAGCTGCGGATGATGACGAGATTACTGCTGCTGTGCAGACTGAATCGCAGTCAGCGCGATGGTGTAGACGATATCGTCAACCAGTGCGCCACGGGACAGGTCGTTAACCGGCTTGCGCATACCCTGCAGCATCGGCCCGATGGAGATCAGGTCGGCAGAACGCTGTACCGCTTTGTAGGTGGTGTTACCGGTGTTCAGATCCGGGAAGATGAACACGGTAGCGCGACCTGCAACCGGAGAGTTCGGCGCTTTGGATTTCGCAACGTCAGCCATTACCGCAGCGTCGTACTGCAGCGGACCGTCGATCATCAGGTCAGGACGTTTTTCCTGCGCCAGACGAGTTGCTTCGCGAACTTTTTCTACGTCGCTACCAGCACCAGAAGTCCCGGTGGAGTAGGAGAGCATAGCAACGCGCGGTTCGATACCGAAGGCCGCAGCGGAATCTGCGGACTGAATCGCGATTTCTGCCAGCTGTTCTGCGGTCGGATCCGGGTTGATCGCACAGTCACCGTAAACGTAAACCTGTTCCGGCAGCAGCATGAAGAACACGGAAGATACCAGGGAGCTGCCCGGAGCCGTTTTGATCAGCTGCAGCGGCGGACGGATGGTGTTTGCGGTGGTGTGAACAGCACCGGAAACCAGACCATCAACTTCATCCTGTTCCAGCATCAGCGTACCGAGAACCACGTTGTCTTCCAGCTGTTCGCGGGCAACGGTTTCGGTCATGCCTTTGTTCTTACGCAGTTCGACCAGACGACCAACATAGCTTTCGCGAACCACTTCTGGATCAACGATTTCAATGCCTGCACCCAGTTCTACACCCTGAGACGCTGCAACACGGTTGATCTCTGCCGGATTACCCAGCAGTACGCAAGTTGCGATACCACGTTCAGCACAGATAGCGGCTGCTTTAACGGTACGCGGTTCGTCACCTTCCGGCAGAACGATACGTTTGCCCGCTTTGCGCGCAAGTTCAGTCAGCTGATAACGGAACGCTGGCGGAGACAGACGACGGCTGCGCTCAGAAGTGGCAGTCAGAGAATCGATCCAGTCAGCGTTGATGTAGTTAGCAACGTATTCCTGAACTTTCTCGATACGCTCGTGATCGTCAACCGGAACTTCCAGGTTGAAGCTCTGCAGGCTCAGAGAAGTCTGCCAGGTGTTGGTGTTCACCATAAATACCGGCAGGCCGGTAGCGAAAGCACGTTCGCACAGTTTAGAAATGCGCGCGTCCATTTCGTAGCCGCCAGTCAGCAGCAGGGCACCGATTTCTACGCCGTTCATGGCAGCCAGGCAAGCGGCAACCAGCACGTCAGGACGGTCTGCGGAAGTCACCAGCAGAGAACCGGCACGGAAGTGCTCCAGCATGTGCGGAATGCTGCGTGCGCAGAAAGTGACGGATTTAACGCGGCGAGTATTGATGTCGCCTTCGTTGATGATGGTCGCATTCAGGTGGCGAGCCATATCGATCGCACGAGTCGCGATCAGGTCAAAGCTCCACGGCACCGCGCCGAGAACCGGCAGCGGGCTGGATTCTTGCAGCTTCGCCGGATCAACATTGTTTACTTTAGCTTTGGAAGAGTCGTCGAAAATCTCGGACAGATCCGGGCGAGTACGACCCTGTTCATCAACCGGTGCGTTCAGTTTGTTAACGATAACGCCGGTGATGTTGGTGTTTTTGGCACCGCCGAAGCTGTTGCGGGTCAGTTCGATACGCTCTTTCAGCTGTTCCGGGGTGTCAGTGCCCTGAGACATAACGAAGACGATTTCCGCATTCAGCGTTTTAGCGATTTCGTAGTTCAGAGACTGGGCAAACTGGTGTTTACGTGTCGGGACCAGACCTTCAACCAGAACGACTTCAGCGTCTTTGGTGTTAGCGTGGTAGTTCGCGACGATCTCTTCCATCAGCACATCTTTCTGATTGCTGGAAAGCAGACCTTCAACGTAGCTCATTTTCAGCGGTTCAGCGGCCGTCGTGGTGGAAGAGTTCGCACGCACGATAGTCGTAGTCTGATCGGGCGCATCGCCACCGGTACGCGGCTGAGCGATAGGTTTGAAAACGCTCAGACGAACGCCTTTGCGTTCCATTGCACGGATCACGCCAAGGCTGACGCTAGTCAGACCGACGCTGGTTCCGGTAGGGATCAGCATAATAATACGGGACACGGTTTATCCTCTTTCGTTACCGCCGATTTGGCGGGTTACAAAACAGCACCGCCAGCTGAGCTGGCGGTGTGAAATCAGGCAGTCAGGCGGCTCGCGTCTTGCGCGATAACCAGTTCTTCGTTGGTTGGGATAACCACCGCAGGACGGGTACCTTCTTTGTTGATGAAACCAGATTTGCCGAAACGTGCAGCCAGGTTGCGTTCATGATCAACTTCAAAGCCCAGCACGCCCAGTTTGCCCAGAGACAGCTCACGAACCATCGCGGCATTTTCACCGATACCACCGGTGAATACAACAGCGTCCAGACGACCATCCATCAGCGCAGTGTAGGCACCGATGTATTTCGCCAGGCGGTGGCAGTAAACGTCCATTGCGCGCTTCGCGTCTTCTTTCGTCGCGTAGTTGTCTTCAACATAGCGGCAGTCGCTGGTCACTTCGGTCAGACCCAGCAGGCCAGACTCTTTGGTCAGCAGTTTGTTGATTGCGTCAACGCTCATGCCCAGGGTGTCGTGCAGGTGGAAGATGATCGCCGGATCGATATCACCAGAACGGGTACCCATGACCAGACCTTCCAGCGGGGTCAGGCCCATAGAGGTGTCAACGCATTTACCGTTGCGGATAGCAGAAACGGAACCACCGTTGCCCAGGTGGCAGGTGATGATGTTCAGTTCTTCTACCGGTTTGTTCAGCATTTTTGCCGCTTCCTGGGTTACATAGAAGTGGCTGGTGCCGTGCGCGCCGTAACGACGGATGCCGTGCTCTTTGTACAGGTTGTACGGCAGGGCGTAGAGGTAAGACTCTTCCGGCATAGTCTGGTGGAACGCGGTGTCAAATACAGCAACGTTTTTGTCTTTCAGCTGTGGGAAAGATTTCAGAGCTTCTTCGATACCGATCAGGTGAGCCGGGTTGTGCAGCGGTGCAAAAGAAGCTGCATCTTTGATACCCTGAATAACAGACTCATCGATCACTACGGAGCTGGTATACTTTTCGCCGCCGTGTACGATACGGTGACCGATAGCAGTCAGCTGCGCAGACAGTTCTGGTTTTTGTGCCAGAATAGTATTAACGATAAAGTTGAGCGCTTCGCTGTGAGCGGCGCCTGCACCTAAAGCCGCTTCCTGTTTATTGCCGTCCATTTTCCATTTGATACGTGCTTCGGGCAGGTGGAAACATTCGGCTAAACCAGAAAGGTACTCTTCACCATTTACTGCATCGATGATGGCAAATTTCAGTGAAGAACTACCGCAGTTCAGAACCAGTACTAACTTACTCGACATGGAAGTACCTATAATTGATACGTGGCTAAAAAAACGTCAGGGAGCCATAGAGCGTAGCGCATGATGACACCGACATTTATGATTAACATCATGCACTGCAAATTTTTTTTGCATGATGGAAGAAATATCTTGAGTCTATGCCATTTTGCGTAATTTTCAGCCAATGGCATAATGTATATGAATTTGACGACTCAATGAATATGTACTACTTAGGCCTTCAGGCTGCTAAAGGATACCTGATAGTGGGTATGGAAGACAAAATGTTTTGAACGTTGTCCCGCTGAGTTGTGAATTTGCACAAATTTTTGAATCTTTATATGTGAAGTTGAGGTGAAGCATGTCAACGCCGGATAATCGTTCTGTTAATTTTTTTAGCTTGTTTCGCCGGGGACAGCATTACTCAAAGACGTGGCCGCTGGAAAAACGCCTTGCCCCGGTCTTTGTCGAAAATCGCGTTATCAAGATGACGCGTTATGCGATCCGTTTTATGCCGCCGATCGCCGTATTTACTCTCTGCTGGCAGATTGCCCTGGGCGGTCAGCTTGGGCCGGCAGTTGCCACTGCGCTGTTCGCCTTAAGTTTACCCATGCAGGGATTGTGGTGGCTGGGCAAACGTTCTGTAACGCCATTACCCCCTGCTATCCTCAACTGGTTTTATGAAGTTCGCGGTAAATTGCAGGAGTCTGGACAGGTGTTGGCACCCGTTGAAGGCAAGCCTGATTACCAGGCATTAGCTGACACGCTTAAGCGCGCCTTCAAACAACTGGATAAAACTTTCCTTGATGATTTGTAATTGACCCCTGATTACGCATATAAAAGAAGGCATACTCAGCCTTCTTTTTTTTCACCGTAGTAGAGTGATACAGGAGTCAACAATGGAAATGACCAACGCGCAACGTCTTATTTTGTCTAACCAGTACAAGATGATGACTATGCTCGATCCGGCAAATGCTGAACGTTACCGTCGCCTGCAAACAATCATTGAGCGTGGTTATGGATTACAGATGCGTGAACTGGATCGCGAGTTTGGCGAGCTGAAAGAAGAAACCTGCCGCACTATCATCGACATTATGGAGATGTATCATGCGTTGCATGTTTCCTGGTCTAATTTGCAGGACCAGCAATCCATCGATGAACGTCGTGTCACCTTCCTCGGCTTTGACGCCGCCACTGAAGCACGTTACCTCGGTTATGTCCGCTTTATGGTTAATGTGGAAGGGCGCTATACCCATTTTGACGCCGGAACTCACGGTTTTAACGCCCAGACGCCAATGTGGGAAAAATATCAGCGCATGCTTAATGTGTGGCATGCCTGCCCGCGTCAGTACCATTTGAGCGCCAACGAAATTAATCAAATTATCAACGCCTGAGGAGGCCCGCGTGCGGTGCAAAGGTTTTCTGTTTGATCTTGATGGAACGCTGGTGGATTCCCTGCCTGCGGTAGAACGGGCGTGGAGCAACTGGGCCAGACGTCATGGGTTAGCGCCGGAAGAGGTGCTGGCTTTTATTCACGGTAAACAGGCGATCACCTCTCTGCGCCATTTTATGGCGGGCAAATCCGAGGCTGATATTGCCGCCGAGTTTACGCGTCTGGAGCAAATCGAGGCCACGGAAACCGAGGGTATTACCGCGCTTCCGGGGGCAATCGCCTTACTCAATCATTTGAATAAAGCAGGTATTCCGTGGGCCATTGTGACTTCTGGCTCCATGCCGGTAGCGCGAGCGCGCCATAAAGTAGCTGGGCTTCCCGCACCAGAGGTGTTTGTAACCGCTGAGCGAGTGAAGCGCGGAAAACCAGAACCTGATGCGTATCTGTTAGGCGCGCAGCTGCTGGGGCTTGCGCCGCAGGAGTGTGTGGTGGTGGAAGATGCTCCCGCTGGCGTGCTTTCTGGCCTGGCGGCGGGTTGTCATGTCATTGCGGTTAACGCTCCGGCAGATACCCCGCGCCTGAATGAGGTCGATTTGGTCCTCCACAGTCTGGAGCAAATTACTGTGACCAAACAGCCAAATGGCGATGTTATTATTCAGTGAAACACCTGATCATGATTTAGCCCCGTCTCGTCGGGGCTTTTTTATGGCAGAATCAAGTCATCCCCCTCAATTAACAAGGATAAGTTGTGAACGGTGAATTGATTTGGGTTCTTTCATTACTGGCCGTTGCCATCGTCTTGTTTGCGACGGGCAGAGTGCGTATGGATGCGGTCGCTTTGTTTGTTATTGTCGCGTTTGCATTAAGCGGAACGCTGACGGTCCCCGAAGTATTTTCCGGCTTTTCCGATCCTAACGTTGTCCTGATTGCCGCCTTGTTTATTATTGGCGATGGTTTGGTCCGTACCGGTGTTGCCACTGTAATGGGGACATGGCTGGTCAAAGTGGCGGGCAACAGTGAAATCAAAATGTTGGTTTTGTTGATGCTGACCGTCGCGGGGCTTGGCGCGTTTATGAGTTCAACCGGCGTTGTCGCTATCTTTATTCCCGTGGTGTTAAGCGTTGCCATGCGTATGCAAACGTCGCCGTCGCGCCTGATGATGCCGTTAAGTTTTGCCGGGCTGATAAGCGGCATGATGACGCTGGTGGCGACGCCGCCGAACCTGGTAGTCAACAGTGAATTGCTGCGTGAAGGCTATCACGGCTTCAGTTTCTTTAGCGTAACACCTATTGGCCTGGTCGTGCTGGTGCTGGGTATTTTGTATATGTTAGTGATGCGTTTCATGCTGAAAGGGGATACCCAGACCCCGCAGCGCGAAGGCTGGACGCGTCGAACCTTTCGCGATCTTATCCGTGAATATCGACTGACCGGGCGTGCGCGACGTCTGGCTATTCGCCCCGGATCGCCAATGATTGGTCAACGGCTGGACGATCTCAAATTACGTGAGCGTTATGGCGCTAACGTCATCGGTGTTGAACGCTGGCGGCGTTTTCGTCGTGTTATCGTGAACGTTAATGGGGTTTCTGAATTTCGCGCGCGTGACGTTTTGCTTATTGATATGTCTGCGGCTGATGTCGATCTCCGGCAATTTTGTAGTGAGCAGTTGCTGGAGCCGATGGTACTACGCGGCGAGTATTTTTCTGACCAGGCACTTGATGTGGGCATGGCAGAGATTTCATTAATTCCTGAGTCTGAACTTATTGGTAAATCGGTGCGCGAAATTGGTTTTCGTACCCGCTACGGACTGAATGTGGTGGGGCTAAAGCGCAATGGCGAGGCGATGGAAGGTTCGCTGGCGGATGAGCCTCTGCTGCTGGGCGATATCATCCTGGTTGTGGGTAACTGGAAACTGATCGGTATGCTGGCAAAACAGGGGCGTGACTTTGTGGCGCTGAACTTACCAGAAGAAGTGAGTGAAGCATCGCCCGCGCACAGCCAGGCACCCCATGCGATTTTCTGTCTGGTGCTAATGGTGGCGTTAATGCTGACCGATGAAATTCCTAATCCTGTTGCCGCTATCATCGCCTGCCTGCTGATGGGGAAATTCCGTTGTATCGATGCTGAAAGCGCCTATAAATCCATTCACTGGCCGAGCATTATTTTGATCGTTGGGATGATGCCGTTTGCTGTGGCATTACAGAAAACGGGAGGTGTCGCGCTGGCGGTGAAAGGGCTGATGGACATTGGCGGCGGTTACGGGCCACATATGATGCTGGGTTGTTTGTTTGTCTTGTCGGCGGTTATTGGGCTATTTATCTCTAATACCGCAACGGCGGTGTTGATGGCTCCGATTGCGCTGGCTGCTGCCAAAACGATGGGTGTGTCGCCTTATCCATTTGCGATGGTCGTGGCGATGGCAGCATCCGCCGCCTTTATGACGCCGGTTTCTTCACCTGTTAACACACTGGTTTTAGGTCCGGGAAATTACAGCTTCAGTGACTTTGTGAAGTTGGGGGTACCGTTCACCATTATCGTGATGGCGGTTTGTGTGGTGATGATCCCGATGCTGTTTCCGTTTTGACAAGAGCCTGATGTCGCATCCGGCGCTTATTGCCTGATGCGACGCAGACTCCGGCTGCTTACAGCGGTGAATCCTGGCTAATCTCATCGAGCGAAAGATGGAAGCTGGGAACAAAGACTTCCATGAAGTAGTCCATCTCCTGGCTGCGGCGCGCTTCAAGCGTCGCTTCCAGTCGCGTTTTTGCCAGCAAGAATTCATTATTTCCCGCCGCGAGTTCTTCCAGACATTTCAGATATGCACACAGTGCATCTGCCTGTTTCACCAGCGATTTTTCTTCATCGCTATATGCATGCTCGTCAATTAACGGCGCAAAGATATCCCGCAGCTCTTCCGGAACCATATCGACCAGTTTTTGCTGAGCGATTTTTTCAATCGCCTTGTACTCCTGAGCGATTTGCGAATTGAAGTATTTCACCGGAGTAGGGAGATCGCCGGTGAGCACTTCTGAGGCATCGTGGTACATCGCCAGTAAAGCGATACGTTCGGCGTTGACATTACCGCCAAATTTCCGATTTTTGATAGCTGCCAGCGCATGGGCGACCATCGCTACCTGCAAACTGTGTTCGGACACATTTTCCGTCCGCACGTTGCGCATCAGCGGCCAGCGGTTAATGAGTTTCAGGCGGGAGAGATGGGCAAAAAAATGGCTCTGTTTCATAGTGACCTTACGTATGATGACATCATCAGGTCATTGTGGCGGGATAACACTGCCGGATGCAATCTCCGGCAGTGAAATTAAGATTACAGCTGATGATAACCAGAAAGGAAACGCGCGAACTTGCTCAAAGACAGCTCGATATCATCGACACGCGGTAGCGTGACAATGCGGAAGTGATCCGGCCACGGCCAGTTGAATGCCGTCCCTTGCACCAACAGAACTTTTTCCTGCAACAGGAAATCCAGCACCATTTTCTGATCGTCGTGAATATTAAAGCGTTTGGCGTCGATTTTCGGGAACATGTACAGCGCACCGCGCGGTTTCACGCAGGAAACGCCCGGAATATCATTGATCAATTCCCATGCGCGGTTACGCTGCTCATAAAGACGACCGCCAGGGGTAATAAATTCACTGATGCTCTGATAACCGCCCAGCGCGGTCTGAATGGCGTGTTGCGCAGGAACGTTAGCACACAGGCGCATTGAGGCCAGCATTTCCAGACCTTCGATGTAACCTTTGGCGTGTTTTTTCGGCCCGTTCAACACCATCCACCCCTGACGGAAGCCAGCAACGCGGTACGTTTTCGACAGTCCGTTAAAGGTAATAGTCAGCAGATCAGGTGCCAGCGGCGCAATTGAGTGATGCTCAGCGTCGTCGTAGAGAATTTTGTCATAAATTTCATCGGCGAAGATAATGAGATTATGCTGACGTGCAATCTCCACTATCTCCATTAAAAGCTCTTTGGAATATACCGCGCCAGTTGGGTTATTTGGGTTGATAATAACGATCCCACGCGTACGAGGCGTAATTTTAGCGCGAATATCATCAAGGTCCGGGAACCAGTCAGAGGATTCATCGCAAAGATAATGCACCGCTTTACCGCTGGAGAGCGAAACCGCCGCGGTCCATAGTGGGTAATCAGGTGCAGGAACCAACATTTCGTCGCCGCTGTTCAGCAATGCCTGCATTGCCTGAACGATAAGCTCCGATACACCATTGCCGATGTAAATATCTTCCACGGTAACATCACGCATGCCACGAGCCTGGTAGTGCTGCATGATGGCTTTACGCGCGGAGTAAAGCCCTTTGGAATCGCAATACCCTTGAGCGGTAGGCAGGTTGCGAATCACGTCAACGAGGATTTCATCTGGCGCGTCAAAACCGAACGGGGCAGGGTTGCCGATGTTCAGTTTCAGTACCTTGTTACCTTCTTCTTCCAGGCGTTTTGCTTCTTTCAGCACCGGACCACGGATGTCGTAACAGACATTCTCTAATTTGCTGGATTTTTCAATGGGGGACATGAATCTTGACCTTTTTTGCTGTTATCGCCACTCCCTGCCGTGGAAGTCAGCTTAGAACAATGTACTCCCCCAGGACGGCGTTTTGAAGGTCTGCAGAATAAGATTTTGCCAGAGGGGAAGACTCGATTGTGCTGTTAATAACTTAATAATGGCAAAATAATGAGGTGTATATGCTTAATAATTAATGTTATGTAGTGAATTGTTCTGATTCTTAATTGTGAGTGTGGTTTTTTTATCTGTAAGATAATTGTTTGAAAATACCTCGTTTAAGAATTCACTAATGAATCGTGATGATGATATTTCCGCATTACGGAGAGTTTAACAGCGTGATGATTTCCGAGGTGTCGTAATGGGTGCAAGGTGTGAAACTATTGTTAAGCGGGATTAATGTATGAGGATGATGCTAATTAATTATTATTTAATATTCAAAAAGGTTTTGTTGTGCTTATTAATAATAGAAGATTACTTTGCCTAACATAACATAACTTTGCATCAGATAATTCGCAATGACCCTTATAAATAAAAGGTTTTTGGGGTAAAATGCTCGCATAAATGACGGATCCCTGCTCTTGATGCCGCCTCACCATTGCTGTTTGTACGTGTTCGCGTATGACCAGCGATGCTGCACGAGAGTGGAACAAGGACTCACATTTACATTTATACAAACACGCGCATGTCATAAATACAAAAGAGTGAGTAACTTAATAGATATGCGATTCCTGAAGATATATTCTGTGATCTACTTCAGGCATTATAACGGAACAATGTGAGTCGCTTTTTTAGTGCAACTCATATGCATTTTTACTTTCGTCCGGGTTCCGGATGAAACTGCCAGGGAGGCACATTACAAATGGAATTGCTTGTTTGTGTGTGCACAGCATTAACCAGCTCAGTATGAGCCGCCAGTAAGTGATAATATATGATAAGTGCAAATCGTCCGATAATTAACCTCGACCTCGATCTGCTGAGAACATTTGTTGCTGTTGCCGATCTGAACACTTTTGCTGCCGCAGCTGCCGCTGTGTGTCGTACTCAGTCCGCCGTAAGTCAGCAAATGCAGCGTCTGGAACAACTTGTTGGGAAAGAACTGTTCGCTCGTCACGGTCGCAACAAACTGTTAACTGAACATGGCATTCAACTTCTTGGTTACGCCAGAAAAATTCTGCGTTTTAATGATGAGGCCTGCTCATCATTAATGTTCAGTAATCTTCAGGGCGTGTTAACTATCGGTGCTTCAGATGAATCTGCCGATACGATCTTACCTTTCCTGTTAAATCGCGTGAGTTCGGTTTATCCGAAACTAGCGCTGGATGTCCGCGTTAAACGTAATGCCTATATGGCAGAAATGCTGGAATCCCAGGAAGTGGATTTGATGGTAACCACCCATCGTCCTTCAACGTTTAAGGCATTGAACCTGCGTACCTCGCCAACACACTGGTACTGCGCAGCGGAATACGTATTGCAAAAAGGCGAGCCGATCCCTCTTGTATTGCTGGATGATCCTAGCCCGTTTCGCGATATGGTGCTGGCGACGCTTAATAAAGCAGATATTCCATGGCGACTGGCTTATGTCGCCTCGACGCTTCCGGCAGTTCGTGCGGCAGTAAAAGCCGGTCTTGGCGTGACGGCAAGGCCGGTCGAGATGATGAGTCCAGACCTGCGTGTGCTGAGTGGAGTAGATGGCTTACCGCCGCTACCCGATACCGAATATTTGCTGTGCTATGACCCGTCCAGTAATAATGAGCTGGCTCAGGTGATCTATCAGGCGATGGAGAGCTACCATAATCCGTGGCAATACAGCCCAATGTCTGCTCCGGAAGGCGATGACTCATTGTTGATTGAAAGGGATATCGAGTAATCGACGGACCATAGATAATTTCTGAGACAATAGTGTAAAAACGAGCCGCTGGGGGTGTTTTAAACCCCAGCGGCTTTTTTGTGCACAGAAAACCCCCAGCTAGGCTGGGGGTTCCGGAAAGCTTTCAGCTTTGAGCCAGTTATTAAAACCCCTTTTGATTTGTTAAAACACCTTGCGGTCTGGCAACT